>Ga0310695_10001116_pt1 | contig 65327 bp, 50 predicted proteins | sample RumenRJG_04DNA_FD_203882 | JGI IMG/M metagenome (GOLD analysis project Ga0310695, IMG submission 203882) | Bovine rumen microbial communities from Lethbridge, Alberta, Canada - RJG_04 (v2) (version 2) | ecosystem: Host-associated > Mammals > Digestive system > Stomach > Rumen | place: Canada... | reverse complement strand
CGCGTATCACCAATGCTGGTGTCAACGAGTCGCATCCGCATGACATCACCATTACCAGTGAGGCGCCTAACTATTCAAGACCTAACGACTAAATGAAAAAGCAACTGATTCTCGCAGCATGGCTGCTGAGTGCCTTGACTACTACGGCACAGTCTGTCAACGACCCCATTATCATGACGGTGGCAGGTACCCCTGTTCCCCGTTCGGAGTTCGAGTATTCCTATAACAAGAACAATACCGATGGTGTCATTGATAAAAAGAATGTGGAGGAGTATGTAGACCTCTTCATCAATTATAAACTGAAGGTACAGGCTGCACTTGATGCTCGCATCGATACCACTCAGGCCTTTTTGGCGGAGTTTGCACAGTATCGCGACCAGCAGATTGTGCCCACCTTTGTGACCGACGACGATATGCTGGAAGAAGCCCACAAGGTGTATGACGAGACGGCGCAGAGCATTGGTCCTGACGGACTGGTGAGTGCAGCGCATATTCTTCTCAGACTGTCTCAGACTGCTTCTGAGTCTGAGCAGCAAGTGGCTAAGCAACGCATCGACTCTATTTATAATGCGCTGAAGGCCGGTGCTGACTTTGAGACACTGGCAAGAAACCTGTCGCAGGATACAGGTTCTGCACGTCGTGGCGGTATGCTGGGATGGTTTAGCAAGAACCAGACTGTAAAGGAGTTTGAGGATGCAGCCTTTGCTTTGCAGCCAGGCGAGATGAGCAAACCCGTATTGTCGCCCTATGGCTGGCATATTATTTTGGTAAAGGAGCGTAAGCAGTTTGAGCCTTTCGATTTCCATAAGGACAATATCCTGAAGTACTTGGAACAGCGTGGCGCTCGTAACAGTATCTCTGACCGTAAAATCGAAGAGATTGTCAAGAACTCCAATGGTCAGTTGACAAAAGAACGTCTGATGGAGATGCGTGCCGATTCGCTGTCAGCTACAGACCTGTCTATGCGCTATCTCATTAAGGAGTATCACGATGGGCTGTTGCTCTATGAGGTAAGTAACCAGCATGTTTGGGACAAGGCTGCCAAGGACGAGGCTGCATTGGAGCGTTTCTTCAAGAAGAACAAGTCGAAATACAAGTGGGAAGAGCCACGTTTCAAGGGTATGGCTTATCATGTGAAGGTGCAGTCGGACGTAAAGGCTGTTGCCGACTGTGTGAAGAAGTTGAAGTTCGACGACTGGAACGAGGCACTTCGCAAGACCTTTAACAACGACTCAATCCTGCGTATCCGTGTGGAGAAGGGGCTCTTCAAGAAGGGTGACAACAAACTGATAGACCGTGAAGTGTTCAAGGTACAGGATGTCAAGGTGGATAGCGTGAAAGGCTTCCCCATCGATGCAACCTATGGTAAACTCCTCAAGGCTCCCCAGACGTATACCGATGTTCGTGGCCTGGTGACAGCAGATCTTCAGGACGAGTTGGAGCGTGAGTGGGTAGCTGACTTGCGTCGTCGCTATACATTTACGGTCAATGATGATGTTTTAAAGACAGTCAATAAGCATGAATAAAAGATTTCTAGTTATTCTGGTCTTACTAGGCTCACTGGTCTCACTGGGTAATGCTCAGAACGATAGCCTTCGCGCTATTGTTGACGAGGTGATATGGGTCGTTGGCGATGAGGCTATTTTGAAGTCGGATGTGGAGGCTATGCGTCTGCAGTCTGAACAGGAAGGCCTGCGCTGGAGTGGAGACCCAGACTGTTCTATTCCAGAACAGATTGCCGTGCAGAAACTGTTTCTGAATCAGGCTATTACCGATAGTATTGAGGTTACTGAGTCAGAAATTACCAGTGGCGTAGAACAGTATATCGAGCAGATGATATCTATGATTGGTTCGCGCGAGAAGTTGGAAGAGTATCAAAAGAAGAACATGGCTCAGATACGTGCCGACCTGCGCGAGTCGTTCCGTGAACGTCAGATGGTGCAAGGCATGCAGCGTAAACTGACTGAGAATATCTCTGTGTCGCCTGCTGAGGTGCGCAGGTTTTTCAAGGACCTGTCACAAGACAGTATTCCCTTTGTGCCCACAGAGGTAGAGGTACAGATTATAACGATGCAGCCGCGTATTGAACAGGATGAGATTAATCGTGTGAAAGAGGAACTGCGTGACTATACCGACCGTATCAATAAAGGAGAGTCGACATTCCAGACACTGGCTCGTTTCTATTCGGAAGATCCTGGCTCAGCCCGTCGAGGTGGAGAGCTGGACTATACCAGTCGTATAGAATTGGATCCGGCCTTTGCTAATGTGGCCTTCAGTCTGACAGACCCCAAGAAGGTCTCGAAGATTGTGGAGTCGGAATTCGGTTTCCATATCATTCAGCTTATTGACAAACGTGGTGAGAAAATCAAGGTGCGTCACATCCTTCGCAAACCAGTGATGAGCGATGAGGCTGTGAATACTGTGATGACTCGTCTGGACTCTCTTGTGACAGCTATCCGTACGGGCGAAGCTCCAGAGGTCTTGGGTGGCCATTTTAAGGGTACGTTTACTTTCGAAGATGGTGTGGCACTCTTCTCTGAAGACAAGGATACCCGTAACAACAACGGTTTGATGGCCAATGTCACACAGGAAGGTCGTACCTCTCGCTTCAAGATGGCAGACCTGCCAGCGGAAGTAGCTAAGGCTGTTGACGGTCTGGAGGTAGGTGCTGTCTCTGATCCTTTCCTGATGATGAATAATCGAGGTAAGTCTGTTTGTGCTATTGTGAAACTGAAGAACCGTCGTGAGGGCCATAAAGCTACCATTACGGAGGACTTCCAGATTATGAAGAATGTGGTGATGGCCAAACAGCGTGAGAAAGTATTGCACGACTGGGTCGTCAACCGCATCAAGTCAACCTATGTCCGTCTCAACGAGCGCTATCGCGACTGTAAGTTTGAGTACGAGGGATGGGTACGATAGCGGCCTGCGGCCTAGTTAATAGTGAAGAGTGAATAGTGAGGGGTGAGAAGTATTCTATAATGCAGGTGTGTTGGATAGTGTTGGTTGCACTATTCACTATTCACTATTCACTATTCACTAGCGCAAAGCCCGTAAAACGGGCAAAGCGCGTGGAGGATAAGCGTGTGTATCTGGTACATTCTGATAATCTGCACTATGACCAGTACCGCAATGGTGATGCACAGGTGTTACATGGCAATGTGCATTTCCGTCATCAGGGGGCTGACCTGTTCTGTGACAGTGCGCACTTCTATGAACAGACCAACTCTTTCGAGGCTTTCGGACATGTGAAGATGAAGCAGGGCGACACGCTGAGTCTGACGAGTGACTATGCCTATTATGATGGTAACGACCAGCTGGCGCAGGCTCGCTATAACGTGGTATTGCGACATCGTAAGACAACGCTTTATACCGATTCGCTAGACTATGACCGCATGTATAACTTCGGCAATTTCTTTGAAGGCGGTAAACTGGTGGATGGCAAGACGGTGCTGACGTCTGACTGGGGTGAGTATCATACAGATAACAAACAGGCGATGTTCTACTATGACGTGCGTCTGAAGGATCAGAAGCTCTATCTGACGACAGACTCCTTGTTCTATGATACACAGACATCGCGCGCCCATATCGTTGGACCTTCGAATATTACTTCGGGCAGCAGTCATATCTATAGTGAGGACGGATATTACAATACCAAGACGGAACGCTCAGAGCTCTTTGGCCGTTCTGTGATTAAGGACCAGGGGCGTACGCTCATTGGTGACAGCGTGTATCATAATGCCGCTGACGGTACCAACTACGCGTATAATAATGTTATCTATACGGACTCTGTGAACAAAAACATGATGACGGGTGACTATTGTGAGTATAACGATTCGACGGGTTTTGCAATGGCTACCAAGCGTGCTGTAACCATCGATTACTCACAACGTGACTCGCTCTTTATGCATGCTGACACGTTCAAGGTGTTCACCTATAACATCCGTACAGACTCTGTCTATCGAAAGATTCACGCCTACAACAAGGTGCGTGCCTATCGCAAGGATGTGCAGGCTGTTTGCGATTCGTTGGTATATGATTCGCAGGACTCTTGCATGACGATGTATAAGGATCCTATCGTATGGAATCTTGGTCAGCAGCTCTTTGGTGAGGAGATCAAGGTGTATATGCGTGACTCTACCATCGATCGTGCTCATGTGTTGCGACAAGCTTTCTCGGCAGAACAGCTGAAAGACTCGACGCATTATAATCAGGTGTCGTCGAAGGAGATGAAGGCCTTCTTCAAGAAAGGTGAAATCCGTGAGACACAGGCTATTGACAATGTCTTGGTGGTGTATTACCCCATTGACGAGTCTGACAGTACCATCATTGGACTGAACTATACGGAGACGCCGCTGTTGAAAATGTTTCTGGAAAATAGGAAGATGCAGAAGATATGGATGGAGAAGCCTGTAGGTACGTTATATCCTATGACACAGGTACCACCTGGCAAGCATTTCCTTCCACAGTTTGCATGGTTTGACTATGTCCGACCATTGGATAAAGACGATATCTTCAATTGGCGTCCCAAAAAGGCGGGTACTGAGTTGAAGGAGATCAAACGTCGTGAACCACCTAAGAATACGAAGAAAAAATGACAGATGTGATACAACTGCTACCAGATAGTGTAGCCAATCAGATTGCTGCTGGAGAGGTAATCCAGCGACCTGCTTCTGTCATCAAGGAGTTGGTGGAGAATGCCGTAGATGCTGGTGCAAAGACCATCAATGTCTTGGTGGTCGATGCCGGACGCACCTCTATACAGGTGATCGATGATGGCTGTGGCATGTCGGAGACGGATGCCCGCCTGGCTTTTGAGCGTCATGCTACATCGAAGATTCGTAAGGCTGATGATTTGTTTGACCTGCATACGATGGGGTTCCGCGGAGAGGCATTACCATCTATTGCTGCTGTGTCCCAGATAGAACTACGTACACGTCGTCAGGGCGATGAGGTGGGCACTTGTCTGCGACTTTCCGGTTCTCGTGTGGAGAGTCAGGAGATGTGCTCCTGTGGTGTGGGCAGCTCTTTCACGGTCAGCAACCTGTTCTTCAATGTTCCTGCACGTCGTAAGTTCCTGAAAACTAATGCGACAGAGCTGAATAATATCCTGACGGCTTTTGAACGTATTGTACTGGTCTATCCGAATATCTGTTTTACGCTTCATAGCAATGGTCAGGAACTGATGAATCTCAGGGCAGGTTCATTGCGCCAGCGTATTACGGATGTCTATGGACGTCGTTATGGACAGGATTTGTTGCCTGTCAGTGTTGATACGGCCCTCTGCAAGATTTCTGGTTTTGTGGCTAAGCCAGAGACAGCCCGCAAGAAGGGTGCCCATGAGTATTTCTTTGTAAATGGGCGTTTCATGAAGCATGCCTATTTCCATAAGGCCGTACAGCAAGCGTATGAACGACTTGTCCTCGCGGGCGCGCGCGTACCTTATTTTATTTATTTCGATGTAAGCCCAGCTGACATCGATGTCAACATCCATCCTACCAAGACGGAGATTAAGTTTGAGAACGAGCAGGCTATCTGGCAAATCCTGTCAGCGGCAGTGAAAGACGCTATTGGACAGTTCTGTGAGATACCGCAGATAGAGTTTGATACGGAGGGACGCCCGGATATACCTGTCTATAACCCCGTTGCTACACCAGTAGAGATGCCGCATGTGGAGCGCAATCCGCAATATAATCCTTTTAAGGAGAAAGCACCACGCAATTGGGAACGCCTTTACGAAGACCTGCCAACGCAACCCACTCATCATGAGCAGTCGCTGTTTGAGAATTCCTCGAAGAATGATGTGCTCCTTCCCAACGAGACTCCTATTTCTGAACAGCCTGTCGAACTGACGGATGTCAGTCCGTTACACTACCAGTATAAAGGACGTTATATTATGACTGCTGTGAAATCTGGCCTGATGATAATTGACCAGCATCGTGCAGATATCCGCATTCGCTATGAGCGTTATATGCAACAGCTGACAGACGCTCCTTCCAGCAGTCAGCGCATGCTGTTCCCTGAAGTGATTGAGATGGCACCTTCTGAGGCTGTGCTCATGGAGGATATGATGCCGGCACTGACGGCTGTGGGTTTCGAACTGACTCCTCTGGGGCCATCGAGTTATGCTGTCAGTGGTGTTCCTGCTGGAATTGAGGGCTTGAATGCCACCCAACTCTTGCAAGACATCATCGCTTCGTCGGTACCTATCAGTCACGAAAGCTTCTCCATCAACCACCAGGTAGCCCTGAGTCTTGCCCGTCATGCTGCCATTCCCTATGGCCAGCAATTGTCGAATGAAGAGATGGATGTAGTGGTGAATAACCTCTTTGCATGTGACAATGTGAACTACACACCAGACGGAAAAGCGGTACTGTGCATCCTTCCACAGGCAGATATTGAGCATTTGTTAGCATAATTCGTTATAAAAGATAACATTTTTGCATGAAAAATGCCCATTTTATATCGAAATAGTTAAAAAAAACGTGTAAAATTGAATTTAATTGCTAAAAAACTTTGATTATTCAAAAATAATATTTACTTTTGCACAGAATTTCTAAAATGAGTTATTAACTTAATTTAATTAGTATAGTATGAAAAAGTTATTCTTAATGCTGGCTGTTGCCAGTCTTTCACTGAACGCAATGGCTCAGGAAGATCCTACTGAGAAGTACAGCGTATCAACCAACTCTTTCTGGAGCAACTGGTTTATTTCTGCTGATGTAATGTATGGTGCTTTCTATACCAATGAGGAAGCTGATGCTAATTTCTCAAAGAGTCCTCTGAAGAGCTTCCGTAGCAATATCGGTGCTTCTGTAGCTATCGGTAAGTGGTTTACTCCTGGCTTCGGTCTCCGCACTAAGTTCCAGGGTATCTGGGGTCGTAACGTACAGACCGAAGACGCATCTACTAATGCAGTGAAGTTCTGGAACCTGCAGGAGCAGGCTCTGTTCAACCTGAGCAACATGTTCTGCGGTTATAGCGAGACCCGCGTTTGGAATTTCATTCCCTACTTCGGTTTCGGTGCTGTTCGCAACATGACCGACAACATTTATGCTGATAATGTTAGCGTTGGTATCCTGAATACTTGGAAGCTCAGCAAGCGCGTGTTGCTGAATCTTGATGTCAACTTCAATGTTGCTAACGACTATGATGCTTTCCGTGCAGCTAATGGTTTCGTAGCTAATAACTATGGTAGCAGCATCAAGAATAGCGACCGTTTCTTCGCTGCTGAGTTGGGTCTTACTTTCAACCTTGGCAAGTGCACTTGGAACAAGACTCCTGACGTAGATGCTATCAAGGCTCTGTCACAGGGTCAGATTGATGCTCTGAACGCACAGTTGAGCGACGCTCAGGCTGAGAATGCTCGTCTGAAGGATATGCTGGCTAACCAGCCCAAGGCTGCTCCTGTCGTAGAGACTAAGACTGTTACTAAGGTTCTTGCAGCTCCTGTATCAGTATTCTTCAACATCGGTAAGTCTAAGGTTGCTTCTAAGAAAGACCTCCAGAATGTATCTGACCTGGCTAAGGTTGCTAAGGACAACAACTCTAAGATCGTTGTTACTGGTTATGCTGATAGCAAGACTGGTTCTGCTGCTTACAACCAGAAGCTGTCTGAGAAGCGCGCCAACACTGTTGCTGACGAGTTGGTTAAGATGGGTGTAAGCCGCGATAATATCGAGGTTGTTGCTGCTGGTGGTGTAAATACGCTGAGCCCAATCAACTACAACCGTCGTGCTACTGTTGAGATTAAATAACGAACAATTTTCTGTAAATCTGTAAAAATCGATGAAAATGGTTAAGCAATTTACAGTTTTAGCTTGCAGCGCAGTTGTCGCTTTCGGGCTGATGGCATGCCACACTGATGATAGTGGTAATGGCAGTGCTGTCCCTGAAACGAAGGAAATACCTGTTCCTGCATTTAATAAAACTTTGAAAGTTAATCTCTCTCGTGCTCTTAATAGCAGTGAAAATGAGAAGTTGACTTATACTTATACCGATAAAGAGTCTGGTAAACTTGTCACTAAAATAGTAAACGCTGGTAATACTGCCACTTTTGAGAATGTTGACAATGGTACGCTGAATTTGACAGGTGACAAGCTGATATCTAAGAGTGCAACAATCGATTTCGGTGAACTTAGCATTGTTTATGTTGACTGGGACTTGTTGGCTGAAAAAGAAGGTACGGAAATTGAGGATAAGGTTTATACTGAAACAGATCCTGATGTGAATGCTAAAGATAATCTGGATGAATCTAGTGCTTCGGTTTCTATGAAGGGTACTTCTGTTAATAATGAGACTCGTCTGAAGGGTATGAAGCTCTCTATCACTCTGTATACTCCAGCTGTATCTCCTTTGACTGAGATTGTGGAAGGTGATTTTGAGGCTTCTCCTTTGGCTGCCAAATGCAAGCCTGTTGGTTATAATTTCAATCCTAAGGTGTCTTTCGAGGCAAGTCTTCCTGGTGCTGAGAACTGCGAGATTGTTGGCAAGAATTTTGGTAGTGATGCCGAATGCAATTGGGATGCTACCGCAGCTAAGTTTACAGCTGCAATGTCTAGCTTCTCTTCAACAGATCCTGAGCTTTCTTTGAAGTACAATATCAAATATATTGGTGAAAGTAAGAAAGAACTTGCGTCTGGTGCGCTTCCTTCTGATGACCCAATTACCTACAAAGAGTATTATGGATTTGAGTGTGCGAAAGCCAGTGGCGTTATCGCTCGTTTGTTCCGTCAGCTCTTTGGTACTGTTTATGATGAGAAGACTACCTATATCGATAGGTCGTTTAAATTCGAGGGGGTTGATAATGCAACCAACTATACCGTGTATCAGTATGTACAGGAATACGAAATTACATCGGGTACTGCAAAATTCAATTTGAAGATCTATGGAAAGGTGACAGCTGAAATCGTGCAGGTAGAGACTCCTGACGTTCCTAGTGAGGATCCTGAGATCGTACCTACCCACAATGGTGGTAGCAACGACTAATTGTTAATCGAAACAATATTTTGCCATGCAGCCTAAAGACTGCATGGCAATTTTTTTTATGAAAGTGTCTGTAAATAGAAATAAAAGTTGTATCTTTGCAGTCGTTATCTTATATAGAGAATATGGTGTTTCGTAAACTCGTCATATTATTGGCCTTCTTGCTGGGATGGCAACATGTCGGTGCACAGCAGCAGCCGATTGCAGAGGTGTTCTGTGGTGCCGAGTTGAGTTATGCCGATGTCAACTTTACGAGACTTTATAATTCACTGATTAATCTTACTCCTGGAGCAAAGGTTCATCTGGGACATGGTTGGGACGTGGCTGCACAGGTTTATCTTCCTATTGTCAACGAGGGTTATGCAGACCGCTATAATATGGTCCGCCTGAACATGGCCAATATCTCCAAGACCTTTCGTTTTGAGCAAGCACGCCAGTATGTCAAGGTGACTGCAGGCTTGTTTGGCAAGGAACAGTATGGTGGTGATGTCAGGTGGATGTGGCCAATTACCAGTTGGCTGTTGTTCCATGCACGTATGGGACTGACGGACCATTGGGCCTTAGGTACCAATATCTGGGAGGGTACTGCAGAATCGGAATTTAACGCTCGCAACTTCTCGTTTACAGGCTTGTTAGGCGCGAGCGTGTGGCTAAGGCCATGGGCAACCGAACTGCGTGCTACTGGTGGACGCTACCTGAATCATGATAATGGTGTTGAGGGGGAGATCATTCGTCACTTCAATCATTGTTCTATCAGTATTTTCGCTCAGTATCATGAGTATGCCCCTAGTTCCTATACTAAAAATGCTCATCGGTATTCAGGAGGTTTCCGAATAGTGATGATGCTACCACCATATAAGAAACAAAAGAATAAGGATGTGGTAGTACGTCCTGCCTCCAATTTCCGCTTGACATACAATGCCCAGGCAGATGGCTACTCCATGAAGAAGTATACTACCGATCCTGAAGAGAACGAACGTACATATCCCATCCAGATACCTTGGGGAACTGGACTTTTCAATGAGTAGCCATGAGAAAGAGACTGTTTACAATCATAGGTTCATTGCTGTTGGCTGTCACGCTGAGTGCCCAGCAGTACATTGGCTCGGAGGGTTTGATTCATGTTCCTACGGCTGATATGGATACAGTGGGTATCGCACGTGTAGGTGCACATTATATCCCGAAGTCTATGATGCCCGACAAGATGCTGATAGATGGTGAGAAGTTTAACTCATGGACCCAGTATTTCAGTGTGACGCCTTTCCGCTGGATACAATTAGGCTATGGTTATACGTTGTGGAAATTCCACAAAAACTTGAAGAAGGACGCCGAGGTAGGCTTCTATGCCAAGGACCGTTATTTCTCAGTCCGGCTCCAATTGCTTCCAGAGGGGCGCTGGTGGCCTGCTGTTGCTGTGGGCGGCAATGACGTATGGGGCTCTAGTGATAATGGCGTCTCTGGCAGTAATTATTATCGCAACTACTATGCCTCGCTATCGAAACATATCGAAATAAAAGGCCATGAGTTTGGTGCGCACGTTACATACCGTAAGTGGAAACGGGACTTCAACCACAAGTGGCAGGGTGTCGTCGGTGGTGTGACCTACCGTCCTTCTTTCTACCGTCCGCTAAGACTGATGGGCGAGTGGGACGGAAATAATGTGAATATCGGTACCGATTGTCGCCTGTTCAAATATTTTCTGGTACAGTGTGCCCTCTTGGGCTTCTCCGACTTCAATGCAGGCCTGTGCTTGTATATCCCCTTGTATAACCCCACAATTACTAAATAAGAAAAAGTATTAAAGCAATGATTTGGAATGAAACCGTTGAATGCATGAGTCGTGAACAGCTTCGCGAACTGCAGAGTGCTCGTTTAAGAAAGATGGCAGAGTATGTATATTACAATACGCCATTCTATCGTAAGAAATTTCAAGAGATGGGTCTTGAACCTGGTGATATTAAGGATATTGACGATATTACCAAGCTGCCCTTTACCAATAAACTTGATTTGCGCGACAACTATCCCTTTGGATTGGCTGCTGTGCCCATGAGTCAGATTGTGCGCATCCACGCCTCTAGTGGTACGACTGGCAAGCCCGTTGTAGTGCTCTACACCCGTAAGGACTTGGCTATGTGGTCAGAAGCAATCTCACGTGCTTTTACCGCTTATGGTGCTACGAAGGAAGATATCTTCCAGGTGGCCTATGGCTATGGACTGTTTACGGGTGGTCTAGGTGCTCACGATGGTGCTACGAATATTGGAGCCAGTGTGATACCTATCTCTTCAGGTAATACGCAAAAGCAGATGACGCTGATGCACGACTTTGGCACTACCATCCTTTGCTGTACCCCCAGCTACGCGATGTTTCTGGGCGAGGCTATGAAAGAGTGTGAGTATCCTCGTGAGGAGTTCAAACTGAAGGTGGGTGTCTTTGGTGCTGAGCCCTGGACGGAGAAGATGCGTAAGAAGCTGGAAGAGAGTCTAGGCATCAAAGCCTACGATATCTACGGACTCAGCGAGATTGCTGGCCCTGGAGTAGGGTATGAGTGTGAACACCAGTGTGGTACCCATCTGAATGAAGACCTGTTCTATCCTGAGATTCTCAATCCTGAGACAGGTGAGCCGATGCCTGAGGGACAGTTGGGTGAACTGACCTTTACCCACCTGACGAAAGAAGGTATGCCCCTGTTGCGTTATCGTACCCACGACCTGACTGCCTTGCACTATGACAAGTGTAAGTGTGGACGTACGCTGGTGCGCATGGACCGCATCTTGGGCCGTTGCGACGATATGCTCATCATTCGTGGTGTCAACGTCTTCCCATCACAGATTGAAGATGTCATCCTGAAGCTGCCTGAGTACGAGCCTCACTTCCTGCTGACTGTCGATCGTGTGAACAATACCGATACCTCAGAACTGAAGGTCGAGGTCAAGGAAGAGTACTTCACGGACGATATGGCTACTCTCGTGGGTCTGCAGAAGAAACTGGAGGCCGAGTTGCGCTCTGTTATTGGTCTGGGCTTCAAGGTAAAGTTGGTAGAGCCTAAGGGTATTGAGCGTTCTGAGGGCAAGGCCAAGCGTGTCATAGATAAGAGAAAGATCTAAGTCGTAATATCGTAATAACGAAATGTCGAAAATATAATAACAAAAACCAAAGAAATATGTTAGCAAAACAATTATCCGTTTTTCTGGAGAACAAGTCTGGTCGTCTGACCGAAGTAACCGATGTGCTGGGTGCTGCCGGCGTTAACCTCTCAGCCATGAGTATTGCCGATAACTCTGATTTTGGCATCCTGCGTTGTATTGTCAGCGACCCTGACAAAGCCTATCAGGTGTTGAAGGCTGCCCACTTTGCTGTGAAGATTACTGATGTCATTGGCTTTACCTGTCCGAATGTCAGTGGTTCGCTGGCCAAAGTGCTGAAATATCTCTCTGAGAATGGCGTATTCATTGAGTATATGTACTCGTTTGCCAATGGCGACGCAGCTACTGTTGTTATCCGTCCTACCGATCTGGAGAGCTGTGAGCGCATCCTCTCAGAGAAGAAGGTAGAACTGATGGAAGCCAACGAATTGTACCAGTTATAAGCGAAATATGGGCCGAAAGTGCTAAAAGAAGTTAATAAACTAAACATTTTTGGCCCATAATTTTTCTGTTTCGTTTTTTCTGCTTACCTTTGCACCCGCTTACGAAAAGCAAGGGCGTTTAGCTCAGCTGGTTTAGAGCATCTGCCTTACAAGCAGAGGGTCGGCGGTTCGAATCCGTCAACGCCCACCAAGGAGTTCCAAAGAAATTTGGGACTCTTTTTTGTTAAATATCAAAAAAACACCCCTTTGGTAGCAAATTATTCACTTTTCACTTTTCGCTTTTCACTTTTATTTTGTACCTTTGCACCCACATTTGAGAGAATGTATAGCTATATATTTTAACTAAGGTATTAGAGTAAGCATGGAATTAGATGCATTGACCGCCATTTCTCCTATCGATGGCCGTTACAGAAGCAAAACAGAATCATTGGCAGGATACTTTTCCGAGTATGCATTGATACGCTATCGTGTGCGCGTAGAAATCGAGTATTTCATTACCCTCTGTGAGCTGCCGTTGCCTCAGTTGGCATCAGTAGACCACAACCTCTTTGAACCCTTACGCGACATCTATCGTAACTTCACTGAGCAGGATGCTCAGCGTGTGAAGGATATCGAGAAGGTGACCAACCACGACGTGAAGGCTGTGGAGTACTTCATCAAGGAGCAGATTGATACGCTCAACGGATTCCCCGCTGAGGCGAAGGAATTCATTCACTTTGGACTAACCTCGCAGGATATCAACAATACTAGCGTGCCCTTGAGTATCAAGGAAGCTTTGGAGCAGGTGTACTATCCGATGGTTGAGGAGCTTATCGAACAGCTCAACGATTATGCCGAGCAGTGGAAGAACGTTTCCATGCTCGCTAAGACTCACGGTCAACCTGCCTCACCCACACGTCTGGGCAAGGAGATAATGGTCTATGTCTGGCGTTTGGAGGAACAGCTGCGTGGTTTGAAGGATACTCCTATCACTGCTAAGTTTGGTGGTGCAACAGGTAACTATAACGCTCACCACGTGGCCTATCCGCAGTACGACTGGAAGGAGTTTGGCAACCAGTTTGTCAGCGAGAAGCTGGGACTGGAGCGTGAACAGTGGACCACCCAGATTTCCAACTATGACTGGTTGGCAGCCATCTTCGATGCCATGCGTCGCATCAATACCATCATCATCGACCTTGACCGCGACTTCTGGATGTATATCTCTATGGAGTACTTCAAGCAGAAGATTAAGGCTGGTGAGGTAGGTTCCAGTGCTATGCCTCACAAGGTGAACCCCATTGATTTCGAGAACTCAGAGGGTAACATGGGGATGGCCAATGCCGTGCTGGGCTTTTTGGCACAGAAATTGCCTGTCAGCCGTCTGCAGCGCGACCTGACGGACTCTACTGTTCTGCGTAACGTGGGTGTTCCTATGGGTCATGCGCTTATCGCTATCCAGAGCACGCTGAAGGGCCTGCGCAAGCTCATCCTCAACGAGCAGAAACTGGAGGAGGATTTGGAGAATACATGGGCAGTGGTTGCTGAAGCTATTCAGACCATCCTGCGCCGCGAGGCTTATCCCAACCCCTATGAGGCTTTGAAGGCACTGACACGTACCAACCAGAAGATGACCGAGGAGACGATCCATGAGTTTATTCAGGGTCTGAACGTTAGCGATGATATTAAGAATGAGTTAATGGAAATAACACCATCAAATTATACAGGAATTTAATTAACAATATCAAATTAGTTTATAAAAATCCGCATTTATCAACACAAACAGCGAGCCGTGAGGCTCCACTTTAAAACAAAACACAATTATGGAATTCGAAAACGAAAAGAAAACAGAAGAGCAGTCTGCTGAGCAGCAGAATCACGAGAGTGGTTATCAGGGTTATCGCCCAGGACGTTCGCCTCGTCCCCGTATTCAGAAGCCTCGTCCCCAGTTCAACCAGGGAGGCTATAATCGTAATCAAGAGCAAGAAGAAGGTGGTTTCCTTCCTGAGGGCTTTGGTGCAGGCTTGATGTCAAGCACACCTCAGCGTCCTTCAGGCTATCGTCCACGTAACAACTATAATAATGAGGGAGGCTATCAGCCTCGTCAGGGTGGTTACAACCAGCGTGGCGGCTATCAGCAGCGTCCCCAATATGGTCAGCGTTCCCAGCAGGGTGAGGGAGGCTATCAGCCTCGTCAGGGTGGTTACAACCAGCGTCCTCAGTATGGTCAGCGTCCCCAGCAGGGTGAGGGTGGCTATCAGCCTCGTCAGGGTGGCTACGGCCAGCGTCCTCAGGGCGGTTATGGCCAGCAGCGCCAGGGTGGTTACAACAACCAGCGTGGTGGCTATCAGCAGGGCGGTTACAATAGCCAGCGTGGCGGCTATGGTCAGCAGCGTGGTGGTTACAACCAGCGTGGCGGCTATGGTCAGCAGCGTGGTGGCTTCCGTCAGCACACTCCTGGCTATGATCCCAATGCCAAGTATTCGCTGAAGAAGCGTATCGAGTATAAGGAGGAGAACTACGATCCCAACGAGCCCCTTCGTCTGAACAAGTTCCTCGCCAATGCAGGAGTCTGCAGCCGTCGTGAGGCTGATGAGTTCATCACAGCAGGCGTTGTGAAGGTCAATGGCGAGGTTGTTACCGAGCTGGGTACCAAGGTGTTGCGTACTGATGAGGTGCTATTCCACGATCAGCCCGTCAAGATGGAGAAGAAGGTATATGTGCTGTTGAACAAGCCCAAGGATTATGTTACCACCAGCGACGATCCTCAGCAGCGCAAGACCGTGATGGACCTGGTGAAGGGTGCCTGCGAGGAACGTATCTATCCTGTTGGTCGTCTGGACCGCAATACCACTGGTGTACTGCTGTTGACCAACGATGGTGACCTGGCTTCTAAGCTGACTCATCCGAAGTTCCTGAAGAAGAAGATCTATCACGTTCACCTCGACCACAACGTTACTGCTCACGACATGCAGCAGATTGCCGAGGGTATCACCCTTGACGATGGCGAAATCAAGGCTGACGCTATCGAGTATGCCAGTGATACTGACAAGAAGCAGGTAGGCATCGAGATCCACTCTGGTAAGAACCGCATCGTGCGTCGTATCTTCGAGAGCCTGGGTTACAAGGTTACCAAGCTCGACCGCGTACAGTTTGCTGGTCTGACCAAGAAGAATGTGAAGCGTGGTGACTGGCGCTACCTCACAGAGGAAGAGGTTGACCGCCTGCGCATGGGTGCTTACGAATAAAGTGAAGTATGTCGCTATGGCATAGCGACAAACAAAACAAGAAGAACAATGAAAAGAACAAAGATAATTGACGTACTGAAGAGTACTGATTTTGGAAAAGAAGTATGTGTGAAGGGCTGGGTGCGCACGCACCGCAGTTCTAAGGCTGTCGACTTCATTGCGCTGAACGATGGTTCTACCATCAAGAATGTGCAGATTGTCGTTGACCCCACCAAGTTTGACGAGCAGTTGCTGAAGGACATCACCACTGGTGCCTGCATCAATGCCGAAGGTGTGCTGGTAGAGAGCCAGGGTGCTGGTCAGACCTCAGAGATTCAGGCCACCAAGCTGGAGGTCTACGGACTCTGTGGCAACGACTATCCCATGCAGAAGAAGGGCCAGTCGTTCGAGGCTATGCGTAAGAATGCCCACATGCGCCTGCGTACCAATACTTTTGGTGCCGTGATGCGCATTCGTCACAACATGGCGATGGCCATCCACACCTATTTCCACGAGCACGGCTTCTTCTACTTCCATACTCCGCTGATTACTGCCAGCGACTGTGAGGGAGCAGGTAACATGTTCCAGGTGACTACCAAGAACCTCTACGACCTGAAGAAGGACGAGCAGGGCAAGATTATCTACGACGACGACTTCTTTGGCGAGCAGACCTCACTGACTGTTTCTGGTCAGCTGGAGGGCGAGCTGGGAGCTACCGCCCTGGGTGCTATCTACACCTTCGGCCCTACGTTCCGCGCAGAGAATAGCAATACTCCACGCCACTTGGCTGAGTTCTGGATGGTAGAGCCTGAGGTGGCTTTCCTCGACCAGGAAGAGTTGATGGACTTGGAGGAAGACTTCATCAAGTACTGCGTGAAGTGGGCTCTCGACAACTGTAAGGACGACCTGCAGTTCCTGAACCAGATGATTGACAAGACCCTGATCCAGCGCCTGGAGGGTGTCCTCAAAGAGACCTTTGTGCGCCTGCCTTATACCGAGGGTATCAACATCCTGCAGGAGGCCATCAAGAATGGTAAGAAGTTCGAGTTCCCCTGCAACTGGGGCGACGACCTTGCCAGCGAGCACGAGCGCTACCTTGTCGAGGAACACTTCAAGAAGCCAGTCATCATGACCGACTATCCACGTGCCTTCAAGTCGTTCTACATGAAGCAGAACGAAGAGCAGGGCGAGGGTAGTGTAGGCTATAAGGGCGCTGTCGCTCCTGGTCCTACGATGCAGGGTACCGACGTGCTGTTCCCACAGATTGGCGAGATCATCGGAGGCTCTGTCCGTGAGGAGAGCTACGACAAACTGATGGGCGAGATTGAGCGTCGTCAGATGGACAAGACTCACCTGTGGTGGTACATCGACACTCGTCGTTGGGGTTCTTGCCCACATGCAGGCTTTGGCCTCGGCTTCGAGCGCCTCATCCTGTTTGTTACAGGTATGCAGAACATCCGCGACGTCATCCCGTTCCCCCGTACTCCGAAGTCTGCAGAGTTCTAAAATTGCAATTTTTTCTGCAATTCTTAAAATATGTTCCAAATTTCATGCAAAAAGTTTGGAACATATATTTTTTTTACCTATCTTTGCAATCAGTAAACAATCATTAACTCAAAAAATACAACAATTATGAAGAAATTACTGACATTGTGTAGCTTCGTGCTGCTTTCATTGGGTGCTTCCGCACAAATGTTCGACCCTCATGTAGGTATTGGTGTAGGCGTTGGTACCACAGGTATTGATATTGATGCCTCAGCCACGATAAACGACTATATAGGTATCCGTGCTGGTGTGGATATTATGCCGAAATTCAAAGTGAGCAAAGATCTGGATTTGGGCGTGTCTGACAAAACAAAAGGTGTTAGTATTAAAGACATGAATAAACACATTGATGATTTGAATACTCAGATTGTTGCTTGGAATGCTGCCCACCCGACCCAGAAGATGGAGCTGATTGACAAGACTTTGCTTCCCAATGGTGAGATTCCTAACGATCTGACTATTGAAGGTAAACTGGACAATACTGTTGGTCACATCCTGTTTGATATCCACCCCTTTAAGACCAGCTTCCGTTTTACTGTTGGTGCCTATTTCGGTAAGGATGAGATTATTTCAGTATATAATAAAGAAGATGCATTCTTCACTCCTATCAACCAGTGGAACAATGCTATCATTACTGCACAGAATAATCCCACAAGTACGCTGAATACCATGGTTGTAAAGCCATATAACTTGGATATGATTGGTGGTGAGTTGGGTGACTACTTCGTAACTCCTGACCCTGCCGAACAGGGAAATGTTAAGGCCTATGCCAAGGTCAATGGTTTCCGTCCTTATCTGGGCCTGGGCTTCGACCGTGCTGTTCCCAAGGGTCGTGTAGGTTGCCAGTTTGACCTGGGTGTACAGTTCTGGGGTAAGCCAGAGATTTATATTCCCACCTACGACAAGGCTGCTAAGACCTATCAGTATGAGAAAATTGATGGCGATAAGGCTGGTGACGATGCAGGTAAAGTGCTGAAGACCGTCTCTAAGATTTCAGTTTATCCTGTGCTGAATTTCCGCATCGTAGGTCGTATTTTCTAGTTAATAACTACTAACCATATAGAATTTAAAATCATCTATTATGAAAAGAACTAAAATTAGAAACCGATTGCTCTTCTGCTCATGTCTGGCATGTGGCATGCTTATGAGCGGATGTTCTGATAGCGACTACGACATATCGTCAGTAGACGCTAAACTTGGTGTTGGCGGCAGCTTGTCATTGCCCAGTGATAACTCGGTAATTATCACGCTTGACGATATTCTTAATCTTGGCAATACGGACCTGATTAAAGTCTTGGACAACGGTGACTATCAGTTTGGTAAGGACCCTGAGACAGTCAGCGATGTTAACATAAATGTCGATAAGATTACCTTGTTGGAAAAGAGCGAGCAAGGTCTGTCGTTTAATGTCGACCTTCCCTCGTTTCCTTCTGAAATCATAGGTCAGGAAGTGGATATTCCTTATACTGCTATCTTTCCAAATATTGATATTGCAGAGCAAACGGGTGATGTCTCACTTTTTGAATATGAGTTTGATGCTCCTGCTGAGATTAACGCTTTGAAGTGGGTCCGCATTGGAGATGAAGGAGTTGGCGTCGATTTGAATCTTAGCTTGACATTCCCTGAAGAAATCAAGAAGTTCGAGTATGTGAAGATTCAGATGCCAGGCATGTTGGAAATGACCTGTAATAAAGCTGGTTTCGATGCTTCTACCAATGTCCTGACGCTGAGTAATTGTACTCCTTCTGACTGTAATGGTATCGTATTCAACGTTACAAAAATCAATGTAAAGGATGTTGACGCTAAGAACTTTGCAAAGCTTGAGAACGGAAAGTTCAAGCTTAGTGGTTACGTTAATATGACGATGAAGGTATCTAGGGTTAAGGTTTCTGCTAAGTCATCTGTTCAAGTAAGTGGTAATGCTTCGTTCAATAATCTCGTGATTACTGCTGCCAATGGTCAGTTTAAGCCAACCATCGATGCACAGAATATTGGTTCTACAACCATCAATTCTCTTCCCGACTTCCTGACAGGCACCCGTGTTGAGGCTGACATTGACAATCCTCAGATATGGTTGACGCTCGAGTCGAACCTGCCTCTTGGTGGTTATGTGGAGGCTAAGCTCAGTTCTACCACCTCGTCAGGGGTCAAGGTCGTCTTTCTGGACAAGGATAATGGCAACGAATTGCCCATCGCAGCCAATGGTACCACGCGTCTTGTAGTTTGTCGCAAGGCTCCTGCAGACTTGACACATAATGGTGAAACATATACGCCCGTCATTGCTCCAGACCTGTCGAATATCATCAAGAAGCTGGAGGAAGGTATGGCGATTAACATCGATATTACGAAGTTTGAAGCTAATGACGACGTTATTACCGTCGAACTGGGTAAGGACTATACATTTGCACCTACTTACCGCTTTACTGCTCCGTTGGTATTGGGCGACGAGGCACGGATTGTGTACAGCGATAACGAAGATGACTTGCACAAGGACCTGAAGGACCTCAACCTGTCGGCGCGTTCTGTGCTGACGGTGGAAGCCGAAGTCAAAAACGATGTTCCTGCCAATTTGGAGATAAATATCACACCTCTTGGCCTTGACGGACAGTCCATTTCTACGCTGGATGTCAAGCCTATCCAGAACAAGGTGGCTGCAGGCGCTGCTGCTGATAAGATCAAGTACGAGATTTCAGATCCGAATGGTACTGGTCTGAATCAGCTCGATGGTATCGAGTATGAGTTGGTGATTACCTCGCCATCTGCAACAAGCGGTAAAAAAGGTCAGGTTCTCAACAAGACTCAAGAGATAGTCATCAAGACCACTAAGCTTCATCTGAACGGACAAGTGATTGTTGATGCCGATTGATGTTTAACCTCCTAAAGCAAAAGAATATGAAAAGCAAGAAATATATCGTGGCTGTGGCATTGCTTGCAATGAGTGCTGCTTCCATGGCGCAGACATTGAACTCAGCCTACTTTACGGAAGGCTATAAATACAGACACACCATGAACCCCGCCTATGGCAACGAGGGTGGCTATTGTGCCATTCCCGCTTTGGGTAACCTCAATGTGAAGGTACAGGGTAACTTTGGTGTTGGCGATGTGCTCTTCAAGTCCAGCGACTATCCCGACCCTAAAACTGGCATCATTTCTGGAAAGAATCTGTTAACTTTCATGCATCCAAATATTCCTGTCGATGTAGCATTGAGTGGACTGTCAACTGGCAACAACCGTGTCATTGGTGACGTCAACATACCTATTGTGTCAGTAGGTTTCAATGCCTTTGGTGGTTACAATACTGTTGAACTGAATGCCAGGGCGTCGTTTGGTGCCTCTCTCCCATACGAGTTCTTCGAGTTTGCCAAGAACGTCGGCAACAAGTCCTATAACATCGGTGACATCAATATCAATGCCCAGTCGTATGTGGAGTTGGCGTTTGGCCACTCTCGTCAGCTGACTGAGCAGTTGCGTGTTGGTGGTAAGTTCAAGCTCCTCTTTGGTGCAGGCCGTGGCGACTTGAAGATTGAAAACCTCACTGCAGACCTGCAGGAGTCAAACCGCTGGCTCCTTTCTGGTAAGGCTACTGCTGATGCCTCTATCAAGGGATTCACCTACAAGATGGAGGAAAAGGAATATGATAGTAGAGTTGACAAGAAAAGTAATCCACTAACCTACAATCGTGTCAAGGAAGTAGATGTCGATGGAGCAGGTCTTGGTGGTTTTGGTTTGGCTGTCGACTTGGGTGCTACCTATAAGATTAACGACGATTGGAAGGTTAGTGCAGCCCTGCTCGACCTCGGCTTCATCCATTGGAATACTGACGCCCGTGCTGCCAACTCAGGACAGCCCTTCGAGTTCAATGGTTTCCATGATGTAGAGGTCTCCAAGAGCAGTCCCAATTCGTTTGAGAAGAAGGCTGACGCCTATAAGGATCAGTTGGCCGACTTCATCAACCTGACGGAAGTAACGGACGAGGGTGGACGCACTACAGGCATTGGCTGCACCATGAACCTTGGTGTGGAATATAACCTGCCCGTCTATCGCCAGATTACCTTCGGTTTCCTCAGCAGCAGTCGTTTCCGTGGTCCTTATTCGTGGACCGATGCACGCCTGAGCGCCAACTGGGAACCCCTCAAGTGGATTGATGGTGGTGTCAACTTCAGCGTCAACAGCTTTGCTGCCAGTATGGGTTGGCTTGTCAACATCCATCCCAAGGGCTTCAACTTCTTCATCGGCATGGACCACATCCTCGGCAAGACAACCAAGGAGTTCATTCCTATGACCTCCAATGCCAGCTTGGCTATGGGTATGAATATCACGTGGTAATTGTTGGAACTGAGAATAACAAAAGCAATCGCTCAAGGAGAAATCCCTGAGCGATTGTTTTGTTGTGTTAGTATTCGGCAATCCATTCTGCCATTCTGTTCAGTTGCAGGCATTGTTCGCGCGAGATGGTACGTTTGTTCATGTGGTATTCCCACGGACTGACTTGTAGCAACGTCCCTTTTGAGCAGGCTGCGAACGACTCGCCAGCAGGCTTGTAGAGTGGGGGGAAGCCGTTCTCGTGCAGGACTATCAGTCTGTAGCCGCGATTCATGGCCTCGCGCATCACCTCCTTCTCCCTTGTGGCGACAGCCGCGCTAATCAGTACACCACCCCTTGTTGCCAGCGCCAGCCATTGGGCCTTCCTCTCCTCGAACTCTTCGTCGCTATAGGCACTATGAACAATGACGGCCGCCTTCTCAGGGTAGGAGAGGAGATACTGGTTGCCTACCGTCTGGCACGACCACTCGCCGATTCTCACGTCCCTGACAATGGTGAAGAACTCTGGGTGCTGGCGCTTGACAGCCAGGCGCCGAGGGTTGTCGGCCAAGTACCTGAACCACCGCTCCAGCTCGCCCTCACCCTCCAGGATGTGGTCGTTGTAGTTGCGCGAGAAGAGGAGGCCGTGGGTGCGGTCGTTCTCGTTGTTATTGGCGCTGGTGTTTGCTTTGCTGGTGGCGTTCTCTTTGCTGCAACAGTGTTGCAGCATAGGTGGACACAGACCCGCCGCCAGCGCCTGCCGGTAGGCCTTGTTGCACCCTACCTTGAAGCCCTTGATGACCATTCCCAGCGGCTGGTCCATCGGTCGTTCTACGAACAGGATGCCGTGCAGATGGTCGGGCATCACCATCGTTGCCAGCACCCTCACCTCTGGGTAGTGCTCGCTGATGTCTTCCCACATCTCCCTGACCTGCTTGCCTAAAGGCGACAGCTCGACGTGTGGTGCGTCGATGCTCCCTTCCTTTGCTCCTGCGTCGCCTACCAGTCGGCCCAACAGAGGCCTGCGCCCCTCAACAGTCATCGTGACCAGATAGACGCATCGCTTCTCGTAGTCGTGCCCTACGCGTCGCCTGAGCATCGAGGGTTTCTTCTCCCCTGCAAACGCCTTGTGTTTCTCAAACGCTTCCCAGTCCATAGCTTGCAAAGGTAGTGTGTTCATTTGAAAAAAGCAAAAAATTAGGTATAAATTTTGTTTTATGGGAAAAAGTGCGTATATTTGCATCGTGTTCTTAGAACACAACACTTTATTTGCTCATTCGCGGCTTGAATTGCGACCTCAGACATGTGAACGGGCAAAATCTAACATCGAGAGCTTGCGCCATGAGCGCAGGCTTCCCATAGATGTTAGAGGGTTGTCGCAAACCTAAGCCGCGTATGGTGAAGACCTGCGCTTTTTTATGCCTATAAGTATGGTCTCATCTGCGATTGGTGAACAATGTAATGTACTAACATAAAGGCAAGTAAAATGAGACAAATTTTGATTTTTTTGTTTTTCTTGTGCACTACTAATATCGTTGCACAGGAGAGTTTGGAGAAGACAGGTTCGGGGATAGTTCAATCTTCTAAATTGTGTAGATTGGATGCCTATAGTCCCAGAACTGGACTTAAAATCCTTGTTGAAGGAGGGTATGCTGTTGGTGCTGGGGTATATGGTGAAGAACATGTTTCCTTTTTGGCTACCGTTGGCTATCGTTTCAGTCCATATTTTTTTGTAGGTGTTGGAGCTGGAGAGAACTATTATGTTTCTTCTGATAAATACGGGCTGCCATTCTATGGCAATTTACGTCTCAATTTACTGAATATTAGCGTTAGCCCCTATCTTGATGCAAAGATTGGTTATTCAACAACAGATGTAGATGGCTTATTCATTTCACCGTCAGTGGGCTGTTCTTGGACATTTAGTGATAAAATAGCTTTTACAGTTAGCTTGGGGTATGAATATCAAAGAGCAAATTGTTTTAAGGCTGATAATTTCATAGATACAGGTAATCCTAAATATGCTGAGCTTTTGAAAAGCAAGAACAATTTTGGTGCTATGACGCTAAAGATTGGATTTGAATTCTAATTTCCATTGTGTATAGTGCTTATTGCAACATTGCAACATGCAACACTCTGATAAAAAGCAATCGCTCAAGGAGAAATCCCTGAGCGATTGTTGATTAGGGGTAAGGGTACAAAGGCTGACCTATATGTGCCCTTGATGTTATGCCGAGAGCTTGCGCCAGTGGGGACGCTTGTCGGAGCCGAGTTCGGAGATGGGTATCTCCTCGATGAAGTGCTCTGATTTCCAGCGACAGACGATGCTGCGGTAGGTGGAGTCCTCGTAGTTGGCACCCTTGGCGAGTTTTACATCATCCAACGTGAAGGTCTGGGGCAGGCGATCGAAGGTGCAGCTGTTGCTGACGCGCCCCAGTGTGGTCTGGCTCTTAGCCTGCTGAGCTTCCATCATCTGACTGAGCAGGTGCTGCTGGTTGTGGAGCACGTAGTCGGCCATCATGAGCATGAAGTCCACGCTGGCCTTTGACTCCTTCTCGCAACCACTCAGTAGGTGGAAGACGACGGCACAGCGGAAGGCTATGACGGCCGAACGCTTGCGCAATTCGTCCATTGCCTCGTCCATGTTCTTCATGGCCAGCAAGCGCTTCTCTTCCAGCCATTGGTTGATTTTCTTGCGCAGTCGTGGAGTGTCTACGAAGCCAGTCATCTCCTGCAGTCGCTTGGCAGCATCCCAGACCACCTGCTTCTGTTGTTCCGTCATGGGTGTGTACTTGGGGATGGAGCAGAAGCGCGTGTCGGGCATCTCCGACATCAGTATGCGACCTGCCAAGCCGTTCTCCACATTCTCACGATTGAAACAGCGGTTGAAGGCGCCATAGGTACCAAAGATAGTCCAGTTGTAGGCAACGTTCACCTCGCCCGACTCCGCTTGGTCGGAGTTATAGTCCTGACCCCATTCACCACGATCGAACGAGAGACGATAGACGTCGTACTTAGCCGACCAGTTGCCTGCACCGTTGGTTTTCAGCAACGTGTCAAGCTCTTCGCCAAACGATACCAGCGTGCGCCTTGGAGCGTTCTTGAAACGACGCAGTAGGGTAGAGCAGGAGATGGTGATGGGCACCTTGCGGACAGGCACTTTCGGCAATTCTTCAGCACGCTCGTTGGCCTTGCGCAGCTTGTTCTTCTCCTTGATGGCCTCTTCCTGCTGACGAGCCTCGCGCGACTCATCGCTGAGAGGTTTCATCCACGTCTCTACGGCCTCCTTGCTCGACGACTTACCACCAGCCTGTCGGCCGATGACCATTGACATCAGTCCCAGATGCTGGCGCTTGTTGTCGGCATACTCCACCTCCACTTGGTCGGCATAGGCAGCAGCTACAGGCATGATGGCCGAGAGCACGTTCATGCGCATGTTGTCAGGTGCCGTCATCACGGGTTCACGCAGTCCTGAGGGCAACAGTCTGAGGTTGAAGGTGTGCATCTTAGTTGTTGTCGCCTCTTCCTGCTGCTGCTCGTTGTCCTCGTCGTTGGGCTCGTTGAAGGCCTCTGCGTGAATCTCGCGCAAGCGCTTGGTCATGGGGCGGTTCATCTCCGTGTAGTTCTGATAGAAGTCTGCGACCAGCTGCTGACAGTCCTTCTCCGTTGCATATTCGGGCATGCGGGTACGGATTACAGCCATCATCTGTTCCTGCGACATCAGTCGGCACGCACCCACAGAGAAGATGCTAACCAGCGAGTTGTGGCGCACGCCCTCTATCTGCAGGGCACGCTCTGTCAGTCCAGCCTCGTCCATGCAGAGGTCAAAAGCTTTCAGACAGCGAGGGTCAAGGCTGGCGGGCTTCAGCTCAGGGAAGAGGTCGGCCTGTTGAACAACGGGCTGAGATTTCAGCTCGGGGTATGTCGGTCTATTTTTCTGCTGACGTCCATCAATGGTCAACCCACGCTTCCGGAAGGCCTCGCGACGAGCTTTGAGCTCCTCATCCGACAATACTTCGTACCAGTGTTCAGAGCGGTAGATCTCCTGGCTGGCGTCGGTTATCAGAATGAAGCGCTCTGGCGAGATGCAGCTGCTGTCGTAGGGTACGCTCAGTGCCTGACAATAGGCCTGCTGCGTCTCTTCGATGGTCATTCCCAGCGGCATGCGGATGTCGATGTGCAGCTTCTTGCGTGCTGAATACTCCATGTGGAGCAGCATGTCGTGCCACTGGCCGCCCTCCTCATTATTAATAAGGTACGCGCGCTGGATGGCCTCGTCGACCAGCTCCTTGTCGTCAATGTCTACGCAGGTCTGGAAAAGGAATGCCTCTGCATCCATATCAGCCTGGCGACGGCGATTGTCACGGAATCGGTAGTAGTGCGAGCAGCGTACAGGCAGCTCGTCCTTCAGTTCCACCTCTCCACTCTGGATGCGGCTGACCATGTCGGCCAACCACTGTTCGCGGATGAGGGCATCATACTTGGTGAGGTCACTTTCGTAAGCGATGCCTCGGTTTGGTTTGCGTGCGCAGTTCAGCGCGATGAGAAATTTTTTATCCATAATCAAATTTTGTTTTTAAGTTACACATTTTTGTGCGGCGCCTGCACGTTGATTTCGAATTCGTGACGCGAAGTTACAACAAAAAAATAACGGTTTCTTAGAATTTCTTCTAAAAAACCGCTCATGTCAACGGGTTGTCAACCGCGTGTCAAGATGTCAACGAAATGTCAATCTGGATGTCAATTCTTAGGCTCCTTCTTAGGCCTCAGAAGGGGCATAAACAGCTCCGTAATCTCATTGCAGATGTCTGTATCAGCCATGCTGATGCTGTAATCGAAGAGGTTAGCGATGTCGTAATCGCCTATTCTGGTACGACGTATGGAGTTAGGTTTCACCTTGTCGCCAAGTATCCGCTCAATCAAGGCGCCGAAGACGGCCTTGGTGGTCTTTTCGTCAATGATGCCCTTGCGCTTCATGACGCGCATGACGTGAGGCCACGTCCACGAGGTCTGGCGAATATCTTCTGGGCGTGTAGCCTTGTTGCTTATCTCCATGGGGATATTCATGCGACGATGTATCTCGCGGATAATCGTCACCAGCTGATTGGCGTGGGCTACGTTCGTGCGGAAACGGCCCAGCACACACCCAGGCAACACCACCAGTGGCACTATGTTGGCTGTGTCTGTGGTGAAGTGGTCGTCAATGGCGCGCAGGGCCTCGTAGCCTTCGGGCTCGCAGTGGTTGTGCTGAAACCACGCCGACAGCAGCGAGCGATAGGGGCGTGCTTCGCCAGCACTCTTCTGCTCCTTCGCCTGCTCCACGACAAAGCCTACGGGTATTTCTCTCAGGTTCGGCATAGGTCAGCGTCTGGGCTTGTACATGTCACAGTTCACGGTGTCTATCTCCAGCTTGTTCAGACGTTCCACCACGTCCTGATAATTGAGGTCGACGGTGTAGAAGATAATCTTGCAGCCCAACTCCTCGGTGTCGAGAATGTTCATATAGTCCATCAGCTGGCTGTTCAGTTGGTTGAAGACGTCGTCCTTGTCACCACGCTCGTAATAGACCTCGAAGAAGAAGTCGCTGGTATCCGTAGAGTGGCAGCAAGCATCCTCGTGGAAATCGTCAAACTCCAGTTCCACCTTGTATTCGCGGATGGTCTCTTTGTTCTTGGCCCAGACGGGCAGCGTCAGGTCTGAACCGTTCTCGCGCAGGTTCTGGTACAGCTCCCAAGCTGTAGCGGGTATCTCTTCGTGCATACCTCGCTTGACGAATTCAGCAAAGCGGCGTGGGGTAATCTTCTCCCCCACGTGGCACACCATCTCTGTCTGCCTGACATCATCGCACAATACGTTACCATCGGCATTGCTTTGGCCTCCGCTGATGATAGGATAGCTCTGCGTCCAGCCTAAATCCTCATCGTCCACTACAATCATGACGCCAATCTGACGGGCAATCATACCACTACTATAAATCAGTTTGTCGCAGTCGGGCAGCGACATTGTCTTTACGTGCTTCATATACCTTATTGTTATATAAGGTGCAAAGGTAGTCAAATTATCTGATTCTGCCAAACGTCTTATTGCATTGTTGCGTTGCAATGTTGCAATAAGGAGTATAATAGCAGGGAATAGAAGAATTAATATTTATTCTATTTATCATAATGTTTCAATAGTACCTACCTACTTCTCTCGTTAGGGTGGTGGAGGGTGCTTATTGCAACGCTGCAACGCAACGCCCTCTACGTATCAGCCTAATACGCTCCGTTTTCAGCCTAATACGCATCTGTATCACGCTAATACGTGCTCGGCTTAGCCTAGTACGTAATCAAACGAGGCTGATTCCGTCGTCATTGATGGTGATGAGGTGGCGTCGATAGAGGTCGCCTATGGCTTTCTTGTAGACTTTCTTGCTAACACCGAAACGGGCGGCAATGGCTTCTGAGGGGCTCTTGTCGCCCAGTTCGCACTGGCCGTCGTGCTCCTGCAGATAAGTCAGCAGCACCTCTGCGAAGTCCAGACTCAGCTCGTAGCCCGTCTTCTTCTGGTAGCGCTCCACCTTGGAGGTAGCCATCAGTCGGTGGGTCTTCTCGTCCTCCATGACGTAGACGTAGTAGCGCTGTCCTTTGACCATGCGCGTCTTCTGTTCGCGGAAGGGGCAGAAGAGGTCTTTCATCAGGCCCCAGTTGAGGAAGGCGCCATACTCGTTGGTCCAGGCACACTCCATCCAGGCGAACTCCCCAACCTTGGCAATGGGGTGCTCGGTGGTAGCTACGATGCGCTCGTCTTGGTCGAGGTAGAGGAACACTTCTATTTCTTGTCCGATGACGTAGCCCTTGGGCACGTAGCGGTTGGGCAGCAGGATGTTGCCCTCTTCGCCTCCGTCCAGATAGAGGCCGAAGTCGGTGCGCTTCTTTATTCTGAGGGTGTTGTAATCGCCGAGTTTAAGCATAGCAATCCATCTTTCATGTGAATAGTACGGTCGGTAATGGAGGCGAGGCCCTCGTCGTGGGTCACGATGACGAAGGTCTGGCCGAACTGGTCGCGCAGGTCGAAGAAGAGCTGGTGCAGTTCCTGCTTGTTCTTCGAGTCGAGCGACCCTGAGGGCTCGTCGGCCAGGATGACGGCAGGGTTGTTGACCAAGGCACGCGCTACGGCGATGCGCTGCTTCTCGCCACCAGAGAGCTCGTTGGGCTTGTGGCTGGCACGGTCAGAGAGTCCCATGAAACTGAGCAACTCCTGGGCGCGCTCCTTGGCAGCTTTCTGCGACGTGCCCGCAATGTAAGCAGGTATCATGATGTTCTCCAGAGCGGTGAACTCAGGCAGCAGCTGGTGGAACTGGAACACGAAGCCGATGTGGCGATTGCGGAAGTCAGCCAGCTTCTTCTGCGAGAGGGTGGTCACGTCGATGGAATCGACGTGCACGGTGCCTGTGTCTGGGCGGTCCAGCGTGCCGATGATTTGCAGCAGGGTGGTCTTGCCAGCTCCACTGGGGCCGACGATGCTGACCACCTCGCCACGATCTATGTGGAGGTCAATGCCTTTCAGTACTTGTAGGGAGCCGAAGCTCTTGGTGATATTTTCTATTGTAATCATTTGCGGTGGTTATTAATCCAGCGTGCCAGGGCGTCATAGTAGCTGGTTTCCTCCTGGTGCTGGGCAGCGGTAAAGGTCATCGACTCCTCCTTCTGCGTACCGTACTGGTCTGGGAAGATAATCATCAGATTCTTGCCAGAGAAGTGCTGCATGAGCTCCTTGGGCAGGCGCTCCAGCGCGTTCTTGTAGGAGATGGTTCCCTTACGGGCGGTGATGACGACGAACATGTGGTCCTGACTGATTTGCTCAGCCAGACGGGGCAGTTCGTTCCAATGGGCCATGAAGGTGTACTCTGCGCGCACGCTGGGATGGTGGTTGTTGATGTACTGACGGATGAGTTCCAGCGACTCGTTGCGTCCATGAAACTGGATGCGGCAGTCCAGGTTGCCTGCAAAGCGTGCCAAGCGCTCCAGCCAGCGGTGGAAGCCAGGCTCGAACTCGGCCCTTGAGGGTACGGCCACCTGTATGCGGCGCAGGGTGTTCAGTGGTTGCACGAAGCGCGTCAGCACAATCTGGCGGTTCAGTCCATTATACAAACTCTGCAGGAACTCACCCCAGAACTTGGGGTTTACATCCGTGTGCACGTGCATACCCATGATAATCTCTGAGCAGCCGAACTCGCGGAAGGCGTGCTTGATGCCGTTGGCAATGTTCGACGACAGGCGCACCTGCGTCTGCATCTGCAGGTCGGCAGCGGAGGCTCGCTGCTGCAGCTGTTCCAGCAGTCGGAGTCCAGACTCGCGGTGATTGCTGGCATTGTCGTCGTCGTAGACCACGTTCAGCGCCACCAGTCCGCGATTGCGTTTGGGGTTACGCATCATGATGGCCAGTTCCAGCAGCTGGGGGGCTATGTCGGGATACTTGACGCACAGCAGCACCTTCTCGTTCTTGGGAGAGTGGGAGGAGTCGACGGGGAAACCGCCGACCACACGACTGCCCATGATGGTCAGCTCCTGCGAGGCTTTCTCCGTCATCATCGTCGAGATGATGCAGGTGATGAGTATCATGATGACCACACCGTTCAGTATCTCGTTGTTCACCAGGTATTGTCCTGGGGCCACCTCCAGTCGCATGCCTACCATCACCATCGCGATGGCACCAGCTGCATGGGCACAGGTCAGACCGAACATCATGTGACCCTCGGCCTTCGTCAGTCGGAACAGAATGCTGGAGATATAGGCTGCCAGCGCCTTGCCGAATGTGCCGAAGAAGACGATGAGCACCACGACGAACAGCATGCGCCAGCCTTCGAACAAGGAACCGACATTGATGAGCATGCCCACACCAATCAGGAAGTAGGGGATGAAGATGGCGTTGCCAATGAACTCGATGCGGTTCATCAGGGGCGACACGTGGGGGATATACCTATTTAATATAAGGCCTGCAATGAAGGCTCCCACGATGCCCTCGACGCCGATGGCCTCTGACAGGGCTGCGGAGAGGAACATCACAGCCAAGACGTAGATGAACTGCATGATGGCATCGGAGTAGCGACGCAGGAAGTAGCGCGTGACCTTGGGAATGCCCCACACGCTGAGCACGCAGAAGGCTGCAAACTTCAGCACGAAGAGCAGCCAGAAGCCAATGCCCACGTCCTTGCTATACGATGCCGACAGGGCTGCCAGCATCATCAGTGCCATGAAGAGCGACAGCATCGAGGCTCCCACGCTGAGCATCACGCTGGGGTGACGGCCCATGCCGTAGCGCGAGATGATGGGGTAGGCGATGAGCGTGTTCGACGCCATGATGCAACCCAAGAGGAACGAGGCCGTCGACGAATAGTCCAGCAGCCACATGGCCATTACGTAGGTCAGCACCAGGGGCACCATACACGTCAGCAGTCCGAACCACAGGATGCGCTTGGAGTTCTTCTTGACGCTCTCCATATCCATCTCCAGACCTGCCAGGAACATGATGTATAGCAGTCCCACCTTGCCGAATAGCTCGAACGAGTTGTCGCGCTCCAGCAGGTGCAGTCCGTGCTCGCCAATGAGCACGCCTGCCAACACCATTCCGATGATGTGCGGAATGCGCAGCTTACCCATGATGATGGGCGCCAGCAGAATGATGAGCAGCACGACAAAGAATATCAGCGTCGGACTGGTTATGGGGAAATATGACATCATAAATCAATAAATTTGTGCAAAATTACAACTTTTTCGGCAAATATGGAACAAAATGAAAGTTTTTTTGTAAATTTGCAGCCGATTTACAACCAACGTAATTTTTGAGACTGATGAAAGTAGCAATTGTGGGCGCCTCAGGCGCTGTAGGTCAGGAATTCCTGCGCCTGCTTGACGAGAGAAATTTCCCAATGGACGAATTGGTGTTGTTTGGTTCTGAGCGTTCTGCTGGAACTAAATATACTTTCCGTGGTAAGGAACTGACCGTAAAGCTGTTGCAGCACAACGACGACTTCAAGGATATCGACATAGCCTTCACCTCTGCTGGTGCTGGCACGTCGAAGGAGTTCGCTGAGACCATCACCAAGTATGGTGCCGTGATGATTGACAACTCCAGCGCTTTCCGCATGGACGACGATGTACCCTTGGTAGTGCCTGAGTGCAACGCTGAGGATGCGTTGAACCGTCCGCGTGGCATCATTGCCAACCCCAACTGCACCACGATTATGATGGTGGTTGTACTGCAGCCACTGGAGAATATCAGTCACATCAAGCGCATCCACGTATCTTCTTACCAAAGTGCTTCTGGTGCTGGTGCCGCCGCTATGGCCGAACTGCAGCAGCAGTACAAGGAGATGGTAGAAGAGGGCGAGGTGAAGACCATCAAGAAGTTCCCTCACCAGCTGGCCTACAACGTCATTCCGCAGATTGACGTCTTCCAGCCCAACGGCTATACCAAGGAGGAGATGAAGATGTATAACGAGACGCGCAAGATTATGCATACCGATGCCAAGTGCTCGGCTATGTGTGTGCGTGTCAGCTCGTTACGCAGCCATTCTGAGTCTGTTTGGATTGAGACGGAGAAGCCCATCAGCGTCGAGGAAGCACAGAAAGCTATCGCTGCCGCTCCTGGCTGTACGCTCGTTGACGACCCCGCTAACCTTGTGTACCCCATGCCTTTGGAGACTGCTGGCAAGGACGACGTCTTCGTAGGTCGTGTGCGCAAGGATCTCTCTGACGAGAACGGTCTGACCTTCTGGCTCTCTGGCGACCAGATTCGCAAGGGTGCTGCCCTCAATGCCGTACAGATTGGTGAGTACCTGATTAAGGTCGGCAACGTGAAGTAATCGCCCAAAATACCTACTTTTAGCGATTGTAGGGTATTGGAAAAATGTGTACTTTTGCAGCGTGATAGTCCGCTATCCGCTAACGAAGTACACATTATTAATATATAAGACAAGCTTATGAAGAAATTATTTACGCTACTATTTGTGTTTTTGGCAGCACTGAGTGCCAGTGCAGAGGAAGCAATACCTACAGCTCTTTGGGGCAAGGCTTTGCAAAATAATGGGCAGACTTCTCAAGGCTACGACTTACAGCTTGCTTCAGATGGCAGTTTGTATGCCATCGGTACAGTCGCTACAAAGACAGTCGATGATGAAGTGAAGTTCGGCATCGATAAGATTTGTGGTGGTACTGAGTATAAGGGAACATCTGCGGCTGGTACTGTTGCCCAGTTCCTGTTATCGAAAATTTCCAAAGAAGGAAATGTGCTTTGGACGGTACGCTCTGATAATGGTGATGCAGGCAACTTGTCGCAGTTTGTTGCTCCAGTATCTGATGGTGTCATCTGTTTCTTCTCCATGCGTTACGTTGAGAATGGACTTGACAAGAGCCCTGAACTTATAGACAAGGGCGGTAACCATTTCTCTCTGAATTTGACTGACCAGTACCGTTGGTATCAGAGTGTAGTCATGAAAGTCTCTGATCAAGGACTCATCCAGTGGATGCGCATCATTGATGTCAATCATGCTAAGTTGGAAGGCTCTAATGACGCAGGTGTCGCCCAGGGCATCTATCCTGGAGGAATGGTAATTGATGCAGATGAAAATATTTATATCGGTGGAAACCAGCGTACAGCCTTTACATTGAAGAAGGAAGATAACAGTGAGGTGACCATCGAGCCTCGGAATGTTCAAGGATGGGATGGTAAAACTACTGTTGGAGACCTATATCTGATAAAGCTTGATAAGAATGGTTATTACTTGGCTCATCAGCAGACCTCGGGCACCGCTACAAGTGTCAGTATTTCTACGATGACTGAGAAGAACGGTAAGATTTATCTGATGGGACTGATGAAAGGACAGGCTGAACAGACTGTCTCTTTAGGTGGTAAAACAGTAACTATTACTAATGCAAATGAAGGCCTCTTTACGGCTGCTGTGAATAGCGATTTGACTGCAGACTGGTTCCAGCTGTACTCTTCTGAGAAAAGTGGAGGTGCATTGCAGACTCCAGGTCTGTTCGTAGGTAGCGATTATCTGTGGGCTATGGGTAAAACCAATATGCAGAAGATTGGTGGTAACGAGAGTATTACTACTACATTGACGCGTGCAGGCATTCTATTAAAGGTTAATCTGACTGATGGTACGCTGATAGATGGCTATGTACGTAATGAGAACCAGGCAGGCTTCTTTGATGCTTTTGAGGGCGAAGATGGTTATATTTATGCAGCTACACATATTCTCAATAAACCCATGTCGCTTTACAAGTTTGACAAAGATGATCTTTCTGAGAAAAAGGGTGAATGGTTATTAATTGACAATACCAGTGACACTCAGGGAATTATTGTAACAGATGATGGCGTTTTGTTCTCAATGACACGTGCGAATAGTACGTCAAACAAACTTGTTGGCGATGAAACAAAGACCATCATTCAGAGCGTAAACAAGTTCTCATGTAATGTCTGTGCTTTCCAGTTGCCAGTGAAGCCTTTGAAGGAAAGTAATGCAGATGCTGTATTTGACTTCGCTAATAATCCCCTGAACTGGCCTGTAACAGATGATATAACAGATTATGACGGTCTTGCCAAGGTGACAGGGTTGATTGTGAATGATGTCAAGTTGAATGCTATTCAAAACAACGAGTGGGTTGGTAACATTCTTTATAAAGCTGAAGGTAGCGAGACTGCTATGTTACGTATTGGTAAGTTTAATGCTTTCTCACTGACTGCTCCAGAAGGCAAGGCTCTTGTCAAAGTAAGCGTCACAATGGCTACCGAAGGTCAGGCCTTTGACTTTGAATCATCTAATGGTACCCTTGCCGACAATGTTTGGACTGGTAATGCTTCAGAGGTAATATTTACTACTCAGGTCAATCGCCAGATAGCCAAGATCGAGATTACATTGGCTGACGAGAATGAAGAGACCATTAAGCCTGTGGTAGCTGTGGAGCTAGCTACGATTGCTGAGTTCAATGCTGTTGAAGATGGTAAAGTCGTTAAACTGACGCTGACTGATGCCAGAGTCAACGGAGTCAATGGCGGCAGTTACTATGTAGAGGATGCTACAGGCGCTCTTGTTATCAAGGGTGTTGAATTGACAGTAGGTACTAAACTGAATGGCTATATTCAAGGAACTAAGAGCATTGATGCTTCAGTTGACATGAATGACGTTATTGTAGAGCACCAGTTGACATCCACTGATGTTTCTACCTTCGAAACTTCTATAACAACTTTGGAGGGCACGGTAATGACTATTGATGCCATTGGCGTTCAGGAAAACTACGGCAAGCTCATTACTGTTGAAAACGTAACTATTACTGGTGGCGGAAATAAAACATTAACTGATGCTGATAACAATACTATCAAAGCTCGTGACTATATGGGTGTGCTGCCAGCTGATTATACTTGGCCCACCAAGGTCAGCAAGCTGACGGGTATCTTGGTCTACTACGTCACTGGCTGGTTCTTGATGCCTATCTCTGCCAGTGCTATTGTTGAAGACGCAACGGGTATTAGTTCCATCACTAACGATGTTAACGGTCTTGATGTGCAGATTTACAACCTGCAGGGCATTCGCCTGAACAGCCTCCAGAAGGGTCTGAACATCGTTGATGGCAAAAAAATCGTTATTAAATAAATTATATCATTGTAAGAATATAGAATGATTAGAAAAGTTTTATTGTTTTGTAGCGCCTGTCTGCTTTTTAGCGGACAGGCGTCTGCACAGAATCTGGAGGAACTTGTTGGCAGTTGGAAATTAGTTGCCAGTCCTTTTGAGGGTGGCAGCGAGGAAATCGCTTTTACAGCCTCTGCCTCATTGGATGGAAACTCACTCGACTGTCATGCTGAACAGTTGATGGTGAGAGGTGCAAATACTTATGCTGCCGACTGGAAAATTGCAGTGGAACAGAATGGTGAGAACATCCGACTGGGTTGGGCTCTTGATAGTGACAACCCTGTCTCGACCAAAGAGTTCCAGGAACCTGCATCGAGTTATGCTTTGTTTGGCAAAGATACTGACGGAAATCACCGTTATATCTATTTGTTGTCAGAGAATATTGAAACACAACAGTTAGAGGCTATGACATTGTGGAGCGATTGGCAGACTGTAGGCAGCACCACTTTTGCATTGCCAAAGACCCAACAGATCTATGCCGTTGTGAGCACCAATCAGCCCTACAATGGCTCAGTAGGCTATGCTGAAATCTGGGCAAGTGCAAAATTACAAAAGGTAACGGATACTGGCATCGAGGCCATTCACAATTCACAATTCACAGTTAAGAATTCTATCTATAACCTGCAGGGCATTCGCCTGAGTGGTTTGCAGAAGGGTCTGAACATCGTGAACGGCAAGAAGGTAGTGATTAAGTAATAACACTTACAGCATAAAAAAGCGCCCCAAGCTCAATGGAGTTTGGGACGTTTTTTTTGTTTATCCAAAGGGCTATTTCTTTTCTTCCTCTGAGCACTCGTGGGGTTTGGGAAGCACGGCCTTGATACCAGCCTTCTGAACCTCACTGAGCAGTTTCTCAGCTGTGGTCTTGTCGTTCAAATAGGTGATGGCCATCGACTTGCGACGAGCATTAACATTGACATCGCTGACGCCATCGAGGGCAAGGACAGTCTCTATAGCATCGTCGTTGGCAGACTCAGCAGGAATCAGGTAGTAGGCGTATTCCACACGCTTGTTGTCATAGTAGTAGACGGGCGTATAGCCAGCCTTGGTAAGCTTGGCACGAATCTCGTCCTGCGACGTGCGGTTGGCATCATAGCGGATAAAGTAGCTATGCTTGCTCAAGTCGGCACCAATGGAGTCCATACCCTGAATGCTGTTCAACTGCTGGGCAATACGATCCACACACTTCTGACAGTGCATATCGTCGATGCGCAGTGAGAAAGTCTCGATAATCTTCTCGTTAGGGTCGTAGGGCGATGCCTCGTAGCGCTTGGTAGCAGCAATGCTACGATAGATGCTGTCGATATCCGTTTTCTGTGGGTCGTAGGCAATCTTCACGGTGTGGCGCTCGAAGTTAAACTCCAGCTTTCCTACGCCAGGATTCTTGCTCAGCGCTGCTTTCACTTTCTGTCCGCAATGTTCACAGTGCATGGCTTTCACACTCACTGTAATAGTGTCTGAGGCGGCATTGGCCGTCAGAACGCTGATGGCACAAAAAGCCATCATCAGTAGTTTCTTTTTCATAAATATCATGTGTTTAATTGTTTGTTGTCTCTTAGAAGGTATGCCCGGCAGCAATGAGGAAGGTGGTGCGGCTGGGGTTATGGAGACCCGATGGAGAATCGTCGGAAGTAGTAGCGTGACGATAGTCGAAGGCTGCACGCACGAAGGTGTTCAGACGGGTGCCTGGGAAGAGGAAATTGTACTTCAGCTGCAGGCCAAAGCGATACTGCTTGGCTGTCAGGTACTCATAGTCGCGATAGAGGAAAGCCTCCATCGTGGCAGGTTGAGGCTGTTTGGCGCTGGGGGTCACGAACGAACCATCGTGATAGGGGTCGCCAGAACCTGTCTGGTAACCACCATTCAGTGTCACGCCAAGGATGCCACCTAGGAAATCCAGATTGCGCGTCAGACTGACTACAACCTCGCTGGTGTTCAACTGCTGCTGACGATAGTAAGGATAGAGATAGGCCGTGATGTCGCGCTGTTGCCAGTGGTAGCCAGCAGTAATGGTCCATGTGGGCAACTCGTGGCGAATACCCAAGTGCAGGGTGTAGTCGACGTCGAAGTTGCGCCAACCTTTCTCGCCACTTTTCGTCGCGTCGTAGTATTCGTAGTAGGTGGCACCATAGTCGTTGGTCAGTCCGCGATAGGTATTGATGCGGTTCTCTAGGGTCTCACTTTGGTATTTGACATCGAGATTGAATCTCGATGCACTGAACGCGTAGGAGGCACGCCCTTGAAGCGTCAAGATATTGCGATCGTGGTCGGTATAGGTGATGGTGTATTGCGATGGACGTCCATAGTAACCCGTTGCATGACTGTAGGAAGCGGCAGCGAAGAGGGAGAACCCACTGTTTGCACGCTGGGAATGGTGACCTGGCAGGAACTCCAATTGCAGGCCTACACCATGAGCATCTTCAAAGAGGGGCATCTCGTTGGTCTTGTCTGTATAGCCATCGTTACCAAACTGCTCGACGATACCCATCATGGCACCATAGTCGATGAGCGACTTATACACCTTGTCGGCCTTTCCGTAGGTGCCAAACTCCACGCTCTCCGTACGACGATGGTAGGTGTAGTCAAGACCAATGTGGAGTGTGGAATGTTGAATGTTGAATGAGGATAGCACACCAGCTGTGAAGTCGAGGTTCATCAGCTTGTTCTTGTGGCGCAGGTCCTTGTATTTGGCGTAGTTGGCAGCGGTGTAGTCGGCCTTCATTCCGATGGCTAAACCATCAAACACAGTATAGCCGAAGGCGCCTACGAGGTGGTAGGTGTCGCGATGCTTGCGTCCTAGGTTGGTCAGCGAGTCCTCCACAATGTCAAAGGGTAGGCGGTCTTGCATGAACACGGAGCCCGTCATATCCTTGCCAGACTGGTTGTCGTAGCTGATAGCGCCATAGACGACAGCACGCGGACTGAGGCGATAGTACGACTCGATGACGCCTTGGAAATCGTTCAACGAGGGTGAACCACTGAAGTTCGTCAACTCTCCATTGCTATGAGCGTACGACACCTCTGCCTCTGCAATATTCTCGCTGTTAAACAGTGTCAGGGCTGCTGCGTTGCGTTGGGTGAGCCAGGGTGACGACTGCTGCACGAAGCGGTAGTCGCGCAAGAGTAGGGAGTCCTGGGCGAAGAGTGTGCTGACATTCAATGCCAGCATACCAAACAGGAGGGCGGTTATTTTCTTAGTGAGCATAGCTGGCGTTCGTGGAAATCGTTGGTGGCATTGTTGGTGTTCTGATAGATGATGTGGGCACCCTTCTGGATGCTGGCCTCTGCATCGATGCCGCTGGGGTCGGTGCTGTCGTCAACGCCCAAGGCATAGTCGTAGACGAGCTTGCCCTCGTTCTCTAACAGTTGTTCTGTAGCCTGTTTGTCAACGTTGCGATAAATGGAGTGCCCCTTCTTGTTGGTCATCCAGACGTAGCCTGCATCGATATCGGCTGTGAGGCGCTTCACGCATTGTGTGGCGTACTCGCTGGAGAAAACCTCGATGGCGTCGATAATCCAGTTGTTGGGTACCTTGATGCAGCGTTTGGCAATGCTGGTGCCTCCACCATCATACCAGAAATTGTCCGTATTCTGTGCAAAGTCGGCAGGGGCTACGTCCTTCGTCTGAAACAGCACTATGGAGGGTGACGAGTTGCTCAGCGGCCAGGCATTACCCAGTCCATAGACTGCTGCTTTCAAGTAGTGCGACGTGGGGATGACCTCTGAGGGCGTGGGACAGTAGTGAGCGTTGTTGTAGCCACTCTCTGGGTCGAACATGCAGTAGTAGTCGGCATTAGCGTAATTGACAGACTGAGTGATAGTCTGCGTATTGTCGATAGCACCATGAATGTTGACGACAATCTGAGAGAAAGGCTCGATGGTCAGCGTCGAGGGAAAGTACCAGATGCCATTCCATAGGGGTGTGAAACCTTCGCCCTCGTAGTTCAGACGACCATTGGCCAGATAGTTGTTGTTGTTGGCCTGAGCATTGGCAGGTGCCGACATACCAAAGCAGAGGTTGTCGTAGGACGCAGGCTCTGCACTGTTGTTATAGAGAATGACGCACTTGTCGTATTGGAAAGCGGTAACTCCATCGTCAGACATACACCCTCCGCAGTAGAGTTCTTTGATGACCAATCGACTGATGGTGGCGCGCTTCATAGGAATGGTGGCTGTAATGGGACTGCCTGCAAGAACGGTAATCTGTCCTGATGTGCCGTTATAGCTGTAGTACTCGTTGCTGTCGGTGTTGCGCGTCTGTGAGGTCAGGGCTTCGTAGAGTCCTGGTGTCACAGTAAACGTGGCAATGCCCTGGGCGTTGGTCTGCTCAATGAACACGCTACCTGTATTGATGTTGCGCAGCTGGACGTCGAGACCAGACAGGTCGTCGTTGAGGCCTGTCAGCTGGACCTTCACCTCGTTGGTGTCAATGGAGGGGGCGTCTTGGTCGGAGCAGGCAGTGAGGCATATTGCTATGACATAGCAACAAACGAGGCATATGATGGTGCGGAATATTTTCTTCATAGCTTGAGTCTGAGGGATAGTCCGTAGTAGTAGCTGGGAATATAACTGCTGGAGAAGAGCGACGTGTCGAGATCGGTCTGCGAGGAGTGAACAGTCTTCATGTTGTTGAAGAAGTTGTTGGCATAGAACGAGATAGACACATGGTCGCCAATCTCCTTAGTTACGCTGAGATTAGCAGAATAGTAGGCGCTGATGCGATTGGCATTCATCACATATGCCGTATTGGGGTGTACCACGAGGTTCTGGAGGTCGTTATACAGTGTGGCATCGTTGTCCTTCGCCCACAGGAACTTCTCTGCGAAGGGTATCATCGTGTTGGGATCGTCCCATGTGGTGTAATACTCTGGATAGACATCGCCCTCGAAGTTACTGAGACTCTTGCGATAGCTGTAGAGCGTACTCTCGATGCGCAGGGCCATGATGAGACGAATCTTGGGAATGTGCGTAGTGATGGTGGTGTTGAGGTTGAGGGTCTTCGAGATGGCACCGTTGGCAATGGAGGTCTGTGCTGTAGAGGTGCCGTTAGTACCACGATACCAGCCGATATACTGGTAGGGCTCGCCAGTACCCGTCATCTTGGTATTGCTGTTATGCATGCTGGCAAAGAGCGTTTCGTCCTCGCTCTTGTAGTAATAGTAGTTGCCATCAAAGCGCAGACTGGTGTTCAGCGCCTTGAACTGTTTGAAGTCAATCATCCACTCCAGTCCGTAGCGATCCAGGGGAGAGGCATTGACATAGCGGGTGTTGCTCTGGTAGAAGCGTCGCTCATTGTTGGGAACGATGGCAGTAGAACCGTCAGCTGAACGGACGGTCACTGTACCTGTGGTGGGGTTGATGGCGTAGGTGCGTCCATCGGTAGGTATTGTGAGACTCTCCAAAGCAGAAACGGGCGTGTAATAGTAGCTGAATGGGGTGTACTCCGTCGTGGCCATATAGGGATTGTAGGTACGATGGTGGAAGGCAGACAGCGATACACGCGTACCTTTTATATTCATCTCGATGCCGATGTCTGTCTGATTGGTGTATTGCCACTTTAGGTCTGGGTTGTAGAGCGCTTTCGAGGGTCGTGTGTACCAGGCGCTGACAGTGGTGTTGTCGGCTGTTGATGGCGAACGGAATACCTCGATGTCGTAATACGATGGGCTGGGGTAGAGTACCTGGAAAGAAGGCAGCTTGACGCTCTTTCCCCATCCGGCATGCAGTACCAGATTGCTGACCACACGCTTGCGACGATTCTTCCAGAACGTATAGCGACCATTGAAGCGTGGCGACAGGGAACTGACAGTTCCATACTCCGACCCGTTGATGATGGTGATGTCGTCGCGCAGTCCGGCAGTAATCTCCAGCGTCGACAACTTCGATGTGGAAATGCTGACCTTCTCCTCTGCATAGAGGGCGATATTGTTCAAGGCTGGCAGGTTATCGTAGCGATACTTGCGCCAGCTGGGTGCATAGCGCAGGTCTTCGTAGTAGGTACCTCGTCCATTGTTGCGACTATCTTTATATTCTGCTCCTAGCATCAGGCGATTCATCACCTTGCTGAAACGACGTGTCCAGTCGGTTTTCAGTCGCAGCGAGGTGTTGACTGGTTTGGAATCATGGTATTGCTTGACGTGCCAGTAACCCGTAGGTCCAAGAATGATGGGTGCATCGGGATTGCTGTCGTAGTCAGTAGCCATGAAGTAACCTTCTTCCGTTGCGTGGAGGTTAGCCAATGTGGTAGCGCTATTGGTGTGGGTATAGTCCTCACTATAGCGATCAGCTGTCGAAAAGGAACCACGCAGCGAGAGATTGGTAATCCACTTTTTGTTCAGCAACCAGTTCAGTTCGAAGTGTGCACGCAAGTTGTTGTCGCGTGACTTGCTGTAGTCATCGAGCTCGTTGTCTGGGTCTGACTCGGCGTTATAGCCTCCAATATTGCCTGTCAGGCCCACATTCAGCGTCAAGGGTGTTGTCTCGCGCATAAAAATGTTCATGTAGTGCAACGACAGGATGTTGCGCTGGTAGGCAGTGTGAGGTGAGGCGGCGTTGCTGAAGGAACGGGCGTGCTCAAGGGAAACATTCAATACGCCATCGTGGCCGCCCAAGTCAAAACCTTTGTTCAAAGCTATCTGTTGGGTGTGCTGGTTGAGTTTGCCCTCTACGATGAAGGGCGACTTACCCTTGCGGGTGTTCACCTTGACAACACCATTCGACAAGTCGCCATACTCCACAGAAGGAATGCCTGTGACAACCTCTATGGATTCGATGTTCGACGAACTGATGGTGCGTGTGCTGGCTCCTGCTGTCTCACCTGCTGCAGCGTTGTTGTCGAGGCGCATGCCATCCACCTCAATAGCTGTTCCAAACGAAGCGTTGCCTTTCTCCTGACTACCACTGCGAAGGGCCATGCGGTTGTCGCTCATCAGCGTGGCATTGACAGTCTTACCACCAGGCAACAAGGTGGCAATATCGCTCACGTTCAATAGCTGTTGTTGGTCGAGGGCTGCTCTGTCGATAGTATAGCTGGTGGTACTCTCGTTATCCTTGCGCTTGGCAGTTACAGTGACTTCGTCCAGCTTCAGATTTTCTTGCTTCAAGTTGATGCGCAGACGAGGAATGTCCTTGTTGATGTCAAGGGCAATCTGGCGAGTGGCATAGCCCAGACACTGGATGGTCAGCACCACCTTTCCTGCAGGAATGTTCTTGATGCGGAAGGTACCATCGACACCAGTGATAGCCCATAGTCCGTTCTCCTTCATCAGGATGGAGGCAAACTCTATCGGTTTCTGCGTCTCTTCGTCAGCGACACGTCCAGCAATGGTGATTTGCTGGGCCTGTGCTGTCAGCAGTTGGCAGAATATGGTGATGAAAAAGAGTAGTCGTTTATACATATTATATTATTATGCTGCAAAAGTACGAAGATTTTGTCGATTTCGCAATACCTATAAGTAGGTATGTTTGTAAATTTTTCTTAATTCTTGTTGCTTATGTCAATGGTATTTCGTAACTTTGCCCCGAAAATGAAAGAAAGAATGAGAAAAACAGCTTCAACAATGCTCTTGTTGATGGTTGCTGTGTTGCTTTCAGCACAGCCGCTGTCACAAGACCCTACTATCAAAACTGGTAAACTGAAAAATGGCTTGACCTACTATCTGCGACATAATGCTAAGGAGGCAGAACTGGCCGATTTCTATATTGCCCAGAAGGTTGGCTCTATACAGGAAGAACCTCGTCAGCGTGGCTTGGCACACTTCCTGGAACATATGGCTTTCAATGGTACCAAGCACTTTCCAGGAAAGGGCAAGCAGTTGGGTATTGTTCCCTGGTGCGAGACCATTGGTGTGAAGTTTGGCGCTAACCTCAACGCTTATACTAGCGTAGAACAGACGGTGTATAATATCTCTGCTGTTCCCTTGAAGCGTGAGGGCATCCTCGACTCTTGTCTGCTGATTTTGAATGACTGGAGCCACTACTTGCTGCTGGAAGATGCTGAGATTGACAAGGAGCGTGGTGTTATCCATGAAGAGTGGCGCACGCGCCGTGCAGGACGAGCTGTGCAGCGTCTGATGGAGCAGGCAATGCCAAAGGTTTATAAGGGTACGAAGTATGAGGACTGCATGCCTATTGGTTCGATGGATATCGTCGACAACTTCCCCTATCAGGACCTGTGCGACTATTATCATAAGTGGTATCGTCCTGACCTGCAGGCAATCATCGTGGTGGGTGACATCGATGTCAACAAGGTGGAGAAGAAGATTCAGAAGCTGTTCTCCAAGATTCCTATGCCGAAGAATCCTGCCAAGCGTGAGTACTATCCTGTAGGCGACAACGACAAGATGATTGTCGATATCGAGAAAGATGTGGAACAGCCCATCGTGCTGTGTCATCTTTATCAGAAACGTGATGCGACGCCTGATAATGAGAAGAACGACGAGAAATATCTGCGTGGTGACTATATCGACAACCTGATAGGTACGATGATGAACGATCGTCTGGCAGAATTGCGCCAGCAGGCTAATCCTCCCTATCAGAGTGCTACTGGTCGTGCCTCTACTTTCTTCCTTAGTCGTATGAAGGAGTCGTTCTCGCTATCAGTAAGTTGTCAGGAAAACAATATCCTGGGCGGACTTATTGCTGCCGTTGGCGTTGCTGAGCGTGCTCGTCAGCATGGCTTTACTGCCTCAGAGTTGCAGCGTGCCAAGAGTCTGAAACTGAACCACGATGAACGAAAGTATCGTGAGCGTGACGATCGTCGTAATTCAAAATATGTTACTGCCTGCATCCAGCATTTCCTGAATGGTGAACCACTCATCTCTATTGATGACCAACTGGAACTGACACGTCGCTTCGATCGTGAGGTGACGCTGGAGGAGGTGAACAATGCCGTTCGCGAGTTGGTGACTGACAAGAACCAGGTGGCTATCATGTATGCTCCTGACAAGGAAGGGCTGGTGCTGCCTACAGAACAGCAGATAGAAAGCGTTATTCTGGCTGCCCAGCAGTTGTCGTATGCTCCTTATCCAGAGCAGGAGATTGCTGAGCACCTTATTAGTGAGTTGCCGCAGCCGGGTAGTATCGTTAGCGAGAGGGCTTTCAAGCATGGCTTTGCTGAGTGGACGCTGTCGAATGGTATGAAGGTATATGTCAAGAAGACAGATTTTGCTGCTGATGCGGTTTCTATGCGTATGCAGGCTGAGGGTGGTGCTTCTGTCTTTGATGACGTGGATATTCCAAACTTTAACCTGATGAATAGCTCCATTACTGATGCTGGCGTGGCACAATTTGATGCTACGACGCTGCGTCGTATGCTGTCAGGCAAGTCAGTACGCATACAACCCTCAGTAAGCACTCGTGAACAGGTCATCAGTGGTGGTGTGTCGCTGAAGGATATGCCTACGATGTTTGAGTTGGCATACCTCTATTTCACACAGCCGCGTCGTGATACAGTGGCTTTCGCCAGTCTGATTAATCGCACGCATGCCTTCCTGACCAATCGTAATGCATCTCCCAAGGTAGACTATAACGACTCTGTACGTGCAGTTATTTATGGTCACCATCCGCGTTTGGAACCTGTCGTTCAGGCAACACTCGAGAAGGTGAACTACGATCGCATCCTGCAACTCTATCGTCATCTGTTCAGCGATGCATCAAACTTCAAAACGGTTATTATTGGTAACTATGATGAACAGCAGTTGCGCCAGTTGGTATGCCAGTATCTGGCCACGCTACCTACTACCCACAAGAACGAGCAGGTGAACTGGAAGAATGTACCCCAGATTGTTGAGGGTTCAAAGGTGTGCCGCTTCCGTAAGAAGATGAATACGCCATTGGCTAATGTGGGCATCTACTACTCTGCCGATGTGCCCTTCTCGCCCCAGAGCGACCTGGAACTGGACTTCCTAAAGCGTTGTCTCTCAATAGCCTATACGGACTCTGTTCGTGAGGAGAAGGGTGGAACCTATGGTGTTGGTGTCGATTTCGATTTGAACAAGGAAGATAAACCTAACGCCATGCTGCGTATCTCCTATAATGCAGATCCTGAACGTTATGAGGAACTGAATCCTATCATCTACCAGCAGTTGGCGAATATTGCCAAGAATGGTCCAGCTGCCAGCAGTTTAGATAAGGTGAAGAAGTACCTTGTCAAGCAATACCAGCAGGCCGCTATCACCAATGACTATTGGAGCTATGTTATCTGGCATGAGTTGGATGATGATGCCGACTTTGACAAAGACTATTGCAAGATGGTTGAAGAGATGACGGCAGAGAAAGTACAGCGTATGGCCCAGCGGATGTTAGATGCTAAGCGTTGCATTGAGGTGACGATGTTGTCCGAATAATTCTACTTAACTAAACAATACAAATTATGAAGAAACTTGTTTTTGCCCTTGTGGCCGTGGTAGCACTTTTTGCTTGTCAAGAGGAGAAAGCTCCGTTTAACTATCGTGGTTTGGCATTTACAATGCCTGTCCAGCAATTCGTGGATTCAATGTTGGCTCGTGGCTTTGCTGTCGACTCAGCAGCATCAGACAGTGGAAAGACTGTTGTGCTGTCCTCGCCTGCTGAGCATTATCGTGTGCTGGCTGCATTTAGTGGTGAAAAGCTGATGGCTATTCAGGAAACTTATAACCTCTCTACCAACGACAGTACCCGTCAGATGTGGCAGGAGTTGCGCGATGGTCTCGAGAAGGAGCTGGATGCATGGCCCGACTGTCCTATCTTGAAGGATGATCATAAAGAAGCTAACTTTGATACTGGCGATGGTCTGATTTCTATCCTGTTGGAGAATACCTATACGCCAACCCTTACAGTTCGCTACCAGAAGAAGTAAATCTTAATTCGATAAAACAGATAAGGAGGCTCCGTTGAGAGTCTCCTTATTTCTTTTCTGTGCGCCTGACAGGACTCGAACCTGCACGTCGCGAGACACTAGATCCTAAGTCTAGCGCGTCTACCAATTCCGCCACAGGCGCATTGTTAATGCATAACTAATAATGCATCATGCAGAATTGCGGTTTTTGCGGGTGCAAAGGTAATGCTTTTTGCTGAAACTGCCAAATTATTTGACTAAAAGTTGGCGGGCAGCCTCAATGATGTCGTCTTTTGGCTCACTACCATAGGTGAGGTCATTGTTCAGACTCACCTTTACGTCAGGGTCAATGCCGAATTCTGTCTGTTGCTTCTTGCTGTCGTACATGGGACAGGCGGAGAAACGCACACTCCATCCGTTTGGCAGGCTATTGCTCATAGGCATTCCGCTGCCACCACCAGTATGGTCGCCTACTAGTGTGACGTTCGGCAGTTCGTGCATCCATACTGCAAAGGAGTTGGCGGCACTATAGACGCTGCGATTGGTCAGTACACATACTTTTTTGTTCCAGCGCACATTGCTCGAGGGCTCCAGATACATCTCTTTCAGTTCTGAGAAGTCGTTATGGCCTGTTCCTGTCTTGTGCTGCATATAACCCACAAGGGTTTTTTCGTGCACGAAACGTCCTGCCAGTCGTTCAGCAGTAGTAAGGTTGCCACCACCATTGCTACGGATATCAATGATAAGTCCCCTGCAGAGTAGCAGGTAGGAGAGGGCTTCGTCAAGATTGCCTTCGCCAATAGGTGTTTCGAAAGAAGCACAATGGATGTAGCCGATGTTGTCGTCAAGCACCCGATAGCGCAGTCCACTGGCAATCTTGTAGTCTGTTCCCAGATATTGGCGTATCAGACTGTCGCTATAGTTGTATGGATAGTCCTCCTGCCATTTCCAATAGCGACCATAGTCCATCGAACTGAACAGGTTGACGTGTCCGTCTCGCAGTTCGCCCAACATGTCACACAGTACCTCAAAGAGTTGTACAGTGGTCATGTTGTCATTCACACGTACTCTGTATTTATTGTAGACTTCGTTCCAGTCCAGCCCATATTCTTTCTGCTTGTAGTCAAAGAAACAGTAGTGCTCGTCAAGTATCGTCCAGAGTGCCTCGAAGTTGCCTGTGGGCGTGTCGTTGCGTTCCTCAGTATCCACGCAAGATACTAGTGGGACTAGTAATGCTAGTATGACGAGATAATCAATAATCCTTTTCATAGTGCGTGGGGAGTGATACTGAAGCGTTTGGTGATGCCTATGAGGAAACGGTGTGTCCAGACGTGCTGGCGCAGGTTGTTGACCTTTGACTGCTGGATGTTTCCCAGATAGCCAATGCGGAGGGTCAGCTTGCGAGTGATTGCTGCGTCGAGTGTCAGCAGGTTGCGCCACTCTGGTGCTGAAACAAAGGAGGTAACGACGGCGTTGTGGTCGTAGTCACCACGATTGAAAATCTCATAGTACGATTGTCCGTAGTTGGGCGAGAAACAGATGCCTGCCAAGGGTAAAGCCAGTTCGTAACGTGCCAAAAAGGTTTTGTTGAACAACTGGAAACGATAGCTGGCAACACCTGTCGGCATGATGTTCAGATGAGCACGAGCCTGGGCTGGGTTGTTACCGTTGGAGGTGTTGTAGATGAACCCCAGCGAGGCATTGAGCATTCCACCAGCTTGCAGACTTAATGCGCCATCGAGTAGTTGCCAACGGTATAGTTTGCCCCAATAGAAGTTATAGGCTCCCTCCAGTTCCTGCTGAGTGTGACGACTGTCGCACGACGAGAGATTGCCCTCGTGTTCGATGATGGTTGACCACCTTTTGTCAGGGCGTTGGCGCTCGACTGTAGCCAGAAGACTCACGCCCGTACCCTTGAAGTGCTCATCGGAAAGATAGGTGTCAAGGATGTTGGTGCCTCCTATACCTATCATCGTGCTACGGGTGACAACCTTCTGCGTGTCGGCAGACTGCGCAAATAGTGCAGCATACGGGACACACAAGGCTATGAGTATGAGCTTAATTTTCATCGTCTTGGAATAGTCTAAGCTGTCCTGTCAGTTCGTCGAGGACCTGTTGCTGACTCTTGCCTGCATCGGGGTCGAGGTCTTCCTCTTCTTCATCCTCACTGTCTGGTGTTTCAGGAATCTCTGGTTGGCGCAGGGGTTCCAACTCCTCGATGCTGGCTATTTGCCAGGTGGTGAGACGCTTACCCTTGGCCTTGAAGCCCTTGACGGCGATGAACTGTTCGACATCTATCTCTTCGCTGCCTCTGAAGGCGTCGTTGCCGCCATAGGTGACTTGCAGGCGTGGATAATAGGTGTCTGTCAGCAATATCTGCTGTGAGTTGGCATTTTCGCCAATGTAGTTCTGCTTGCGCTTCGTTGCCTCCATGAGGAAACGCTTGACATACGGATAACCTTGATTGTCAGCATCATAGAGCACGCAACTCCAAATCTTCTCAGGTTCGTATTTCTCTATCCGCTGGATATTATCCTCGAAGTGTACGTTGGGATCGAAGCCGGACAAGTAGTAGTCGCCATTCTGCAGGATGACAAGGATGCTGTCGCCATCGAAGAACTCACCCAACAGACGTCCGTGCTCGTCGTAGTTCAGACGGTTCACGTCTGGGTCGTACCACACCTTGCGACCACCCAGCGTAGAGTGTCCGTGACTCTTCAGTCCGATGCGGTGTATCTGGTACTTTGTCAGCAGGTTACCCTTGGCAGCACGTCCTTTGATAAGTACTTCCGAGAAGTCCTTGTCGAAGAAGATACGCTTCAGTTTGGGTGCTGGGTCGAGGGTGACCTTGATAATCTCAGCTTCGCCATTGGGATTAGCTGTGAAATAAACAACACGCGACCCGTCTGTGCCTGCTGTGATGTCGTATTCACGATCGCGAGTGACGCTTGACACGTTAAAGCGCTTGATATAGTAATAGCCCTTGCGTCCATCGCGATAAACGGCATTGTAGATGGTTCGCTGGTCGTTCTTCTTGAAGACACTGATCCACATGACGTTCTTGCCAACAAACAGTTTTTCAGCCACTTTGACAACTTTGAACTTACCATCCTTATAGAAGATGATGATGTCGTCAATGTCCGAGCAGTTGCAGACAAACTCGTCCTTCTTCAGACCAGTGCCGATGAAACCGTCCTGACGATTGATGTAAAGCTTTTGGTTGGCCTCGACAACCTTCGTAGCTTCGATGGTGTCGAAGTTGCGGATTTCCGTCAGACGTGGATGGTCCTTGCCGTACTTGTCCTTCAGGAACTGGAACCACTGGGCTGTCACCTCTACCAGGTTAGCCAGATCGCGATTGATTTCCTCAATCTCCGCCTGGATGCGGGCCATGAGTTCATCGGCTTTGTCTTTGTTGAACTTCAGAATGCGTTGCATCTTGATTTCCAACAACTTCAAGATGTCGTCCTTCGTGACCTCACGAACCATCTGCGGATAGAAGGGTGTCAAGCGCTCGTCGATGTGTTCACAAACAGCATCGATATTGGGTGCCTGCTCGAATTTCTTGTCCTTATAGATGCGCTCCTCGATGAATATCTTCTCCAGCGAACAGAAGTGCAACTGTTCCAGCAGCTCGCCCTTGCGAATCTCCAACTCCTGACGTATCAGGTCCTTGGTGCGGTCTGTCGAGTGGCGCAGCACGTCGCTCACTGTCAGGAACTGAGGTTTGTTGTCCTCGATGACACAGCAGTTAGGCGAGATATTGATTTCGCAATCCGAGAAAGCATAGAGGGCATCGAGTGTTTTGTCGCTCGACACACCAGGAGCCAGCTGGACTTGTATCTCTACTTTGGCAGCTGTCAGGTCCTCCACATGACGAGCCTTGATTTTACCTTTCTCGATAGCCTTCAGAATACTGTCAATCACCGTTTCTGTGGTTTTGGAGAAAGGTATCTCGCGGATGACGAGCGTCTTAGAATCGAGCTTTTCTATCTTGGCACGCACCTTCAGTACACCACCACGCTGTCCATCGTTGTATTTGCTGACATCGATGCTGCCACCAGTGGGGAAGTCGGGGTAGAGGTGGAACTCCTCGCCATGCAGATAGCTGATGGCGGCATCACATATTTCGCAGAAGTTATGCGGCAGAATCTTCGACGACAGACCTACGGCAATACCTTCAGCCCCCTGAGCCAGTAACAGTGGGAACTTGACAGGCAGGGTGATGGGCTCTTTGTTACGTCCATCGTATGACATTTGCCAGTCGGTGGTCTTGGGATTGAAGACGGTGTCTAAGGCAAACTTGCTGAGGCGGGCCTCGATATAACGGGGTGCTGCGGCGCGGTTGCCCGTCAGAATGTTACCCCAGTTACCCTGTGTGTCGATGAGCAGATCCTTCTGTCCCATCTGCACCAGTGCGTCACCAATACTGGCGTCGCCATGAGGGTGGAACTGCATGGTGTGACCCACAATGTTTGCCACCTTATTATATCTGCCGTCGTCCATACGCTTCATGGAGTGCAGAATGCGTCGCTGTACGGGTTTCAGACCATCTTCGATATGTGGCACGGCACGCTCCAGAATAACATAGGAGGCATAGTCCAGGAACCAGCTTTGGTACATGCCGCTCAAATGGTGTACGGCAGCAGCGTCAAAGCGGTTTACGGGCTTATAGTCGGAGTGTCCTGCACCCTCTGCAGTCTCTTCCTGTTGTTCTGAAGCGTCCTGCTCCAGGATTTCACTGTCTTCTCTTATTTCGTCATCCATAGATTAGGGTAGAATCTTGATTTTCCTGCAAAGATACGAAATAATGACGAGAATGCCAAATTTTACATTGAGAAAATCTTCTCCTTTTCCTTTATGCTTCTATCGTTTCCAGATTTTTATGCCAAAAACATAGATGTGGGGACTAAGCTTGAAGGTATTGCTATTCGCGTAGTTTGTGTCCAGTTCTCTACTGTCGCAGTTACGGCAAATCTTATCCTCAGGATCATACCAATAAGAACTATAGGCAACCACTGGAATTACTTCATGCTCCTTCCAAGAGGGTTGTATGGCAAATGGTGTGGGTTTATACATAATTTCCTCTGTGCCGTCAGCCTCGTTTTTTATAGGTAGTTTTGGTAGGGCGAATGAGAGACCACACACCTCGTCGAACTGGAATTTAAATGTCAACAAACTGTCGCACTTAGAATAGAAACCAATGGTGATTCTTGGTGCGCTATTAGTATAGGCGATACCAAAATCAGCCAGGATGTCTTCTTGCAGCTTACCGTTGCAATATACTTGAATGACGGGAGCCATCAGGTACTTGTCTTTCTCCAGCTTTGACAAGTCCAGCGCATAGGCATAAAGCCCCTGATTATTCAATAGTTTGATGTAGTCATCAGCTGTTGCCTTAGCTATGCTGATTTCTTGTGCCGTACTCGTCAATGCGATGAGGGTAAGCAAAGTGGTAATGATTGATTTCTTCATATTTTTTGTTGTCATTGATGGTTTCTACTTATATATACGCAACAACTGCCAAATTATTAAGTCAGAATAGCATTTTATTTTAAGAAAAAGCTGTGCGTATGCTGTTCATGCCTATTTTAGCCGTTTTTGTAAAATAAGGACGAAAAAAATGAAAAGAAGACTGTCAGACTGACAAAACAACGATGTGCAGGGCATTTGCAGTCTTTTTGGAGACTGTCAAGACTGACAGGAGACTGACAGTCTTCTGCTACGTAATAGCTGTATAAATGACAAATTCTCTAGAGAATTTTAGTCGTATACTACTGATACACAGAAAATTCTCTAGAGAATTCCAAGAATTACCTAGACAATATATTCCGGTAGAGTTTAAGATTGGTGGGCTGTCAGTCTCTTGTCAGTCTTGACAGTCTCTAAAATGGCCTCAATCCCTTTGTGCATCGGCGTTTTGTCAGTCTGACAGTCTTGAACTCGTTTTTAAATAGTTGGATAGTCATTCACAGAGCTCCAGTGCCATCAAGTTCATCTGCGTACATTGTGCTGCCGTCAGTTGCAGTTTCTCGTTATGGTGCTCCCAAGGCGAAAGCATCAGCAATGTTCCCTGCCCACAAGCATAGAATTGCTCACCGTGGGGCTTCGACAAGGGTGTAAAACCGTTTTCCATAATCACAATAGTAGGCAGACCCGCATCGAAGGCAGCACGCATGACCCGCTTCTCGCCAGGCGAGATAGCTGGTGAAACAAGCACTGCTCCTTGGCGAGCTTCTTCCATATACCGCTCAACTTCCCTGGCAATCTCCTCGTCACTTAGCCGTCGTGACACGCGAACAGCCTTGCGCTTAGCCGCTTTCAGCAACTCACGGTTCCCAATGCCGCTAAAACAGTGTTGACCTATTTGCAAACCAAAGAATGGGCGAAGCCACTCTGGTCGCGCCCGCTTCATCAAAAGCCGTCGCGGATTGTCGTGCAAGTAGTTAAGCCAAGCGCCTAGTTCCTCATAAGAGCGAAGTATCAGGTCGTTATAACCCTTGGCAAAGAGCGGATGGTAGGCCAGGGAGGTTCCTTGCTGCGGTACTAGCAACCCTTGCAACGGCAAAGCCGTTACCTGCTGAGAACTAACTGTCCTCTTCTCTGTAGGTCGCGCCTCCTTCTCTATCGCTCCTGCGCCATTCTCCGTAGGTTGCGGCTTTGTCGCAGCAATCAGCGCCTTCTCCGCCTTCCTGCAGCCCGCTTTGAACCCCGATATCACCTGCCCTAAATGCACGGGCAGTTGCTCGCGTACAAAGAGGATGCCATGCATGTGGTCGGGCATCATCTGCACAGCCATCACCTCTACCTGCGGGTAGTAGTCGTGAATGCCCATCCACTCGCTCTGTACGGCTTGCCCCAACGCTGTCAACTCAATGCGAGGTTCATCTATGCTTCCTTTAGGTGCAAAGGCATTGCCGACGAGCCTGCCGAACACTGGACGGCGCCCTTCCACCTCCAGCGTTATCATATACATGCGTCGCTCAGTATAGTCGTGATGGTCGTCACGACGTTTCATCGAGGCCTTCTTCTCGCCTGCATGTTCCTTCTTTGCTGTAATCTGCTCTTCAGTCATAATGTTCGCAAAGATATGAAAAATTTCTGACATCTGCAAGCAAACGTTAGGGAATTTGTTTCATATATAGCTAATACAGCCACGAGACAGCTGTATAAGTACCCTGTATACAGTTAAGCCAGCGCTGGCTTAGCTGTTCCCGACATACTGAAATATCGTGTCTGTGGCCTGAATCATATCATTCAGACGCTTGGGATCATTACGCTGCTCTCTCATAAATCAGAATTTTGTCACGATCTGCACTCTCACGGGCAAAAGACATCAGACCACCATCTGTGATTAAGTCTACTTCACAACCCAAGAGATCTTTCAAATCTTCATACATGCCACTAAGAGTAAACAGACTGAAATGTTGCGTCTTGAAATACTCAGCAATCTTGCGTGTCATCGTCTCTCTATTCATAGGCAACATGAATTGTTCTGTCTGCAAATGTAGCAAGAATTATCTAAAGTTCCAAACTTTTGGCGAATTATTTGTGGAATGGGGCATCTGTGGACATATTGAAATAGGAACAGATATCCGCTTTTGATGAAAAAAATACTACGATTGGGTAATTTTTTTGGTAAAAAGTGTTGAATAATAAAAATAAACAGTAATTTTGCATGATGAAATAATTATTAGTAACCTAAACGATAAAACAATGAAAAAGTATTTTTGGAGTATGATGACCATCCTGATGATGGCAGTCATGTGTGTAGGTCTTACGGCCTGTGGTAGTGGTGATGACGGCGATGGCGGCTCTTCGAGTGGTATAGTTGGTGTGTGGAAAAAAGTCTATAAGCGAACTACCTACTATGTGAAAGATAGTAATGGCGAGTGGGTACAAAATGGACAGCCTTCGGAGAAGACGTATGAAGGAGAAGGTAGTGGTTTACAGTTCATGCCAGGCAACAAAGCCCAAGAGGTTGACATTGATGCTAATGGTAAAGTTACTCCCGATGGCGATGCTTTTGAGTACAAAATCGAGAATGGAAAACTTTATATGTTGGAGTCAGACCATCCTGAAGACGGATGGGAAGATTTTGGAACCATCAATATCTCTGGCGATACGTTTGAATTGTTTAGTGATAAGGGAGGAAAGAGCAGTAGCAGCACAAGTAAAGATGTGAAGCTTGAGAGATATAAGAAAATTAGCTAATTATTCTTATTCCTAAGAGCTGGAAAGCTGAAAAGTCGTATCGTTGTTACGACTTTTCAGCTTTCTAGTGTCTCTATATTATTAAATAATGTGTAAAAATGGTGGATTATTCATTGAAAATGACTACCTTTGCACGAAATTAAAAATAAGGATAAAAGCAAAAAGTAAAAATATGGCACAAGAAGATGTATTTAAGAAAATCGTAAGCCACTGCAAGGAGTATGGCTTCGTGTTCCCCTCAAGTGAGATTTACGATGGTTTAGGAGCTGTTTATGACTACGGTCAGAACGGTGTTGAGTTGAAGAATAACATTAAGCAGTATTGGTGGAAGGCCATGACGATGCTTCACGAGAATATCGTAGGTATCGACAGCGCCATCTTTATGCACCCGACAATATGGAAGGCTTCTGGTCACGTTGATGCCTTCAATGATCCCCTTATCGACAACCGCGACTCAAAGAAGCGCTATCGTGCCGATGTGCTCATCGAGGATCAGATTGCCAAGTACGACGAGAAGATCCAGAAGGAGGTTGAGAAGGCTCGCAAGCGCTTTGGCGACAGCTTCGATGAGGCTAAGTATATGGAGACCAGCGAGCGCGTGAAGGAGACCAAGGAGAAGCGCGACAACCTGCACGCACGCTATGCAGCTGCTATGCAGGGTCCAGACCTCGAGGCTCTGAAGCAGATCATCCTCGACGAGGAAATTGTAGACCCCATCAGCGGTACCAAGAACTGGACTGATGTTCGTCAGTTCAACCTGATGTTCGCTACGGAGATGGGTGCCAGCGCTGATGCTTCTATGAAGGTTTATCTGCGTCCTGAAACTGCTCAGGGAATCTTCGTGAACTACCTGAACGTACAGAAAACCGGTCGTATGAAGATTCCTTTCGGTATCGCCCAGATTGGTAAGGCTTTCCGTAACGAGATTGTGGCTCGTCAGTTCATCTTCCGTATGCGTGAGTTTGAGCAGATGGAGATGCAGTTCTTCGTACAGCCCGGCACAGAGCTCGAGTGGTTCCCCAAGTGGAAGGAGACTCGTATGAAGTGGCACCAGGCTCTGGGCTTTGGTGCAGAGAACTATCGTTTCCACGACCACGACAAGTTGGCTCACTATGCTAATGCTGCTACCGATATCGAGTTTAAGATGCCGTTTGGCTTCAAGGAGGTAGAGGGTATCCACTCTCGTACCAACTTCGACCTCTCACAGCATGAGAAATACTCTGGCAAGAGCATCAAGTACTTTGATCCTCAGACCAATGAGAGCTATACTCCGTATGTCATCGAGACATCTATCGGTGTTGACCGCATGTTCCTAAGCATCATGTGCCACGCATTCGAGGAGGAAAAGCTCGAGAACGGCGAGACCCGCGTGGTCTTGAAGTTGCCCGCAGCCCTGGCTCCTGTGAAGTGCGCTGTGATGCCTCTGGTTAAGAAGGATGGTCTGCCCGAGAAGGCTCGTGAGATTATCGACCAACTGAAGTTCCACTTCAACTGCCAGTACGATGAGAAGGATTCAATCGGTAAGCGTTATCGTCGTCAGGATGCCATTGGTACTCCTTACTGTGTAACGGTTGATCACGACACCCTCACCGATGGTTGTGTTACCCTGCGTTTCCGTGATACCATGGAGCAGGAGCGCGTGAAGATCAGCGACCTGAACAGCATTATCGAAGATAAGGTGAGCATTGCAAGTCTGTTGAAGAAATTACAGTAATACGATGAAGTTCAGAAATATCATCTGGTGTACACTGGCATTGTTAGCCCTTGCATCCTGCAAGGAGGAAAACGATGAGGTAGAAGAGTTCGCCAACTGGCAGAACGTCAACGACACGTATTTCAGCAACTTGGTGTCAGAAACCCAGAGCAAGATAGACGAAGGACAGACGACATGGGCCTTGATGCCTTGCTATTCATATCCTGATAACGGCATGACATTTGACTATAGCTGCTATGTCGTTGCAGAGAAACTGGAGCAGGGGAGTGGCACTACGTCACCCCTGCAGACTGACTCTGTGAAGGTGCACTATGAAGGTCGATTGCTTCCCTCATACAGCTATCCGAAAGGTATGATTTTTGACCGTAGCTATGTGGGCGATTTTGACCCTGATTTAGCTACACCTACAAAGTTGTCTCTCAGTGGTGTCGTAAAGGGCTTCTCTACGGTACTGATGCGGATGCATCGAGGTGACCATTGGCGCATCTATATCCCTTACCAGTTAGGCTATGGTAGTACGGCAAGGAGTAGTATACCTGCCTATAGCACACTGGTTTTCGATCTGCGCTTGGAAGACTTCTGGCGAAAAACACAGGGCGACAGAGAATAAAAACGTATAAATATTTGGCCTATGAAATACGCAGACTATATCCGGATTATTGAAATCGACTCGCTGTGGAGCGGTAAGAAACATATTGTATGGAATCTTGACCCACATGTGAATATCCTTAGCGGTATTAATGGTGTGGGTAAGTCGACCATCTTGAACAAGGTGTTCCGTAGTGTCAATACTAATGGTGACCTGCAGAACCACTTGCTCAAGGGTGTTCATCTGACGGTAGAGCCAGAGGATGCTACGCATATTCGTTACGATATCATTCGTTCGATGGACTCACCCATGCTCGACAATGAGACAATGAATCTGGTTGATTCGCGTATTTCATCGGCTCTTGACTTCCAACTATATCATCTTCAGCGAAAGTACCTGGACTATCAGGTGAACATCGGCAATCGTATCATCAGCGCTTTGCAACAAGGTAACGCTGATGCTGCACAGGAATTGTCGAAACCCAAGACGCGTTTCCAAGATATTGTTGACGAGCTTTTTGAAGAGACGGGCAAGAAGATAGTACGAACAGAGAATGAAATCCGCTTCTCACAGATAGGCGAGACGCTGGTGCCCTACCAGTTGTCGTCAGGTGAGAAGCAGATTTTGGCCATCTTGCTCACGGTGTTGGTGGAAGACCAGCAACCCTATGTGCTCTTTATGGACGAGCCAGAGGTGAGCCTGCATATAGAATGGCAGAAACGGTTGATTGATCTTGTCACGGAGATGAATCCAAACGTGCAGATTATTCTCACTACCCACTCGCCGGCAGTAATCATGAACGGGTGGCTTGACAAGGTAACAGAGGTGAGCGATATTACGATTTAGTTCATAGTTCATAATTCATTATTATGAGCAATCAGCTAAAGGATAATCTCAATTCGCAATACTTCGAGGCTGCCAACCATTTGAAGTCGAAGCAGTCGAAAAGGAGAATCGTAGTCTATGTTGAGAGCTACGATGACATCTTCTTCTGGCGTACAGTGTTGTCGCGCTTCGAGAACGAAAAACGTTACTTCGAGGTAATGCTGCCGTCACATAAGAAACTGGAGCGAGGCAAGAAGGCTGCTCTGATGGCAGGTCTGGGTGAAGCTATGATAGCCTGTGTCGATGCCGACTACGACTATCTGCTGCAAGGGGCTACGCAACAGTCTCGCAAGGTGCTGGACAACCCTTATGTCTTTCATACCTATGCCTACGCCATTGAGAGTCTGCAATGCTATTCTCCTTCGTTGCATAATGTCTGTGTGGCAATCACGCTCAATGACCATCGCATCTTCGACTTTGAGAATTATCTTACCCAGTACTCTGAAGCTGTGTTCCCCTTGTTCGTCTGGTCGGTATGGGCTTATCGTTCGGGGGTTCACAACAAGTTCTCGCTATCCGATTTCAATCGCGTTGCTGATCCGGGAGGTTTCGATGTTTTCAATCCTGCCCCTTCAATCATCCATCTGCGAAAGAAGGTCAATACCAAGGTACATCAGTTGCAGCAAGAATTTCCTAATAACAAAGAGGAGTATCTACGAACGAAGGAGAGTATTCTGGCTTTAGGAGTCACTCCGCAAACCACCTATTTATATATACAGGGCCATCATCTCTTCGATACAGTTGTCTTACCTATATTAAATAAGGTGTGCAATCGTCTTCGTATGGAGCGTCAGGAGGAGATAGCGCGTACAGCACGGCACCATATGCAACGCCAAAATGAGATGTCGTGCTATGAGCATTCATTGCTTGACATCCGTCAGACGCTGAAAAAGAACATGGGTTATATCCAGTCAGAGCAGTTCCGTCACATCCAACAGGATGTGGAGCGCTTTCTCACTTAATTATCTTTCCAGAAAGCGCGGGTAAACAGCACCAATACCGACATAATCTCCAGACGGCCAACCAACATCAGGAAGGAACAAATCCATTTGACGTGGTCGGGAAGACCGCTCCACGACATCTCTGGACCTATCTGCGTACCCAGCGTTGGACCCACATTGCTGATACAACTGAGAGCGATGGTAACAGAGTTTGTGTTGTCGATACCCGCTGCAATCATCAATGTAGCAGTAAGAATGACGATGATGGTGAAGATGGCAAAGAATGCCAGTAGGGTGCTCAGTTGGGAGTGGGGTACAGGAACACCGTTAATCTTGACGGGTAGTACCGCGTTGGGGTGTAGCAGCTTGTGGAACTCGTTGCGCAATACCTTCATTATCATTACTGCACGGACGCACTTGAAACCTCCTGTGGTAGAACCAGAACAGGCACCTATAAACATCAGACATCCCAAAATTACCCACGTGATGTGAGGCCAGCGTGCTGCATCGTCGTTGAAGAGTCCTGTGGTTGTCAGGAACGATACCACTTGGAATAGGGCAGAACGTAGCGCACTTTCCAATCCATAACCGTTGCGGGTCATCAGCAGATACATAATCCAACAGGTTGCCGCTACGATGATAAAGATATACAGTTTAAATTCCGAACTTTTGAAGAGCACACCAGGACGTAGCTTGAAGATACTCATATACAGCATCATGAAGTTGATACCTGCCAAGAACTGGAAGAGTACGCAGATATAGTCGATGGTTGCAGTATTGTAGTAGAGTATTGATTCGTTATGGGTAGCAAAACCTCCCGTAGCGGTGGTTGTCATTGCATAATTGATGCTGTTGAACCAATCCATACCTGCGGCATAGAAAGCCAGGATGCAGGCAATGGTCAGTCCCAGATAGACTGTCCAGATCCACTTGGCCATCGTCGATAGTCGTGGATGCATCTTTGAACGCATGGGTCCGGTAGCTTCAGCGGCAAAGACTTTCACACTACCACTGCCCACCATAGACGGAAGGATGGCAATGGTGAAGAATACGATTCCCAAACCACCAATCCACTGTGTCTGTGTACGCCAATAGAGGGTGGCGTGTGGCATCGACTCTACGTCGTCAAGGATGGTCGCTCCCGTTGTGGAGAAACCCGACATGGTCTCAAAGAAAGCATCGGTAATACTGGGAATATAGCCGCTGATGATAAAGGGGAGCATGCCGAAGAGACTGAATATTACCCATGTAGAGGTCACTAGCAGGTAAGAGTCGCGACGACTGAGGTTGTTGTTGGCTTCGCTACCGAAATACTTCATGACAAAACCACAGCAGATGGTAAAGATAGCTGAAATAAGAAAGGCTACCAGATCGTCTTCCTTGTAGTAGAGGGACACACCTGTACAGATGAGTAGCAGGGAACCCAACAAGAAGAGCAGTGAACCGATAATCTTATATATCAGCTTAAGATTTACCATAGCACGTTGGCCTTAAAAAACTTCTCTATTTTCTTCAGATTCTGTTCGTGGCAGAACACCATGACAGAGTCACCGGCTTCTATCTGTGTGTTACCGTTGACAAGGATACCTTGGTCGTGGCGTACCAGACCGCCAATAGTCACACCAAATGGGAGTCCCAGATCCTTGACGGCTTTTCTCGTGACACGAGAACCTTCGGCTGCAACAAATTCAGCGACGTCGCTGTCAACCATCATCAATGAGCGTACATTGGTAACATCAGCATCAAGCATCATCTGGTAGATATGTCCTGCTGCCAGTGTTTTCTTATTAATGATGGTGCCGATATCCAGACTCTCGGCCATCTCGACATAGTCCAGATTCTCTACCATCGCGATGGTCTTCCGCACACCCAGACGCTTGGCTGTCAGACAGGCAAGGATGTTGGCTTCGGCATTGTCGGTCAGCGCAACGAAAGCCTGTGTGCTCTGGATACCTTCGTCTTGCAGCAGACCAAGGTCACGACCATCCCCATGGATGATCATCGTGTCAACATCATTGAGCAACTCGTTCAGATGCTCGCAGCGCTGCTCGTCAATCTCAATGATTTTGATGTTCATATAGTCGGGAGCTGTCAGCGCTACGCGTACAGCCGTCTTGCTGCCTCCCATGATAATCACGTTCTTCACGTCTGCATAGTGCTCCTTGCCGGAAATCTTGCGGATATAAGGAATATACTCGCGAGTGGTCATGAAGTAGGCGATATCGTTGACGCGTAGTTCGTCATTACCACCAGGAATAAGTGTCTCGTTAGCGCGTTTGATGGCGACAATATGGTAGGGGTCGTCAGGACCACAGAGAGTACGCAGGGGTTGGTTCAGTATCTCGCAGGTCTCACGCAGTTTGATGCCCAGCATAATGAGGGCACCGCCATGAACATCCCAGCGCTGGCGCACCCATGACATCTTCAGTCCGTTGATAATGTCATTGGCAGCAAGTACCTCTGGGTAGATAAGCGAGTTGATGCCCATCTGTTCAAAGAACGACTTCAGGTTTGATGCCAGATATTCGTAGTTGTCAATGCGCGCTACAGTTTTCTTGGCTCCTAAGGCATGGGCTATCATGCAGGCATTCATGTTGCGACTCTCATCAGGCGTAACACCCACAAAGAGGTCGGCATGTTCCACACCAGCTTCCTTCAGGGTCTGAATGCTGTTGGGTGAACCGTGGAGCGTCATGATGTCGTAACGACTCTCCAGACCGGTTAGGCGGTCGATGTTGTCATCTATCAGGACACAGTCTTGGTGGTCCTTGGATAGTAGTTTCGACAGGTGTGTGCCTACAGCGCCTGCCCCGCCGATAATAATCTTCATGTCAGTTCTTGTATTGCTTTGATAATACCGTCTTTGTCGATGCCAACAATGGCTTGCAACTCTCTGACTGTTCCGTGTTCAATAAACTTGTCGGGCAGACCTAGACGTTTGATGACAGGATGATAGCCGTGGTCATTCATCCATTCTATAACGGCTGAACCCATACCACCGTTGCGTACACCGTTTTCTACGGTAATGATACGCTTGAACTTGCGACCAACCTCGTCGAGGATAGACTCGTCGAGTGGTTTCAGGAATCTCATGTCGTAATGGGCGACGCTTGTAGTGTTGCCAAGTTCAGCAATAGCCCTTGTTACGTTATTGCCTATTGGACCAATGCTCAAGACAGCCACATCTGTGCCATCCTTAATTTTGCGACCAGTGCCCACTTTTACCTCTTCGAATGGACAACGCCAGTCTTGCAACTCACCACCGCCTCGTGGATAACGTATTACAAAGGGCCCTTTTTCGGGCAGTTGTGCTGTATACATCAGACGACGCAATTCGTGTTCGTCCATAGGTGAACAGATTGTCAGATTGGGTACAGGTCTCAGTGCAGCCAAGTCGAAGGCGCCATGGTGTGTTGGACCATCTTCGCCTACCAGTCCAGCACGATCTAAACAGAACACCACATTTAGGTTCAGCAATGCTACATCGTGGATGATGTTGTCATAGGCTCTTTGGGCAAAAGCACTATAAATGTTGCAGAAAGGGAGCAGACCATCTTTAGCCATACCTCCAGAGAAGGTGACAGCATGCCCTTCAGCGATTCCTACGTCGAAGGTCCTTTCTGGCATCTCTGCCATCATGATATTCATCGAACAGCCGCTGGGCATGGCAGGTGTGACACCCACAATCTTCGGGTTCTGCCGTGCCAGCTCCAGAAGTGTGTGACCAAACACATCCTGATACTTCTGTGGCTTTGTCGGGTCGTCGTCAACTATACGCTCGCCAGTATCGGGATTGAACTTACCTGGTGCATGCCACGTCGTAACATCTTTCTCAGCAGGTGCGTAGCCATGTCCCTTCTGTGTGTGCAGGTGTAAGATCTTGGGGCCTTTCATGTCCTTGATAGCACTGAGTATGCGCACCAACTCCTTCACATCGTGGCCGTCGAACGGACCAAAGTAGCGGATATTCATGCCGTCGAAGATGTTCTGCTGATGGGCAATGGCACTCTTGATGGCGTTTGACAGGCGTTGGATGCCTTTCTTGCGGTCATCATTCATCAAGCCCTTGCTATACAACCATCGTGTGGTCTTGAATTTGATGGCATTATACGTTCTGTGCGTGTTCAGCCCCAGCAGATACTTCTGCATACCACCCACACTGCGGTCTATCGACATGTCATTGTCGTTCAGGATAATCAGCAGATCGTTGGGACTCGACGAAACATTGTTCAGTCCTTCAAACGCCAGACCGCCACTCAGTGCACCATCACCGATGACGGCTACCACATTGCGGTCTTTTCCTTCCAACTTTGCTGCTACGGCCATACCCAGTGCTGCAGAGATGCTATTCGATGCATGTCCGCAGGCAAAGGTGTCATATTCACTTTCAAAAGGAGATGGGAACGGACGGATACCCCCTAATTTGCGGTTAGTACAGAACTGCTCGCGACGTCCTGTCAGTATCTTGTGGCCGTATGCCTGGTGACCTACGTCCCATACAATTCTGTCTTCAGGTGTGTCGTAAACATAGTGTAAGGCTACCGTAATCTCTGCCACGCCTAAACTGGATGCCAGATGGCCAGGATTTACAGAGAGCTCCTTCACGATGTCCTCGCGAAGCTCCTGGCACACTTCTGGCAACTGGTCAACGCTTAGTTTGCGTAGGTCTGCAGGATATTGAATTTGGGCTAAAAGCCCATTATTCTGTGTTTCCAAAATAGTATTTACTTCTTTTATAGACCGCAAAGATACAACAAATCGTGCAAATATCAAAATAAAATCAAAAATTCTTGCACATTACATAAAAACTTCATATATTTGCACAAAGTTTTCAACTACTGACCAGGACATTTTATGATAAACATCACCTTACCAGAGGATTCTATTGCAAGAAGACTGCCGTTCTATCTTGCAATGGAGGAATATGTCGCTCGTCAACAGTTGACTGATGACGCTTTCTTCCTCTGGCAGGTGGAGCCCAGTGTTATCTATGGGCGTAATCAGGTGGTTGAGAATGAGGTCAATCAGGAATACTGTCATGAGCATGGCATCCAGGTGTACCAAAGGAGGAGTGGGGGAGGGTGTGTCTATGCCGACCGCGACAACCTGATGTTGTCGTATATTGCCAAAGAACAGCAGGTTGGCTTTGCCTTCAACCGTTTTGTCAATATGCTGTTGCTCGTCCTGCATAAGATGGGGATTGAGGCTACAGGAACCCGTCATAATGATATCATGATAGGCGACCGTAAAGTGTGTGGTACCGCTTGCAGAGTGACACCATATGGGTGTGTCGTCCACAGCACCATGCTCTATGATACAAATATGCAACACATGCTTCAGGCTATCACACCCAGCAGGGAGAAACTGGCGAAGAATGGGGTGGAGAGTGTACGGCAACGTATCACTCTGCTGAAAGACTATACCTCACTAAGCTTAGAAGAAATTAAGATGCTCATCATCCAGACTCTCTGCGACAAGGAGTATCAGTTGACAGAGGCTGATGTCTGTGCCATCGAAGAAATAGAAAACACTCAAATAGTAAAATAAAATGATGTCAACGGAACAAGAACAAGAGAAGAAAGATAAACAGACTTGTCTCTACGACAAGCATGTTGCGTTAGGGGCTTTGATGTCACCTTTTGGTGGCTTTGTGATGCCTATACAATATGTTGGTATAGTCCAAGAACACAACGCTGTCCGTGAGAAGGTGGGGCTCTTCGATGTGAGCCACATGGGTGAAGTGACTGTAAAAGGCTCCGATGCAGAGCACTACGTGCAGCATATCTTTACCAACGATATTACAGGTGCTCCTATTGGTAAGATTTTTTACGGTATGATGTGCTACGAGAACGGAGGTACAGTTGACGACCTGCTGGTTTACAAGATGGGCGAGAACGACTTCTTCCTAGTAATCAATGCCGCCAATATCGATAAGGATTGGGCGTGGATGCAGCAGAATGCCAAGGGTTTTGACATCGACCTGCAGAATCGTAGCGACTACTATGGTCAGATAGCAGTTCAGGGTCCTGAGGCTGAGCATACTGTTGAGAATGTACTGGGTTTGCCTTGTGCAGAGTTGGGCTTCTACACCGTTAAGACAATCGGCGATGTAATCGTATCGCGTACTGGATATACTGGTGAGGACGGATTTGAGATATATGCATCGCACGACTATATCCGCGAGTGTTGGGAGAAGTTGATTAAGGCTGGTGTTCAGCCTTGCGGACTGGGATGTCGCGATACATTGCGCTTCGAGGTTGGTCTGCCTCTCTATGGCGATGAACTGTCAGAAGATATCACCCCTATAATGGCTGGTCTTGGATTGTTTGTTAAGCTGGACAAGGCTGAGTTTATAGGTAAGGATGCCCTGGCTAAGCAAAAGGCCGAGGGGCCTGCAAAGAAGCTGGTAGGCATCGAGTTGGACGATAAGGCTATCCCCCGTCATTGCTATCCAGTGCTGAATATGCAGGGCGAACAGATTGGTGAGGTGACTACAGGTTACCACTGTCTGTCGGTAGACAAGAGTGTGTGCATGGCTTTGGTAGATGCACAATACTCAAAGCTGGATACAGAGTTGCAGATACAGATCCGCAAGAAGGTATTCCCAGGCAAGGTAGTAAAAAAACAGTTCTATAACAAGAGCTACAAGAAATAGTTAAATTGTGAAATGATCAAATAGTAAAATAAAAAAGTTATGGCTAAAGTTATTGAAGGACTCTACTACTCAGAGTCACACGAGTTTGTAAGAGTAGAAGGTGATTATGGTTTTGTAGGTATCACAGACTACGCCCAGAACGCACTGGGTAATGTGGTTTATGTAGATATGCCAGAGGTTGACGACGAGGTTGAGGCTGGTGAGGAGTTTGGTGCT
>Ga0310695_10001115_pt1 | contig 65365 bp, 56 predicted proteins | sample RumenRJG_04DNA_FD_203882 | JGI IMG/M metagenome (GOLD analysis project Ga0310695, IMG submission 203882) | Bovine rumen microbial communities from Lethbridge, Alberta, Canada - RJG_04 (v2) (version 2) | ecosystem: Host-associated > Mammals > Digestive system > Stomach > Rumen | place: Canada... | reverse complement strand
CAGAGTCCTTGGCTCCTATCATTGCTGTCCACTAAAAATCGCTAAGTGTTCTTTGAAACAATTCTGGGCAACTCGTTCCGATACCTTCTATGGGGGTACTCCGATATCCCCTATGGGTCGTGCGAGGCATTCCTATGGGGGTATAGGAGATATCCCCAAGACCCTTGGGGAGTATTGCCATGCCCCACGAAGCCTGTCCTCCGCCCCTCGGAGCCTAGGGCTTCGCAAGAGGTAGTGCCTACACGATAAAAAAGAATTTTGCAAAAACATATAACCATATAACATGACAGGGCGCAACCCCCGATAACCAGAGGCTTTAAAGCATGTTATATGTTGCTCAAACATATAACATACATATAACATATTCGATGACTCAATAATCCACAGATTCCTAAATTCCAGAAACTCGGGGACTTCTTGCTCTGGCAAGTGCCTTCGGGGATGACTGAATGATCCCCTTAACGACTTTTGTCGATGACTTCATAGGAAATCGAGAACTGAATGGTTAAAAAGGGAGGAAAAAGTTGGAAGTATCGACAGAATGATGTATCTTTGCAAACACATTAAATTTTTAATCGTATGGAAGCAGTAACATTTAGTCCGGCTCAGATGCATCTGATTACATTGATGTCACACATAAAGTCGTCTGTTGCCTTAGACCAACTAAAAGATCAGTTGGCAGACTTCTATGCACGACAGATAGACGAAGACATGGAAAAACTCTGGGAGTCAGGAGAATGGAATGAGCAGAAACTCCAGAGTCTTCAGAATGCCCATTTCCGCACATCGTATAAATGAAACACAGATGAGACAAGTAGTCATAGACACCAATTGTCTTGTCCAGATGATTTCGGTCCATAGCCCATATCGCCCGATATGGAATGCCTTTCTTGCAGGTAAGTTTCAACTTTGCATCTCCAACGAGATTCTTGAGGAATATCAGGAAATCATAGAGAAGCAGACCACATCCCGTATTGCGGAAAATGTCATATTGCTTATTCTGAACAGAAGAAATGTCACCTTTGTAGACCCACATTTCCGTCTTGGCTTGATAGCCGAAGACCCAGATGACAATAAGTTTGTTGACTGTGCTTTTGCAGCCAATGCCGAGTACCTTGTTACGGATGATAAGCATTTCAAGATTCTTCATAGAATCTCATTCCCTCATCTCAATTTGGTAAAAATGGGAGAGTTCCTTTCAGTAATCTTAGAATAGCCTACAGAAAAGTTTGGCTCTAAGAAATGAAACTCGGGGACTCTTGCTCTGGCAAGCGACTTCGTCGATGACTGAATGATCCCTTCGGCAAGCGACTTTAACCCTGCTACAGGGAGGCTGAAATGCCGATGTACAAAGGGCGGAGCCTGTAGCAGGATTGGGGTTTATCCTGCTACAATGGTGCTACAACCCTGCAACACCCTTTTTACCATTGGTGTCTTAAAAGGTAGCCATGGTTTCAGACTTTTCGGGAAATTTTTATCTTAATTGACTGTTTAATCCAAATTTTTTATGTAAATTTGTCGCCGTAAGGACAATAAATATTAAATAATTATGGATCAAGTAAGGACAACGCTAAACGCAGCACAGATAGATTTTCTTCAGTTGCTAGCACATATCAAAACCAAGGAAGAGTTGGAAGAATTGAGTCAAGTTGTAAGTGATTTTTATGCCCGTAAGGCCGAGGAAGGCATGAATCGTCTTTGGGAAACTGGAAAGTGGAGCAAGGAGAAAGACGAGGAAATGATGAAAACACATCTTCGCACGCCATACAAATATGCCAAGCAATAAGATTGTCCTTGATACAAACTGCCTATTGGTGTCCATATCAAAGTATGGTGAAGCATATCCTGTATGGCGAGGTTTCCTTGACGGACGTTATACGCTCTGTGTTTCAACAGAAATACTTGAGGAATATGAGGAAATCATCGGTAGTATGACTACGCCCGACATTGCACGAAATGTGGTTGATGCCATTTTGAAACGCAAAAATGTGGAGCGTTTGGATCCTTACTTTCATTGGAATCTCATAGAAGCAGATCCGGATGATAACAAGTTTGTAGATTGTGCTTTTGCTGCTGGAGCCACGTATATTGTGTCAGACGATTCGCATTTCAGCGTTCTTCGCGACATCACTTTCCCCCAACTATTGGTACTCAGGCTAAAAGAGTTTATTGAGACTTTACAAGTGGGTAAATGAAAAAGCGTGGGCTCTCCTATATCGCCCCTGTCACCGCCCGCCTCACCTATGCCGTCACTTATCTCGCCACTTGTATCTGCAAGAAGCGGAGTGGGGGACTGAATGCTTTGGGGAGGTTCGCCAAGCGACTTCGTCGATGACTGAATGATCCACTTAACGACTTTTGTCAAAGGATCAATGATCCACAGAGTCCTTGGCTCCTATCATTGCTGTCCACTAAAAATCGCTAAGTGTTCTTTGAAACAATTCTGGGCAACTCGTTCCGATACCTTCTATGGGGGTACTCCGATATCCCCTATGGGTCGTGCGAGGAAGAGCAAAGGCGTCGTCCCGCCTTACCAATAACATAGGAGAAATCGCGGTTCTGCGATTTCGACTTTTTTCCTTCCCTGAGGGGAGGAAATACAAAGGAGAGGTGAAGCCCCTTCAAAGGTGAAGGGGATGGGGGATGTTTGAAAGAGAAAATGATGCGAGAAATAGTTATTCATACAACGAAATCGTGTGGGTTCTCAATGATCCACTTTGCAAGCGACTGAGGGTGATGACTTTATGTTTGAACTTACACATGATGAACTTTCAAGATGCCAATTTGGCACCTTGAACAATAAACGCGGGCAAAACTTTAAGTATTTACCTTTTGCGTTCACAGAACTTGGTGTTGCGATGCTCAGTAGTGTGCTTAGATCAAAAACTGCTATAAAAGTTAATCGTGATATCATGCGGGCTTTTGTCGCATTTCGCCGCATTACTTCTATACCCGATACCTCTGAGCGGTTTGAGAGGATAGAAAATGAGATAAAACGCATCAAGCAGGACATGGAGGAGTCACTTACTGATCAGAACGACATCAATGAGTCGACGAGGGCGCAATTGGATGCCATCAGCGAGGCATTGGCTGAGTTGCAGCCCAGAGAGCCGAAGCCACGGAGGCGTATCGGATTTATTCGAGATGAGACGTGAAAGAAAGCGCAGGACCCTTCCTGATCCACTTTGGTGAAAGAAGTCAATGTTACTGTCATCGTCAGTGTCATCGTCAACGTTAAAAAATCAGTAAATTATTTGGTAGTTTCAGGAATTATCCCTATCTTTGCACCTGATAGTAGTGTGTTCATGTGTGGACAGACTTTAAACAACATCAATAGAATGAGACCTCAGGTCAGTTGTACGACCAGTTTCGAAAGGACGTTATCGAACGTTACCTGTCTGTATTCCCAAATCTAGCAAGTTTGAACTTCATGCAGCGGTGATGCATCAGAGACGTCTACGTGGGTAGATTTCATATCCGCCTTCGACTCCGACTCTTTATATATTTCTAAGAAGTATGCCAGCAATGGCGGTACTCTCTTTTCATATATCCCTATGGGGTTTCGTGTGTCGTGGTGTGTATGAATGACAGGGGGAGTGGCAGGGCTTTTTTTCATGTTTTTTGTTAGATGACGCTAAGTGGCTCAGACGGTGGGCGATGATGAGGTTCGACTCCTCGCTATAGCGACGACTTTTCTTGGAAACAAGGAAATGTTTAATTGTTAAACTAAAATGTTAAAAGCTAACTGCCAGCCCGTGAGGGTCAGTCAGTTTTTTAAAAGAAAACGCCTCCAAAAGGGGAAGGCAATGTATCTGTCGCAAGCCCGGGAGGGTCTGCGACAGTTCTTTATATATAACTCGGCTCTTAATGATAAGAGCTCGAATGTTAAATGCAAAAAAATATTAGCGAAACATTTGGAGGATATTCGGATTTTTAATTATCTTTGCACCCGCAATGATGGAAGGCAAGGAAATATAACCTGATTTTAATAACTGACTAAACAGCACATGGTGTAGCACTGTGTGTGGTGTGTCGTGCGCTCTTTGAGCTATGCTCGAAGAACGCAACGCTCGGAAGAGTTCAAGCAAGCTTGACTCTTCGCTCGCTTAAAGCGTTCTTTGACATCGTGGGCTACTCTCTCATGCGCTCCCTGTTTCGGGGAGTGAATACGATATACCTATTCATACTTATTGGCTTTAACAACTAAAACACAATGGAAGAAGAGACAGAAAAGTTAGATGAGTTACTCAATGAGACCATGGAAACAACAACTACTAATGAGGAGGATGATGAGTTCTCCCGGATGCTGCAAGAGTTTATCGACTCCGCACTGGAGGATGACGCTGACGCTAACAATGACGATGACGTTGACAATGACGATGACGATGTTGACCTTGACGATTACCCTGACGGTACGGTGAGGTTTAACGAGAATAACTCGGTGAGGGTGGAGGTGCTCCTGCCCATCAAGAACCCGAAGGAGGAACTGGACAAACTGGTGGGGTGTAAGAACATCAAACAGCAGATCAGCGACATGCTGGTGTTCACGGCGTATAACCGCCTGATGGCGGTGGGGACTCCGGGGTGGAAGGAGCATCAGGTGTCACTGCACGCCATCTTCTTCGGAAAACCGGGAACGGGGAAGACGACGGTGTGTAAGATCTACGGCTCACTGCTGAAAGAGGCAGGGGCACTCAGCAAAGGACATGTGGTGGTGTGCAACCGCGGTACGTTCCTCGGTTCGAACTGGGGTGACGAGGAGAAGGCGGTACGGCAGGTGCTGGAGATGGCACAGGGTGGTGTGCTGATGATTGATGAGGCTTACATGCTTAACTCCGCCCACCCTAACGACCCCGGCAAACTGGTCATCCCCCTGCTGATGGATATCCTGTCCAACGAGCGGTGCCGTGACATTGCCATCGTGCTCTGCGGGTATAAGGAGCCGATGCAACAACTGCTCGACCTGAACGCAGGGCTTGCCTCCCGGTTTCCTAACCGTTTCGAGTTTGCCGACTTCACCGTCGACGAGCTGATGGAGATCACACGGCGTAGGGTAGGAGAGTACAGCTACCACTTCACCCGTGCTGCCTGGACGAAATACCGCACCCTGCTGACTGAGGCGTATGCCGGACGTGATGCCAACACATGGGGTAATGCCCGTTTCGTCGCCAACCTCCTGGAGCATATCTACCTGGCGCATGCCAAGCGCTGTGTGAACTTCGCCTTTGCGAATGATGCCCCGACCATCAGGAAATGCTTCGCCATCACTCCCGCCGACATCCAACCGATAGAGGTCCCGAAACCCAAGCCCCGCATCGGATTCTGAAAAACATCCTAAGACACTGCCAACGAGAGAAGCCGCCATTCATCTGAATAGAATGAAATTGCACCTTTCTTATTGTAGATTGTTGGATTATTGATTATTTTTTGTATCTTCGCAAACGAAATAACTAAAAAAATAAAACGATGAGAATCATTTTGATGATACCACTCCTTCTGATTGCAGTACTCCTAATCAGGTTCATATTCTCCTACTTCATAAAAGAACAAGGGAGAATAAGGTTACGGCTCTATGCCCTGATAACACTCATCAGCGGATGGACACTTTACTATGTCGGTTTCTTCTTCGGAGGCACCTCACAGTCACTTCTCGCCAGTGTGGTACGTCCGCTGATAGCAGCAATTGGTATGTTTGTAGGCAATACGGCATATCAGGAAATATGCAGTACTTATACGACAAATCCGACGTATATGACCCTTTTCGCCGTCATTCATTTGTCCGCCATTCTCGTCAGTGCCATTTTTGTCATCAACTTTTTCTGGAAGCGCTCCAAGTCGTACCTTCAAGGGAAATGGTGGTATTTCCTTCCTTCGGATGCGCCACTTAATATCTTCTTCGGACTCAACGAACAAAGTATCACCTTGGCACGGGACATCCAAAAGGAGAAACAGGGAAAGGAACACATCATCTTTATTGACCTGACAAATAGCAGCGACGAGCAAAAGGAAGGACTGAACCTTAGCCAGTTATTTGGTTTCTCCAATTATCATCAAGAATACATCAACCAGCTGGCAGGCGTGAACTATACCATCAAAAGTGCTTTTGGCAGCCTGTCAGACATGGAATCTGAAGATGGGAATATCTTAGAATTGTTACACCTTCGAACCGTGAAGAAGCTCATTGAGCGACATTCCCAGACAAGGTGTTTCTTACTGTATGAACAGGAGGACGACAACATCAAGTCTGCCATCAACCTCATGCAGGACGCTGTTTGCAAGGAGAAACAGATAGACATCTATTGTCTTGCCCGCAAGAACAAAGAGAACAGTGTCGTCGAGAAGATGGCATACCTCAAACAAAAAGACACGCATCCTAACATTCACCTGCTGGATATCGCCAATCTATCCATTCAGCAACTGAAGAATCATGTGGAATACCAGCCAATCAGCTTTGTCAGTCCCAACACCAAGAAAGGTGTTGTTGAAAACAGTTTCAATGCTCTGGTCATCGGTTTTGGGGAGACAGGACGCGATGCCGTCAGGTACTTGTACGAGTTCGGGGCATTTCCTAATTTGGAGGGCAGAAGGAGTCCCTTTAAATGCTATGCGGTAGACAAGCAGATAGATCAACTTGCAGGCAGTTTCTATAACAATTCCCCCGCACTCCTTGACAGCAAGGAAATAGAACTGCTTAAAATGGATGAGCAATCGATGGACTTCTGGAGATGGGTTGACGGGCAAATCCTTATGCTGAACTATATCATCATCGCCATTGGCAACGACAAAAAGGATATGCAGATTGCCATTGACATCCTTGACAAAGCCATGAAGAAAGGGAAAGATATGAGCAACTTCAAAATCTTCATCCGCACTTACTCGAAAGAGAACGAGAGCTGGATGAAAGAGATGGCTCACTTCTACAACCAGAAGTTGCAGGATGTCTTTGTCATCTTTGGTACTTATGAGGAACTCTATACTTATAAGAACATCATTGACGAGGACACCTTACGTCAGGCAAAAGAATTTTATGCCGGATATACCTCTAAGAAAAAGGATGACCCCACTTGGGAGCAACGGCATCTTATCTGTGAGAAGGAAGAACAGGATGGGGTATCCTATCGGCTTAAAGAGCGTGAGAAGGTAACCCTCGACGATATCAATGCCGTCATCAGGAAAGAGAATCAGGATATTGCCAACAGCCGTCATATAGACACCAAACTGACATTAGTCGGTTTGTCAAGAAAAAGCAAGAAAGAAGATTTCGACAAGCTCACTGACGAACAGAAGAAGAACCTTGCCATTTGCGAGCACCTGAGATGGTGTGCCTCTCACGAGATGACAGGGTATGTCTGGGGAGAGAAGGATGACAACCTGCGGAAGACCCATAGTTGTCTGAAACCATGGCAAGATCTCACCAAAGACTATCAGGCTTACGACTATCAGGTAATGGACAGAACAATTGATATCATTTTAAATGCCCATGAAGACAAATAACTACACCCCACAACCAATCGATACCTCAGACATGCAACTGCCGAAGGAATTAGCCCCCTTATTGGAGGCAATGGCAAAGAACGTGCATGAAATATGGGCACAAGGACGCATCCGTCAGGGATGGACGTATGGTAAGGAAAGGGATGACGCACAGAAGCACCACCCCTGTCTCGTCGCCTATGAGGATTTGCCAGAGAAGGAAAAAGACTTCGACCGCAACACCTCTGTAGAGACCCTGAAACTTATTCTGAAACTGGGTTTCAAGATAGAGAAAGCGTAACTATTTCGTCAGTATCACATCATCCTCACCACAAGGCATAAAGATGCTGTCTGTCTCTAAAGGGACAGAGGAGATGACTTTGTATACTGGTCGCTGCTGGTCGAGGGGCAATGTCAGTTGTACAAGACCATCCTTGTCTGATAGAACCTCATGTCCTTCTATTTCCAACTTACTATTACCTATTGCCTGCTCTGTATGGGGATTCCACAGACGGAAGCGGATCTTACCATAGACATCCGGGTTACGTTGTATGTCTATCGTTGCCTCCTTCGTCAAAACGATAGCGGTATCAACAAGCAGGAAGTCCTGACAGTCAATCCTCACACGTACCTTATTATTAATAAAGCGGGAAGGGATGTTGGTAAACTGGGCTGTCTCATCCACCGCATGGACGGTGTCTGTCTTCGTCTCGTTGTCCATCGTCATCATCACTGCCGCATCCTTCAGCGGAGGAAGTTGGGAGTTATGGACCGATGTCTCGTTGAGACGTATGGTGACATCTACCGGTTGGTTGGAATGCCACATATAGAAAAGGGCAGCGAGGACCACCATGATGCCAACAGTCCATGCAATAACCTTCTGTATCAACAGGCGCTTATGCCGCTGCCAGATGGCATCAAACTCCACGCCCAACAGTTTGGATACTAGTTGTACATAAGCACGTTCCTTGTTCAGCCAATCCCATTTGAAAATCTTCTCATGGATATTAGCCCCCAGGATCTCAGGCAGTCCAAGAGTCTCCACCACCTTATTAAAACATTCTGTCTCAGGGTTGCCACTATGCGGCAGTCCATCTACGATAAAGAAATGAATCTGTTTCGTGCGCCCCAACTGGTGGAAGAACTCGATTTCCCTGCCCACCCATTCCGACTGTGCCGAATGAGGGGAGCAGATGACAATCAGGTTACGGGAAGCACGCAGCCGTTCCTGCAACTCCTCCGTCAGTCCCCCCGGTTGGATATCCGTGGGTGCAAAGAACACAGGATTGATAGGTTTCCGATCCCATCCATGCTCACTACACAACGTGGCAGGCATCTTATAGCCCTCCAACTTCTTCTGCACCCGTTTTCCCCACTCCATATCTTTGGAGCTGTAACTGATGAATGCGAAATATTTGTAATTGGTCTTTTGCTCCATTATTGCTTTTTATTCTTTTCTATATATTGATTTACTGCTTCCAATATGGTCTGAAGGTCTTTAGTATCCTTATCTACACCACCATTTACTTCTGTTTGAATTTTTATTGCCTTCTCTAAATGCTCTTTACTATTTTGTAAATCACCTGTCATCAACGATGCCTTTCCCACAAGGGAGTGGCTATTTGCGATCTCCAACAAATCAATGCCCTCCAGTTCTGAGAATATCTCCAATGCCGCTGTTCCATATTGCAACGCTAAAGGATATTGCTCATCTGAAAAGAACAACTGTCCAGCCAACAAATAAGAAATGGCCGCTTCGTGATGATGAGCGGTATTGGTTTTTTCCCATATTAATAATGCTTGATTAAAATAGCCTATCGCTCCCTGCCGGTCTCCCATCATAGAAGTAATATTTCCCATGAAACTATAGACATTTGCAACTTCAGGACTTGAAGCATCCTCTTTCTCTAATTGAGTAACTATCTTCTCACATAGTTCAAGTGCTTTTTGATACTCTTTATTATTTATGTACTCAATGGCTTCCCTAAAGGAATTTTCCCCTGACAATTTGGATTCCATTCTAATCTCTGAATTTAGGGATTCTATTTCCTTTTTGACCGCTATTGTTTTAGGATGGTCATGTCCTAATAGCTGCTCCCTGATCTTTAACGATTGCTGATAGTAATTTATCCCCTTGTCATAATCAGGAATAGAACTATAGATAGAGCCTAATGAGAAATAGGCATCAGATAGTGTAACATGAATATCACCAAACATCCTTTTCCAGATATTTATTGCTTTTTCATTATAGGCAATAGCTTGTTTGAAATCCTGATTTTGCAGGTAGATATCTCCTATTGCCTTGTAGCAATGAGCGATATTTGAGTTCTCCTCTCTTGTCTGCTTCTGCCATATCTCGATAGCACGCTTTAATTCATAAACAGCATCAGAAATTTCTTTCTGAGACAGTTTCTCATCAGAAATATTATGCAACACACCTGTTGAGAAATCGCACAAACCCAGACAATAAAAACAAGATGCTATCTCCTTATGGTTTTCTCCTTTAGTGGCATTACAGATATCTAATCCCTTTTGGTAATATTCTCTTGCTGATGTCTTGTCATATTGCGTCTGGGCAAATACAATATTACCTATACAGCAATAAGGTTCCACCAGGCTCTCATGCACCTCGCCGTATAATTGTTTTCTACCTTCCAGAGCCTTTATATACATCTTTTTGGCATCATCATATTTACCTAAATAATAATAGGCATTCCCCAAAGCCACATAACATTCTGTCATCTCATAACTCTTGGCACCATACCGAGCCTGACAGCTTTTGAATGCTTTCTCATAATATCCCTTCGCACCTTTATAATCTGAAAGGTATTCCTGAAGGAATTCACCTGCTTCTATTTGCCATTTGACATTGGCAGGATCCAATGCGGCACGGGTCTCTATATAAAAACGTGCCTTCTCATTGTCGAACCTTGCCAAAGCGAAGGTGTAGAGTTGATACAGGTATTCAGCATCCTTCTCCTGTTGCTTCAGCACACGAGCCATTTCCTCATTTGCCTCAGCGAGCAACCGATTCCCCGCTTTGATGCGCTGTTCTATCTCTGCAAGACGTTTCTCCACATCCAATTGCTGTAACAACTGCTCTGCCCTATCCAACTCACCATTCTCAATGCAGGAATTAATCTCCCGCTCTTTATCATCCAAGTAATCATAGTCTACACAAGCATAGTGCTCCGCTAAGCTTTCTATTAGTCCTTGTGCCTTCTCAAAATTATCCTGTAACTCTCGTATTTGCTGACGATATTGTTCTATAGTTATTTTGTTGTTTTCCTTCTGTTTCTCTAATGAAACCAGGTCTTTTTTGTATTTATTCCCTACTGCCGCATATATTCCGTTTTCAATTCGCTGTAGCTCCTCTTGATGAGCTTTTGGGGACACCATGACAATGGTCAAGGGTACCGTTGTGGAATAGGCATACGGACGACCTATCACCTCTTTCTCTTTAAGTTCGTACCCCTGTTTCTGCACCTGTTGTAATCTGTATTCGTCACCTGGTTTCTTGCCAACTAATTGAATGGAAAACTTTCCGTTTGGTCCACTGAGTACCGCATTATGACCACCTCTTACTCTCACAGACACCCCGCCCAAAGCCACACCTGGCTTATTGTTACGTCCTAATGTCTTCACATACCCCTGCTGGGTCTGGGCTTGTGTCACCATGACAATACCCATGAGCAAAATACAAACAAAAGATTTTAACTTACTCATTCCTACTTTCTTTTACTTTCTTTTGAATATGGAGTAATCGTTTTTTCTCTTCATTAGCCTCATCAATCACGTCTTGTGCCAACTTTTGTTTTGCCCTCACCCCCTCTTTTGCCGCACGGTTTCGCTCGACTGCTGTAGTAGGGTCAAAGACGGTATGTATCAGAGAGTCGGCTTTTTCCAGTTCCCCATTCTCGATACAGATATTTATCTCCCTGTCAATAGAGTCCAGATGGTCATAGTCAGTACGGGCATAACGGTCTGCCATCCCACTGATCAGTGACTGGTATTTCTCATACTTATCTTGCAGTGCCTGCAACTCCTGACGGTATTGTTCCTCCGTCAGTTTCAGTTCCTCCACCTCCTTTTTCAGTTCTTTCAACCGCGCCTGGAAATTATTCTCCGCCTTTTGATAGGCAATGCGCTCTATTCGCTGCCTATTAGCGGCAAGTTCAGCAGAACTAACCATCACGATCTCAATGGGCACGGTTTTAGAGAACACTTGCTGACGACCGACCAATGAAGGGTCTACCAACTCATACCCACTTTTACGAGCACTCTGCAGGATAATAACATCACCATTTTTCTTGCCGGGCATTGGAATGCTGAATTTCCCATCTGTCTTCGTCAACACCGCATTCACCACCCCACGCATTCTGACAGTAACGTTTGCCAGCGGCACACCCGGTTTGTCGGGTCGACCTATGGTCTTGACAAACCCCTGTTGCGCTTGGGCAAGAAGTCCTGTTGGCAGAAAAGACAGTAGCAATATGAATATAAATCGGCTTTGTTGCTTTTTCATAAGACTGATGTTATTAGTGTTGCAAAAATAGGTATTTTCATTGGTATCACCAAAGATTTTCTGTACTTTCCTAAAAAAGTTAACTCCCTGACAGCTGCGCAACCGCACACACTGTCAGGGAGTTATCTAAACGTTGAGTATGCGAAGCTTCAAAAAATATTACCTAAGTTTTAAAAATCGCAGAAAAAGTGTCAATCTATCAGCCTATCTGTCAAGTTGCAACCAACTGTATGTTAGTCGGTTGCAACTTGACAGATAGGCTGATAGATTGATACTTTTTTCCAAAAAACTTGCAGAATTGAGAAATATTTCGTAATTTTGCAGTGATATTATTATTAACTTTTAAAACTATAACAAAAAAGCATCAACTATGAGTGAAATCAACTTTTCATGGAAGGATGTGCCCAATGGATGGGCATTGTGTTTTAACCAGTCATGTCCGCTACATGAGCATTGTCTGCGCTTCCAGGCAGGAGTATTGGCACCGTCGGACCTGACCGTCAGCAGGTGTGTGACACCACGGGCGCTGACAGAGGAGCGATGTAAGGTGTTTACCTCGATGGAACCGACGAAAATGGCACGTGGGTTCACGACGATTTATCAGAAAGTGCTGAAGCGTGACTATACGTCGCTTCGGAAATTCATGACCAATCTGCTCTCCGGCAAACGGTATTACTACGAGTACAAAAGGGGGGAACGACTGCTGTCACCGGAACAACAGAGTGACATCAGGGAACTGTTCGCATCGTTCGGCTATAAGGACAGCGTACAATTCGACAGCTACGAAGAGACCTTACACTTCCCTTGGATATAACTAATAGGGAGTCCGAATGGCAGAAAACATCGGTTCCAACGGAGGAAACCGATGGGTTCCTATAAGGAAACCAATGGTTTCCCCGCAGGAACCCACTGGTTGCCTTCAGAGAATACAATGATCACCAATAAGGAAACAAACTAAAAGAATCAAGCAATGAAATTTACACTCATAAGAAAAGACCAGAGAAACCTCACACATATCACGATGAAATCGGTAGAAAACCTCATGGAACGCATCCAGACAGACACGAAAAGCGGGGATGTGGAAGGACTGCGCCGCCACCTGCAGCAGCCTGCTTTCCGTGAGTTTGAGTACGGACAGATGCACCGGTTACCCATCATTTATCCCTCCGCCGAACTGGTACGTGATGCGAACGGCAATATCACGATGCGGCAGATGAACGGTGTTCTCCTGCTCAGTGCCAGCCATTTACGCGGTACAAAGCTGTTGGAACGGGTGAAAAATGTGGCAATGACGATGCCCACCACCCTCGCCGCCTTCGTGGGAAGCAGTGGCGAGAGTGTCAAGATACTGGTGCGCATCAGTCGTCCGGACGGTACACTGCCCCAAAACGAGGAAGAGGCGAACACCTTCCTGCGTACCGCCTATGCACTGATTAAGAATCCCTATCAGGCATTATTGGGTGTTCCTCTTGACGAGACAGAATCATCCATTTCATCGGGATTCCGCATGACACTTGACACACATCCGCTCTTCCGCCCTGAATCGACATCATTCCTGGTAGATGACCATAGCGTGGCACCGTCGGCACCCTCCCCACTCGACGAGCAGCGACATGACGACTACGACCTCTACACACAGTATGAGCATCTGTACCAGCGCGCCGCCACACTGGTGTGGTACCGTGTCCCTGATAACGCAGACCCTGACGCCATACTTGCCGAGCTGGCACGGCAGCTATGCCTTGCCAACTTCCCGGAGGAAGAGGCGGTGACACACATCTGGGCACATTACAAATACAAGACACCTTTGCTGTTTGATGAAGAGCGCATCCGTGCCACCGTCGGTGCCGTCTATGCCGAGACAAAACCCGACAAGCGGAAGACCCGCCATGCAGAGGCTGTGGGCAGGGAGGTGCGACAACTGGTGGACTACCTGCAGAAACGGTATGTGTTCCGCTATAACACCATCATGGGCTATACGGAATACCGTCCGAACACCACCTGGTTCCAGGACTGGCAACCTGTTGACGAGCGTGTCATCAGCAGTTTCACGATGGACGCACGGCTGACAGGACTGAATGTGTGGGACAAGGATGTCAGCCGTTACCTTAAATCTGACAAGATCCGCAACTACAACCCTATCGAGGAATACCTCTGGGAGGTACATGGAAAATGGGATGGAATCGACCATATTGGACGACTGGCACAGACCGTCCCCACCAAAAATCCACATTGGGAAAGGTGGTTCCGCACATGGATGCTGGCGATGGTGGCACAGTGGAAAGGCCGCAACCGCCGTTACGGTAACTCGGTGGCTCCACTGCTGATCTCCTCGCAAGGGTATAACAAGTCGACATTCTGCCGCTCCCTGCTGCCTGATGAGTTGCAGTGGGGCTATACCGACAATCTCTCACTGGACGAGAAACGCCCTGTGCTGCAGGCAATGTCACAGATGCTGCTGGTCAATCTCGATGAATTCAACCAAATTTCGCCCCGCATCCAAGAAGGATTCCTGAAAAACACGATCCAACTGGCTCGCGTGAAAGCGAAGCGACCATACGGAAAGCATATCGAGGATTTCCCACGCCTTGCCTCTTTCATTGCCACGACAAATATCGCCGATGTACTTGCCGACCCATCAGGAAACCGCCGTTTCATCGGGATAGAACTGACTGGTCCTATCAATGTCTGCGTGCGTCCTAACCATACACAGATCTATGCACAGGCGCAACAGCTCATCGAACAAGGAGAACCGTATTGGTTTGACGACAAGGAGACACGCCTCATCATGCAGCATAACCGTCAGTTCCGCACCGAGTCAGCTGCCGAACAGTGTTTCCATGAGCAGTTCAAGGTAGCGGAGGATGAGAAGACAGGTATGTGGATGACTGCCGCCGCCATCCTCTCCAGTCTCAGGGTGACGTATGGGGCATCCCTCCTCAAGCAAACCAGTCTGGTGGCTTTTGGTCGTGCCCTCTCCAATATGGAAGGCATGCACCATCACCATTCTGTTGACGGCACCCAGTATTGTGTAACGCTCAAATGACGGATTATCTATCAATCTATCAGCCTATCTGTCAAGTTGCAACCGACTAATATACAGTTGGTTGCAACAATTCCTGATAGATTGACACTTTTTCTGCGATTTTTAAAATCTAGGTAATATTTTTTGAAGTTTCGCATACTCAACGTTTAGAGGTGAGAGGTAAGAGGTGAGAGGTGAGTATGTGAAACATGCGAAACTTGAATTAGAAAACTTAATGTTTGTCCAGTGTCTCTATGAGATAGTGTTATTTCATAAAAAAAGAAAAATAATGCGGGTTTATTCGTTTCTTAATATAATAATGTGTACCTTTGCAGCCGCAATTTGCGCAAAGTCGCACGATGTTTTATTTTTTAGATGTTTTATACAAGATGAACGTAATTACGAAAACGATTCAATTGCCTGATGGAAGAACCATCACCATTGAAACCGGGAAAGTGGCAAAGCAGGCAGACGGAAGTGTTGTTCTGCGCATGAACAACACGGTGTTGCTGGCTACTGTGTGTGCCGCAAAAGATGCAGTTCCCGGAACAGATTTCATGCCTCTGCAGGTAGACTACAGAGAGCAGTATGCCGCCGCAGGGCGTTTCCCCGGTGGCTTCACCAAGCGCGAGGGTAAGGCTTCGGACAATGAGATTCTGACCAGCCGACTGGTTGACCGTGTGCTCCGTCCTTTGTTCCCCTCCAATTATCACGCCGAAGTATTTGTCAATGTGATGCTGCTCAGTGCCGATGGTGTTGACCAGCCGGACGCCTTGGCAGGTTTTGCCGCTTCCGCAGCGTTGGCATGTTCAGATATCCCCTTCGAGTGCCCGATCTCTGAGGTCCGTGTGGCTCGTGTCAACGGGGAGTATGTGATAGACCCCACTTTCGAGCAGATGAAGGAAGCCGACATGGATATCATGGTAGGTGCCTCTGCTGAGAACATCATGATGGTGGAGGGTGAGATGAAAGAGGTCTCCGAGCAGGATATGATCGGTGCCCTGAAAGCCTCTATGGCAGCTATCAAGCCGATGTGTGAGCTGCAGACCGCACTGAGCAAGGAGCTCGGCACGGACGTGAAGCGTGAGTACGACCATGAGGTGAATGACGAGGCACTGCGTGAGCAGATGAACAAGGAGCTGTACCAGCCCGCCTATGACATCACCAAGCAGGCACTGGAGAAGCATGCCCGTGCTGAGGCATTTGAAAAAATCCTCGAGGACTTCAAGGAGAAATTCTTCGCCGCACATCCTGAGATCACCGAGACCTCTGAGATTTCCAAGGATGAGTACGAGGCAATGATGGACCGCTACTACCATGACGTGGAGCGTGACGCCATGCGCCGCTGCATCCTCGACGAGGGTATCCGTCTCGATGGTCGTAAGACCGACGAGATCCGTCCTATCTGGTGTGAGGTAAGCCCACTGCCCATGCCTCATGGAAGCAGTATCTTCACCCGTGGTGAGACACAGTCGCTGACCACCTGCACACTGGGTACGAAGCTCGACGAGAAACTCGTGGATGACGTGCTCGACAAGAGCTACCAGCGTTTCCTGCTGCACTATAACTTCCCACCGTTCTGTACTGGTGAGGCAAAGGCACAGCGTGGTGTCGGTCGTCGTGAGATTGGTCACGGACACCTTGCATGGCGTGGTCTGAAAGGTCAGATTCCCGCCGACTTCCCCTATACCGTCCGTCTGGTAAGCCAGATTCTGGAGTCTAACGGCTCTTCCTCTATGGCTACCGTATGTGCCGGTACTTTGGCGCTGATGGATGCCGGTGTTCCTATGAAGAAACCCGTTAGCGGTATCGCCATGGGACTGATCAAGAACCCCGGTGAGGAGAAATATGCCGTGCTGAGTGATATCCTCGGTGATGAGGACCACCTGGGCGATATGGACTTCAAGACCACTGGTACGAAGGACGGTCTGACCGCTACCCAGATGGATATCAAGTGTGACGGACTCTCCTTCGAGATTCTGGAGAAGGCACTGATGCAGGCAAAGGCTGGTCGTGAGCACATCCTGAAGTGCATCACCGACACTATCGCCGAGCCACGTCCAGAGCTGAAGCCACAGGTACCACGCATCGAGGCATTCGAGATTCCGAAGGAGTTCATCGGTGCTGTCATCGGTCCTGGTGGTAAGATCATCCAGCAGATGCAGGAGGACACCGGTGCCACCATCACTATTGACGAGGAGGACGGTGTTGGTAAGATACAGGTCAGCGGTCCTAACAAGGAGGCTATCGACGCTGCCATCGCCAAGATCAAGGCTATCGTCGCCATCCCTGAGGTCGGTGAGGTGTACGAGGGTACTGTCCGCAGCATCATGCCTTACGGCTGCTTCGTAGAGTTCATGCCTGGCAAGGACGGTCTGCTCCATATCTCGGAGATTGACTGGAAGCGCCTGGAGACTGTTGAGGAGGCTGGTCTGAAGGAAGGTGACAAGATTACCGTTAAGTTGTTGGAGATTGACCCGAAGACTGGTAAGTTCAAGCTCTCACACCGTGTATTGGTAGAGAAGCCTGCCGACTATGTAGAGCCACAGCAGCGTCGCCGCGAGCGTCCAGAGCGTGGTCCACGTCCGGAAAGGCAACGGGTAGGCGATTCTTCAGAATCGGGAATGCGTGGTGAGCGCCGTGATCGTCGTGACGACCGTCGCCCTCGCAATGAGCATCGTGAGCGTCCTCAGCGTAATGAGGAGTTCCACGAGCCGGCAGAGAACCACGAGCCCAAGGACTTCACGGACACCCTTGACAAGATGGACTTCTAAGAAGTTTGAAATAAAAAGAAGGTCTCAACCAATTCGGCTGAGACCTTTTTTATGCTTATACCTTATTATATATAATATCAATTAAACAAGTATTTAATCGTAAACATGATCTGATAGGTAGAGGCGAGGTTCTGGAAGTTCTGTGAGGTACTCAGGTGGCGGGCGCCATTGACCGTATTATAGGTGTACTTGCCATTCTTGAAAGTCAGCAGGTCGTTGCCTGTAATCTGCTTGAAGAGTCCCCAGTCCTTACAGAGGAAGTTCGGCAGGTTGAGGATGTCAAGACCCAGTTGCAGCGTATGCTTCGTCTTTCCCCATTTGACAGACATGTCACGGGTATACTTGAAGTCCAGTTGATGATGCCACGGCATCTTCGCACCGCCACGCTCCGTGTACTGTCCCTTGCGGTCCTTCAGATAGTCGTCCTGGTTGATGAAAGCCCAGAAGTCGTCACGCTGCATATCAGCAGTATAGGGCTTGTCATCCACGGTACCGTTGTCGGCAAAGTCCCAACCGTTCAGCTCCTCACGGCTGGCAGGGATATAGAGCAGGTTGCCGGGAGCCGACGGGTCGCTGTTGACATTGGTGCTGAAGATATAGCTGTAGCGGCTAAATGCATAATTACCCAGATAGCCATACTGATAACCGTCGTAGATCAGACTGAACGTCGAAGTGGCATTCTTCGACTCCTTGAGCTTATAGCTTGCCGACAGCAGCAGACGGTTAGGAGCCACGTAGGTGGCATAGCCCGTCTCCAGATCGTTGACGGCATGGATGGAAGAGCGGTAGTTATTATAAGTGGCAGATACCTGGTCACCGATACCCTCGGTATAGCTCTTTGCCTTCGACAGGGTATAGGAGGCGGCAAGGTCGAGACCGAAGTCGAACGACTTACGTAGCTGTGCCGTCAGCGACAGATAATACGCTTTGCTTCCGGCATTCTCCAGCACATAGGCAGAGTGTCCTGCATCGTAGTAAGACATCTTATGGCGCACGTCCCCGTGACCGAGGTCGACGGTAGAGGTGCCGTCCCAGTAGATATCCGCATTAGACACCACCACAGGGTTGAAGTCCTTGTTGAAGATACCCTCCAGGGTGAAGTCGATATCACCGGGCAGTTGGGCATCAAAGGCAAGTGATGCCTTCCACGTCTTCGGCATGCGGAGGTCCTCGCTGAGGATGGTAGGATTGACAGGAACGGTCGTCGAGCTGGCAGCATTGATCTGCTGGAGCATGTCCTGCTGACTCATGGTGAAGGTAGGAATCTTCTTGCCGTTGGCTGCCGTTGCCACATAGGAGGTCTGTCCCATGCCCGAGTTGCCGACGGACGATACCAGCCATACGAACGGCATACGTCCTACGAAGATACCCGTACCACCGCGCAGGATGTATTTACGGTCACCAGTGATGTCCCAGTTGAAACCGACACGTGGTGAGAAGCTCAGGCTGGCATCAGGAACATTATCCGTGCGGAAATGCTTGCCGCCGAAGTCAATATCGTAATAGTCCTTATTGAAGTTATTTTCCAGTGAGGGATAGGTAGGCAGTTCAAAACGCACACCGACAGAGGTACGGAAACGCTCCGACCAACTGATATTGTCCTGCAGGTAGAACGACCACTGGTTGGTCTTCATCTCAGATCTGAACATTGAGTGTGCGTCATTATTACCGTAGGTGATACCAAAGAGACGTGCCGGACGACCGAAGACGGCAGCCCAGTTGTCGGTGCTCACCTCGTCGGGAGTCGCCTCGAAGGCATAGTAGCCTGCGGCAGCCTGAGCATAGCCGTTGACAGCAGAGTTATGCTCGTACTGGATACCCGCAAAGAGGTTATGCTTACCCAGTGTCACATTCAGCTCATCGGTGATGACCGTATTCTTGGTCTGTGCGAGGTTGCCATAGGTAAACACGTCACCCATCATTGCCCATGAGGGATAATGACCGGCACCGTCGCTCATCACGATCTCCACCACTGGTGCAGCGTCGTTATATTCCGTAGAGCGCGGCTGGTCCTGGAAAGAATAGGTGCCACGCAAGGTGTTATGGAACTTCCCGAACTTCGAGTTCAACTCTGCGGCAAATGATGTGAAACGGTATTCCGAATAGTAACGGCTCGACAGTGAACTCATCGAGTAGTCGGTCAGACTGCCGTAGCTGTTCTGGCTACCCCCATAGATTGCTGTCGCCTGGTTGCTGCCTATAGAGCGGGAGGCAGAGGCGTTGTTCGACACTTTACGATTAGACTTCGTGAACCGGATCTGGAACTTATGGTTGTCGTTGATGTTCCAGTCCAGACGTGCCAGGAAACGGTAAGCAGGTGTCTTGATGTTATAACCTTGCCACGGTCCTGTTGTCAGCCCATAGGTGTTCTGCATATAGTCAGAGAGACTCTCCAGCTCCCCTATCTGCGGACGGCGGTTGGTTTCCGTATAAGGAGTTCCACCATTACCTGCACGTGCCGTCGGTCCCGTAGTGACGTTATCCTCTATCTCTCCATTGATGAAGAAGAAAAGCTTGTCCTTGATGATAGGACCGCTGAAAGAGAGACCATAGGTGTCGTTATGACCATTGTCTACCGGCAGGGTGGCATCCCCTACCCTCGAACCTCTCAGACTGGTGGAGGTGATATACGTGTAGGCACTGCCCTTGAACTCATTGGTACCACTCTTGGTGACTGCGTTGATACCGCCGCCGGTGAAACCACTCTGACGAACGTCATAAGGGGTGATGTTGACGGTCATCTGCTCAATGGCATCCAGAGAGATGGGGGTACCGCCACCCGGCAGTGGCGAGGAGCCCAGTCCGAAGGCGTTGTTGAACGACGCACCGTCAATGGTGAAACTTGACTGGCGATAGTTACCACCACCAATCGCCAAGCCACTTGCCGACGAGCTCTGCGGGGTCATCTTCATCAGGTCTGTCATGCTGCGTCCCACTGTCGGGATGACCGACATGGCTGCCGCATTCAGGTTAGTGACGGCACCAGAGCGGTCGCTGCGCATCGTGTTATTTGCCTTTGCCACCACCTCTACCTCGGCAAGCATCTCACTGCCTTCAACCAGTGTGGCATTCAACACCGTGTTCTGACCGAGTTGCAACTGTACATCGGTATATTTCTTCGACTGGAAACCGATATAGGATATCTCCACCTCATAAGGTCCGCCTGTACGCATACCACTGATGGTATAACGCCCATCCACATTCGTAACGGCACGGTATACAGAACCCGAAGGGACGTGCTTGGCAGTAATGGTGGCACCGATAGCCTCCTCATTATCCGCTGTCACGATACCGCTGATACCGGATGTGGTCACCTGCGCCATCACCATGGTGGATGTCAGCAGGAGAAGGAGTGAGAACAATAATTTCCTTTTCATATTATTATTAAGAATTAAAAGTCTTTCTGTCTTGTTCCCATACGTGCTTCTACCACGTTTACCACATAGTCGGCGAGTTTCTCACACTCGTTGACGATGTCCATGTAGATGGTACCTACGGCATAGGTGTACTCATGGTTATTGACATCGTTGATGTTCTGCGACTTCAGCTGGTTGCGGTAGTTGTTGATCTCGTTCTCCAGGTTGAAGGTGCGGTTGACATCATACGACTCCTTACGGCCAGCCATCAGACGGTTCATCTGTGTGAGCGCCTCGTCCGTGAGTTCCATCATCTGGTGGATATGGTCATACTGCTTGTCGCTGAAATGGTCTTGCTTGCCCTGGTACTTACGGGAAATGGTACGGGCGATGTTGTAGTTGGCATCACCGATACTCTCCAACTCCGATATCTCACGCAGCATGGCACGTATCTTTGCCTTGGAATCGTCACTCAGATGAGCATCACCCACTTGGTCAAGGTATTTGGCTATCTCCAGTTCCATATTGTCGGAGATACCCTCATATTTCTCAATCCGTGTAAAGAGCTTGTTGAAATCACCCGTCTGTGCGCTGTTGCTCTTCGCTGTGGCACTACTGCTCAATGTCAGCAGCTCGCGCACCATGCCGAACATACGCTGCATACGCTCAGAGAATGCCTGTATCTCTTTCTGTGCCTCCAGGATGGAGAGCTCGGGGGTCTTCATGAAACCAGCGGTAATGAAATGCAGACGGAAGTCCTCTTCCTCGTCGACCTTCTTGGGCTTGATGACCCAGCAGACGAATTTCTCAATCTGTGGGATAAACCAGATGAGGATGAAGGTGTTCGCCACATTGAAGCAGGTGTGGAAGGCTGCCAGCACGAAACTCAGCTTGGCGGCATTGGCAAGGAAAGCCTGGGCACCTGCCGTCTCTTTCGTCATGTCGACATCATAGCCGACGAAGCCGCAGACCATATCGACGAAGGGACGGAAGACAAATAATATCCAGACGACACCGAACACGTTGAAGAACATGTGTGCCAAGGCTGCCCTCCGTGCCTGTGTGTTTGCCGACAATGCCGCAAGATTGGAAGTCACGGTCGTACCGATGTTCTCACCCATGACGAGGGCGATACCCTGATAGATAGGCAGTACGCCACTCGAGCAGAGGATCATCGTGATTGCCATCACGGCAGCACTCGACTGGACACAGAAAGTAAGGATACCTCCCAGCAGGAGGAATATCAGGGTCGTCGTGAAGGAGTTGGGGTCGAAGGAGGCGAAGAAGTTGAGCACTTCCTGGTTCTCACCCAGGTGCATGTCAATCCCCGTCTGTCGCAAGGTACCCAGTCCTAAAAACATAAAGGCGATACCGAAGAGGAAATCGCCAATGAAGCGCTTGCGCTTATAATAAATAAGGATAATAGCGATGAAGAATGCCGGATAGACAAAGTCGGTGATGTTAAACGAGAACCCTGCCGACATGATCCATGCCGTGAGTGTCGTACCGATATTCGCACCCATAATCACCGAGATTGCCTGCGCCAGGGTCAGCAGTCCCGCATTGACGAACGAGACGGTCATCACGGTCGTTGCCGTACTCGATTGCACACTCGCTGTCACCAGCATACCGGTCAGCATACCGGTAAAGCGATTAGTTGTCATGGCTCCCAAAACATGTCGCAGTTGTGGTCCAGCCATCTTCTGCAACGCTTCACTCATCGACTTCATTCCGAACATCAACAGGGCGAGGGATCCCAGTAGTTTGAAAATAATCCAAATAGACATAATTATGTTATAATTTCGTAATTCCTATTCTTATTTCAAAATATATTTGTATCTTTGTAAAACGTTAATACTTATTACTATGGAACAAAATATCTTAATCCGTTGCAAAAATAATAAAAAAAATCTAAACGTGAGCATTGGAAGCTCACTTTCTGAAATATTTTCTCAATCGGGGCTCCAGATGGAGTACGGTCCCGTTTGTGCAAGGGTCAATAATAAGGTGGAGGGAATGCACTTCGAGGTGTTCAAACCCAAGGAGATTGAATTCCTTGACTTGCACGAGGCATCAGCGATGCGTACTTATATACGCAGTCTCTTCTTCGTCCTGAACAAAGCGGCGCATGACATCTATCCCGACTGTTCGGTGATTATCGGCATACCGGTGTCGAACGGTTATTTCGTCGATGTCCGGCTTGACCGTCCTGTGACGACTGCCGACGTGGATGCCATCCGTGAACGCATGAAGGAGATTATCGCTGCCGGACACCCCATCCACCGGCATGTGTCGACAACGGAGGAGGCGATAGAGATGTTCCGGCAGTCGCGGTCGTTCTCCAAAGTCCGCTTGTTGGAAGGGATTGGTGACCTTTACACGACTTATTATGATATTGATGGCTATGTAGACTATTACTATGGCAGTATGCTCACGAATACCTCACAGATCTATCTCTTTGGTCTGGAACCGTATTATGACGGTATGCTGTTGCGCATCCCTACTTCCAGCGACCCTTCCAAGTTAGGGGAGATGGTGCATCAGGATAAGATGTTTGAGATATTCAAGGAGCATCACCGTTGGCAGAATATCCTGAAGCTGAGGACGGTGGGCGACTTGAACAGGGCTACCCAGAAGGGATATTCTTCGCAACTCATACAAGTCAGTGAGGCGCTGCAAGAGAAGAAGATCGCGCAGATAGCTGACGAGATAGCTTCTCGCAAGGAGGTGAAGATGGTGCTCATCGCAGGACCGTCAAGCAGCGGTAAGACGACGACGTGCAAACGACTGTCTGTGCAGCTTGCCGTCAATGGTATCAAACCTATTGGTATCTCCTTAGACGACTATTTCGTAAGTCGTGAAAAGACCCCCCGTGATGAGAAAGGGGATTTTGACTATGAGCATCTGCATGCGCTGAACATCCCTTTGCTCAACGAGCAGATGAACGCATTGCTCCGTGGGGAGGAGGTGGAACTGCCCCGCTATAATTTCCAGACGGGGGAGAGTGAGATGAGTGGCAAGAAACTGCAACTGCAGGGTAACGAGGTGTTGGTGGTGGAGGGCATCCATGCACTGAACCCGGAGTTGACGGCTCAGATTCCTGAAGCACAGAAATACAAGGTCTATGCCTCTGCGTTGACCACCATCCTGCTCGACAACCATAATTATATTCCCACGACCGACAACCGGTTGCTGCGCCGCATCATCCGCGACTATAAATACCGTGGGGTGTCGGCACAGGAGACCATCCGCCGGTGGCCTTCTGTCCGCAGGGGGGAGAACAAATGGATATTCCCGTACCAGGAGAATGCCGATGCGATGTTCAATACGGCGATGCTCTTTGAACTGGCTGTCATCCGTGAACAGGCAATCCCCGTGCTGGAGCAGGTTCCCGAGAACTGTGTCGAGCATGCCGAGGCCTACCGCCTGTTGAAGTTCCTGCGATATATCAAACCGATTCCTGCGGCTCAGATTCCTCCTACATCCCTCTTAAGGGAGTTCCTGGGTGGCAGTTCTTTCAAATATTAAAGAATAGAGTCAGGCTTCTCTGCCTTCTGTTTCTTCAGTTTCACACTATCCCTCTTCATCTTCTCCGGTTTGGTGGAATCTGCGTCGGGACGATGCCATTGCTGGTGGAGGAAACGGAGGTATGAGCCATAGGTATGGCTGCTATATGCCTTGAAGATATTGTTGGCAAATAGGATGTCCGTGATTTTGTTCTCTTCCACGTAGGCGATAATATCCTTCGTGAAATAACGGGAATCAATCACGTGTACCTCTTCGAAGGAGAAGAACAGATAGCCTGGCAGCATATTGCCAAAGCTGTCCTTGAGGATGATCACACGCCTGCCGTTGTGAGTGGAGGTACGTACCTGTGTCAGTTTGGTATCGCCACCCATCATGGTACAGTAGGCTCCCCCATGTCCGTCTTTATACTTAAAGAAGAAAGGAGCGGTAAAAGGCTTGCCTTCACTGGTCACCTGATATTTCTTGTTGATGTTATAGTTCGTATAGGTGGTGGTGTACTCTACCCCCTTCGGTACGTAATAGACGAAGTCCTCTGGGGCATTCTTGATGGAGATATCCTTCGAGTAACCGTACATGCTTCCTACATAGCCATGTACCACCCTGCGCTCATAATGAGAGAGGTCCTTGAAGGGAACTCCCGCCACACGGGCAAACTCCTGTGCCGCATAATAACCGCCAAGGGGTGACCAGTGGTGGTCGGTACGCAGGTAGATATCCTCGTTGGCATGTTTTCCCAGTGTGGTATACACGTCAACAGGTTTCACCCCGGGATTGAGGTGTGCCACCACATTACGGATAGTGGGCAACTGCCGGTTGGTGCGTTTCTTCGCCTTGTCAGGACAATAGAACTCGACGGCGGTAGGAATGACCATACAATAGATATTCACTTTGTCACCAAACACCTCTTTATATTTATTGGCTGCCTGCGCATAGCCTACACAGCCTTTGGGACCTCCACCGTATGCCATCAATGCCCGTACCTTGTCGCCTTTACCTACGATGATGATACCCGCATTGGCAATCTTAGCGTTCTCATCGGCATTGATATGGTTTTCATACTCATCGATCGTCATACTGTCCTTTGGCTCCGCCTTCCCTGTAGTAGCTTGTTTGCCGTCAGCATGTTCTCCGTCCCCCTTCTCCAGTTCCATATCCCCGGCATGGAATTTGACATTGTCATCCGAAGGAGCGATGGCAATGAAGTCCTTGACCTGCATACTAAGGGTCATGAATACGTCACGGAAAGGTTCACTATCGCTGAACCATGTTGAGATATCACTTGTAAACGAGCCATCGGCAAGGCGTTCCCACGAGAACTTGGGGAAAGTGGCAAGCTCACGCTTCTCCAGTTCTGATACCGTGCTTCGCGGGAAGGTGTCGAAGACCACGGCAAAGGCTACGAAGACGACGGCTACAATGGTGATATAGATATAGTGCTTCATTGTTTACTGTTCCAGATAACGGTTATAGGCTTGGTGGGTTACTGCCGCATAGGCATGTCCGGCATTATTGGCAAAGAGAATATCGGTGATATCGTTCTTCTGTACATAATGTACGATATTCTTGGTGAAATAACGGCAGTCTACCACATGAATCTCCTCGAAGGAATGGAAAAGATAAGCGGGAATGGCATTGCCATAGCTGTCTTTCAAAATCAGCAGGCGACGACCGTTCCGTGTGGAGGTCTTTACCTTTGTGGTATTGGTATCGCCATGCATGAAGGTCATATAGGCGGCACTGCTCCCGTCCTCGTAGTTATAAAAGAAATTACCCTCCTCCGGAGCTTTCTCACCCACTACCTTGCGGTTCTTACCTAATTGATAACGTATATAGGTGGTCGTATAGTCGACACCTGTCGGTACATAATACACAAAGTCCTCTGGGGCATTCTTGACTGCTGCGTCACGAGAGAAGCGGTACATGGTTCCCACATAGTCGTGGATGACATGTCGCTCGTATGTCGAAAGGTCAGCAAAGGGCAGTCCGGCAATACCGGCGAACTTCTGTGCTGCATAATAAGCACCCAAAGGAGCCCAGTGATGGTCGGTACGTGAGTAGATATCCTCACCGGCATGTAACGCCATCGTGTCGAAGAGGTCGATGACTCTCACAGAGTTGTCGAGGTGCGAATAGATATTACGGACAGTGGACTGCTGGTCTTTCGTCCACTCCTTCGCCTCGTCAGGGCAATAGATAGCCACTGCCGTAGGGATGATCATACAGTACACATTGACGGCATCACCGAAAGTACGCTTATATTTATTCACCGCATCTGCATAGCCTAATCCGCCATCCTGTTGTCCGCGGAAGGGTTCAAAGGCTCTCAAACTATCACCTTGTCCCACGATGATAATACCTGAGCGGGTTAAACGAGCCTGTACTGCGAATGCCGCTATTGGTAAAACGACCAAGATGTATAATAATATTTTTCTCATATTCAATCCTTCAATTTTTCAATCCTTCAATTCTCCTAAAACCTTGTATATATAAATGCGTTATTTGTTGCTCCTACCAATAGGGCAGTACTGAGTATCAGGATTCCTACCGACAGGATGATGCGGGTGGCATAGACTACCGTCGTCCTGAACCCATTATCCCCTAACAAACGATTTGTCCATCCGGCAATGGTGCTGCGTACAGGAAGACAGAAGACGAGGGCGACAATCCACAACCAGAAATTGTCGAGTAAGGCACTCTCGTCGACGAAATCGTAGAATGAGGGGACATTACCGAAGAAAGCGTGGAAGAACACAACCATCTGGTCGAAGTTGTCGAAATAGAAAATGCCCCATCCTGCAATGACCAGCAGCATGCTGTAGATATGCAGGAAAACAGCAGGGATACGGTCGTGTACCTTCAGCAGCGTATATTTCTCCAACATGACGATGATACCGAAATAGACACCCCAGATGATGAAGTTCCAGCTGGCTCCATGCCACATACCTGTCAGGAACCACACCACAAGGATGTTTATTGCTTGATGGCGACGGTTACCGCCCAAGGGGATATAGACATAGTCACGGAAGAAGCTACCGAGAGAGATATGCCATCTGCGCCAGAAGTCAGTGATGGAGTTACAGCAATACGGATGACGGAAGTTCTCGTTGAAATGGAATCCCATGCAGCGCCCCAGTCCTATTGCCATATCAGAATAACCAGAGAAGTCAAAATAGATCTGCAGGGTAAAGGCAACGATGCCTATCCATGCTCCAGCCATGGTCAACGAAGAAAGACCGTTCACCAGGAACTGGTCGGAAATCTCTGATAACTGGTTGGCGATAATCACTTTCTTGCCCAGTCCGATAAGGAACCGGTAGAGGCCATCAGAGAAATCGGAAGCATTCACATGCCGTTTATGTATCTCTTCTGCTACTGTGCCGTAGCGCACGATAGGTCCGGCGATAAGCTGTGGGAACATGGAGATATACAATAGTAAGTCTGGAAAACGGCGTTGTACCGGTGACTCTCTTCGGTAGACATCTATCAGGTAGGAGATAGACTGGAAGGTATAAAAGCTGATACCGATAGGCAAGGCGATATTCGGTTTAGCCACCTCAATACCCATGTCACACAGGCACTGAGCGAAAAATCCCAGATATTTGAAGGTTCCGATGATGGCGATATTGAGGATTAAACCTATCACAAGTATTACTTTCCGATAATGTTCCAATCCCGCAATTCCTAATCCTACCAAATAATTCACAAAGACGCAGAAGAGCATCAGGAAGACATAGACGGGCTCTCCCCAGGCATAGAAGATGAGGGAGAAACAAACCAATACGATGTTCTTTGAGCGGTTGCTGTGTGTGCTTTCGCTTTCGTCTGACAGCCACTTGCGGTCTGCCCATGTGGCTATGAGATAGCACAGCAGGAAAGCGGGAAGGAATACAAAGAGGAAGAATAAATCCGAGAATACCATGTTGTTGTCTTATTGTTGCAGCAGTTTCTGTACTTGTTCGTAAATATAGCGTCCTAATACTTTTGCCCCTTTCTCTGTCGTATGCACTCCGTCCTTGGAATAGCCTCTTTTGATGAGCTTCTTTGCGGGAAGAAGCGGTGTCGCCTGATCCAAGCGGATGACAGGCAGATGCATAGCCTTGGCACATTGCTCTATTTCAGCAGCAGCCTGCTGTTGTCTTGCCACTGGAACCTTCGTAAAGGGTGGGGGAGTAATCAGGATGACACATGCCTTGGGAAATGAGTCACGAAGTATCTGGCAGTTTTGTCGTATGCCTGTTGCCAAAGGCTCAGGGCGCTTTTCGGCAAACCACAGGTCGTTAGTTCCTGCCATGATGAGGATGAGGTCGGGTATTACCTGCTGACCATGGGATGTGGCGTATAACAGACGGTTGACTTGATTGAAAATGACATTGTTATCTGCCAGTACACCAGTGTTTTGTTCAATGTCATAGACGGTATTTCCCGTATTCGTCCATGTAGCACCGCTTCTGGCATAGCTACGACAGGAGAGTGGTTTTGCCAGGTCGTTGAACCATTTGTTCCATCCCTCCGGCTGATTGCAGGCATCTCCTCCCAGCCAGGTGTTGGAGTCACCCAGTATGACGACATGCTTCTGAAGCTGTGCGGAGAGGGTTCCACACATCAAAAAACATGACAAAATAAGCAGTCCTATTTTCTTCATTATCAAGAAACTACCTTTTTACGAGTGCAAAAGTACGAATAAAAAATGAGAAATGTGAAATGGGAAATGAGAAATTTAAATGAAGGGATGAAAAATTGAGCAAGGTTACCGCTCATTATCCAATTCTCGTTCTAACTGGTCCGTACGATGCTGGAACTCCCGGTAGGCATTCGAGAGGTCAGCCTTGTTGATATCTATCGTGGTGTCGACGGGTCGCCAGGGGTCCCTCAGCGTATGCTGGAACAACCATTCGTACGTCTTGCTGGTATAGAAATAACGAGCCAAGGCTCCATGGGAGGCGCCAGGCAGCCAGTCGTAGCGCAGACGACTTGTGATACCCAGTGTCTTCATGCCCGTCACTACTTTCTGTGACTCCTGTACTGAGACGGCACGGTCGGCAGTACCATGAACAATCCATAAAGGAAGCTCTCCCAGACCACGGTAGTCTTTCAGGGTGCTACCTCCGCATAAGGCGATAGCTGCCGCTATTTTTTCTGGATAGGTTCCTGCAAAATCTAATGTCCCATACCCTCCAAGACTCATTCCCAGCACATAAACACGTGACTCGTCGAAGACGTAATGTTGCTTCATCCATTCCAGAATCTCATTGAGCTTATGAGGGTCCCACCATCCTCCAGGGTTCTGCGGGGCGACGATCAGGGCGGGAATCATGAGTCCCATCTTAGCGGCATCAATAGAGCCATAGCGCAGCACCCGGTTGAGGTCACGTCCGCAGAGACTGGCTCCATGAAGGAAGAAGATAAGAGGGGTAGACTCCTGGGTGTAGTAATATTCCTCAGGGGTATATACCCAGAAATTATAGTTGCCTTTGATAACCCCTTTCTTTGCTGACAGCAAGTCGTACTGTGCTGAGCAAATAAGGAATGAGAAATGAGAAAAGAGAAATATCAAAAGTATTTTCTTCATTGGATGACGAATTTAAATATTTTATTACCGCGACAGCCCACCACAGCAGTATTGCCAATAGCTATCGGAGAGGATTCAAAATTATATCCTACCACTTTCTTACAAACTACCTCCCCCGTCTTGCCGCGGATGATACGGATGATGCCAGAGGCATCGCCGGCAAAGATGAAGAGCTCGTTTTTCTCATTATAGAAAGGGACTGGCGATGACCATGCGAACTGTCCATAGGGGACGGTATAGAGCACTTTCCCGTCTTTCGTGCTGAAAGCAGTCAGCTCTCCTGCGGAATGTGAGGCACCATTTCGACAGAGGTTAGCGAAAATCATGTCTTTACAATCACCCCCTCCGATGAGCGGACTGGCATACATGCCACCATCAAGGGTTTTCCCTGGCAGGTTGATACGCCGGCAGGGAATCTTGGTCTCCCATACCAGTGAGCCGTCCAGTCCGTTGAGTTTGATGAAATGGCAGATGCCCATATCTCCTTGCTTGTCGACCTCACAGGCGGTATACAGGTATGGGATACCATTCTCCTCCCGACAAACCATCGTACCGTCAGAGTCATCGTGGTTGTTGTAGTGCCATACAGGACGCATCGTGTTCAGATTGATGCAGATGATATTTCCCCTGTTGTCGGAGAAAGCACCGTAGTTGCGGTATACACACAGGCTCGACTCGATACCGGGTGCCATCCCGTTGACTCTATAGCGCATCACACTGACACACCGTAGGGAGCCCTGACTACGCTCATACTTATAGACGCTGCCATTCTCACCGCACCAGAAAAGATAACCACCTGCCACGATGGCATTGGAGTCGAAGGCGTTCCATCCTCGCCATGCCTTCGGGTCAGGACCAAAGAAGAAGGTACGCTTGTGTTTCAAGAGGTCAAAGACTTGGCAACCAAAAGGTCCTGCCTGTCGTGGCACCCCTTGTCCGACATAAAGATTGTAGTATTCGGGGTCGAGCGAGGGAGTTCCTTTCACCACATTTCCTAAGTCGAGAGGCTCACGTGATGCTTTCCCCGACTGGTAGTTGATGAAATAGCCCTTACCACAAAGCGAGCCCACAAAGACCTCCTCGTTGCCGAAGTCGGGTGTGAGTCCTTTGGATGATTTCCTGAACAGTGCCATCTGATCGTCCGTCCAGTGCATATAGAGTGGTTGCCCTGTCCATCCGGAGCCGCCTCCCCATGTTCCGAAACGGGTATGGGTGGTGTCATAGGCTGTCTCAAACTCCCAAGCAGTGATGATGGTATCGGGAGTCCCTTTTATCTTTCCACCAAAGTCAGCGTTGCGATGCAGGTTCTTGCGGAAGACAAAAATACCATTTGCCTTCTCGTAACGGTCGTCTAAGTCTATGAGATCGGCAGAAAGAGAGTCCCCATGATCCACGGCATACTCTACGTTCTTTGCAGAAACGTAGGTAGTGTCAGGATAGAATAGTTGTGCTATGGGGACCTCTGTCTCTGTCGAATCGGCAGTCTCTTCGGCAGGTGTCTTCTTTCCTGTGCATCCTGCTAAGAGAATCAGACTGGCGATGATGATGTGATGTGTTCTCATTTTTTCTTTTTTGAGTCACCTACCACAACAGAGTCTTGCCATTGTGGAATGATCGTCTCTCCTGTGGTCGCTTCTATCTCTATTTCTGGAAGATCATAGTCTTCTGGTAAATAAGGAATCTCCGTAGGCTTCCGGTAGACTGATACCTCTACCATCGCCACACCTTGTGAGAGGATACCAAGCTCTCGTGCGGCACGGATAGAAAGGTCAATGATACGTCCCTTCGCATAGGGTCCTCGGTCAATCACCTTTACTATCACCTCTTTGCCGTTAGCAGGATTCACCACTTTCAGCAAGGTACCGAACTTATGTGTCTTATGAGCACATACGAGGCTGTCATTATAGAGACGCTCACCACTGGCAGTCTTGTGCCCATTCATCCGCTTGGCATAGAAAGTGGCTTTTCCTCGTTGTTGGGCAAGACAGTCTTCTCCTATGCTTATAAGCAGAAACAGGATTAGTAATAACTTCATCATAGGCGTTATGATTGCTACAACACGGCAAAGGTATGAAATTTCTTGCAAAAAACCTTGATATTTTGCAACTTAACACGATTGTTAGCGTTTTTTTAATATTCAGCGGATATTCAACTCCTTTTTCCGCTTGCTGATTTTCTGGTAGGCATTCGACCGCTCGTCAATGGTAATCTCCACATTTTTGTCAACAGGGCGTTGAGGCTCTATGAGGGTATGTTGAAATAACCAGTCGTAAGTGTCTGTCAGGTAGAAATAGCGTGCCAGGTCACCGTGGGAAGCACCCTTGATCCAGTCGTAGCGCAGCCGTCCGTCAACGTGCTGCCTTTGCATCACCTCCACGACTTTCTTGGACTCCTCCACCTTCACCGCCTTGTCGGCAGTGCCATGGATAATCCAGAGGGGTAACTGCCCCAGTCCTTGGTAGTTTCTCAAAGTGCTACCACCACACAGGGCGATGGCTGCGGCGATCTTGTCGGGGTAGGATCCTGCGAAGTCGAGGGTACCATAGCCGCCGAGACTCATCCCCAGCACATAGACACGCTGTGGGTTGTAGGTGTAATGCTGCCGCATCCATTCCAGGATATCATAGAGCTTGCGGGTGTCCCAATGTCCTTCCGGGTTCTGTGGGGCGACGATGATGGCGGGAATCTGCAGACCTTTCCGCACAGCGTCCAGCGGTCCATAGCGCAGCACCCGGTCGAGGTCGTTGCCCCTCAGGCTGGCACCATGGAGGAAGAGTATCAGCGGGGTGGTCCGCTCATACTGCCGGTAGTCCTGTGGGGTATACACCCAGAAGGCATAGCCGTCGCCCCTCACCGCCCGTTTAGCCTCCAGCAGGTCGTCCTGGGCAGGGCAAATGAGGAATGCTACATGAGCGAGGAGAAATGCAAGCAGTATCCGTTTCATGATGCAAAGATAGAGGATTATTTTGAGAAAACTCCAAAATCTTTTGGTTTTCTCCTTACTAAGTAGTATCTTTGCCAACAGAAAACCTATATTATATTATACATGAATTTACTGAAACAGATTCTCCGCCCCCTCAAGATCGTGGCGATTATCGTCGTTGTCTTCGTCGTCCTGGTGTTTGGTGCAGTAGGCTTGCTCAATACCTCATCCGTCCAGGACAAGTTCTTAAGATATGCCACCGACATGCTGCAGGAGAAGCTGCAGACGAAGGTGTCGATAGACAGTATCCGCATCGGCTTCTTCTCGGATGACGTGCGACTGTATAACCTGCAGGTGGAGGACTTGCAGCACCGCCCGATGCTCAAACTCGAACGGTTTGCTGTCGAGATAGACATGCTGGCATTGCTGAATAGCGAGGTGCAGATAGAGGAGATTTCTGTCAAGGGACTGCATGCCAAATTGTATCAGGAGCGTCGTGACACGGCTGCTAACTACCAGTTTGTGATTGATGCCTTCAAGAAGGACAAGAAAGCGCCTGAGAAGAAACCGAAGGAGGAGCAGAAAAAGAAGAAAAAAGAACTTACCCTCGACCTCAAACGTGTCGTCGTGGAGGATGTCGACCTGGTGTTTAACGATCAGCATGCCTCGATAGGGTCGCTGCGGATCAAGCAGGATCGGCATGCCCGCCTGTCGGGAACGATCAAGCAGGTGTCCGGTTCGTGGGTGCATCATAAGAAAAAGGTTCCTGTGCATGTCGATAACAATCTGCTCGTCGATGCCATCGCCTTTGAGGAGACAGCCGACGGCAAGGGCATCATCTCCATCGACAGCGTACACTGGATGACCGACAACCACCTGCCGCATAAGCGTGCTAAGAAACCCAAGCGCGGGTGGTTTGACGACGGACACATGAAGGTGGTGGCTCACCTGAAGGTGGAACTGACCCATGCCGACAAAGACAGTATCGTGGGACAGCTCGCTGAGTGTGACGTACATGACGTGGCATCTGGACTGCATATCACTGACCTCCACCTGAAGTTCAAGCAGCAGGGTGAGAAACTGCTCGTCAACGATGCGGTGATAGGGATGAAGAACACCAAACTCAATTTCAAGGAGGCGGTGATCCAGCTGCCCAGCAAGAAAAAGGGACGACCCTTCCTCTTCCAGACCACTCCCATCACGGGTACTACCCTGTTGATGGATATCGCACACCCCTTTGCCCCAGCCCTGAAGAACTTTAAACTGCCCCTGTGGCTCAGCACCAAGTTCAACGGTACTGACAGTACTCTCACCTTCCGTGACATCACCGTCAAGACACCTGATGGCAAGGTGCATATCAGAGGCTATGGCGGTATCGAGGGACTGAAGGACAAATACAAGCTCAACGTACATTTCAACATTACCAAGGCGACCATACAGGGGAACTCCAAGGAGCGCATCATCAACCAGTTCACGGTGAGGAAGTTCATGATGAAGCAACTGCACACCCTTGGCACCATCAACTATACCGGCTCGTTCAATGTGCTCTATAAGAAAGTACAGTTCCGTGGTGCGATAGGTACCGCCTGTGGTGGAATCAACTTTGCCCTACAGATAGATGCCCTTACCCACTATCTGACTGGTAATGTGCAGGCCAGGGGTTTTGAGTTGGGTAAGGCTATGGATTATCCCGGACTGGGTAAGACCACCTGTAGTGCCGGTTTCCGTTTCGACATCTCCAAGCCACGTACCGCCCAGATGCGTCGTGTCAAGGGTGGGAAACTGCCGATTGGTCAGGTCGATGCCCTTGTTGAGGATACTAAACTTGATGGAATTAGGTTCTCCAATGTCGCTGCCCATATTGTAAGTGACGGTGCTGTCGCCGAGGGAAAGATCAATATGAAGGGCAAATTGGCTGATATCCTCTGCTCGTTCTCGTTCACTAATACGGACGAGATGAAGAAGACCAAGATAAAACCAGGCATCCGCTTCCATCTCTTCGATAAGAAGACGGATGAGGAGAAAGCTGCTGCCAAGGCGGAGAAGGAGAAACGTAAGGCAGAAAAAGCCAAGGAGAAGGAACTGCGTAAGGCTGAGAAAGCTGCAGAGAAGGAGAAACGCAAGGCAGAGAAAGCGGCTGAGAAGGAGAAGCGCAAGGCTGAGAAGGCGGCTGCCAAGGAGCAGAAAAGACTGGAGAAAGAACGGCGTAAGGCAGAGAAAGCCGCACGTAAGAAAGCTGAGGAAAATGACGCATAATATGATCGGAATCGTTAAGAAAAGCAAAAATCTATTATATATATAAGGTGTAATCAAAACTTTTCTCTACTTTTGCAGCCCGAAACTTAAATAGAACGAGTATATGCAAAAGAACTTAGTGATTGTAGAGTCACCTGCCAAGGCGAAAACAATCGAGAAATTTCTGGGTAACGACTTTAAGGTAATGTCCAGTTACGGACATATCCGTGATCTGAGGAAAAAGGAGATGAGTATCGACACCAAGACACTCGAACCTGAATATGAGATTCCTGAGGAGAAAGAGAAACTCGTCAAAGAACTGAGGTCTAACGCCAAGAAAGCCGAGAAGGTTTGGCTCGCATCCGATGAGGATCGTGAGGGAGAAGCCATCTCGTGGCATTTGTGTGAGGTCCTCGGACTGGACGAGGATAAGACTAATCGTATCGTCTTCCATGAGATAACCAAACCGGCAATCTTGGAAGCTATAGAGCATCCCCGTCATCTGGATATGAACCTAGTGAATGCCCAGCAGGCACGTCGTGTGCTGGATCGTCTGGTAGGTTTTAAACTCTCACCAGTTCTTTGGCGTAAGGTGAAGCCCGCTCTCTCCGCAGGTCGTGTGCAGAGTGTTGCTGTCCGTCTGATTGTAGAGCGTGAGCGTGAGATACAGGATTTCAAGAGTGAGCCATTCTATAGTGTGAATGGTATTTTCGCCATTACCAATGCCGATGGCTCACAGACAGAGGTAAGGGCTTTGTTGGGTACTCGTTTCAAGAGCCATGAGGAGGTGGAGCAGTTCCTCGAGAAATGTAAGGAGGCAACCTTTAAGGTGGAGAATGTCAGCAAGAAACCACTGAAACGTACACCTGCTCCTCCTTTCACAACCTCTACTCTTCAGCAGGAGGCGGCCCGCAAATTAGGTTTCACAGTGAGTCAGACGATGATGGTGGCACAGCATCTTTATGAAAATGGACGTATTACTTATATGCGTACAGACTCTGTCAATCTTTCCGCACTCTGCATCAATGCCAGTAAGGAGGAGATTAAGAATCTCTATGGTGATGAGTATAGCAAGCCACGTCAGTATCGTACAAGTTCGAAAGGTGCTCAGGAGGCACACGAAGCTATCCGTCCCACCTATATGAACCAGACAGAGATAGAGGGAACGGCTCAGGAGAAGAAACTCTATGATTTGATATGGAAACGTACCGCTGCCAGCCAGATGGCAGATGCGGAAATCGAGAAGACGACAGCCACCATATCCATCAGTGGTGTTGACGAGCAGTTTGTCGCTCAGGGTGAGGTCGTGAAATTCGATGGTTTCATCAAGGTATATCGTGAGTCTCTGGATGACGAGGAAGCGCAGGAAGAGGAGTTAGGACATATCCTGCCACCATTGAAGAAAGGAATGGAACTGACCCGTCGTGAGATACAGGCTACGGAACGTTTCAGTCAGGGACCAGTCCGCTATACCGAGGCTTCTTTGGTGCACAAACTGGAAGAACTGGGTATCGGTCGTCCTTCTACCTATGCACCGACCATCTCCACGATACAGCAGCGCGACTATGTACATAAAGGGGATAAGAAAGGAGAGGAGCGTACCTATACTATCGATATCTTGAAAGGCAAGCAGGTAAAGCAGTCCGTCCGTAAGGAAATGGTAGGCTCTGATAAAGGAAAACTGTTGCCTACCGATATTGGAATTGTGGTGAATGACTTCCTGATGCAGAACTTCAAGGAGATAATGGACTATAATTTCACGGCAAAGGTGGAACATGACTTTGATAAGATTGCTGAGGGTAAGGAGAAATGGACCAGTATGATGAAGTCGTTCTATACGAGTTTTGAGCCTACTGTGGAGAAGACACTGAACGCCCGTCAGGAGCATAAAGCGGGAGAACGGAAGTTAGGTACCGATCCCCGGAGCGGACGTCCTGTGTTTGCTAAAATTGGACGTTTCGGACCTGTCATTCAGATAGGTACTGCTGATGATAATGAGAAACCCCAGTTTGCCCAACTGCCCAGTGAGCTGAGCATGGAGACACTGACATTGGAAGAGGCTTTGGAACTCTTCAAGTTGCCCCGCAACCTTGGAGATTTCGAGGGGGGTGATGTCATCATCGGAACAGGACGTTTCGGTCCCTATGTCCTGCATAAGAAGAAATATACCTCACTGCCTAAGGGGGTGGATCCTATGACTATCACACTTGATGAGGCTGTGGCTCTTATCACAGAGAAACGCCAGCAAGAGGAGAAACGTCATTTGAAGACTTTCCAGGAGGATGCTAAACTGGAAGTGATAGACGGACGCTACGGTCCCTATCTTGCTTATGATGGTAAGAACTACCGTCTGCCCAAGAATATGCATGCACGAGCTGCGGAACTGAGCTACGAGGAGTGTATGAATATTGTAAAAACATCTGTCAAGAAGAAATGAGACGTATCATTCTCATAGGTTACATGGGCTCAGGGAAGACGACAATCGGTCGGGCACTTTCTAAAGAGACGGGTATGATGTTCTATGATCTCGACTGGTATATCGAGAGCAGGATGCGTAAGACGGTGGCACAGATTTTTGCTGAGCGCGGTGAGGACGGGTTCCGTCAGATTGAGCATAACATGCTCCATGAGATAGCGGAATTTGAGAATGTCATTATCAGCTGTGGTGGAGGAACCCCTTGTTTCTTTGACAATATGGACTATCTCAACCAACAAGGTGATGTGTGTTATCTTAAAGCCTCTGCAGAAGTGCTTTATGAACATCTGCTCATGGGGAAAGTGGAGCGTCCGTTGATCAAGGGTAAGAGCCCTGAGGAGCTGATCACTTATATCACTGAGCAAGTGAAAAAACGGGAGGAATTTTATACCAAGGCTCGCTACACACTCGATGTCAGTCTGATGAACAACTATGAGAAGATACAGATTAGCGTAGATGAACTACGCAAGCTATTAAAACTATAGTCCCTATAGTTCCTATAGTAACTATAATAAAGAAAATAAGATGAAGAAATGGACGATTGAGGACTCCAAGGAGCTCTACAACATCAACGGCTGGGGTACCAGCTACTTTGGTATCAACGACAAGGGGCATGTCTATGTTACTCCTTGCAAGGATGGTACGCAAATTGATATCCGCGAAGTGATGGATGAACTGTCACTGCGTGATGTCCAGTCTCCTGTTTTATTACGTTTCCCTGACATTCTTGACAACCGGATTGAGAAGACATGGAGCTGTTTCAAGAAAGCATCTGAGGAATATGACTATAAGGGTGAGAACTATGTGGTCTATCCGATCAAGGTCAACCAGATGCAGCCTGTCGTCGAGGAGATTATATCCCATGGACGCAAGTTCAATCTTGGACTGGAAGCTGGTTCAAAGCCAGAGTTACATGCCGTCATCGCTATGCAGTGCCAGAGTGACTCCATCATCATCTGTAACGGTTACAAGGACGAGAGTTATATAGAGCTCGCTTTGCTTGCCCAAAAGATGGGAAAGCAGATATTCATCGTTGTGGAGAAGATGAACGAGTTGGAGATTATTGCCCGTGAGGCGAAGAAACTGAATGTTCGTCCCAATATCGGTATCCGCATTAAACTCGCTTCTTCCGGTTCCGGAAAATGGGAGGAGAGTGGGGGTGACGCCTCGAAATTCGGACTGACCAGTGCGGAACTTCTGGAGGCTCTCGACCTGTTGGATAAGAAAGACATGCGTGACTGTCTGAGACTGATCCATTTCCATATCGGTTCACAGATTACTAAAATCCGCCGCATCCAGACAGCTTTGCGTGAGGCTTCCCAGTTCTATATCCAGCTTCACAAGATGGGCTATAATGTTGACTTCGTGGACTGTGGTGGCGGACTGGGCGTTGACTATGACGGCACACGCTCTCCATCCAGTGAGAGCTCTGTCAACTACTCTATTCAGGAGTATGTTAATGACTGTATCTATACTTTTGTGGAGGCGGCAAATAAGAATGAGTTGCCCCATCCTAACATCATCACGGAGAGCGGTCGCTCCCTGGCAGCCCACCATTCCATCCTTGTGATGGATGTACTGGAGACGGCCTCCTTGCCAGAGATGCCAGAGGAGTTTGAGCCCGACGAGAACAGTCATCAGTTGGTAAAAGACCTCTATGAGATATGGGACAACCTCTCTCCACGTAATGTGTTGGAAGACTGGCACGATGCGGAGCAGATCCGTGAGGAGGTGCTTGACCTTTTCTCGCATGGTATCGTCGACTTGAAGACCCGTGCCGAGATAGAGGCAATGTACTGGAGCGTGTGTCATGAGATTCACGCACTTGCCAAGGGACTGAAACATATCCCCGAGGAGTTGATGAAGATTGACAAGCTTCTTGCAGACAAGTATTTCTGCAACTTCTCACTCTTTCAGAGTCTCAGCGACTCTTGGGCAATCGACCAGGTATTCCCCATCATGCCCATCCAGCGTCTTGACGAGCGTCCTACCCGTAATGCCACTATTCAGGATATTACCTGCGACAGTGATGGTAAGATTGCTAATTTCACTACAAATCTGCATAATACACACTCTTTGCCTGTGCATCCATTGAAGAAAAATGAGACTTATTATCTGGGCGTTTTCCTCGTTGGTGCCTATCAGGAGATCCTGGGTGATATGCATAATCTGTTTGGTGATACAACAGCCGTCCATATCTCGGTGAAGGATAATAGTTATCACATTGACCAGATTATCGATGGTGAGACGGTGGCAGAGGTGTTGGAATATGTGCAGTACCAGCCTAAGAAACTCGTTCGCCAGTTGGAGATTTGGGTGGCAAAGAGCGTGAAACAAGGTAAGATTACGTTGGAGGAGGGCAAGGAGTTCCTGAGCAACTACCGCTCTGGTCTCTATGGCTATACCTATCTGGAATAAATATGAGAGAGAAACTGACAGTAGTAAAAGTAGGAGGAGCTGTGGTCGAGGATGAACTACAGCTCTCTCAGTTGTTAAAGGACTTCAGCGCCATCGAGGGTCGCAAAGTGTTGGTTCACGGTGGTGGCAGACGCGCCACGCAGGTAGCTGCCAAACTGGGAATAGAGACCCGGATGGTGAATGGGCGTCGTATCACAGATGCCGCGATGCTGGAAGTGGTGACGATGGTATATGGTGGACTGGTCAACAAAAACCTCGTGGCGCAACTGCAGGCTAACGGGGTGAATGCCCTCGGACTGACTGGTGCCGATGCTAATGCCATCCGTAGTCATAAGCGACCTCTCAAGGATGGGGTGGACTATGGTTATGTGGGTGATGTTGACAGGGTGGCAAACGGGATGCTGGGACATTTGATAGAGGCAGGAATCACTCCTGTGATGGCTCCTCTGACGCATGATGGCGAGGGGCATATCCTTAATACCAATGCTGATACGATTGCCTCAGAGACGGCAAAAGCACTCGCCAAGGAGTATGACGTGACCCTCATCTTCTCTTTTGAGAAGAAAGGGGTGCTCAGCAACCCTGACGATGACGAGTCGGTCATCCCAGTGATTACCCATGAGGACTTTGAGCGATACAAAACGGACGGAACCATCTCTGGCGGTATGTTGCCAAAGATAGAGAACGCCCTTCGTGCCGTAGATGCCGGTGTGAGCAAGGTCATCATTACTCTTGCCACTGCGATTGACGGTCAGCATGGCACAGTGATAAAATAAAATATATTTATATATAAGGTGAAAAGTGTCAGTTTCCGGAACGATATCCTGCCACTGAAAGAAAAACTCTACAGGTTGGCACTCCGCATCACTCTCAATCCTGCGGAGGCTGAGGATGTCGTACAGGAAACGATGATCAAGGTGTGGAATCGTCGTGACAGTTGGGAGGCGATAGACAATATGGAGACGTTTTGTCTGACTGTCTGTCGGAACCTCGCATTAGACAAGACCCGGCACATGGGGAACCAGACTCTCTCTTTGGAGGCGGAGATGGAACCTTCCGACAGCAGTCATCATGCTAATCCGGAGGAGCAGGCTATTCAGCGTGACCGCATCCGACTGGTCAGACAACTCATCAACCAACTCCCAGAGAAACAGCGTAGTTGTATGCAGTTACGAGATATTGAGGGCAAGAGCTATAAAGATATTGCTGCAGTCCTTGATATCACAGAAGAACAAGTGAAAATCAATATCTTCCGGGCACGCCAGACTATCAAAGAACAATTCAAGAAAGCAGATAATTAATTTTTTTCTTTTTTTCTGTAACTTTTCCTTTTTTCATTCGTCTTCTATTATAGAGGGGTCAAAATTCCCTTTAGTAAGAAATGGATTACAAGTACATCGAACAACTCTTGGAACGCTACTGGGCAGCAGAGACTACTCTTGAGGAAGAGGGTATCTTGCGCACATTCTTCAGTCAGAAGGAGATACCTGCTGAGCTGGAACAGTATCGTGACCTCTTTGTCTATGAGACCAAGGAGATGGAGGATCGTCATTTGGGTGATGAGTTCGATGAGCGCATCCTTGCTATGATTAAGGACGAGTCTCAGACTACCGTCAAGGCTCGTGAGATATCGCTTAAGCAGCGTCTCATGCCACTCTTCAAGGCAGCGGCCGTGGTGGCAATCATCCTTACGATTGGCGGGGCGATGCAGCGTCCTTGGGATGCCAGTTGGAACGACCCTCGTGCCGATTATGCCAACAGCTATTCCTTGGAGGTTGATTCCGCAGATGTTACTCCGATGCAGGCAGAGAACGTCACGGAGACGCCTGCTGACACTGCAAGGGCATTGCCTACGTCTGTGTCAAAGGATTGACGAAGAAAAGAATTTTCTATGCTTTCTCTATAAATAATATCATGTTTAGTTAAAACATTTAGAAACTGTGAAGTTTCTGTTCTCTCAAATTTTTCATAACATACTAACGAAAGGCGGGCTGCCAGTCAGAGTTTGACGAGCAGCCCGCTGATATTTTTCTAATCAAAGGAGATGGGACGAATATACCCTTCAGAGATTGCCCTTACTAATAAGTCAGCAACATTATGAACTCCCATCTTTGAGAAGATGTTCTGTCGATGTGTCTCTACTGTGTTTTCCGAAATAAAGAGTTTCCTGGCAATCTCCTTGCTGGATAATCCTTTCGCCACCAGGTTGAGCACTTCCATCTCACGACGGGTAAGACTGTGATCCTGAAGTTCGATGCGAGCCTGTGAACGCTTGTACTTTGGATTAAAATAGGTATTGCCTTCAGCAACTTCATAAATGGCCCTCAGCATCTGTTCCAGATTGCCGGATTTATAAACGACCCCGTCCACACCTTTCTCCATCATCTTACGAACCACCCACAACTCCTCATGCATGGTGTTGATGATAATCCTTGTGTTAGGCTGGAGGTCCCGGATATTGTCTATCAGCGCGCAGACATCCATATCAGATAACTCCACATCAATGAGAAACAGGTCATACCGCTGATGCCGCATGCCGTCCAGCAAAGTCTTGGCAGACTGGTATGCACTAACACAGGCGATTCCGTGTCGCATGAGGTAACTCCGAATTCCCTCCAGCACCACCTCATGGTCGTCAACAACAGCAACCCTCAACCCCTGCAATACGTTCTCAACTATATTATTCATTTTGACTTATGATTTTTATACACAAAGTGTGAGCCTATTCACCCATCCAGTTGAAAGGCTCTCGGCAGCCCAAGTGAGGATAAGGACCTGCTATAGTCATACCGTATTGCTACGAATACATACTATTCACAGGCAGAATGCCATTCTTGTTCCGTCACTTTAAATGATGAGTGTCGAGATTCATCAACTTGAAACAAGATTTATGCTATCTGCAATATGTATGCCTTTTTTAATTAGGCGATGCAAATATACGCATTTTCTGGCAATTCTCTTTATCTGTGGGTCGTATTTTTTTTCATTTCCCATCTGTCGACGCTGCAAAAGTAAGATAAAAATGGGAAAAGGAAATAGTGGAAAACCATGATTTTCCACTATAAAGATGATGTTTCAAGGTCAATCAGTATTATTCCTCCTCTTTCTGTATGCTCATTCCTTAATACAGCACCTATTGCTTCTGCACGTTGTTGCATGGTACGAAGTCCTATTCCTTTGCCAGAAGAAGAGGTTTCTCCATGCCCATTGTCACTTACAGAGACGTGAAGGTGTCCCGTCTCCATCGTCATCTTGACCAACACAACTGTCGCCTCTGAATGCTTCAGCACATTTGTCACGGCTTCCTGTACCATACGGTAAAGTTCATATGCCTTCTCATGGGGTATCGTGCTCCAGTCTACATTCTCTGACGACTCATATACGATGTGCTTGCCATGGACACCGTTCATTTGAAATACATACTGTTCCACTATCTCGTCCAGTGTTGCTAACTCAAACTCTGGGGGCATCAACTCATGGGAGAACCGGCGTACCTGTTCACGGCTCTCATTCAGCAATCGCATGGTCTGCTCTGTCAAACCGTCAGCATTCAATTTCATCTCTACGGCAAGTAGTTGATTGCTTACACCGTCATGCAGTTCACGGGCGAGTCGACTACGTTCCTGCTCTATTCCCTCCAGATAACTCTCTTTCAGTTGTCGTTCCGATTCTTTCTCTTTCCTCTTTCGGAGATGTCGCAGCCACAAGATATAGCCGAAGAAGATGACCAGAAGTAGTAGTAAGATAACTCCTACCACTACGATCCGTTGGTTGCGGACATGGATATATTGAATACGAGTCTGGATAGAGTCCTGCCTCATTCTACTTTCTTGTATTGCCTGTTCGGGAACGGTGTCCGCCTTCTCTGTCTTCTTCACCGTGTTCTCTGTGGCTTCTCCCTTATCTGCTGAACTAACGGCACTAAGGAACAACGTCTTGGGATGTTCTGTCTTGGCAACAGACAACAACTCCTTTCCTGCCTTGATCCAAGGAATATCGGAAGGGGAACGATGAAACATCTGTCTTTCAATCTGTACTAAATAGGCAGTCATCTGTAAGGCGATGTCTACCTGATTCTGCCTGATGGCATCAGCGACGGCTTGTTTCATCGGCTCGTAGAGGAGCATATAGTCCTTATGCGCCATCAACACCTCTGAGAAACAACTCATACTACTCACACGCAACCGAGCATCCTCACATGGGGCTATCCATGCTATACCACTTTTGGCATACTTCACTCCTTTCTCCAGATTCTTTTTATAATAATAGGTGGAAAGTTGGGAGTATGCAGGCAACATGATGGTGTGATAGAGATGGTGTTTCGCCTTCTTTGCTTTTTGCAAGAACTGATGAGTCTCTCCAATAGTGACACTTTGGTCAAACTCCTGCATCGCCTGTCGTTGATCGCCTTGCTCTTGATAACAAAACCCCATCAGGCTATGCAGTTGTGACTCGGCAAGGACATCCTCCTGACTCTCGGCAATGATTAACAACCTTTGAGCCTGTACCAAAACGGAGTCGTATGTCCCTTGTTGAAAGACAATGCCGGCATTCTTGATGCCAACCCACAACAGACTGTCTCTCTTCCCCATTATCTGTATAGGCAAGAGCAAAAGCAGCAGGATGTATACCAGTCGTTGCATCAGACGGCAAAGTTACGAATTTTTCTCCCGTTTTGCAAGTATTTTTTTAAAATAGCGGGAAACCGCCATTTTTCATTGTTTTTGTTTCAAGTAACAAAATATTTCGTATCTTTGCACTATCACTAACGACAAACGGAAACTATTTTCAAAGAGTATACTATGGAAGCAAGTGTTGTATGGAAAGAGAGTACCCAGAAAATCTTCTGGGGTGTTATTGTGATTGCCATTGCTGGCATTGTCAATGTCTTATATGATTATGTGTCGTATGGCGTAAGCATCTTTGAGTTCGTGGCTAAATATCTGCCGAGTAATAATAACGGACTGGGAGCCTTCTTCACCAGTATCCGTACATTGGGCTTCTTTGCAAAGGCAGCAGTAGTAGTAGGTTATGTACTCTATCTGGTAGGACTGACACGCTTTGCCGCTATGCAAACCAATACTGCTGCCGCCCAAAATATCCAGAAGGTACGTACCGCAGTCATCATCCTTATATGTTGTTTTGCCGCGAGTGCTATCTTCGGTATCTTGTTCAGTATTCCTTTCCTGGGTACATTAATTAGTATTGTCGTTTGGATTGCCACACTGGTTGCCTATTTCAAAATGAGGAATGCTTTCGACGTACTGATGACAAGTCCCGCCTTTAGTCCTGCCTCACAGAAAGGTGCCAAGAAACTGCGCTATGCGGCTTTGTGTAATATTCGTTTAATGCTAATGCCAATAGTTGTCGCGCTGATCTTCGGATTGCTCGCCTTGATGGCTGTCGCTGTATTAAAGGGAAACTCTGACCCAACAGGATTCCTGTATGTAGGTGGTTTTGTGGGTGCTGCCGCTATTATCTGTGCGTTGGTATTTATGTTCTTTGCCCTTGTCTATCCATTCATCGGTTGGTATCAGATTATGAACGGCGGACCTGGGGAGGACACATTGACTGATGCTACTGAGATAGAACGACGAGTGGCTGCCATACCTACAACTGACGAGCAAGTGCAGGCATTTAAAGAAAAGGGACAGCAGGCTTTTGTCTCTGCCAAAGACTCGTTAGCCCCCAAATTGGAAAAGGCAAAGGAATGGTGCATTGCCAATAAAAAGAAACTGGGTATCGGAGCAGGCTGTCTGGCAGTGGTGACACTAATCGCTTGGATTGTGTCATGGATTGGAGAGAGTAAGGGCATTGCCTTTGAGACTTATGAGGTGATGGATCATATTCAAGTCACCATTGATATTCCACAAGGTAATAGCGAAAGAGAGCAGAATGTCATAAAAGGTCTGCATGAGATTATCGCGGGCTCTGAGATGTGTACGAGGGATGTCATAGGTGCTCCTATAGAGGGAACAATAAAGGAGGTTATTGACGACTGTAATAAGCGTTATCAGAAATATGCTGATGATTTCATGAGACGTTCGGAGGCGCCGGCACCCCCTGAGTGCCAACTCTTCATAGAGAGTGTCTATCAGAACAAGGCTTGTGTTGTCTTTCAGGTAGATGACGGGGTTTATTTCAATGGCGCGCCGGAAACATATTTCCGCATCATCCGCTTCTCCGACGGGCATATCATGCAATTAAGTGAAATGATGTTCATCACTGCAGAGGAGTTAGAGCCCGTTGCAAAAAAATACTTTGACGAGGAGTCTGGATTGCCTTTCTATTTAGGTGACGGCTTCAACATATTGCCTGCCGCCAACGATAGTTGCAGAGTTACTTGGCCTATCGGACACGGTTATGGTGACGTGATGATTCCTCTCTCGGAAATAGAGTCGCACCTGACGGATGAAGGCAAGGAAATCTTCACGGCAAAAGCACTTCGTGTTCCCGAAAAGAATGTTCCTGTAACTGTAACAGAAGAGCAGACCAACGAGGAGTCTGCCGAAGAGACCTCTTCAGCAGAAGATGGAAGCAGATTTGAGTCTCGGACCTTTATGGACCTCCTTCCAGATGGGACCACGGAATACACTGGAGAGATGGCAGGTTTCCCCATTGAGTTCTCTATTACTAAGAGTGCTAAAGGCTTAAGTGCTGTCTACAGGAACGTCAAGTTTGGTGCTACCATGAAACTGGAAAGTGATGCTCAAGAAGATCATGAGGGTAACACCACTTTCTGGGGTGACGATGCACAGGGCAACCAATGGAGATTCCACTTGGGAGGCAATGAGAGCCTCGTTTCTGGCTATGCTGTAGGAGACGGAAAGAACTTCCAAGTAGTACTTACCAAGAAATAAGAGTTAATAATTTAAACGAAAAGAATATGAAGAGAATCACACTTTTTGCTTTAATGTTAATCTTCTGCTTGGGAGGAATGGCACAACAGAAGAAAGGAACAGTGAAAAAAAAGACAACCGCAGGGAAGGCTGCAGTCATCAACTATACGGCTCGTGGCGAGTTAGGGCTTTTTGACCTTCGTGGCCCTGTGAAAGAGTGCGTATGGACAACCCAATACGGGACACGCAAACTTGGGTTTGATCGAAATGGCATGTGGATTTCAGAAGACGGGAGAAAGCCTGGAGCAAACTATGGGGATTTGGTGAAGCGTGACAACAAAGGACGTATCATCCAGATAGGCGATGGTGAGGAAACTGGTGAACTTTTCACCTACAACAGCAATGGTCTCATGACGAAACATATTACTGAATATATGGACGGACGAGATGTAGCCACCTATACCTATAATAGTAAAGGCGAATGTACCAAGGAGACATTTAGTTATGGTGATATGTCTGGAACGGGCAAGAATGTAGCCATATTTACCATCCTGTCTCGTGACAGTCAAGGTAACTGGACGAAACGTAAGACACAGAATGGGAATGTTGAGACACGAATTGTCACTTATTATGAGACTAATACTCCAAACTACCTTACGAACATGCCATCATTGCGCTCTCGTATAGACTCTATGAGTTATGCTATTGGTATGTCTCAGACACAAGGATTGCTGCCTTACTTAAAAGAAAAGTGTAATGTAGACTTAGACTACCTGAGTGACTTCGTGTTGGGCTTGACGGGACAAGATGGTGCAGGCAATAATGACAAGCAGAAGACCGCTTACAATATGGGTAACCAGATTAGCGAACAGATTTCCACATCAATGATACCAGGTATCAATAAAGAAGTATTTGGTGAGAATTCCCCCAAGACAATATCCCAAGACCTTTTTATGGCAGGATTTGTCAGTGGCGTTACAGGTAAAAACCAATTGATGACATTGGAAAAGGCTCAGTCTGTAGCCCATATTCTGATGGAAGCCGTCAAAACAGAGGAAATGCTCAAAATTTATGGAGACAACAAGAGATCAGGAGAGCAATTTCTTGCTGTCAATGCAAAAAAAGCAGGAATAAAGAAACTACCAAGTGGGGTACAGTATAAAGTGATTAAAACAGGAAATGGTTCTGTTCCTACTTCAGCACAAATGATTAAGGTTCACTATAAGGGAAGTACCATTGATGGTCAAGAGTTTGACAATTCATACAATAAAGGTAAACCTGCAGAAATCCGTTGTAATCAGGTTATACAAGGAATGACAGATGCTCTGACCCACATGCCCGTAGGGTCAACATGGGAGATATATATCCCGCAAGAACTTGCGTATGGTTATCGCCAACAAGGTGACATAAAACCTTTTTCTGCATTGATTTTTACAATAGAGTTATTAGAAATCTTGAAATAAAAAAACTATGAAGAAAATTGTACTTATTGCCTTGGTGTCATTGATTAGTATGGTAAGTAAGGCACAGCAAACAATAGACGTGTTTAAAAACGTGGAACTACCGCCAATGGACGGAATAACTTTAGTAGTAGTTGATCAGGCAGAGCCATACGTCTATGCCAAACCCAACGGAAAAAGAAGAAGTTATAACTTTGGAGCACCTGGTGAGTTGATACAATTAAATGGTAAGGCGATGTATGGAGTAAAGATGCATCCGACAGGTTGGGCATACGTTTTTTCCGCCTCAGAATCTGGTTTTATTAGCCCGAAAACATTCCATAAAGCCAAATTGACCCCTTTCAAGGAATGGATGTTCAACACGGCAGAAGCGGTAGTTAAAAGACCTCTTGAGGAAACATGGAGAATCGCAGTACATCAGGGAACAGGATTGGCCTTAAAAGAATCGGGGACAACTGGTAGAGACGACAAAAGAATTATGCATATAGGACGCATCAAAGACAATAGTCTTTTTGTACCGCTATATTGTGAAACCGTGAAAATAATATACCAAGAAAATGTCAGCACTGTTAAGGTTATGGCAAAACAGGGAGAACAATTCCCATATAAAGAAATTATATATGGTAAAAAATATGCCATCGAAACAAATCGTGGAATCAGACTTAATTTGGAAATATTACCATTAGATGCACTTAATAAGATTTTCCTCCCAATAGATGAAAATGCAGGAGAATATGGAACACCAGGAAAGTATCGTGCAATCGTCAAGGATTGGAAAGATATTGAATACAGTCAGTGGGACGGCATTGATTATTACAATGAAGCCGTCAATGCAGAACTTATGTCTGCTCCATATGTCAATGAACAGACTGCCATTGCTGCTCATCATACTCCTATTCCTACACCAAATAACAACACCCCAGAGGATGGTAATCAGATTGGAGATAACAATGGTAATCCAGAGAATCCAGATAATGATTCCATCATATCGCAAAAAAGAAATTTTGCCGAGTTCAATATCATTGAGTTTGCCAGCCAAATGATACAACTGAATGATTTTGGTAAAATCCGTGAGCAGGCTCTTGCCAAATCATTTAAACCCTCTACTGACGACAATAAATACTTTTCTGCAAAAAGAACCATAGGTAAGAAAGAGAATATTCATACAGACCGCTTCAGCAAAAAAGATCCTAAAGTGTACGTCGTCAGTACATTTATTAGTGAATGGGATGATAACGAGATTATCTCAACACTACAACGGTTAGGATATACAGAGTCTGAGGTCAAAAATAGTACTATTGCAGGGGCGCCAAAAGTAACACGTATCTACCAGCATCGTAGTGGACAACATTATGTAGAATTTGACATTGTGAATAGTAGTACAGGAAAAACTATTAAGGAATTAAAATATAAGAACAAGTAAAACGATGAACAAGAGGCTCTTTAATATAATGGCTATTGCTCTATTATGTATGGGGCATAGTCTGATTAGCAAGGCACAAGTGACTTATTTTGACACCAATAACTTTCTGTTGAACTATTTTACCAATACTGGTTCATCTGCTTATGATTGGCGTTTCGAGCCACAGAAGACAGATTATGAGCGTGGACAACTGAAAGGGAGTCCTGTAAAGATTGTGACAAATATCACAGACAATACAGGACGTGGATTTGGTACCCATTTCACGGATACCACCTATTATAATCCTCAAGGTAATATCACGAAAGTAGTGGCTCTGAAGAAAGACGAGTTCAATCCCAAGAACATTTTCCAACCCGATGTATACACCTATGAGTATACAGAAAAAGGTGTGCTCAAGCAATATGTGAATTATTCCCAAGTGGAAACAAGAGATGGAAAAGAGTGGCGAGCCAACGTACATATCATGCCTCAGGACAATAGGGGTAATATTATGAAGGAACAATATCAGGCGTTATCACATAATGGCAAAGAATGGGAGAAATTTAGCGATACCGAGCCATGGACATTCACTTACGATACCAATGGCAAATTGATAGGTGGAATGTTCAATACACTGAATATGAAACTCACTTATAAGAACGGACAATTGGTTCAGATGCAGGAAGGCACCTCCAAGCCAGCCACCTATACTTATGACCTTGCAGGGCACCTCACTTCCTTCAAGTATTTCATGATAGACGGTATGGATATAGAAGAGTATTTTGAGAATGGTGTCACACTGACTTATAACGAGAAAGGCAATATTGTCAAGGCTGTTAAGACAACATGGGAATGCACCAGCAAATGGGTAAGACGTAAGGCGCTACAGAGCGAGACTTACACGATGACCTACACCTACGACCCACAGGGCAACTGGACTAAAGTCGTTGTCAATTCAAAGACAGGAAAACAACCTAGTCAAAAAGCCTTTATTATTGAGCGGAGCATTGAATATGGGGAATCCATTAAGAAGCCAATTGTTGAAAAGAAAGATATAATACTACATCCAACTTTTCTGGGTATTCCTCTTGATCAAACTTGTAGGCAATTTATACAACAACTAAAGTTAAAAGGATTTATTATTGACGTTGATGGAAATAAACTGAAAGGAGCAAAAGGTTTATTCTGTGATTCAAAAGTTACATTGGAATTCAAAGATAATAAGTATTTAGATGACAATCCTTTTTTAAGCCTCAGAGTTTATCTTTTTTTACCTGCAGGCACAAATCATGAAACAATATATAACAAATGGAAACAGGAACTCATAAAAGAAAATTATTCTTTTGGAGCAGAACAAATAGACTCTCAATCAGGAAGTTATTTTAGTTCGGCAGTACTTCCAATAAATCCTGATTTGTATTATGGCTTTGGTTGTGTATTAGGATATGAGTCTAACCTGAGTCAAGGGAGGCCAGGTATAAAACTTAAAATTAGGGCAATGGAAAAAGAATCCTTGAATTGATAACTCAAAGTTATGAAAAGGCTATTATTTTTATATGGAATAACCATGCTCAGTCTTTGTGCCATGGCACAAGGTTACAAAAATACTTCTTTTTTAGGTCGACCTACGACTGGGGCACTACCTGATTCCTGGTTTAAAGGGTTATCTGGTGGACAAATACGTCACATTAAGCAACCTTGTGGTGTATTAGGTAATATACCCAGTATTATGGACATATATGATGTTCCAATATATGTAACCTTACAAGGTGATAGTCAAGCAAATAAAATACTTTGTGGTATGCTAAATAATGACGTAGCGGCAGAATTTGAAACGTTGAAGGGGAAAGAAATACCGACTTCAACGACTAAAGAATGCTTCATATCTATAACATCTCCACTTCGCCCACTAAGAATATACAACTATCCAACTACCTATTCATATTTCCCGTATACTTGTATCTATTTTTATGCCCCCTATACTTTAAAGAATACGGCCGAGAGTTTTTGGACATTAAAAACCCTAGCCATTTTTATTTCTAAAGATGGATATGCTTACATTACTGATACTATTCTTGATGGTATTGATGGCATGCAAGGAAAATTGCCTGGAAATGTGGTAGTAGGTGTCCAAGTTGACTGGAGGAGTGTATACGTGATGAACAATCTGTCTCAAGTTATTTTTGTACATTACCTCAAAGATTCCTATAGTCTGGCGAAGAAAAGGTTTGAAGAATGGAGCAAACAAGCAACTAAAAATCAAAAGCAAAGACAACAACAAGCCATAAACAAATACTCTTCCAATAATACTATTGAATATTGGATTCATCTGATAGAACAAAAAGTGGGAAAAATATCACGCTCTAAATCTAACACAGGGCAAAACAATAGTGTTGAAACTGGCAAGAGACCAAAGGGAAAGACGTCAGATGGGAAACCTAATAATAAAAAAACATGGTCTCAGGGCTCCCATTCTGGAAGCGTTAAAAAACAAGAATCAACACCAAAAGACTCTACCTCAGAAATCCATGCTGATGATATATACAGAAAAATTAGCAAACTTGTGTATATTCAAGACAGGGCAAAAATCATAGAGATTCTTGAAGGAGATGGATGGAAACTTGACAAATTCGAGAATATCTCTTCTAGAAATGTTACATTCATTCATGATAATCAGAAAATCTCTCTGATGCGCCCGACAAAGACGCAAAAAAATATTTTTGGCATTCTAATCTATGATATAGAAGACCATGATATAGATGTTATCAAGAAAAAACTATTGTCAATCGGTTATAAATATTCAAATAAAGAAACCAAAGAAATGAATTCGGTTATTGGTGGAAAAAAATATTTGACCGATAGCTATTATTTTTTAGATAAACAAAAATACAGAGCCGTCCTAAGTGTTGACAGGTATGATGATGGACGAAAAACATATAGTATTTTCTTTACTGTTCCTAAAAAAGAAAAATCAAATCAGAAATAATAATAATTATGACAAAATTCATTCAAAAATTAGTAGCTGTCGTACTGCTGTGTGCAGGACTTGCAGCATGTGGTGATAGAAAAGAGAGTAATCCGTTGGGCATACAGGCTCCTGAGTGGCAACAGTTTGCCCATCCAAAGGGTGAGAGAATTTCCTTGTATAAAGAAGCAAAAGAAGATAGTCCTGTTTTAAAGACTGCTATTGCATCAGATAATGGTGATTATTTTGAAGCGAGAATCTTCTGGTCTGATGAGGAGGCGCCCCGTGGATGGTATACGGAAAAATGGATTGCAAATGAACATGATGCTTTGCCCATCCTTGGCGAAGAGGGAGAGTTCTATAAGGTTTATGTATTCAATGAAACATTAGGAGCCAAAGAGGCCTATGTCAAGAAGGCTGATTGTGAAGCGGTGAAGCCTGTGACACTGACACAGGAACTCATCGACTCTATTGGGATGGTGGAAGGTCGCTGTGACAATATTGTCAAAGAGGGCGAACTACAGAATCTTTGTTTCTCGTCCTTCCAGGTTGATTATGACGAGGAACCCTATATCATGATGGGACAGTTGATTGGCGATTGCATTGTCTATCCCAACGCAAGCATTGTCACACTGCATGTTACCTCAGAAAAGGCTCCTATTACGTTTGCCAAGGCAGAAGGTGGAGATGGTTTCATATTAAATTGCGGTGAAGACCAACTCTGGCAGCCTGATCCCAGTCAAGCATCCATTCTGGATACCAGAAAACTGAGCAACGAACAAATGCAGCAGATGTATAACGACCTTAAGGTGGATGGAGCAAAACTACAGGAAGTCCTATACTACATTCCCGAAGTCAACAAAGAACGGTTCATTCATATTTATATTTTCCCAACTGATGATGGAAGTAAAGGGGAAGGGTCTGTATCTGCGTCAGCGGAAGCACAAGTCAACAACGATGACCCAGAGACTGTAACTCGTCAGATCATAGAACGTGCAATGGCACGTGATGCTGAAGGTCTTGGAGAATTGATGACAGGTACACCCCAAGAAATCCAAGGGGCATCGAACCTATTAATGCTGGCTTTCTCTGAGGTTAAAGGTTACAACATCACAAAATGTGAGATAAATGGCAATCGTGCCAGAGTACGTTATACGGTAAAATTCAAGTACGACACTCAGAAGGATAAATTCGACTTGGTGAGAACTGATGACGGCTCTTGGAAACTAGTTGCAAAAGAGAACAATACCATAAAAGTAATGTAGTAAATACATTCATGCCCTACTCCGCCCTTTTCATCCTCAGATAGAGTTGATAGAGGGCAGGCAGACTGATGAGGAGCGAGAAGAAGACGGCAAGATAGACATGGGACTCAGAGCCTTTGAAGAGGTCGATGAGTTTCATGTCAGTGTCTGGATAGGCACGATAGAGGATATAGGCGACAGAGTTGTTAGCCCAGTGGTATGCCATACCGGGAAGGATAGACCCTGTGCGCCAGTACATCCATCCTAACAGCCATCCTGCAAGGAAGGCGTATGGGATCTGTGCAGGGTTCATGTGAATCAAAGCGAAGAGAGCAGCGGATATGGAGATGGCAGTGTATGGGGAGGGACGGGATGTGAGCAAGGCGCGTAGAATAGCCCCGCGGAACACCACCTCTTCTGCCAAGGGTGCCAGCAGTCCGATAGCAAGGTAGCCCCAGTAATTGCTGAGCAACTGCTCTTGCTGGTCTTCTATCCAGTTGGGCAGCTCTGGTAAGTTCTCCTGCAACCATGTGACGGGTATCACCATGCCCAGTGCTGCTATCACTGCCCAGAAGAGTACCGACCACTGTTGGGTGAGGAGCCATCTGGGAGAGACTACCGTCCATCGTGCTGACAGGAAGATGATGATGGTCATCAGACTGAATACCGCTACTGTTACGATCAGTTCCGTTGTGGTGATATCCGTACCACCCACTATTTGTTGCCAGATGGCATGAACACCGATTCCTGCTAACGCCTGTATGGCGATAAACATGAAAGCGTACACCAAAGCATTGATTATCGATTTCTTCATAATTTCATAGCTTCAATTCTTCAATTCTCCTTTTGTCCTCCTCCAACTGCCGTTTCAGTTCCTCTTCATTCTCGAAGCGACGCTCGTCACGGAGTCGTTCGATAAACTCCACGGTAATCTCTTTTCCATAGAGGTCGCCCTTGTAGTCAAGGATATGTACCTCCAACGTCTGGGGATGCTCCCCAAAGGTTGGGCGGGTACCGATATTCATCATCCCTTTGTGTGTCTTGCATCTCACCGCATAGACACCGGGAGCAGGAATCTGCTTGCATTCGTCTGTTGGTTGCAGATTAGCTGTTGGAAACCCTAACGTCGTACCGATATGCTCACCCTTCACGACTTCACCAGTGATACTGTAAGGGTAGGTAAGTGCCTCGGCAGCCTCATGCACATTCCCCTCCTCCAGCAGTCTGCGGATCATGGACGAGCTGACTTCTGACTTCTGACAATTGACAGTTGACAGTTGATAATTTGCTGAAGGTAACCCTCTTACTTCTATCCCTATCTCCCTGCCATAGTGCACGTAGTCTTCGAAAGTCTCGTCCCGATGATGCCCGAAGCGGTTGTCATACCCGGTCATCAGTACCTTCACACCCAGTCTCTCTGCCATCAGCACCATGAAGTCATGCGCAGAAAGACGAGCTATGTCTTTGGTGAAAGGCAGTACGACACAACGGTCGATGCCAGCTTCTCCCAACAGTCTCATGCGCTCCTCGAAAGTAGTCAGCAACAGAGGCTTCCATCCCGTCTGCACTACCTCTCTCGGATGCCTGTCGAAAGTAATAACGGTGGCGTTAAGGTGATGGGCCTTGGCATAGTCACAGACCTGACTCAACACAAAGCGATGCCCCCTGTGCACCCCATCAAACATACCGATGGTGGCGACACAAGGCACTACTGCGTGATGCTCGTTTCCTAATACCAAAGTCTCCATTGCGGTTGCAAAGATATAAAAAAATACGCAAATCTTTGCACATTTACAAAAAAAGCATTACCTTTGCAAACGCTTTACAAAAGCACTGGACTTGTAGCTCAGTTGGTTAGAGCAACAGACTCATAATCTGGAGGTCCCAGGTTCAAGCCCTGGCTGGTCCACACTGAAAATCAAGCACTTACGAGTTTCTCGCAAGTGCTTTTTCTTTTCTTGGTGAACATGAGGTGAACATAGAACGTCGGGTGTTACTTATTTTTATTTTCTGAAACCTGACGTGACTTTATGAGAGTTCAAGAAAGTTCTTTGCCCTCTTTCCATGTACCACTTTCTCATACATTTTGATTTTCTGTTTCCCTATCTAATTCTTATTGGTGACCTTCAGGTGACCTTGAAACTTACACTTGAAGGACTATGTTCGCTCGTTTATATCATCCTACGAGAGATAAAAGAGTGTCGCGAATTGCGACAGTGGTTATACCCATTATCACACGTTCGGGAGTCCCATCTTAGTCTTTTTTGTTAAAAGAACCCCTTTATTTGTTAAATTGACCTCGGCAGAAATCGACGTATTTTTTGCCGAGGCATGACCCCATGACATCGCAGTACCTTTGCAGCATGAAACTTAAAAATCTTATAATATGACAGGAAGTTTTGTGATGCTTCAGATGGATGACCTCAGGCAGGTTGTCACTGAAATTGTAGAAGAGGTCTGTACCAAGCGCGGACTGAATGAGAAGCCTTCCAACGATGAAGGCGAGTGGTTAACCCGTGAAGAAGTGTGCGACAAGCTGCACATTACTTACACAACGCTCTGGCGCAAGGAGAACGAAGGTGTCATCAAGAAACATAAGATAGGCCGCCGCAATCTCTATTCCAAGCGTGAAGTAGAAGATTTGTTCTCTTCTGCCATGAATGCAGACAGCGCAGATGTAAAACAAGGAAAGGGGTAAGGCATGGAGAGTACCATCACAACCTTTGACGGAAACGGTCAGCCCGACTTCCTTTCCCTCATCAACGCTGAGGTGGAGAAGGTGGAACCTGCAATAATGGCTCCACTATCTCCACCTGAAAACCAATCGATACTGTTCGCACTACCGAAGCTGCCACCACCCCCAACTGACATGCCAGCAGAGGGGCAACATCTGAGTACTGAAACATTCACCGAACCGACCCTTCCCACCGACTGGCTATCGCCGAAAGTGCAGGATTACATACGAACCGTTTCTGAATCCTACGGCTGTCCACAGGAATTTGTCGTGGCCAGCTGCTTTCTGACTGCTGGCATCGCCGCAGGGAAGAAAGTGCAACTTGTCACGAACCCTTATACCAATTATCCATGCGACTTCATCTGTATGGTTGGTAAGCCAAGCCGCAACAAGACGGGGCCACTGAAGGAAGTGACCAGTCCTCTCCGTGAACAGGACAAAGTTGCCTTTACAACTTACATCAAGGAGAAGGCTGCCTACGACCTGGACAAGAGGGAAAATAAAAACTATGAGGGTGAGCAGCCTGTTTTCCATCAGCGAGTGGCAGGTGACAGTTCGCCAGAGTCCCGTAATGCCCTGCTTGCACAAGGTGATATGATTATCATTGTAGCCGACGAACTCAAATCCCTTATAGACTCCTTCGGTCGCTACTCGAAGGGAGGGAACGGTTCCAGTGCGGAAATATCGCAGTTGCTATCCATCTGGTCGAACGTCAGTTTCGTTATCAACCGCAAGTCCGAGGACACAAAATTGGTTGATGACCCAGCCATGAGCATTATCGGTGGCATCCAACCTGCTCTTATCGGCAAGACATTCGGCACCGATGCGCTCATGGACTCTGGCTTCACTCAGCGTTTTCTGTTTGTATTTCCAGACAAGGTGAATTTCGTAAAACGCTGCGACCGCAAGCGGATGACTCAGGAGATGCGTACTCATTGGCACGACATTATTGATAGACTGTTCAGCATGGAACCCTTGACACTCCAGTTGTCCCATGAAGCAGAACAACTATATGCTGAATATGCTGATGCCAACGACGTGAAAGCAGACACCGAGGAGGATGATTACATCGGTGGAGTAATACAGAAGATGAACATCCATGTGCCACGTCTGGCTATCATGGCTCATCTTCTGTCCGACCATTGGAGCGAACCTGTCATCACTGGTGATGCCATGCGTTATGCCATCCGCGTAGCCGATTACTTTATACGCATTCATATTGATCACATCTATCCTTTGCTTCGTGAACAAAACACTGTACAAAGACAGCTGACCAATGCCGACCTACTGCGGATGGTCAAAAGGCAGTTCAAGATAAAATCACAGAACTCTCTTGCTGAAGCTTTAGGTGTTTCACAGCAATATGTCAATAAAACGCTAAAAGAATAGTAATGGTTGTAGTTGTAGATAAGCGGAATCCCCTATGGACAAAGGCTGCAAGCCCACAACATAGGTACAACCAAGGCAAGTTCGCCCATACGGTCTGGACTTTTGCTTTTAGTTGTACCCAAGTTGTAGCGGAGTACCTTGATAGTGCAGGACTTTCAGCCCAATTACAACTACAACCTTACCCCCCAAAATTGCATTATGATGAAGAATCTATTTGATACAAAGATCAGTTTCTACGAAAACGTCGCAGATAACGTCGGTACAGAAATCTCTCTGCGCGACTTCCTTTTCTGCGACCAGTACAAGGAACAGATAGAGCATATCCGTTCCATTGCGGATGAAGAACAGCAAAAGAGCCTGAAGAAAAAGTTGCCTCAAGCCACTATCTCAGGCACATTTGCTCCTACACGCAAGGCGGAAAACCTCATGACCCACTCTAATCTTCTCTGCATTGACATCGACAGGAAGGATAATCCAGATGTGGCATGGTTCGCAGAACTAAGGAACGAATGGCAACGCATCCCTCAGATTCTCTATGCTGCTCACAGCGTTCGTGGCGAAGGCTGGTTTGTCATCTTCCGTATAGCCTATCCTGACAAGCATCGCGCTCAGTTCGAAGCACTACGCCGTGATTTCGCAAATAGCGGACTGGTCATTGATAAGTCATGCAAGGACGTGAGCCGAATGCGAACCATCTCCTACGACCCAGAGCCGTATGTGAACGAAAATGCTACTATATATAATAAGGTATTGGTGGAACCAAAGCCAACCTTCCATGTTCCGTACTATGGAAGTAATCCTTCAAGTGACTTGGAACGGGCAGAAAGATGTTGCAGTGAGATTGTCAACTGCGGCATCGACATCACAGCCACCTACGATGACTGGTTTCATGTCGGTGCAGCTCTCGCATCACTTGGTGAACGAGGACGCAGTTTGTATCATCTGGTAAGTTCACAGAATGCGAGTTACAAAGCCGCAGAAACGGACAGGAAGTTTACAAACTGCCTAAATAACGTAAGCAACATAAGTATCGGGACATTCTTCCATATCTGTTCGCAGTATGGCATCAGCGGAAAGGAGGACAGACCATGAAAGTAGAAGTAGCGAGTTACAGCAATACCTTCTTTGAATATCTCCGCTCGTTCATCTGGTTTAGCCAAGACCGACTGACAGCCATGATGGAGCGATACTCAATCGATGCTACCGACCAAGGGGATGGTTCGACAGGACACCCCATATTCTGGCATATCAATGTGGCACATCAGATAACCAACGGTCACATCATCACCATGGACAGCAAGACTGGCAAAGTATATGACAACAGCTGGTATTATCAGGATAAGCAGCCAACGTGTTTGTTTGGTGAGCACCTGTTGCTGGACTTGCCCGACAAGACCGTAGCATTGGTGAAAGATGAAATGGCTGCTGCCATTATGAGTTGCTTCTCCACGCCATATCTATGGCTTGCTACGGGCAAAGACTTTGCCACTTCCGACCTGACATCTCTGACAGGTAGAAATGTGATTATATTCCCTGACAAGGGTGAGTACGACCGATGGATGGAGATAGCAGTCAATCTTACCAACATTCAACTTCATGTCTCAGACGTGGTAGAGAAAACACAGGGTGACTTCCTGAATATAGCCCAGATGGTTCTCAGTCAGCAACCTTTATGTCCCACCCAGGAGGAGTTCATGCTGATGAGGATGGAAGAAGCCAATCCTAATATCGCATTGCTCGTTAAAGCTTTCGATTTGGAGGTGGTGGGCGTTTCACCTACCAACGAGGAGGACAAGGACGAAACACAAAAATCCAAGACTGCTTCCAAGGAGCCCAAAGAGGACACTGTGCTACAGTCAATCAGGTTAGCTCAGGAAAGTCGATGGCACGGAAGGAATCCAGAATGCCACCAGTGTTCCCTATCGTATGAGGGTATCAACGGTACCTATTGCAACAAACTTAACCGCAATGTGGAATATGGTAAGGGTGACTGCGGCAGATGAGCTTGCTCATCATATAGCCCACTATAACTACACGCCATGCTTCCGTAGTTGTGGGCTCTACCGAGGGCTCTGCCTGCGCCTGAGCGAAGCGAAGAATCATGGCTCAGCACGAAGTCCTCCATGAGCAGGGGGTGACTCTCCCCCTGCACCCTCCAATCAGGGCACCGCCCCGATACCCCGACTAACATCAACAGTATAAATCATTAAAATACAAAAACATGAAAGAAAGTATTTCAAAGGCATCAGACCACATCAAGCCGTGCAACATCGCACAGAGTGAACAGCACAACAAACGGGATGAAGATTACATCAAGTCGCTCAATCCGAAACGGCTCTACATCCGTACCGACCTCACCCGACTCAATGAAACCTATACTCCATCTCTCCTGCGGGGAATCAGTCTTCAGGACTATTATGATTGGCTGAAGGATATGGTGAAAAAGAAGACTGGACGCGCCATGCAGGAGAGGGACGTGGAATATATCGACAAGAAGGGGCGTAATCGTGTACGTCGCGGAAGCAGTCCTCTCCGTGAGGGTGTGGTGAATATCAAGCCCAACACTACCATGAGCGACCTACAACGATATGCACAGGCTGTCCATGAGCGGTGGGGCATCACTGCCATTCAGATACACATCCATAAAGATGAAGGCCACTTCGAAAATCCAGATGACGTGTCCACATGGCAACCCAATTATCACGCCCATTTCATCTGGGACTGGATGGATCACGTCACTGGAAAGTCGTATAAACTGGATGCCAAGGACATGTCGGCCATGCAGGATTTAGTGGCAGAAGTTCTGGACATGGAACGTGGTCAGAAAAAGTCGGAAACAGGACTTGACCATCTGGAACGGAACGACTTCATCATCCAGAAACAGGAGAGCAAGAAGAAACAACTTCAAAAGGAGACCGATGACCTCCTGTCCGCACTCAACTCATACACTCAAGCGACGAAAGTGAAGAAGGAAGACCTAATCGTTCCAATGCTCGAAACCGACCCTCTTGTCAAGAATGCATACAAAGCGATGATGGCAGAACTCGACATTCCTATTCCGTCATTCAAGCAAAAGGAGTGGCGCGATGAGCGGAAGAAAGCCGTGAAGGAAATTCTTACCGACATGCAGACAGAACTGCGCCAAGCAAAGGAGGCACAAAAGAAGGACATCCTCAAACTTGGGAAGTCTCTCTACGACATGGCGATGGAGCATATCCAAGAACTCATCGAGCAGGACAAACAACTGCACAAGGAAAACGAGCGACTGGCCGCTGAGAACGAGAAATTGAAGGATAAAATCTCACGTATAGACGATAAGGCCATCACCAACTTGCGCCAACAAAAGGACAAGGAAATAGGCGAACTTGAAGCCAGTCTTAATCGAGCCAATACCGATGCAGCTCAAAGCAGAAGTCTCGCATCACGAGAACAGCAAAGGGCTGACAGGGCAGAGCAGCAGTTGCGGGAGATGCTTGCCGTTCCTGAAATCAAGGACATCTGGGATTCCATCCAGCAATCCATACAAGCGTTCTGGCAACAGGTGGACAATTGGATTGTCGAGGCAAAGGACGCTATCCGCACCTTTGCCGAGTCTGGTCTTTCTCTCTTCTCATCAGAACAAGAGACTGTCATCAGCAGTGGTATTGTCGGCGAGGCACTGAAGGACGGACTTGACGCATCAGACCTGAGCCAACGCAAACAGGCAACGCAGAATCTGTTGGGACAGGTAGACTGGGGTGACTTTTCGAAATACAAATGCGATTTTGGCATACTCCGTACCAATCAACTGTGCAAAGAGATGAGCGTCACCAAGGAGATGATGACAACGCTGCTCCTCGCCGCTGGTGGTCATGGCGGTGTTAGCTCAGGTGGCGGTGGTGTCAGCGGTGAACTCACCAACTGGGATGGCACTAAAAAACGCAATGGCTGGGGAAACGGTATATGACGCATGCATATCATAGATGTTACGAAAGTCAGATTGGTAAATCGCCAATCTGGCTATCTTCAATGGATAAAACCACACACCTAATTCTGGTATCAGGTTTGCGACGAACCTTCAGTAACACTTTGGGTAACATCTTGGGTAACACTTTGAGTAGCATTTGGGTGCCATCTTGAGTGCCATCTTGAGTACCACTTTGGGTATCAGAAACAGCCAAATCTGTCTGTTTTTGAGATTTTCCTGCATCATTTTCCGTCATATTTGACGGTTTTTATCCTTTGATAACAAGCCAACGTCCTGATTTGACGTTACCCTCACGAATGATAGTCCCTTGGTTTTTATTGCTACAAGGTCGCGTTCAATCGTCCTCTGTACCACCGACAAGACCTCCGACATTACCTCCGACATTTGTCATTTACACAAACGCCGTCCGCTCTATTGTCCTAAAGTACAAATATAATATTTACCTGCAAATGGGGGCAAACGAAGTGGCGCTCTTAAACAACAATACGATCGATGATTGTACAAAACACGGGTGAAGGTGGCAAGCAAAAGTTTATCTGCTTACTGTACAAATGTTATGAAGAGGGCTGGTCAAGAACGTCAAGTTCGGTAACTATTTCTGTGATTAATATATAAAATGTGTGTGTTGAGTGGCTGTTTCGGGCTGAATTCAACAATTTTAGTTAAAAATATTTCCTGAAAAGAAATTTATTTCGATTATTTTTATTATTTTTGCACTATAAATTTCAATAATATGGAAGTAAAGAAATTGAATCGGCTTAAGGTCGTTATGGCAGAGAAAGATTTGTCAAATATCTGGTTGTCCGAAAAGTTGGGAGTCAGCCAGCCTACTGTGTCCAAATGGATGACAAACTTTTCACAGCCAAATCTCGAATCGCTCATCAAAATATCAAAAGTTCTTAACGTTGATGTTAATGAGTTAATACGTCCAGACGAAGTACAAATGGACAATGAGAATAGTTGATAACTCATAAGTATTGAAAACTGATGGACAACATACAATATAACGCTCTCTTCTCTTTCATATGGAACATTGCCAACGATATGCTGGTACGAAATGGAGATAGGCAGGTGGCACGGATAACCTTCAATGATGACATCATCAACATTGTTGCTGGGATGCTTGAAGAAAAGACAGGGTTCGTACAAACGTACTTTGCCAACCAAGATTTCCAGAACTTTGTAAAAGCAAGGGTCTTTCATGCAGCTGTGAGTCAGTTGTCTCATATTCATCCTTGAATATATTTGTTAATCAATAAAGTATAAGATAGAAGGATATGTCAAAATATAAGAAATCCTCAATGCATGAAGGGCAAGATAAGTTCGCACGGCTTATGAGGCTAGACCAATTACTTCGCAAATCCGAAGGTCACACTCTTAACGAGATACGAACAGACCCTCAGATGGATGTTATTAGTGAGCGTTTACTCCGTGATAATCTGAAGGAGTTGGAGGAAAAATATGGTGCCGTCTATGAAACATCGCTGTATAGAGGTAGGGAACGTTTGTGGAGATATAAAGACACAAATTTCTCTATTATGCAGCAAACCTCTAAGGACATGGAAGTTATTCGCCAGTCTCTTGAAAAGCTAAGTCTGTTTAAAGGTGATCCACGATATGATATGCTTAGGTTTTACCTAATGGGATTAGAAAAAGGCGTTTCAGAAAACGGTATCAGTTTCATGTCTTTTGATAATAATAGTGAAGCGATGGGACTTGAATATGTTGAAGGGATATTAGAAGCTATTACTCATAAGTACCCTCTTAAGATGTGGTACAAACCATTCTCCAAGAATGAGTTCACAAGCAATATCCACCCTTATCATCTCCGCCAGTATAATAGGAGATGGTATGTATTTGCCTATTCTGAAGATAAGGAAGATATTTTGAATTTTCCTTTGGACAGGATAACAAAAATCGAACATTTGAGCAAACCATATATCGATACAGATATTGATTTTGATGAGTATTTTGACGACATCGTAGGAGTATCAAACTACAAAAATACTGCAGTGGAGGAAATTGTTCTAAAGGTAAGCCACAAAAGTATTGATTATATTAGAACTAAGCCATTGCATTGGACACAAACCGAGCTTAAAGAACTCGGAACTGAGAGCCACACTTTTATTAAGTTAAAGCTAAAAATTAACACTGAACTTAAAATGCTTCTGTTTTCTTATAATGATGCCATCGAGGTTGTGGAACCTTTGTGGTTAGTAGAGGAGTTTAGGGAAAAGATTAAGAACATGAGCGACAATTATAAAGTATGAAGAAATCCTGCACACTAATTTATAAAATACATTATACCTTTGCAAAGTCTTTGCAAGAACTTGTACGCAAGCAAACGATGCCACAAACACCTATGGGCAAAAAAGACGGTGACGTACTGCTAATTTTATAAATATGAATATATTTAAGAAAATTATGGGTTCCTTAGAAATGGAGAAGAAAATGGAGGAACTTAAAAAATTATGTGACGAGTATACATACAAGCGGGATCAATTGGTTAAACTCGCCCAGCAACTGTTTGAGAAACGTAAAGGCTACGTTAACACCATTTGTAGAATCGCTGAAGAATTAGAAAATATCAGTGGATTACCCAAATGGTGTGAGGAAAGTTCGAATGAATGGTTTGAGAACATTCGGGACTTTCAAACTGCTGTAAAATATGAAAATGACCCACAGAAGTTTGAGGAACTTACTATAGAATCAGGAAGAGCTGCGGCATATTGGGCCGGTGGTGCAGCAGCTGCTGGCGGCGCATTAGGTGCCTTTGGCTCTACTGCGGCAATGTCAGTAGCTACCGTGTTAGGCACTGCTTCAACAGGTACTGCCATCAGTACTTTGTCTGGAGCTGCGGCAACTAATGCTGCATTAGCATGGTTGGGAGGAGGTGCTGTCGCTGCAGGAGGCGCAGGTGTGGCAGGTGGAAGTTTTGTCTTAGGACTGTTCCTGCACACTTTTCTGCACAATAACCGGAATTTGATTGGCTATCTTCTTGTTAATAGATTGTTGTTCATCCATTAACCGGACTATCTGGAACATCTGTCGTTCCTTATCCTC
>Ga0310695_10001113_pt1 | contig 65389 bp, 54 predicted proteins | sample RumenRJG_04DNA_FD_203882 | JGI IMG/M metagenome (GOLD analysis project Ga0310695, IMG submission 203882) | Bovine rumen microbial communities from Lethbridge, Alberta, Canada - RJG_04 (v2) (version 2) | ecosystem: Host-associated > Mammals > Digestive system > Stomach > Rumen | place: Canada... | reverse complement strand
ATGTACCATTTCCCATGTTTTGCGAAGCAAAACATGGGAAAAGGTACCTTTTCCCGCGCCCGGCGGTTGGGTGCTTTTCTGTTCTTTGGGGCTACTATAGCAAAAAAACGTCTCAGTTAGCGTCTCAGATTCAAAAAAACTTTCAAAATTTTTTCCTGCCGGCGAAATTTTTATCAGCGCCGCTTTCGGGATCGTCGGTTAAAATGGGATATCACAACAGCAAATCCCGCAGGCTTCTGCTTGCGGGATTATTCTTTCTGTGGTAGAGTATCATTGAGAGAGGGAGGCGTACCGTGGAACAGACAAAACAACGCATCGAGCTGATGGACGCCATGCGCGGCCTCGCGCTGTGTCTCATGGTCATCCACCATTTTCTTTATGACCTCTGCGCCTTCTGCGGCGTGCCGTGGGTGTGGTTCACCAACCCTGTGTTCGACGCGCTGCACTACTTTTTCGCGGGGCTGTTCATTCTGCTCTCCGGCGTCAGCTCCAATTTCTCGCGCAGCAACGTAAAGCGCGGGCTCAAGGCGCTCGCCGTGTCGCTGGGCATCACAGCGGTCACTTATTTCATGGATATGCCCATTCTCTTCGGCGTGCTGCACCTTCTCGCCTCGTGCATGCTGCTCTACGGGCTGACGCAGAGCTTCTGGCAGCGGCTGAACGCCGCCGCGCCGTGGGTCACGCCCGCGATTTCCGTTCTCGGCGTCCTCGCAGCGGCCCGGCTTGTCCGCGGCCGGCCCACCGACGTCCCGCATCTGTGGATGTTCGGCTTTACCACGCCGGGATTCTACTCCTCGGACTACTTCCCGCTGCTGCCCTGGATGTTTGTGTTCCTGCTGGGCACCTGGGCGGGCAAATACGTCCGGGAAGGCCGATTGCCGCGGTGGTTCTACGAGACGCGCGCGCCGCACCTCGCCGCCGTCGGGCGGCACAGCCTGCTCATCTACGTCGCGCACCAGCCCGCGCTGTATGCGCTGACCATGCTGGGGCTTTGGATTTTCGGGAGAGGATAACCATGTATTACGGGGAGATCAAAGACTGCGATATTGCCAACGGCGAAGGCGTGCGGGTCACGCTGTTCGTCTCCGGCTGCACCAACGGCTGCAAGGGCTGCTTCCAGCCCCAGACCTGGGCCTTCGACTACGGGCAGCCATTCACGGAGGAGACCGAAGCGAAGCTGCTGCAAATGCTCGCGCCCGACTACATCAACGGCCTGACGCTGCTCGGCGGCGACCCCTTTGAACCGGAAAATCAGCGCGCGCTGCTGCCGTTCCTGCGCCGCATGCGCGAAAAGCTTCCGCGCAAGACGGTCTGGGCGTTCACGGGCTTTGTCTACGAGGCGCTGCGCACGGACGGCTCCCACCCCCGCTGCGAGGTCACGGACGAGCTGCTCTCGCTCGTCGACGTGCTGGTGGACGGCCCGTTCGTCGAAGCGCTGCACGACATCTCGCTTCGCTTTCGCGGCTCGTCCAATCAGCGGCTCATCGACATGAACGAGACGCGGAAGCAGGGCGAGATCGTTCTCTGGAGCGACCACAAGGCGGAGTTTCAGCATATCGAGCCGAATCGCAGAGAGGGGTAACGCCATGCCGAAGGTGCAAGTGAAAAAGCTGGACAGCCGCGCCGTTCTGCCGACCTCCGGCTCCGCGTTCGCGGCGGGCTGCGACCTTTACGCCTGTCTCGACGCCGACGTGACCGTCCCCCCCCACGAAACGGTCAAGATCGGCACGGGGCTGTCCTTCGCGCTGCCGGAGGGCACGTTCGGCGCGGTGTTCGCCCGCAGCGGCCTCGCCGCCAAGGAGGGGCTTCGCCCCGCCAACTGCGTGGGCGTCTGCGACAGCGACTACCGCGGCGAATACATCGTCGCGCTGCACAACGACGGCGACGCGCCGCGCGTCGTCCGCCACGGCGAGCGCATCGCGCAGCTGGTGCTGCTGCCGTATCTGCCGATGGAGTTCGAGGAGGTCGCGGCGCTGAGCGAAACCGAGCGCGGCGCGGGCGGGTTTGGCTCGACAGGCAAATAAAAAACCACAGACGCCGATCGGCGTCTGTGGTTTTTTGTGAGGATTATTACTTGGCGAGCTTCTTGATGTTGTTCGCGAGGTAGAACGTGAAGCAGCTGATGACGAGGGAGAACACGTCGGAGAGCACATTCTCGCCGCCGTTGGTGATCCCGGCGATCACAGACATGGCGGCGAGGACCACGCCGATGATGGAGAAGATCCACAGGGGCTGAACCTTGGAGGCGTCCTTCGCCGCGCGCAGGGCGAAGATGCCCTCGAGCAGGCTCACCACGCTGCTCACCACCATGATAACGCCCATGACGATAAAGATCGCAACGCCCGTCTGAAGATCGCTGTTGGTAGCGATATCTTCGGATGCGGCGCCGGCGCCGCTGATGCCGAACATGCCGATGCCGGCGATGAAGCCAATGACGGCAGCAATGATATTAATGATGCCCAACACTTTGACGATTTTTTGAGTTTTCGCAAGATCCATAATTCTAACTCCTTCTTTCTTGCGCCGCCTGTTGTTTGCCTTCGGCGGCGCCGAATCTGTCAGACATTATAGTTCTTTCGTCTGATTTGTCAAGAAAAACCGTTCCCGGACCGCCTCAGCCGATAAAGCCCCCGTCCGCGGTGAGCACCTGTCCGGTGATAAAGCCCGCCTCGTCGCTTGCAAGGAAGGCCACCGCCGCGGCGATATCCTCCGGCGTGCCGAGACGGCCGAGCGGCGTCTGCTCCGCAAGCGCGCGGAGCGTCTCCTCGCCCAGCACCTGCACCATGTCGGTGTCAATGACGCCCGGCGCGACGCAGTTGACGCGGATACCCGACGGCGCCAGCTCCATCGCCAGCGAACGCGTCAGGCCGATGATGGCGTGCTTCGTGCAGGAGTAGGTCACCTCGCAGCTGGCGCCGTGCTGGCCCCAGATCGAGGAGATGTTGACGATGCAGCCGGCCTTTTCGTGGATCATGTGCGGCAGCACCGCCTGGATCGTGTGGCGCATGCCGTTGAGGTTGACGGCAAAATACCGCTCCCACATCTCGTCCGTCACGTCCTGAAAAAGCGCCTGTCCCGCGACGCCGGCGTTGTTCACCAGCAGCGTCACCGGCCCGAAGGCCTCCTCCGTGCGGCGCACCATGGCGTCCACCTCCGCGCGCACGGCCACGTCGGCCTGTACGGCGAGGGCTTCGCAGCCGGCGGCGGTCAGCGCCGCGACCAGCTCCTCCGCCTTGTCCCTGCGCTCACGGTAGTTGACGCAGACGGCATAGCCGGCCGCTGCCAGTCTTGCCGCCACGGCGCGGCCGATGCCGCGGGACGCGCCCGTCACCAGCGCCACGGCGCGGCTCATGACTGTCCCTCCGTTTTGATGTGCAGGCTCAGCTGATGCTCGCTGTACGCGCCGCCGATGGTCAGCTCATAGCGAAGCTCCACCGCGCCGCCGCGCTGGTTGAGCCGCGCGCGCAGCACGCCTGTGTGCAGCTCCGCGCTCAGCCTGCCGTAGGGCGTATCATACATCGTCGTCTGGGTCTCCCCCTGCGAAAAGATAAAGCTGTGATTGACCGCGCCGGAGCGCGTGAGGACCGCGCGGCCGGACGAGACGTCGAGCGCCGTCGTCGTTCCCTCCATGCCGCCGTCCTTCGGTTCGTCGTAGACGATCTGCCAGCCGGCGGCCGAATCCTCGATCGTGCCCGGAACCGTGTAGATCATTTTTTCCCGTTTTGCGTCCGCGCAGCGCGTCCTGGCGCTCACGGTGATCGCTGCTTTCCGTTTCATGGCACGGATTATACTACGCCATGCGGCAGGGCACAAGCATTTTTTCTGTCTTTCCCTCTTTTTTTCCTATGGCATTTTTGAAAAAGCATGCTATAATGTCAGTAAGCTTTATTCCATTCTGGGAGGCGTGCGTATGGAACTCAATCTGACGGACAAACAATTCCGCCGTCTTCTCGACCTCGTGTACATCGGCAACTGGGTCATCAACTCCACCCGCGGCGACGACCGCATCCGCGACTATGACGACGTGGAGACGGCGGTCTTTTCCCACTGTCTCGATCAGGGCATGGTCTCGCTGGTCGAATCCTACAAGGGCGAGCTGATCCCCTCCCGCGCGTTTGCGGACGGCGGCATTCACGAGGCGATCATGGCCTACGAGGACACGATGTTCTTTGAGATCCTGGCGCAGGAGCTGGCGCTGCGGGACATGGACAGCGAATCCCCCACGCCCGACAACTACGACGAGCTGTGCGAGCGCATGGAGGAGTACATGGGCGAATTCGAGGAGCACGGCACCGACAATATCACGGTCGAGATGTAACAGGCGGCAAACGGGCGGCGCAATTTGCGCCGCCCGTTCTTTTTTATGAAATCGCCTTCGTCATCCACTTTCCGCTGCGGTAGCGCAGGAAAAACACGACGCTGCGCACCGTCCAGTCCAGGATGGCGTGCGCGCACCAGACGCCCACGACGCCGAAGCCCAGGGTCTTGCCGAAGATGTAGGCGAACAGCACGCGGCAAAGCCACATGGTCGTCATGCTGGCAAACATCGTAAAGCGCGCGTCGCCCGCCGCGCGAAGGAACGTCGGCATCAGGAACGACGGCAGCCACAGGAAGATCGACGCGACGCCGTGGATCAGCGCCACGATCACCGCGAGGCGCTCGCCCTCCGGCGAGACGCTGTAGATGCGCATGATCGTCGGCAAAAGCGCGATGATGAGCAGGTTCACCCCCGCCATCAGCGCGTAGCCGGCCTTGGTGAGCTTGCGCATATAATAGCGCGCGCCGTCGTAGTCGCCCGCGCCGACGCACTGGCTGATGACCGTGGTCACGCCGAGGTTCATCGCCTGCCCCGCGAAGCAGTGGAAGTTGCCCAGCGTGTTGCCGATGGCGTTGGCCACGATGGACGCCGTGCCGAAGGTGGAGATGAGGCTGAACAGTATGAGCCGCCCCAGATGGAACATGCCGTTCTCGATGCCGCTTGGCACGCTGATGTAAAAGATGTTTTTCAGCAGCCGCGGATTGAAGCGGAACGACCGCACGTCCGAGAGATGCAGCGGCAGCTTGTCGTTGAACAGCAGCGTGAGGATCACGGCCGCCGCCACCGTGCGCGACGCCAGCGTCGGGATCGCGACGCCCGCCACGTCCATGTGGAAGCCGAAGATCAGCAGCGCGTTGCCGAACACGTTGATGCCGTTCATCAGAAGCGACACCTTGAGCGACACGTCGCTCTTGCCCATGGTGCGGAAGATCGCCGCGCCGCCGTTGTAGAGCGCGATGCCCGGGATAGACGCCATGACGATGGTATAGTATTTGTCGGTCGCCTCCATGACGTCCGCGTCGATCTGCCCGAACACCGTGGTGAGCACCGTCGTCTTAAAAAGATACAGCAGCGCGATAAAGAACACCGACGTCACCGCCAGCAGCGCCACCAGATGCTGCCCCGCGGAGTTGGCGTTCTCCCGCTCGCGCCGGCCGATGTACTGCCCCGCCACCGCGGCGCCGCCCGCCGCCATGGCGGAGAAGATGTAGATCATCAGATTGCTCACCGAATCCACCAGCGACACCGCGGAGATCGCCGCGTCGCCGACGGTGGCCACCATCAGCGAGTCCGCAAGGCCCACGAGGATCGCGAGGAACTGCTCGGCGATCATCGGCGCGATCAGCGTCACCAGCTCGCGGTTGGTAAACTCAATTTTTCTTCCGCCCGCCGCCGCAGACATTTCGCCGCCCATAAACCCGTCTTTCTTTCCGTTTCGATTTGGTTTTGCCACTATATGCCCGTTTCTCCGCTTCGTCAACCTTTTTCACCTGAGATGCGGCAATATCTCCCGCCCCCACGCCTCGACGAGCCGCGGCAGCGTCCACTGCGCGTTGGCGGGGCTGGTGGAGGGCAGAAGCGCCGCTTCGCGTCCCAGCTCGTCCCGCAGCAGCTTGTTGTACCACTTGTACGATGTGCCGCCGTTGCAGAAGATGGCGCGGATGTCCGCCGCGTCCAGGATCGGGCGCAGGTCGTTGGCGGCGACGTTCGTGATGCTGGCGTCCGACGAGCCCGCGATCTCGCACGACGCGACGGTGTCCCAGAGCGCCAGACGCCGGCGCAGGACGAGGGACGTCTTCTCCTCGATCGTCGTCGGGACTTCCTCGCCGAACAGAGCGGGCAGCACGCGCCAGAAGCGGTTCTGCGGATGTCCGTAGAAAAAACGCTGCTCCCGCGACTTGATCGACGGGAACGAGCCGAGGATCAGCACGCGGGACATCTCATTATACAGCGGCGGAAACGGATGGGTCTGCTCCGTCTTTTCCATGCCCCCGCCTCCTTCGCCGTCTTTTCCCCATCATACGCGCGGATCCGGCGTTTTTCAAGGCAAAGCCTTGACGAAAAGTTCCAAATGTTATATGCTTTTTCAGTTAAACTGTTCCATTGCCATGCGTTGTGAAAAGAATGAGGAGTGTGATCGTCATGAGCATCATCAGAGATGTCAACCTTGCGCCGTCCGGCGAGAACAAAATCGAGTGGGTCAAGCGCAGCTGCCCGCTGCTGCGCAGTCTGGAAGCCGATTTCCTCCGCTCCAGGCCCTTTGCCGGCAAGCGGATCGCGCTGTCCATCCATCTGGAGGCGAAAACGGCGTATCTCTGCAAGGTGCTGGCGGCGGGCGGCGCCGAAATGTTCGTCACCGGCTCCAATCCCCTGTCCACGCAGGACGACGTGGCCGCCGCGTTGGTCAAGGCGGGGCTGAATGTCTACGCCTGGCACGGCGCGACGGCGGAGGAGTATGACGCGCACATCACCGAGGCGCTGTCCCACCACGCGAATCTCATCATTGACGACGGCGGCGATCTGGTACACGCGCTGCACACCCGGCTTCCGGACGAGCTCCCCTACGTGATCGGCGGGTGCGAGGAGACGACGACGGGCATTACGCGGCTGATCGCCATGGACCGGGACGGCAAGCTTCGCTTCCCCATGGTCAAGGTGAACAACGCCGACTGCAAGCACCTGTTCGACAACCGCTACGGCACGGGCCAGTCGGTTTGGGACGGGATCAACCGGACTACGAATCTGATCGTCGCCGGAAAGACCGTCGTGGTCGCGGGCTACGGCTGGTGCGGCAAGGGCGTGGCGATGCGGGCAAAGGGTCTGGGCGCCAGGGTCATCGTGACCGAGATCGACCCCATCCGCGCCATCGAGGCGATCATGGACGGCTTCGACGTGATGCCCATGCGGGAGGCCGCAAAGCGCGGAGACTTTTTCGTGACCGTTACCGGCTGCTCCGGCGTGATCACCGAGGCCGATTTCACGGCGATGAAGGAGGGCGCGGTCCTGTGCAACGCGGGCCACTTCGACATCGAGATCGACATGAAACGGCTGCGCGAGATCGCGACGGAATGCGGCGAGATCCGCAACAACATCATGGCCTACACGCTCCCCGGCGGAAAGCATGTTTACGTGCTGGGCGAGGGCAGGCTGGTCAACCTCGCCTGCGGCGACGGGCATCCCGCGGAGATCATGGACATGAGCTTCGCGATCCAGGCCCTGTCCGCAAAATATCTCGTCGAGAACGAAGGAAAGCTGACGGAAAAGCTGATCGACGTGCCGAAGGAGGTCGATCTGGAGGTGGCAAACCGGAAGCTCGCCTCTCTCGGCGTCCAAATCGACACGCTCACAAGCGCACAGGAAGAATATCTGCATCGGTAAAGGCGGGAAAACATATGAAAACGCTGCTTCAAAACGGTCTGATCCTTCTGTATGACGGGAACGGCTGGCGATATGAAAAAAAGGACGTCCTGCTCGACGGGAACCGGATCGGCCGCATCGCTTCGTCGATCCCGGCTACGGACGCCGACGTGATCGACGCGTCCGGCAAGCTGGTCATGCCCGGGCTCATCAACGCCCACACGCACGCCTATATGACGATCCACCGGAATTACGCGGACGATCTCGCCTTCTTCGATTGGCTGGATAAGGTCCAGAAGGTCGAGGACGACATGACCGAGGAGGACGTCTACTGGACCACGATGCTCGCCATCGTTGAAATGCTGAAGACCGGCACGACCTGCTTTGTCGATATGACCATCAAGTCGGCGCAGGAGCTGACCGGGCCGCGCTCCGCGGCCGCGGGCGCCGTCAGCGCCTCCGGCATCCGCGCGGTGATCTCAAGAGGGCTGGCCGGCGTCTCCGATTCCGACGAATCCCTCATGAAGTTCGGGCAGGCCGTGCGGGAAATGGACCTGTTTGCGAACGAAAGCCGGCTCCAGTTCATGCACGGGCCGCACGCGCCGTACAGCTGCATGGCGGATTACCTCCGGAAGCTGACGCAGTCCTGCAGGGACCGGAACATCGGTCAGACCATCCACCTGTCCGAAAGTCAGGCGGAAATGGACGCGATGGCGAAGGAGCGGGGCGTCACGCCGATCCGATATGTGAGCGAGCAGGGCGTGTTCGACGTGCCCGTGATCGCGGCGCACTGCGTCTACGCGACGGACGACGACATCCGGCTCATGGCGGATCGGCACGTCAGCGTCGCGATCAACCCCAAAAGCAACATGAAGCTCGGAAACGGCTTTGCGCCGGTCCGGAAGTTTCTGGACGCGGGGCTCAACGTCTGTCTCGGCACGGACGGCCCCGGCAGCAACAACTGCCTGAACATGTTTCAGGAAATGAACGCCGCCGCCCTGGTCTATAAAGGCGCAAACAGACGGTCGCAGTGCGTCGACGCGGCGGACGTGCTGAAAATGGCGACGGTGAACGGCGCGAAAGCGATCGGGCGCGAGGGCGAGCTCGGCGTGATCCGGGAGGGCGCGCTCGCCGACCTTATTCTGCTCGATCTGAAGCAGCCGCAGTTCATCCCCGCAAACAGCATCCTCTCCGGTCTTGTCTACTCCTCCAACGGCAGCGAGGTGGATACCGTCATCGTCGACGGCAAGGTGCTGATGCAAAACCGGCGTCTGACCTCCATCGACGAAGAGGAGGTCTATGAGGCGTGCCGGAAGCTCGCCGCGCGTCTGGATATGCCGCAGGTCGACCGGCTTTGACGGGCAGGGCCGACGTCTTTCTCTTAAATGCAGCAAAAAAGGCAGCCGAACGGCTGCCTTTTTCGATTATCCGAACAGCTTTCGCGCCACCTCGACGCTGGCCTTGGCGTCCTTTGTGTAGTAGTCCGCGCCGATGCGCGCGGCATACTCCGGCGTGACCACCGCGCCGCCGACAAAGACGGCGGGCGGGTCGGGCAGCTGCTTGAGCAGCGCCACCGTCTCCTCCATGGCGGGAAGCGTGGTCGTCATCAGCGCCGATAGCCCGACGAGCCGGATATCGCGCTCCCGCACCGCCTCCGCCACCGTCTCCGGCGGCACGTCGCGGCCCAGGTCCAGCACCTCGTAGCCGTAGTTCTCCAGCACGGTCTTGACGATGTTCTTCCCGATATCATGCACGTCGCCGCGCACGGTGGCGACCGCCAGCGTGCCGCGCCTGACGCTCTCGCCGCCCCGCTCCGCAGCGCGGGTGCGGATCACCTCGAAGGCCGCCTGCGCGGCCTGCGCCGCCGAGAGCAGCTGCGGCAGGAACAGCCGCCCCGCCTCGTAGCCCTCGCCCACGCGGTCGAGCGCGGGAATGAGCTGCCCGTCCACCACGGCAAGCTCGTCCTGCGTCTGCAGCGCCTCGCGGGTCAGCGCCGCCGCCTCGGCCTTGAGTCCGCGCAGGATCGCGTCGCCGAGGGTCGCGGCCGCTTCCGGCGTTCCGCCCGCTTTTTTCGCCGCGGGAGCGGCGGCCGCCGTCTCCGACGGCTTCCAGTCGGCGAAGCGCGCGATGTAAGCTCCGCTGCCCGCGTCCTCGCCGGAGAGCACGCGGAACGCCGCCACGGCGTCCAGCAGCTCCGTCTGATTGGGGTTCAGGATCGGCAGCGTCAGCCCCGCGTGGAGCGCTTCGATCAGAAACGTTCTCGTCACCAGCGCCCGGTTCGGCAGGCCGAAGGAGATGTTCGATACGCCCAGCACGGTCTGAAGTCCCAGCTTCTCCCGCACCATGCGCAGCGCGCGGAGCGTCTCCCGCGCCTGCTCCTGCTGCGCCGACACCGTCAGCGTCAGGCAGTCGATCCACACGTCCTCCCGGGGGACGCCGTACGAAAGCGCCGCGCGCAGGATCCGCTCGGCGATGGCGAAGCGCTGCTCCGCCGTCCGCGGTACGCCGCTCTTGTCGAGCGTCAGTCCCACGACGGACGCGCCGTACTTTTTGATGAGCGGCAGCACCCGCTCCAGCACCGCCGCGTCGCCGTTGACGCTGTTGACCGCGGCCTTGCCGTGGTAGACCCGCAGCCCCGCCTCCAGCGCGTCGGCGTTGGAGGAGTCCAGCATCAGCGGCAGCGACACCGTGCCCTGCAGGGCCTTCACCACCCGCGGCAGCATGGCGGCCTCGTCCACGCCGGGGCAGCCCACGTTCACGTCCAGAATGTCCGCGCCCGCGTCCTCCTGCGCCACGGCGACGTCGAGGATGTAGTCGAGGTCGTTTTCCAGCAGCGCCTGCTGGAAGCGCTTCTTGCCCGTGGGGTTGATGCGCTCGCCGATGACCCGCACGCCGGTGATGGGCAGCGGCCTGACCGCGGTGCAGACGAAGCTCTCCTGCTTCGGCACGCGCTTGGCGGGGGCGCGGCCCTTGAGCCGCTCCGCCACACCGCGGACATAGTCCGGCGAGGTGCCGCAGCAGCCGCCGAACACGCCGACGCCCGCGTCCGCCAGCGGCGCGAGAATATCGGCAAACGACGATGCGTCCATATCGTAGTGCCCGTCCACCGGATCGGGCAGGCCCGCGTTGGGCTTTGCGACGACGGGTACGGGCGAGTTCTCGCACAGCTCCCGCAGCAGCGGCGCGAGCTTGTCCGGCCCCAGTGAGCAGTTGAGGCCGATCGCGTCCGCGCCGAGTCCGGCGAGCGTGTGCGCCATGGACGCGACGGTGCAGCCCGTGAAGGTCCGTCCGCTTTCCTCGAACGACATGGTGACCAGCACCGGCAGGTCGGTGTTTTCCTTGATGGCCAGCAGCGCGGCGCGGGCTTCGCCGAGGTCGGTCATCGTCTCCACGACGGCGAGGTCGGCCCCCGCCGCCGCGCCCGCGCGCGCTGTCTCCGCGAACAGCGCGTACGCCCGCTCGAAGGGCAGCGTGCCCAGCGGCTCCAGCAGCTCGCCCAGCGGGCCGACGTCCAGCGCCACGCGCACGCCCGTTCCCGCCGCGGCGTCCTTGGCGAGCGCGATCGCGGCGGAGACGATCTCCTCCACGCTCTTTCCCGTGCGCGCGAGCTTGAGCGCGTTCGCGCCGAAGGTGTTGGCATAGATCACGTCGCTGCCCGCGGCGATGTAGTCGCGGTACACGCCGCGCAGCAGCTCCGGCTCCGTGAGGTTCAGCAGCTCCGGCACGCCGCCGGGCTTGAGCCCGCGGCTCTGGAGGACGGTGCCCATGGCGCCGTCCAGTATGACGATTTTACGGAAATCCAACGCTTCAGACGGCACAGCGCGTCCCTCCCTTTCGGTAGTCGCAGTTCTCCCGCATGGCGCAGTATCCGCAGCCTCGCACGCGGGCGGGCTGCGGCTCGTCCGATATGCCGATGACGGCGGTGACGGACTTGGACGGGGTCATGAGGAAGCTGTCGCTCAAGTGGATGCCGAGGCGGCGCTCCGCGTCCAGCGCCGCCAGCACCGCCGGCTGGAGCGAGAGCGGCAGGTCGCCGTAGCCCGGGGAAAAGCGGTCGGTCAGATATCGCGGCGCGAAGCGCTCGGCGATCTCGCGCTCCGCCGCGTCGCAGCCGACCTCGACCCACGCGCTGCCGCAGGCGTCGAGGATGACGGCCTTGCCCATGTCGCGGCGCTCCGATGCGCGAAGCCTCTGCTCAAACGCCATGCCCAGCGTGCAGCACAGCAGCGCCGCCGCGTCGCAGCTTTGCAGCATCTTCCGCGCAAGATCGCCGGTCAGCGTCACGCCGCCGCCGGAAAGCGCGGCGCCCTCCGCCGTATGCTCCAGCGGAAAGACGCGGTAGACGTATTTCGGCTGAAGCGTCTCCGCCAGCTCCCGCGCGATCCGCTCCGCCTGCGCGCGCAGCTCCTCGGGCGGCTCTCCGCGGACGCTGAGGTAGCGCAGCACTTCTTCGATGTTCGGCTCCACACGCGCGCTCCTTTCCCGAATTTGGTTCGATTATAGCACAACGCGCCCGCGGCGTACAGTTTTTTTGGGTGAAATCGTCCTTGACAAGGCGTGAAAACGCAGTTATACTTTACCGTGTTAAATGGATAAAAGACGTTGAAGGAGAATTTGCTTTCCGGAACGCTTCAGAGAGCCGACGGGCGGTGCGAGTCGGCGCGGGAGGGAAATGCGATCTGGCTCCCGAGTCGGCTTTGCGAACGGTTTGACCCATTAGTGAAGCCCGGTCGCCCCGTTATCGGCTGCGAGCTTGATGGAGCTCAAGAGAGATCATCTCCCGCGAGGGAATGATAATCAGGGTGGTACCGCGAATGAGAATTCGTCCCTGAAGCCAATATTTTGGCTTCAGGGATTTTTTCTTTTGCTTTGCAAAAGAAAAAATCCGAGAATCGCCATTTTGCTCGCCGCTTGCGCGGCAACCGCAAAATGTGGCTGCGTGATTTTCATAAAATGAAAATCACAACGGTCTGAATCATTCAAGAAGGAGACTTTTTGCCATGGAAGAAGTGAAAATCAGCGACGTGACCATGAAAGCCCTCGGCGGGCAGTTATCCTTTAAAGAGAAGATCGAGCTGAGTAAGCTCCTTGACCGCCTCGGCGTCAGCGTCATCGGGCTCGAGGGGATCGAGAACGCCAAGGTGGACGCGCTGCGCATCAAATCCATCGCCGCGGCGGTCAGGGAAAGCGTCGTCGCCGTGCCGGTCGCCCACACGCGCGAGGGCGTCGACGCGGTCTGGGCCGCGCTCCGCGGCGCGAAGAGGCCGCGCCTGCAGGTGGTGACGCCCACCAGCACGGTGCAGATGGAGTACCTCTGCCACAGGAAGCCCGACGCCATGCTCGCCCTCATTCGCGAGATCGTGGCCTATTGCCGCGAGCAGTGCGCCGACGTGGAGTTCGTCGCCGACGACGCGACCCGCGCCGAGCCGGAGTATCTCCGCGGCGCCGTCGCCGCGGCCGTCCGAGCGGGGGCGACCACCGTCACGGTCTGCGACACGGCGGGCGCGATGCTGCCGCGGGAGTTTGCGGCGTTTTTCGAGAAGCTTTACGAGGACGTGCCCGCGCTGCAGGACGTTTCCGTCGGCGTTGCCTGCTCCGACGGCCTCGCCATGGCGGACGCCTGCGCCATGACCGCGGTGCTGCGCGGCGCGCGGGAGGTCAAGGCTTCCGCCTATCCCTCGGACGGCGTCTCGCTGCCGAACATCGCCAAGGTGCTCGCCGCCAAGGGCGAGGGCTTCGGCGTGCGCACCGGCGTGCGCACGGTGGAGCTGGGCCGCATCACGGGTCAGATCGCGCGCATGTTTGAAGCCGGCAAGGGCGCGCTGTACGACGGCCTCGGCGGCGAGGCCGAGGGCGTGACCCTCTCGCAGCATGACGACAAGGCCGCGGTGCTGCAAAGCGTCGCCAAGCTCGGCTACGAGCTGAGCGACGAGGACGGCGAGGCCGTCTGGACCGCGTTCCGGCGCATCGCGCGGCGCAAGGAGGAGATCGGCGCGCGCGAGCTGGACGCGATCGTCGCCTCCGTCGCCATGCAGGTGCCGACGACCTACGTCGTCAAGAGCTACGTCATCAACACCGGCAGCGGCATCACCGCCATGGCGCATTTGAAGCTGGAGAAAAGCGGCAAAGAGATCGAGGGCGTCGCGCTGGGCGACGGGCCGATCGACGCGGCGTTCCTCGCGCTCGAGCAGGTCACGGGCCGCCACTGCGAGATGGACGACTTCCAGATCCGCACCGTCACCGAGGGCCACGAGGCCATGGGCGAGACGGTGGTGCGCCTGCGCTCGAACGGCAAGCTGTACCCGGGGCGCGGCATCTCCACCGACATCGTCGGCGCCAGCATCCACGCCTACGTCAACGCGCTCAACAAGATCGCCTACGAGGAGGACAGCGTATGAACCTCTCGTTTTCCACCCGCGGCTGGGGCTTTTCGTGGGACGAAGCCCTTGACCTCGCGGAAGAAATGGACTTCTCCGGCGTGGAGCTTTACAATATCCAGACCGTCCCCGCGCTGACCGAGCGCGGCGGCGCGTTCCACAAATATAATGTGGCGGCCACGGTGCGCGCCCTGCGCGACCGTGGGCTGACCGTCCCCTGCCTGGATACCTCCTGCGACCTGTCCGCGGCGGCGGACTGCGTGCCGACGCTGCAAAGCCTGCTCGCCCTCGCCGACGAGGCGCGGGTGTCCTGCGTCTCCGCCGTAGCCCATGAGGACGACGAGGCGCGGGTGCGCGAGCGGCTGGATGCGCTGCTGCCCGTCGCGGAGGCGCACGGCGTCACGCTGCTGCTCAAGACCAGCGGCGTCTACGCCGACACCGCGCGGCTGCGCGCGCTGATGGACGACTACGCCAGCGATCACCTGGGCGCGCTCTGGCACATGCACCACCCCTGCCGCGACCGCGGCGAGAGTCCGGACACGACCATCAAAAACCTCGGCGCCTACGTCAAGCATGTGCATCTGCGCGACAGCGACGACGCCGAGCACTATAACCTCGTCGGCGAGGGCACGCTGCCGATCGCCGAGCTGATGCGCGCGCTGGGCTCCATCGACTACGACGGCTATATCTCGCTGGAGTGGAAGCCGGAATGGATGGCGGATCTGCCCGACGCCGAGGTCATCTTCCCGCACTTCGTCAACTACATGAGCCGCTTCGAAAACACCCGCGGCAAGAAAAAGAGCCTGTACTTCAACCACGACGGCACGGGCCAGTACGTCTGGAAGAAGGACGAGCTGATCCCGCTGACCTTCGCGCAGGTGCTGGACCGCATGGCGGAGGAGTTTCCCGACCAGTACTGCTTCAAATACACGACGCTGGACTACACGCGCACCTATGCCGAATTCCGCGGCGACGTGGACCGCTTCGCCCGCGCGCTCGTCTCCCTCGGCGTACGCGCCGGCAGCAAGGTGACGGTCTGGGCGACGAACGTGCCCGCGTGGTACATCGCGTTCTGGGCCGCCGCGAAGCTGGGCGCGGTGCTGGTGACGATGAACACCGCGTATAAGATCCACGAGGCGGAGTACCTGCTCCGCCAGAGCGACACGCACACGCTGGTGATGATCGACGGCGCGCTGGACAGCGACTACGCCGGCATCCTCAACGAGCTTTGCCCGGAGATCGCGAAAAGCAAAGCCGGCGAGCCGCTCCACTGCAAGCGCCTGCCGTTCCTGCGGAACGTCGTCACCGTGGGCTTCCGCCAGAGCGGCTGCCTCACCTTCGACGAGGCGATGGAGCGCGCCGATATGACGCCGCCGGAGACGCTGGAGCGCATGGCGGCGCGCGTGCGCCCCGACGACGTGTGCAACATGCAGTACACCTCCGGCACCACGGGCTTCCCCAAGGGCGTGATGCTCACGCACTACAACGTGGTCAACAACGGCAAGTGCATCGGCGACCGCATGGGGCTCTCCACCGCCGACCGCATGATGATCCAGGTGCCCATGTTCCACTGCTTCGGCATGACGCTCTCCATGACCGCGGCCATGACCCACGGCGCGACCATGTGCCCCATGCCGTACTTCTCCGCCAAATCGTCGCTCGCGTGCATCGATCAGGAGAAGATCACCTGCTTCAACGGCGTGCCGACCATGTTCATCGCCATGTTCAACCATCCGGACTACCGCAGGACGGACTTCTCCCACATGCGCACGGGCATTATGGCCGGCTCGGGCTGCCCGCCGGAGCTGATGAAGCGCGCCGCGCAGCCGGACGAGATGCACATGACCGGCATCGTCTCCGTCTACGGACAGACGGAGACCGCCCCGGGCAACACCATGTCCGCGTGGACGGACCCGCTGGAGATGCGCACCGAGACCGTCGGCTACGCCTTCCCGCACGTCCGATGCAAGGTGGTCGACCCCGAGACCGGCGAGGAGGTCCCCGACGGCGTGAACGGCGAATTCTGCGCCAAGGGCTACAACCAGATGAAGGGCTACTACAAGATGCCCGACGCCACGGGCGATACCGTCGACGCGGACGGCTGGCTCCACTCCGGCGACCTCGCCTGCCGCGACGAAAACGGCTGCTACCGCATCACGGGGCGGCTCAAGGACATGATCATCCGCGGCGGTGAGAACATCTACCCCAAAGAGCTGGAGGAATTCCTTTACACCCACGACGCCGTCAAGGATGTACAGGTCATCGGCGTGCCGGACGAGAAGTACGGCGAGGAGGCCATGGCGTGCATCGTGCTGCGCGAGGGCCGCGAGGCGACCACCGTGGACGAGATCCGTGCCTTCTGCGTCGCGCGCCTGGCGCGGCACAAGGTGCCGAAGTACATCGAGTTTGTCGATTCCTTCCCCATGAACGCCGCAGGGAAGGTCCTCAAGTACAAAATGCGCGAGGACGCGGCGCAGCGTCTGGGACTGAAAAAGTCATAATTTGTCAACAAACGGTAATATCTGTCGAATACTATCCGTTTCGGAATCGGTTTTAGGAGAAAATGATGGAGAACAAGAGACATTTCGTGACCATGGACGGCAACGAGGCCGCCGCCACCATGGCGTATCCGTTCACCGAGATCGCCGCCATCTACCCCATCACGCCGTCGAGCCCCATGGCGGGCATGACGGACGCGTGGAGCGCGAAGGGCCGCAAGAATCTGTTCGGGCAGACGGTCACGCTCACCGAGATGCAGAGCGAGGCGGGCGCCATCGGCGCGGTGCACGGCGCGCTGCAGGCCGGCGCGCTGGCGACGAGCTTCACCTCCTCGCAGGGGCTGATGCTGATGATCCCGGTGCTCTACCGCATCGCGGGCGAGCGCCTGCCCGCCGTGCTGCACGTGGCGTCCCGTACCGTCGGCACCCACGCCATGAGCATCTTCGGCGATCACAGCGACGTGATGGCCTGCCGCGAGACGGGCTTCGCCCAGCTTTCCACCGGCAGCGTGCAGGAGGTGGCCGACCTCGCCGCCGTGGCGCACCTCGCCGCCATCGAGAGCAGCATCCCGTTCATGCACTTTTTCGACGGCTTCCGCACCTCGCACGAGATCAACAAGATCAATCTGCCGGACACGGAGGCCATGCTTTCCCTGCTGGACCGCGGCGCGCTGAAGGCCTTCAAGGACCGCGCGCTCAATCCGGAGCATCCGACGCTGCGCAACACCGTGCAGAACGGCGACGTGTACTTCCAGGTGCGCGAGGCGAACAACCTGGACTACGAAGCGCTGCCGGAGGTCGTCGAGCGCTGCTTCGGCAAGGTAAGCGCCTTGACAGGGCGCGAGTACCATCTCTTCAACTACTACGGCGATCCCGACGCCACGGACGTCGTCATCGCTATGGGCAGCGTGTCCGGCGCGGCGCACAAGGCCGTGGATAAGCTGCGCGCCGAGGGCAGGAAGGTCGGGTATCTGCAGGTGCACCTGTTCCGCCCGTTCTCCATCCGGCATTTTCTGGAAACGCTGCCGAGCAGCGTGGAGCGGATCGCGGTGCTGGACCGCTGCAAGGACATGGGCGCGCTGGGCGAGCCGCTGTACGAGGACGTGTGCGCGGCGCTTTCGCGGGAGAACCTCAACCTGCTCGTCCTCGGCGGACGCTACGGGCTCTCCTCCAAGGACACCGAGCCCGCGCAGCTCGTCGCCGTATACGACAATCTCATTTCCGACAGCCCGATCCACGGCTTCACCATCGGCATCGACGACGATGTGACGCATCGCTCGCTCACGGTGAAGCCCTTTGACCGCTTCGACCCCGAGACGGTCTCCTGCAAGTTCTGGGGCCTCGGCGGCGACGGCACCGTGGGCGCGAACCACAACACCGTGCGCATCATCAACGACATGACGCCGAAGTATGCGCAGGCGTACTTCGAATACGACTCCAAGAAGTCCTTCGGCGTGACGAAGTCGCACCTGCGCTTCTCCTCCCACCCCATCGAGAGCAGCTACTACGTCAAGTGGGCGGACTTTATCGCCTGCCACAACCCCACGTTCATCAACCAATACGACGTGGCGGAGGAGCTCAAGGACGGCGGCGCGCTGCTGCTCAACTGCCAGTGGTCGCCGGAGGAGCTGGAGGGCAGGCTCTCCGCGCGCGTCAAACGCGTGCTGGCGCGGCGGCACGCGAAGCTCTACACCATCGACGCCATCGACATCGCGGAGAAGCTGGGGCTCGGCAGCCACACCAACACGGTGCTGCAATCGGCGTTCTTCTCCCTCATGGAGATCATCCCCAAGGAGACGGCGCTGGGCGAGATGAAAAACGCCGCCCGCAAGGCGTACTACGCCAAGGGCGACGAGGTGGTGGCGAAAAATCTCGCCGCCATCGACGCGGGCGCGGACGCGCCGGTGCGCATCGACATTCCCGCGAGCTGGGCCGACGCGGAGGACGCGCCCGCCGATGAAGCGCAGCTTCCGGACGTGGTGAAAAACATCCTCTTCCCCATCAACCGCCAGAGGGGCGACGATCTGCCGGTGAGCACCTTCCGCGATTACAAGGACGGACACATCGACATGGGGCTCACCGCCTTTGAAAAGCGCGGCATCGCGACGCACATCCCCCGCTGGGACGCGGAGAAGTGCCTCCAGTGCAACCGCTGCTCGCTGGTCTGCCCGCACGCGGTCATCCGGCCGTACCTGCTCAGCGACGCGGAAAAGGCAAACGCGCCCGCGGGCTTCGAAACCGTCCCCGCAAACGGCGCGGCGAAGGGGTATCACTTCACCATGCAGGTCTCCGCGCTTGACTGCACGGGCTGCGGCTCCTGCGCGTCGGTGTGCCCCGCCAAGGAAAAGGCCTTGACCATGGCGCCCGCCGAATTCACCGAGGAACAGCGGACTTGCTGGGACTTTGCCTTGACACTCTCCGACAAGGGCGACCTGTTCGACCCCTACACCGTCAAGGGCAGCCAGTTCCGCCAGCCGCTGGTGGAGTTCTCCGCCGCCTGCGCGGGCTGCGGCGAGACGCCGTATGCCAAGCTGCTCACGCAGCTCTTCGGCGAGCGCGTCTACTGGGCGAACGGCACCGGCTGCTCGCAGGCGTGGGGCGCGCCGATGCCCGGCATTCCCTACACCTTGAATAAGCGCGGCTTCGGCGTGGCGTGGACGAACAGCCTGTTCGAGAACAACGCCGAGCTGACGCTCGGCATGTTCCTCGCCGTGCGCCAGCAGCGGGAGCTGGCCAAGACGAAGGTCGAAGCCTACGCCGCCGAGAGCGGCAGCGCCGCGGCGCGGGCGTGGCTCGACGCGTTCGACGACTTCGACGCCTCGCGCAAGACGAGCGACGCGCTGATCGCGGAGCTCGAAGCCGTGAACAGCGCCCTTGCCGGCGAAATCCTGGAGCGCCGCGACCAGCTGGCGAAAAAATGCTTCTGGATGTTCGGCGGCGACGGCTGGGCCTATGACATCGGCTTCGGCGGGCTCGACCACGTGATCGCCGGCGGCGAGGACATCAACGTGTTCGTCATCGACACCGAGGTCTACTCCAACACCGGCGGGCAGAGCTCCAAGGCGACGCCGCTCGGCGCGGTGGCGCAGTTCGCCTCCAGCGGCAAGAAGAGCCGCAAGAAGGACTTAGGCGCCATCTTCCGCACCTACGGCAACGTCTACGTCGCACAGGTCGCCATGGGCGCGGACCCCAACCAGCTGCTCCGCGCCGTCCGTGAGGCCGAGGCGCACAAGGGGCCGTCGGTCATCGTCGCCTACACGCCCTGCTCCGCGCACGGCATCAAGGCGGGCATGGCGAACGTGCAGGCGGAAATGAAGCGCGCGGTGGACGCGGGCTACTGGCTGCTGTACCGCTACGATCCCGAACGCGAGCAGCCCATGACCGTGGACTCCAGGGCGCCGAGCCTCGCCTACGAGGACTTCCTCGACGGCGAAACGCGCTATGCGGCGCTCAGGCGCACGTTCCCGGAAAACGCGGAGGCGCTGTTCTCCGCCGCAGGCCGCGACGCGGAAGCGCGGTATCGTGAGTACAAGCAGCAGGAGAGCTTCCGAAAATAACCGGATCATGCAAAAGCACGCGGGCATGCAGCCCGCGTGCTTTTTTGTTCCCTATGTGTTGAGCAGCGCGACAATGTCCGCGACGACACGGTCCATCACGATGCGCTGTTCGTCGGAAAGCGGCAGACACCGCGCCGCGATCCGTTCCGCCGACGGCGCTTCGCGCTTGCCGAGCAGCAGATAGTCGCAGGACACGTTCAGTACGCGGCACAGCTTGACGATGGTTTCCAGCGACGCCCCGGAGACGCCCCGCTCGATAATGGAAATGAACTGCGTCGTGAGGTCAAGCTGTTCGGCAAGCTGCTCCTGCGTAAGCCCCGCTTCCTCGCGGGCCAGCTGGATGCGGCTGCCGACCTCAACGTTGATATTCTTTTTGGCTCGGATAATAACATTCCCCTTTCGTAGTAGCAGCAGCACCAGTCTAATAGCAATGTTGCTTGACTTTAATGGAGCAGCATGCTTATAATAATAGAAACACTACTACGAATTTGAGGAAGCAAGTCGAATGCCGAAATCCGCCTTCCGCCAACCGGACAGCGAAGCGCTGCAGCGCCTGCTGTCGCGTCACCCAAACGACGCGACGGGCGTTTTGCTGCGCCTCGCCTGGCGCGAGGGGCTGACCCGGGACGAGATCCGTTCGCTGCAATGGGACCGGATCGATCATGACGCGCGGCTGCTCCGCCTGCCGGAGCGCACCGTGCCGCTGGAGGACGAGACCGCCGCGTGTCTTCGCGCATGGCAGGCGCGCTGCGGGGAGTTCGGGCCTTACGTCGCCGTATCCGAAAAGCTGCGCGGGCGGCTCGCGCCGCAGTCCGTCTCGCGTCTGGCGCGTCTCGCGCTGGATGAGGCGGGGCTGGAGGGCGTCCGGCTGGAGGATCTGCGGCTCGACTTTGTGCGCCGCCAGCTGGAGGAGCACGACTGGCCCTACGCGCTCCGCGTTTCCGGCCTTTCGGTGACGACCTACCGCAATACGCTGGCGCAGCTGACGCGGGACGCGCCCCCGAAAGAGTCCGCGCCCGACGCCCGCGACGCCGAGGGGCAGGACTTCCTGCTCTGGCAGGTGCTGCAGGCGGAAAAGGGCACGCCCGCGGGGCTTGCGCTGTGGCTTTCGACCCAGATGGGCCTGCACATGCACGAGATCGTCGCGCTGACGTGGGAGCAGGTCGATTTTGAGGAAAACGCCCTCCGCCTGCCGGACCGCACCGTGCCGCTGACGCTTGCGGCGGCGCAGCTTCTGCGCGCCGAGCAGCGCGGCCGCTCGCCGGGAGACGATCCCCACGTGCTGCTGACGCCGCGCTCGCGCAAGCCCATGACCGTGGCGCGGCTTTCGACGCTGGTGCGCACGGCGCTGATCCGCGGCGGCATCGAGGATACCTCGCTGCGCGAGCTGCGCAAGGACACGGCGCAGGAGGACGCGCGGCGGCGCATCGAGCGCTACGCGCGGGAGCACGGCTCCGTGTCCCGCAGCGAGGCCGCGGAGCTGCTCGGCGGCGTCAGCGGCGGCACGGCCTATGCCCGCCTCAGCGAGCTGGTGCTCGACGGCGTGCTCGTGCGGGTCAACGCACGCTACTTCCCCGCCGGCAGCGTCATCGCGCCGGAGAAGCAGGCCGAAGCCATCCGCGCCTACCTCGCCGAATGGGGCGCGTCGTACTGCAAGGACATCGCCGACATGCTGCACATCGGCAAGCGCACCACGGCGCGCATCCTCCGCCGCATGGTCGACCGCGGCGAGATCGTCCTGCTGCGGCGGGAAAAACGTTATACGCTGCCGAAGCACACGGCATGAACACCCCGCGCCAGACCGGCGGCGGGCATTTTTATTGTTACAATATAGTGACAAGTCAAATGTCCGATTCAGATTTGGAAAACTTTTCCGCTTCTCCCTTTGTTACAATCTTGTGAAAAGAGCGCGCGCTAAGTGGTGTATTCTGTTTCATTTGTATTAAACACGCCCATAATCTATTGACTTTGCGAACTTTTTTGCGTAATTTGGACCATGCTGAAACAGTCGGGCAAGGCGGCGTTGATCCCGGCTTAGTTACGGGACCGGCTAGCCACGGTAAGTGAGCCGAGACGGACGAAGCGGAGCCTGGGCGTTTCGAGCAAAAAATAAGAAAGGAGAGTAACTCATCATGAAAAAGTTACTCGCACTGGTACTGGCAATGGTCATGACCCTGGGTCTGGCTACGGTCGGCGCCAGCGCCGCGGCCTATACGGACGCGGATTCGATCGACTTCAAAGAGGCGGTCGAAGTCATGAGCGCACTGAAGGTCTTTGACGGCCAGAACGGCGCTTTCAACCCCAACGGCATCCTCACCCGTGAGCAGGGCGCCAAGATCATCGCTTACATGATCCTCGGCAAGTCCGCTGCGGACAGCCTGACGACTGCGAAGAGCTCCTTCGCTGACGTGGCTCCCGAGCGTTGGTCCGCCGGCGCGATCGAGTACTGCGTCTCCACCAAGATCGTCGGCGGCGCGGGCAAGGACGCCAACGGCAACGACGTCTTCAACCCCGAGGCGGAGCTGACCGGCTACGCGTTCGCGAAGATGTGCCTCGTGGCTCTGGGCTACAACCCGAACTATGAGAACTTTGTCGGCGGCGACTGGGCGATCAACGTCGCGAAGTGCGCGGCTGACGCGGGTCTCGACAAGGACCTCGCCTCTCTCGTCATGAGCAAGGGCATCACCCGCGAGCAGGCGGCCCAGATGGCGCTGAACACCGAGAAGGCGACCATGGTCGACTACAAGAACCCGATCAACGTCAAGGGCAGCGACGGCATGGAAGTGACCGTCAACGCCGAGCGCAGCAACGTCGGCAACGGCACCTACAACTACAAGTGGAACAACGGCGCTGATGGCAGCGTTGATGCCCTGTATACCCAGTTTATCGAGCGCTACAACCAGAGCCCGAAGGTGTATCTGAACTCCGGCGACGATGATTTCGGCCGTCCCGCGAACATCTGGAAGCAGGGCAACGCCAACATCGGCAAGTATGCCAAGACCCCGACCGTGACCTACACCGCGGGCGTCAAGGGCGGCACGGTCTACTCCGATCTCGGCGGCAGCAGCATCGCGTGGAGCGACATGTATAAAGACGGCAACACGAACGACAAGTTCAGCTATGTGGTTGACGGCAAGAAGGACACGAACTATGGTCCCGCCTCTGCTTATACCACCGGCGACGTTTCCGCGATCATTGCGCGCAGCCAGACGAGCACCGATCTGCCTGGCAGCGGCAAGGGCGTGCTGACCGAGATCTTCTATGATCGCAACGATTCCACTCTGCACATCATCCAGACCCGCACCTACCTCGCCAAGGCCAACGCGGCCTATGACGCGACCCGCAAGTCCCTCAACGTCGCCGTTCAGTCCAACAAAGGCGACGCTTCTGTCAGCGCTATCACCTCCATCGACGGCAACGACTTCCCGGTGGTCGAGGGCGCTGCGAAGGACGCCTACTTCTATATCACTGCTACTACGGACGGCGCCAAGGCGACTGTCAAGACCGTGACCCCGGTCGCGGCTGACCGCTTCCTCTCCGGCGTGACGCTCAGCTCCAAGTCCAGCAGCAGCATGGTCGCCGACGGCACGAGCTACAGCGTGGCGGCGAACAGCGCGGTCGTCGCTTCCGATCTCGATCTCCAGAGCACGAAGTATGACTTCGTCCTCGATCCCTACGGCTACGTTCTGGCCTCGTCCCAGACCAGCGGCAGCACGGAGTACAAGGATAAGTACATCTATGTCTTCAACGCCGGCGCTCTGGGCATGAGCGCGCAGGCTGAGATCGTCAAGATGGACGGCACCAGCGCCACCATCACGGTCAGCAAGACGAAGGGTTCCTCCGCCGCTCCTGCTGCGACTGTTGGAACTACCAACGTAAAGGATAAAGACAACGTAGACGAAGCTGCCCGTGCTGGCGCCAACGTCAGCGGTCACCTGGTTTCCGGCGTGTTCTACACCTATTCGCAGAATGACGACAATACCTACACGCTGACCTATGCCGGCACGTATTCTGTTTCCGGCGACGTCACGAAGAACCTGCCGTCGCAGGCCGCTTGGGGCGGCTACACGGCGAACAGCAAGACTGCGTTTGTCGTCAACAGCACCAACACCTCCACCGGCAACCTGTCCGCCTATCTGGGCATTGCGAACTTCCCGGGTGCTACGAAAACCGGCGATAGTGTCTTCGTGCGTGACGGCGGCACGGTTGCGGCCGTGTACATCTATGGCAATGCTTCGGACAGCACGACCGACAAGTACGTCTACCTGTTCTCCGGCCCGACTACCGCGAAGGACAGCTCCACCAGCGGCGACTACTACCTGTATGACGCGTTCATCGACGGCGCGAAGAGCGCTGACAAGGTCGCTGTCGACAGCGGCAACGGCGGCACCCCGGGCCTGTACAAGGTCAGCTACAACAGCAAGGGTCGTCTTACTGCTGCGGATGGTACGGCTATTGGCGGCAATACCACCGGTATTGGCGACAATACTTATGGCGCCTGGACCGACGCGTACCTGAGAGCTGGTAACGGCAACATCACTGTTGTGAAGCACAGCGGTCCTGTTGCGTCTGTCTACACGCTGGCCAGTGATGCTGAGTTCTACTATGTGAGCAACTACAACACCAACGACTCCGTGACCTACACGGATGCTTCTGCGGCTGCTGCTCGCACCACCTCCAACAGCAGCCTCAGCTACAAGGTCGTCGTCCTGACGAAGTCCACCAGCGATCCCAGCATCAGCAAGGTGTGGATCATCACCAACAACTCCACCAATGATGCGTGGTAATTGACCGAGCCTTTGCGTGAGAGCTTCGCTCTCGCATAAAGAGAACAAAACCCCCGCGGCACATGCCGCGGGGGTTTTCATATGTACCGCTCACTTCTGCTTGAACCGGCCGCCGCGGCGCAGGATCTCGTTCACGGCGTCGGTCTTGTTGAGGGCGTAGATGTGCAGGTCGTTCGCCCCGAGGCGCAGGTACTGCTCCATCTGCTCGACGGTGTAGTCCATGCCCGCGTCGCGGAAGCCCACGGGGTCGTCGTAGTACTTGGAGATATGGCGGGCCAGCGGGCGCGGGATCGCGCAGCCGTTCATGCTCAGGCAGTGGCGGAGGCAGGCGTCGCGGTCCAGCACCGGCATCACGCCCACCGCCACCGGCAGCGTGACGCCCGCGTCGCGGACGCCGTCCATCCAGCGGGCAAACTGGTCCATGTCAAACGTGAGCTGCGTGATGACGAAGTCCGCGCCGAGGTCCTGCTTGCGCCGCAGCACGTCGATGTCCGCGCCCACGCCCGTGGAGAGGACGTGCCCCTCCGGCAGGCCGGAGCAGGCGATCGTCAGCGCGTCGCCGAATTTCCGGCGCAGAAAGCCGATCAGCTCCGTGGCGTGGTCAAACGCGCCGTGCGTCTCATGCTCGCCCTTCAAAAAATCGCCGCGCAGCGCGACCATGTGATCCACGCCGAGGTCGAGGTACTCCTGCGCGTCCGCCTCGACGTCCGCTTCGCTGTGGTGGACGCAGGTGTAGTGCGTCACGGGCGTCGTGCGCCCCGCCTCGACCATGGCGCGGCAGATGTCCAGATTGCGGCCCTTGGCCGTGCCGCCCGCGCCGTAGGTGCAGCTGATCCAGTCCGGGCTCCAGCGGTACAGCTCCTCCAGCACGCCGCGCAGCTTTTCCATGCCCGTCTCGGTCTTCGGCGGAAAAATCTCAAAGGACAGCGTGGGCTGTTTCTTCATGTTGTCCACAATGCTCATCGGCTCTGCCTCCCCGTCGCCGCGGCGTCGCGCCGCAGCTTATTCTGCTGTCATCTTAGCACGATAAAGCTCGATTGTCCATTGTGAATCGGAAAGGCCGCGTCCCCCGCCGCGCGTCAATGACGCAAAATTCTTACCAATCCCTTCCTTGGATAAAACCGCGCGATTTTCAAAGACTATCCTTGGAAATCAACCGACAAAGGAGTTTACCCGATATGAAAGCAACCGGAATCGTGCGGCGCATCGACGACCTCGGCCGCGTCGTGATACCAAAGGAGATCCGCAGGACCATGCGGATCCGCGAGGGCGACCCGCTGGAGATCTTCACCAGCAAGGACGGCGAGGTCATCTTCAAGAAATACTCCCTGCTCGGCGGCGTGGATGAGTTCGCCGCGCAGCTTTGCGAGACGCTGAGCAAAACCACCGGCGCCACCGTCGCCGTCACCGACCGCGACAGCGTCATCGCCGCGGCGGGCGGCGCAAGGCGCGATCTCATCGGCAAGCACATCTCGCCGCAGCTCGAGCAGATCATGGAGGACCGCGGCATCTACCGCGCCAGCGCCGACGAGCGCAGCGTATTCGTCACCGAGTCCCTCGACCGCTTCTGCGCGTCCATCGCCGCGCCCATCATCTCCGAGGGCGACGCGCTGGGGCTTGTGGTCTTTGTCGCAAACGAGGGCGATCCGCCCGCGGGCGACACGGAGTATAAGCTGGCGCAGACCATCGCGGGGTTTTTGGGCAAGCACATGGAGGCGTAACCGACGGCACAAAAAAAGAGGCGCGATGCGCCTCTTTTTTTGCGTTTTATCGTCTGCCGCCGAAGCCGCCTCCGCGGCCGCCGCCAAAGCCTCCGCCCCGGCTGCCGCCGAAGCCGCCGCCCCGGCTCATGCCGCCGAAGCTGCCCCCGCGGCTGCCGCCGAAGCCGCCGCCCCGGCTCATGCCGCCGAAGCTGCCGAAGCTGCCGGAGGACGGGCGCGACGAGGACGGCCGGGTATAGCTGCCGCCGGACGGGCGCGTTCCGCCCGAGGGACGCGGTCCGCCGAAGCCGCCGGTGGGCGGGCGGTGATTCTGGTTCGGCGGGCGCGGCGGCGCCACCGGACGCGGGCGGTACAGGCTGCGGCCCCAGAACACGGGATAATAGCGCACCGTCGGCACGCCCATGCCGGGCATGAGATAGCGCCGGCGATAGCGATTGTAGCGGATATAGTCCACGATGAGCCAAATGACGAACGCGATGAACAGCACCACAAGGAAGGTTGACAAGATGCCGCCGGCGGAGGTCGAATCCTGCCAGCCGCTGTCGTAGGCGTACACGGCGTCATAATTCTCGCCGCCGCCGACGTTATGCGCGGCATACACCGCGTCAAGCACATCGAAAGCCTTCAGAGCCGCGCGATCCCAGTTTTCATCGTAAACACTGCTGTCCAGCGCCGTCTTGATGCGGTTTACTTCCGCGTCGGTGATGACGCTCATGATCCCGTTGCCGCCGTTCATATACCACGACGGCCCGTCGGCCGCGTCGATCAGGACAAGCAGCAGGTCGTTGGCTCCAAGCCCCCAGCGTTCGCCCAGCGCGGAGGTATACTCGTCCAGATCCCAGCCCTGCGTCGACCGAACCGTTGCCACCGCGCACAGCGCGTAGTAGGCGTCGTTCCACGCTTCGTTGTACCGCGCAACGGTTTGCTCGGTTGACGGCGAAAGCAGCCCCGCGCCATCGTATACCCAGCTCTCATATTTGACGCCGGGCAGCGCGGCAGGCTTCTTATACTGCCCCCACACGATTGAACCAAGAATTGCAAGAATCATCACCGTGACGGCGACCCCTCGCTTTTGAAAGAATTTCATGTCCGTTTCCTTTCAGAAAACAGCGTTGCCTCTTTAAGAGCGCAGCTCCATGAGCTTCTGCTTGAGCTCCGCCTCGATCTTGCCCAGCTCGACTTCCGCCGCCTTGCGCTTCTGCGCGCCCTCGCGCTGGATGTTGAGGACCTCGTCCAGCGTGGAGATGAGCTGCTCGTTCGTGTGCTGAAGCGTCTCGATGTCGACGACGCTGCGCTCGGCCTCCTTCGCCGTGGCGATGGTGCCCATCTTGAGCATGTCGGCGTTCTTCCTGAGCAGGTCGTTCGTCGCCTCGGTGACGGCGTTCTGCGCCGCGGTGGCCTGCTTGGAGTGCTCCATGCCGAGCGCCAGCACCATCTGGCTCTTCCACAGCGGGATGGTGTTCACCAGCGACGTCTGGATCTTCTCGACCATGAGCGTGTCGTTGTTTTGCAGCAGCCGCGTCTGCGGGCCCATCTGCAGCGACACCATGCGCGTCAGCTCCAGATCGTGGAGCTTCTTCTCAAAGCGGTTGCACAGCTGCATCATGTCGTTGTAGCGCTGCGCGTCCTCGGCCGCGCCGGTCTGCTCCGCCTTCTTGCGCAGGTCCTCCAGCTCGCCGGCGCGGATCTCCTCGAGGCGCTTCTTGCCGGCGATGATGTACATGGTGAGTTCCTTGTAGTATTTGAGGTTCAGCTCGTACATCTGGTCGAACATCGCGATGTCCTTGAGCAGCGTGACCTGATGGTTCTCCAGCTCCTTGGTAATGCGGTCGACGCTGGACTCCGCCTTGCTGTACTGCTCCTTCATCAGCGCGAGCTTGTCCTTCTGCTTCTGGAAGATGCCCGCGAGGCCCTTCTTCTCCTCCTTGCCGAAGCCCTTGACCTCCAGCACGAGCTGGGAGAGTGTTTCGCCCACCTCGCCGAGGTCCTTGTTGCGGACGCTGGAGAGCGCGTTTTCGGAAAACGCCGCGACGCTCTTCTGCGCCGCCGCGCCGTAGTTGAGCACGAGGTTGGTGTCGGTGATGTCGATCTTCTTGGCGAACTCCTCCACCGCTTTCTTCTCCTCGTCGGTGAGCATGCTCTCGTCCAGCTCGACGGGCTTGACCTCCTCCTTCGCCGGCTCCGCGGCGGGCGTTGCGGGGGTGGGCACGCCGTCCAGCTTGAGTTCGGGCATCTCCGCCGCCGTCGCGGTGGGTTCCAGCGTCAGCTCGGGAATAGAATTATCAGCCATTGTCGTATCCTCCCTATATGTGTATCGTGTTTTAAAGCTCCAGTTTGATGTCGCCGACGGCGGCGGCAGCGCCGCTCACGTCGTCGGAGACGGCGCCGTGCAGCTCGTCGGTGACAAGCCCCTCCTGCTGCAGCAGGTTTTCCAGCACCGTGATGTCGGTGGAGACGTCCATCGCCTGCTCGCCGAAGAGCGCGTCGAGCTGCTTTTCGAACGCCTGCACGATCGTGCCGAGGATGTTCTCCACCCGCTCCATCGTGCCGCCGATGTTCTCACCGCTCACGCCGGTGGAGCCCATGCGGTCGTAGGCGTTGAGCAGCTTGAGCGTCGTCGGCAGATAGTAGTCCATGAAGCGGCGGATCTGCGGCAGGCGCGCCGGATCGGCCTTGACCTGCTCAAAGATCTTGCCGCAGACGTCCTCCAGCCGGTCGATGTCGGCGCTGACCTTCTCGTCCCGGATGGACTCGTTCAGCCGCCGCATCTCCGCGATGGCGAGGCTGCCATCCTTGATCATCTTGTCCAGCTCCGCGTTGCCGGTGGGCTTTTCCTCCTTCGGCTTCTCGGCGACCTGCTCCTCCACATCGGGGCAGACGGTCCGCATCAGGCCGAACACGACCAGCGACATGACCGCGACCAGCACAAAGTGTCCCGGCTTATAGAGCGAAAACAGCAGTGCGTAAAGCACCCACACGCCGCCGCAGGCGTAGTAGGGCACGACGGATTTTCGTTTGACAGTCGCCACAGCGCTCGCCTCCCTTGTTGGCTGAAAATATTATAGACGGCTTTGTGCGCACGGTCAAGATGAAAAACCCCGCCTTTGGCGGGGTTTTTCATCTCGGTATCCCGTAGACAAACGTCGTCGGGTCGCGGAACAGCGGCAGGTGCGGCGTGCGGTAGGTGAAATACGCGAACGCGAACGCCAGCGCCCACAGCAGCGCGAAGCCCGCCAGCTGGAGCAGTCCGCCGCGCAGCGCGCCGCCCGTCAAAAGCCGATAGCTCACCAGATACATCACCGCGGCGGAAACGAAGAAGTTCAGGATGTTGACCCACATCGGCGGCGCGCCGAACATGCCGGCGATCACATAATAGAAAAGCGGGATCAGCAGCAGCCCCACCAGCCCCGCCGCCGCCTTGGCGGCAAAATAATTGCGAAACGGCTCGGCGAAGGCCGGAAACTCCGCCATGGTGAACACAAAGTACGGAACGAACAGCAGCTTCATATGCTCCCACGTCGACTCGTTCACGCCGGAGACCGCCGCCGCCAGCGCGTTCCCGCCGGTCCACTCGAACAGCGCGTGCAGCAGCACGCCGCCCGCGCCGACGACCAGGAAGCCCGCGATTTCCCAATGCCGCAGATGCTTGCGCACCGTCATACCCTTACTCCTTTTCGCAGTTTGTTCCACAGTTTATGCGGATATGGCGGGTGTTATACAAAAGCATTGACACTTCCGCAAAACAAATTATATACTGTTTATTCGGGGGTGAGAGCATGAAAACGCTGCAGCGCGAGGCGGCCCGCACATACGACGCCGACGCGGATTGGATGCGGGTCGTCGCCGCCTTTTTCGTGGTGATGATCCACGCCTCCGGCACCCGCACGTTTGCGGCGGTGTTCTACAACTGCGTCGCGCGGTTCTCCGTCCCCGTATTCCTGATGCTAAGCGGCTGGTACATGCTCGCGCGCCCGATCGCCGGACGCGTCCTCGCGCGAAAATGCGGCGCGCTGTTCGCTCGACTCCTTGCGTGGTCGGCGATCTTTTACGGTTACGAGCTGCTCTGCGGTACGGCGGCGGACACGAGCCCGCGCGGCATTGCGGCCTATCTGCTGACGCAGCCGTTCCACCTCTGGTATCTCTGGGCGCTGCTGGCGCTCTACCTGTTCACGCCCATGCTGTTCGTCTTCTGCGAGCACGCGACAAAGCGGCAGTACCAATACGCGCTGCTGCTCACCTTCCTGTTCGGCTCGCCCGTCACGCTGCTGCTGCGCTCCGGCGCCGCGCCGGTCCTCGCCGCGGTCATCGACCGCATGAAGGCGCCGTATCTGCTGGGCTTCCCGTTCTGCTATCTGCTGGGCGGATACTTCCGCCGCTGCGGCGTGGAGCTGGGCGGCAAGGCGCGGCGCGGCGCGCTCTACGCTTTCGGCCTGCTCGGCCTTCTGATCACCGTGGCGGGCACGCGCCGGCTCTCCGCCGGCGGGGAGCTCGATCAGCTGCTGGAGAGCTTCTTCGCGCCGAATGTGCTGGCCGTCAGCGCCGCGTTCTTCGTGTTCGTCAAGCAGCTCTGCAGGCGCTTTCCGCCGCGCCATCCCGCCGCGGCGCGGGAGCTGGCGGACTGCACGCTGGGCGTGTACCTGCTGCACCCGCTCATCCTTTTGATGCTGCAGCGCAATCCGGCGACGCTGCACCTGCTCTACGACGGCGCCGACCGCTGGCTCGTCCCGCTGCGCACGGCGCTGGTGTTTGCGTTGGCTCTGCTCCTTGTTCTCCCGCTCAAGCGCGTGCCGCTTCTCCGGCGGCTTCTGCGCTGATGCGGTCTGTCCGCGGCAGTAACGATCCCAAAAAGAGAACCGCCCAATTTGGGCGGTTCTCTTTTCCCCTTTTTACGGCTGCTTGTTTTCCTCCGCCGCCGGCGCGGCAGTCTCCGCCGGCCTGCTTTTCGCTCCGCGTTTCGCCTTCACGCGGCGGTGCACGGTGCGGACGACGAGCACGGCCGCCACGACCACGGCGATGAACACCAGCCAGCCGAGCCAGCTGTACGCAAGGCCGATGGCCAGCTCCTCCATCGTGCTGCGGAAGCTGCGCAGGCCGTTGCGGAACGAACGGCTCATGCGCTCGCCGAAGGTCAGCGGCGCGGTCTGCGTCTCCGAGAGCTGATAGGTCTCCTGCAGATTGACGTAGATGGTGGAGTAGCCGATCAGCGCGTCGTAGTGGCGCAGCTCGCCGGAGAGGTTTTCGATCTGATACTCCGTCTCGCTGATGGCGCTCTCGACGGTGATGATGTCCTCCATGTTCTCCGCCTTGGCCAGCAGCTCCTGCAGGCGGTCCAGCTTGATCTTCGCGGTCTCCAGACGGGACGCCGTATCGTAATAGCGCTCGCTCACATCCTCGGCGCTCTGCGTCCGGTACGTGACGGTGCAGACCTCGCCGATCTGGTGCAGGAAGGTCTCGAACCGCTCGGCGGGCACGCGGACGGTGTAGCTTGCGCTGCGATAGCCGCCGGTGCGGTTGTAGGTGCTCTGCTCCTCAAAGTAGCCGCCGAGGCCGTTCACCAGCGCGGCAATGTCGCTCGCGGCGCGGTCGAACTCCTGCGTCTCCAGCTCCAGATTCGCGCGGTAGATCATCTTGACGCCGTCGGGCAGCTCGGAGCGGCCGCCGTCGCTTTTCTGAGCGCCTTCGTCCCACACCGCCATGGGCGCTTCCGCCATCTCGGCCTCGGCCCGGGCGGATTCCTCGGGCATCGCGGGGGCGGCGTTCTGCATCATCGGACTGCTGCCGAACGTGCCGCCCGATGCGGCGGACGTGGTGGCCCACGCGGAGTCCGCGGCCGACCGGGCCGAGCCGCCGCAGGCCGCGAGGCCGAGCGCGAGCAGCAGGGTCAGCAGTATGGCAAGAGCTTTCTTTTTCATCTTCTTCCACCTCAAATCTCATATTTTGGGGCTTGCTGTCCGGTTAGACGCGCGTTCTTCAAAAAGGTTCCCGCGCTTTCCGTTTTTTCGCGCCCGCAGGCGCGAAATGAACCAAATCGTTTTTTGACTACTCCAGCTCGTCCAGCGTCACCGAAAAGCTGTCCAGACAGTAGGCCATGAAGTAGTCCAGCTCCGGCAGGCGCATATCCGCCAGCGCCCGATACGTCTGCTCCGCGGCGCGCTTGAACTCGTTGTTGCCCGCCTTGAGCTCTTCGACGCATTTGATGTAGGCCGACAGCTTGTCCGCCGCCTTGACGATGCGGTGGATCTCCGCATCCTCGCTGTAGAGCACCGGGCGGTAGGTCTCCTTCAGCTTCTCCGGCAAAAGCGAGATCAGCTTGTCGGCCGCCACGCGCTCCACCGCGCGAAAGGACGCCTTGATCTCGGGATTGTAGTACTTGATGGGCGTCGGCATGTCGCCGGTGATGATCTCCGTCGCGTCGTGATAGAGCGCGTAGACCGCCACCTGCCCCGCGTCGACGCTGCCGCCGAACACCTCGTTGCGGATGACCGCCAGCGCGTGCGCCAGCACCGCCACCATGTGGCTGTGCTCCTGCACGTTCTCGGAAAAGGTGTTGCGCATCAACGCCCAGCGTGGGATGTTGCGCATACGGCTGATATAGGCAAAAAAATGGCTCTTCATTTCGTATCCTCCCGAATTCCGTACAGCCGCTCGCCGTCCGAGCGAACGATCCGCACGCTGTGTATGCGATTGTGCAGGCCCGTCTCCGCCACGCTGACCTCCGCGTAGTTCGGCGCGTGGCCCACGCTCTCCTCCTCGCGATCCGCCTCAAAAAGCACCGGGAACGCCTTTCCCACGCAGCGCTCCAGATACGCCGCGCGCATGGCGCGGGCGACGGCGCTTGCCCGCGCGGCGCGCTCCTCCTTCACCTGCTTTTCCACCTGCGGCATCGCAGCCGCCTTCGTGCCGGGGCGGACGGAGTAGGGGAAAATGTGCATATCCGCAAACGCGCAGCGCTCGATAAACGCCAGTGTTTCGGCGAACTCCTCCTCGGTCTCCTCCGGAAAGCCGGTGATGAGGTCCGTCGTGACGGCGGGGTCGTCGAAGCATCCCCGCAGCAGCGCGCAGGACTCGGCATAGCGCGCCGTGTCGTAGCGGCGGTTCATGCGTTTGAGCGTCGCGTCGCAGCCGGATTGCAGCGAGAGGTGAAAATGCGGGCAAAGATTTGGCAGCTTCGCCGCGCGCGCGCAGAACGCCTCCGTGATCGTGCGCGGCTCCAGCGAGCCGAGGCGGAGCCGCAGCTCCGGCGCGGCGTCGCTGACGGCCTCGAGCAGGTCGATGAGGCTTGTGCCGTCCCGGAAGTCCTGCCCGTAGGACGAGATCTCGATGCCGGTGACCACCAGCTCGCGGTAGCCCTGCTCCGCCACGGCGCGGGCCTGCCGCCGCGCCTCGTCCATGGGCAGCGAGCGCACGGGGCCGCGGGCAAAGGGGATGATGCAGTAGGTGCAGAAGTTGACGCAGCCGTCCTCGACCTTGAGCATGGCCCGGGTGCGGGAGGCAAGCCCGCCCGCGGGCAGCACCTCGAAGTCGCGGCGCTGCAGCGCGTCGTCGAGCTGCACGATCCGCCGCTTCTCCGCCGCCGCGCGCTCCACCAGATCGAGAAAGCCCGTCCGGTCGTTCGTGCCGGCGAGCACGTCCACGTCCAGCGCCGCCACGTCGTCCGCGTGGGTCTGGGCGTAGCAGCCGCAGGCCGCGACCACGGCGTCCGGGTTCTGTCCCCGCGCGCGGCGGAGCATCTGGCGCGACTTCTTGTCGCTGATGGCGGTGACCGAGCAGGTGTTGACAATGTACGCGTCGGCAGCGCCGTCAAAATCGACCAGCGTGTGCCCCCGCGCGATCAGCTCCCGCTCCAGCGCTTGCGTTTCATATTGGTTCACCTTGCAGCCCAAGGTGCAGATTGCAATACGCATCGTAGTTTCCCTTGCTATTCGACACAATATCTGGTATAATCGCCGCATGCGGGTCTCGGCCCGCCGGTAGCCGGTCAGCTTCCGTCTGACGGCGAAGCCGCAAAACATGGCGGTCGGCCACGTCCTGCGGACACGGTATCATCATACCTTGGAATCGTCCGGTATGCAAGTATGAAATAGAGAGAAAGGATTTGCGCATGGCTTCATTCATCGACACCCACGACGCGGATTATATGGAGGGCCTGCGGCTCTTCTACCTCAGCAAATACGACGAGGCGATCCCCATGCTCACCTCCGCCGCCGAGCGCGGCAGCGTGCAGGCGCAGCACTTCCTCGCCATGATGTACGAAAACGGCAACGGTGTGGAACGCGATCTCGCCCGCGCCGCCTACTGGTACGAGCAGACCGCGCGCCACGGCGACAAGGAGGCGCAGTTCACCTACGCGATGATCTGCGCGCTGGGCAAGGGCATCGAGCCCGACGTCGCCGCCGCCTGCCACTGGGCGACGCTGTCCTATCACCAGGGCAACGGCAAGGCGCTCCAGGCGCTCCAGCTCATCCGCTCGCAGGCGTCGGACGTGGCGGCCGAGGCGACCCGCGCGTTCAAGGCCGCCCACGAGTCCGGCGATCTGGAGGAGGCGGCGCGCCAGATGGAGCGCGCGGCGGAGTGCGGCGACACCAACGCGCAGTTCGCGCTCTTTCAGCTGCTCTATGCCGGTCAGGGCGTGGAGCAGGACAAGGAGGCCGCCATGCTCTGGCTGCGGGACGCCGCGCTGCAGGGGCACGCGGAGGCGCAGAAGCGTCTCGACGAGCTGACCGGCGCGGAGCAGCCCGCCGAGCCGTCCGGCAAGGCTTCGGAGCAGCCGCAGTAAGGCCGCAGAGCGAAAAGAAGCGACCGCTTCCGTCGGGAAGCGGTCGCTTTTCTGTGTGTATTTTCGATGCAGCGCGACGGCTCAGTCCTTCGGGGCGAGCGCCTTGCCCTCCCAGCGGGTCACGCACAGCGAGCAGCTGATGTCGCCGGTGACGTTGAGGCAGGTGCGGCCCATGTCGAACAGACGGTCGACGCCGTAGATGATCATGATCATGTTGACGTCGATGCCCATGGCGGTCAGCACCATGGCCAGCATGATCATGCCGGCGCCCGGCGTACCGGCCGTGCCGATGGAGGCAAGCGTGGCGGTAATGACGATGACGACCATCTGGCCCACCGTGAGGTGGATACCGGAGCAGGTCGCGAGGAAGATCGTGGCGACGCACTGATAGATGGCGGTGCCGTCCATGTTGATCGTCGCGCCCAGCGGCAGGACGAAGGAGGAGATGTCCTCTTCCGCGCCCAGCTTATCCGCGCACTCCTTCGATACCGGCAGCGTCGCCGCGGAGGAGGTGGACGTGAAGGCGAAGATCATCGCGGGGGCGGCCTTGCGGAAGAAGGTCAGCGGGCTCACGCCGGCGAACGCCTTGGCGGAGAGCGAGTAGACCACGACCGCGTGGATGAGGTAGGCGAGATATGCGCAGAGGATGACCAGCGCCAGAGAGCCGAGGATGTTCGGGCCCTGCGTGGCGACGACCCAAGCCATCATCGTGAACACGCCGACGGGGCTGAGGCTGATGACGAAGGTCATGACCTTGTCGATGACGGCGTAAGCGCTGGAGACAAAGCTCTTGACGACGTTCGCCTGCTCACCGGCCGCGAGGATGCCGCCGCCGAGCAGCAGGGAGATGATGATGACCTGCAGCATATCGGCGTTGGTGAACGACTTCCACATGTTGTCCGGGAACATGGCGACGAGGGTATCCATGAAGTTCTGGCTGGTCTTGCCCGTCCACTCGGCGCCCTCAGCGTTCTGCAGCACCGGGAAGAGGCCGGCGCCGTTGAAGATGTTGGCGAGCACCAGGCCGATGATGCAGGCGATGGCCGTCGTGCAGAGGAAGTACGCGACGGTCTTCCAGCCCACGGAGCCGACCTTGCGCATATCGCCCATGGAGACGATGCCGTCGATCATCGACAGCAGCACCACCGGCACAACGAGGAACTTCAACAGATTGACAAAGATCGTGCCGAACGGTTTAAGATAGCTTGCCGTAAAGTCGGCGAGACCCGCAAAGTAGCAGACCAGGCCCAGCACGACGCCTGCGATCAGTGCAATGACGATCTGCATCGGCAGGTTCATTTTTTTCTTTTCCATTTCCCACACGCTCCTAAAACGATATTTCGGCGGCACACAGCTCCGCCGATCTGTTTATTGTTATAGCACAGTAAAGCGATTTATACAAGTGCTTTTTGCAATTTCACCCGCCTCCTCCGTCATTTTGCCGTGTCCGTGACGGCTTTTGGCCGTTCCGACCATGCTTTCTTCCGTTTTTCGCGGATTTCTTGGGCAAAATCCCATCTTGCATTTTATGCCGCTATCCAGTATCCTTGGAAAAAGAAAAATCCGGTTCGGGAGGACGCAGAGATGACGCTTCGAGGCATGGTTGTGAAAAGCGCTCCTTGCCTTGGTATTTTTGTTTTCCTCCCCACCGTTGATATTGTTGCTGCTTGACCGGTATTTTTACCGGTCTTTCTTTTTGCCGCCGCGCGGAAAAAGAACGCTTCGGGCGCTTCCCCTTTGTTTGTAAGTGAACATTACAATAATGTCTACTGAATAAACCGCAAAGCGGTTTATTCGCAGGGCGAAGCCCTGCGATTCGTCAAATCCGCAGGATTTTGACGAATTCAGCCATTGCTGCAATGTGTTTGTCAGGAAAAGCAATGGATTGCTTTTCCTGATGTGCAAGGTTTTGAAAGCATATGCGTTTAAAACCTTGCACTTGAACAAATCCACGCGCCCTTGAACGCTTTGCTTTTCAAGGGCCTCGGATTTGTTCAGTACGCATTACAATAGATATGCAAGAGAAGGAGAGAAAAACACATGAAAAAAGAACTCGGACAGGAAGCCATCCAAGACGCGCGTGAGCTGGGCTTGCCCCGTATGCTCGTGCTCGGTTTGCAGCACCTCTTCGCCATGTTCGGCGCGACGGTGCTCGTCCCCATCCTCGTGCAGGGCTACGGCCTGCCGCTGAGCATCCAGACCACGCTGCTGATGGCCGGTCTCGGCACGCTGCTGTTCCACGTCTGCACCAAAATGAAGGTCCCTGCGTTCCTCGGCTCTTCGTTCGCCTACCTCGGCGGCTTCGCCGCGGTCGCGAACCTCGACGCCGGCAAGTACGCGACCATGTCGCCCGACGACAAGCTGGCCTACGCCCTCGGCGGCATCGTGGTGGCGGGTCTCCTCTACCTCGTGCTGGCGCTGCTCTTTAAGTTCCTCGGCGCGTGGAAGGTCATGCGCTACTTCCCGCCCATCGTCACCGGTCCCATGATCATCATGATCGGCCTCAACCTCGCCGGCAGCGCCATCAACAACGCGCAGACGAACTGGTGGCTCGCGCTGGTGGCCATCGCGGTCATCATCGTCGCGAACATCTGGGGCAAGGGCATGATCAAGATCATCCCGATCCTCCTCGGCGTCGTGGTCAGCTACGTGGTGGCCTTGGTTGCCGGCCAGGTCGACTTCACCGCCGTGAATGAAGCGAGCGTCATCGGCCTCCAGAAGTTCACCATCGCGAAGTTTGACCTCACGTCCATCCTCGTCATGGCGCCCATCGCCATCGCCGCCATGATGGAGCACATCGGCGACATCTCCGCCATCTCCTCCACCACCGGCAACAACTTCATCTCCGATCCCGGCCTGCACCGCACGCTGGTCGGCGACGGTCTTGCCACCGCGCTGGCCGGCTTCTTCGGCGGCCCGGCGAACACCACCTACGGCGAGAACACCGGCGTGCTGGCGCTCTCCCGCGTGTACGATCCCCGCGTGATCCGCCTTGCGGCGATCTACGCCATCGTCCTCTCCTTCTCGCCCAAGTTCGACGCGCTGGTCAACTCCATCCCCGCGGCCATCGTCGGCGGCGTCAGCTTCATCCTCTACGGCATGATCTCCGCAGTGGGCGTGCGCAACATCGTCGAGAACCGCGTCGACCTCACCAAGTCCCGCAACCTCATCATCGCGGCGGTGATGTTCGTCAGCGGCCTCGGCTTCAGCGCCACCGGCGGCCTCACGTTCCAGATCGGCGACGCCTCCGTCACGCTGACCGGCCTCGCCATCGCGGCGCTGGCGGGCGTGGTGCTCAACGCGGCGCTCCCCGGCAACGACTACGAGTTCGGCGCCAGCGAGAACGCCGACGCCTCCGGCGACCTCGGCACTTACTAAGACAAGCAAAAAACGGGAGGGCCCGCGGCCCAATGTCAGGAAGATAGGATAGCAGAACCCTCCCGTCACGAAATAATGTGGCGGGAGGACCTCGTTATCCTGTCTTCCTGACATTGGGCTGTAAGCCTCTCCCGTTTTTTCGTTAATCCTCGTGACAGGCCCGCAGCTCCGCGGGGTCCTTGGTGTGATAGCCGTGCCGCCGCCCGATGCAGAACAGCTCGTCGCCGCCGATCTGCTCCGCGGCGGTCTGCTCGCCCTCGGCGACGCGCAGGACGTAGTCGAACAGCTCCGCGCCCATGTCCTCCACGCTGCGGCCCTCGGAGATGATGGGACTCGCGTCGAAGTCGAAGTTCTCGCGCATGCTTGCGTAGGTCTTGTAGTTGCCCGTGACCTTGATGACCGGCGCGAGGGGGTGGCCCGTGGGGTTGCCCCGCCCCGTGGTGAACGCGACGAGCTGCGCGCCGCAGCCGATCATACCGGTCACGACCTCGCCGTCGTGGCTCTCGTAATCCATGAGGAACAGCCCGTGCTTGCCCGCCTCGGGCGCGGTGGCGTAGGGCAGCACGTCCACGATGGGCGAGGTGCCGGACTTGTGCACGCCGCCCAGCGCCTTTTCCACCACGCTGCTGACGCCGCCGGCGAAGTTGCCGGGAGAGATCAGCTCGTTCCGGTTCCCGCCGAGCGTCGGGTCGATGCTGCTTTGCAGCAGGTCTTCGATCTCATAGATGGCGTCGCGCACCTTCTCCGCCACCTCCGGCGAGACGGCGCGGCGCATCAGCATATGCTCCGTGCCCAGCAGCTCGTTGAGCTCGCTCAAAATGCCGCTGCCGCCCGCGGCGACGAGGCGGTCGATCATGTTCCCGACCGCGGGATTCGCGGCAAGGCCGCTGGTGGCGTCCGTGCCGCCGCACTTGGTCGCGACCGTCAGCTCCGAAAGCTCGCAGGGAACGCGCTGCTGCGCGTTCACCTCGTCCAGCAGGCGTCTGCCCAGCTCGACGCCGCGGCGGATGGTCGAGGCCGTGCCGCCCTCCTCCTGGATGATGAGCAGCTCCGCCGGTTTTCCGGCGGCGCGGATCGCGTCGTAGAGCTCGCGGGCGGGGAAGCGCTCGCAGCCGAGGCCGATCACCAGCACCGCGCCGACGTTGGGGTGGCAGCCCATCGCCTTGAGCGTCCGCGCCGTCAGCTCGAGGTCGAGCCCCACCTGCGCGCAGCCCACCGGATGGCGCAGCGGCACCGCGCCGGGCAGCTGCGCGGCGATGCGCTCGACGGTTTTGTTCGCGCAGAACACGGACGGCAGGATCGCCAGATAGTTGCGCACGCCGACGCGTCCGTCCGGCCTGCGATAGCCCAGGAACGTCATATCTTCGCCCCCCTTACCTTGCCGCGGTCGCAGCCCATGTTGTGGTTGTGGATCCACGTCCCGACGGGCGCGTCCTCCAGCATATAGCCGATCTCCTCCTGATACTTGATGACGCTCTCGCCCTTTTTGAGCGGCGTCACCGCCACCTTGTGGGCGAACTCGACGTCCTCCCGCAGCGTCACCTCGCCGCGGGGCGTTTGGATCACGTCTCCCTTTCGGCTGTCCTCCAGCACCATGGCGACGGAATCCTGCGGGTGGATCATCATGGATCTTCGCAGCATCGTTCACGCCTCCTTTTTCTCTGTTTCAAAGCCCGGCCTGCGGCACTCCACGCCGAGCATCGATTCATAGAACCGGATCATCGCGCCCTTGTACGCGTCGCCCTGCCCGTTTTGCAGCGCCAGCTGATAGGTCTGCATCGCGCCGCTGACCGTCGGCAGGGGCACGGCGTACTTGCCCGTGACCTCAAAGATATTCCGCATGTCCTTATACGCCCGCTCCATGGTGAAGTCGTGGGCGAAGTTGCCCTCCAGCACCTCGGGGATCAGCGTTTTCGACGCGTGGCTGGAGCCCGTGGCGGTCATCAGCACCTCGCCCAGCTTCTCCGCGGGCAGGCCCAGCTTCACGCCGAGCGGCATCAGCTCGCAGAACGCCGCCGTGCAGATGTTCAGCGCGCAGTTGTTGATGGTCTTGGTCAGCTGTCCGCTGCCGCTCGGGCCCATGTAGAGCACGGTGCTCCCCATCTTGTCCAGCAGCGGCTTCACGCGGTCGAAAACCGCCTCTTTGCCGCCGCACATGATCGTGAGCGTGCCGTCCATCGCCTTGGCGTGGTGGCCGGACACCGGCGCGTCGAGGTAATCGACGCCCTGCGCGGCGCAGCGCTCCGCCAGCTCCCGCGCCTTTAAGTAGCTGATGGTGCTGCAATCCACCACCGTCTGTCCCGCGCGCATGTGCCGCAGAAGGCCCGTTTCGCCCAGCAGCACGCTCTCCACCGCCGCGTCGTCCGGCAGGCAGAGGAACACCGCGTCCCGCGCCGCCGCGTCGGACAGCTCCGCCGCCACAGCGACGCCCTGCGCCGCGAATGTCTCGCGCACCTCCTGCCGCCGTGCATAGATCAGCAGGTCGACGCCGCCCTTTTTGAGGTTGAGCGCCATGCCGCCGCCCATGGCCCCGAGGCCGATAAACGCTGCCGTCATCGTTTCACCCTCCGTATCGCATATTTCACGCTTCGTCGCCGAAGCGTTTGACCACCCGCAGGCTGTAGCCGCCCTCGATGAGCACCAGCAGCACCCAGCCGGACACCACGGCCAGGCAGATGCCGTAGATGCCGAGCGCCGGGATCAGCAGGTACGAGAGCGCCACGCGCAGCAGCACCTGCAAAAGCGACGCGATCATCGTCAGCCGCAGCCGTCCGATGCCGCGGAAAAAGCCCTGAATGACCTCGCCGAGAAAGGCGAAGAGATAGAGATACGCCATCGTCTTCGTATACCGCGCGCCGGCGGCAATGACCTCCGGATTGCCGGAGAACAGGCGGATGATCTGCGGCGCGGAGAGAAAGACGATCGTGCCGACGACGGCGATGAGCGCCAGCTCGATCCGGATGCCGACAAAGTAGAAGCGGCGCACCCGCGAGCGGCTGCCGTGGCCGAGGTTCTGCGAAAGCCCCACCACCACGGCGGCGCTGATGCCCTGCGAGAAGCAGAAGAGGAACTGCTCCACGCGCAGGCTCATGTTGTAGCCCGTGACGGTATCGCCGCCCAGCGGGGTCAGCATCCCCTGCACGAGGAAGCGTCCGATCATGACCACCGCCTGCTGCAGCGCCGCCGCCCAGGCGTAGCCGAGGATCATTTTCCCCAGCGACGGATCGAGCCGCAGCTCCGCCCGCTTGAGATCGAGCTGCGGGCAGCGGCTGCGAATATAGAGCACAAACCAGACCGTCGAGAAGATCTGGCAGAACACCGTGGAGCAGGCCACGCCGTAGATGCCGAGCCGCAGGCCGCCGCAGAGCGCCACGTCCAGCAGCGCGTGCAGCGTGGAGGAGACCAGCAGCACGACAAAGGGCGTGCGCGAGTCGCCGGAGGCGCGCAGCACCGCGGCGTAGTAGTTATAGAGGAAGCAGAAAATGAGGCCGCCCAGGATGATGGTCAGATAGCTCATCGCCTGCGCGACGCTCTCCGCCTCGGAGCCCTGCGCGATCAGGATGCGCTCGGTGAACGCGAAGCCCAGCGCCGAGAGCAGCAGCGTGACGCCGCAGCCGCCCAGCAGCGCCGTGGCGTGGACGCGCTTGAGCTGCTCCCAGTCCTCCGCGCCCCAGAGCTGGCCCACCAGAACGCCCACGCCGAGGCTGCCGCCGAGAAGCAGCGCGTAGAGGATGTCCATGACGGGCGAGGCGATGCTGATGCCGGACAGCGGAAGGTCGCCGAGAAACTGCCCGACGACGATGGCGTCCACGATATTGTAGAGCTGCTGGAAGATGTTGCCGAGGATGATCGGTCCGGCAAAGCGCAGCAGCGTCGGGAGCGGACTGCCGGTCAAAAACGCGGCGTGTTTGTCGTCCTGTTTGACGGTCAAGCGGAAGGCCTCCTCTCCGGCAGGCATAGATTGCAAGTATACCATAGTTTTTAACACAGATTTTGCACAATTACAATGACCGCGCGCAAAAAAACAAAGGACCCCGCGCCAAATGGCGCGGGGTTCTTCTGTGACACATGACTGAGGGGTTTCCTTCCCTACGGAAAGATACCGTCAATTATTTCCAGCCGAACTCCTCAAGCAGGCCGCTCATGGTGTCTTCAACGCCCTGGATAAAGGCGGCGAAGTCGTCACCGAAGAGCATGTGGATGCCCATGCCCTGCTCAGCAGCCTCAGCCTGGAACTCGGGATCCTGCTCGACCTGCTGGAGAACCTCGATCAGGTAAGCGGTGATCTCGGGATCGAGGGACGGCGGGCCGATCAGGCCGCGGTCGGACGAACCGGTCAGATCGAAGCCGAGCTCAGCGCTGGTCGGGATCTCGGGAATGAACGCGGAACGCTCCGCATCGAAGACGGCAAGCACGGTCACGGCGTCGTCACCGGTGGACTTGTAGGCCTTGTAGATGTTGGAGACGTTGCAGCAACGGGCGTCGATATGGCCGCCGAGCAGAGCCGCGGCAGCGTCAGCATCGTTGGCGTTGCGGCCGGAGATGAGCTTGGTGCCGTACTTCTGGTTCAGCGCCGCGATCAGCACGTCGTCATCGGAGCCGGCGCCGCCGCCGGTACCAACCGTCAGCTCGGTCGTCTTAGCAGCTTCCATGAACTCCTCGAAGGTCTGGTAGGGGCTGCTCGGGGTGACGACGATGACGTTCGGGTCATGGACGATGTCGGCGATGCTGGTGAAGTCACGATAGGTGAACTGCACGCCCGCGGACGGGTTCAGATAGCCGCCGACCTGGCCGGGATAGTTGGCAAAGCCGAGGGTGTAACCGTCGCCCTTGGCCTGGTTGACCTGCGTGTAGCCAACCCAGTTGTTGCCGCCCTCGACGTTGTTGACCGTGACGTTAACGCCCAGGTACTTCTCGAGGTACTTCGCCGTCAGACGGGTGGAGAGGTCCATCGCGCCGCCTGCCTTGAACGGGCAGATGATGCTGATGTCCTTCTTCGGCCAATCGAGCGTCTTCGCGGGCTCAGCCGCGGGCTCGGCCGCGGGCTCAGCCGCGGGCGCCGGGGTGCTGGACTCGGCCGGAGCCGGGGTGCTGCTGCTGGCGCTGCTGCCGCCGCAAGCGGCGAGAGCCAGAACCATAGCAAGCGCAAGAGCTAATGCTAAGAACTTTTTCATTTTTTAACCTCCCTAGAATTTTGACGTTTTTATAACCCTCCGGAGAATCGTGTCGAAATTCCCCATCGGCATTATAACAAGGTATGGCCGGAAAAGCAAGGTGCGTTTTATCTATTTTTTATAAACACGCCTTACACATCCTCCGCCGCTTCGCCGACCGCGCCGAATTTCTTCTGGAACTTTGTCGAAATAAATTTCGAGATCAGCGGCGCGAAGAGAGCGAGCACGATCAGCACCATGATGCCGACGCAGAGCGGACGGCCGAGCATGTACCGGAACATCGGCACGCCCTTGGTCTGCAGGCTGCCCATGAACAGGTGGCTGTCCGCCATGGGGCCGAGGATCAGCGCCAGGACGACCGGCGCGACGGGCACGCCGTACTTGCGCATCAGATAGCCGATCATACCGAACACGATCGCGACGTAGACGTCGTTGATGTTCTGGGACGCGGCGTAAGAGCCGAGCACGGAGAACACCGTGATGCACGGCAGCAGCAGAGGGATGGGCACCTTCGAGACGTTGACGAGGTACTTGCCCGCAATCCAGCCGACAATACCCATGAGGATGTTCGCGGCCATGAAGCCGAGGATGACGGCGTAGGTGATGTCGGCAAACTCGCTGAAGAGCTGATAGCCGGGCTGCAGACCGTGGATGGTCAGACCGCCCAGCAGGACGGACGCCGTGGAGCTGCCCGGGATGCCCAGCGTCAGCAGCGGGATCAGCGCGCCGCCGGTGACCGCGTTGTTCGCGGACTCGGGCGCGGCAATGCCGGGCGCAAAGCCGGTGCCGAAGAGCTCGGGCGTCTTGGACTGGTTCTTGGCGAGGTTGAGGCCGACCCAGGAGGCGATGTCGCCGCCGGCGCCGGGCAGGATGCCGATGAGAACGCCGACTACGGAGCACTCAAAGATCAGCGGAATGAGGCCGCGGAACTCCTTCCACGGCGGCATGAAGCGGCCCTTGAGCTCGGCCACTTCCTTGACCGTTGTGGTGTTCAGCCCTCGCTCCTCCGACTGGATCATGACCTGCGAGATCGAGAACAGACCGATCATCGCGGGGATGAGGCTCACGCCGCCGAGCAGCGCGGGGAGCTTGAAGGTGTAGCGCGCGAAGCCGTCCGGCGAGAAGCCGATGAGGCCCGCGACAAGACCGACGGCGCCGGCCAGCAGGCCCTTGATCATCGAGCCGGAGGACAGCGACGCGATCAGCGTCAGACCGAAGATGGCGATGAGGAAGTACTCCGGCGAGCTGAAGCGCAGGGACACGCGGGCCAGCGGCGGCGCGATGAGCAGCAGCGCGATGGCGGAGATGGTGCCGCCGATGACCGACGAGGTGGTTGATAGGCCGATCGCGTGCAGCGCCTCGCCCTTCTGCGTCATCGGATAGCCGTCCAGGCAGGTCGCCGCCGAGGACGGCGTGCCGGGCGTATGGATCAGGATCGCGGAGATCGAGCCGCCGTACACGGCGGAGGTGTAGATCGAGGCGAGCATCAGAATGGCCGCCGTGGGGTCCATGCCGTAGGTGGCGGGGATCAGCAGCGCGATACCCATGGTCGCGCTCAGGCCCGGGAGGGCGCCGATGACCATGCCGCCCACGACGCCGATGAGCAGGCCGATGCCGGCTTCAACGGTGAGCAGGTTGTTTAAACTATGCAGGATAGCTTCCATACAGCGTTCCTCCCTTCCTTAAAACAGAATGCCGTCGGGCAGCGAAACGTGAAGCTCGAAGACGAACAGCAGGTAGATGAAGCCCAGCATGCCGACGGTGGTCAGAACCATCGTCAGCGGCTTGCGGTAGCCCATGAACCACATGAAGCCCAGCATGAACACCGCGCTGCACACGAAGAAGCCGATCTTGTCGAGCAGCAGCACATAGGCGAGGATGATGATGAACGTGAGCATCGGGCTCTTGAACGTTGCGACGTTCACGACCTCTCCGCCGGGCTTTTTGGCGTTGACGAGCGACCAGATGATCAGAATGACCGACAGGCCGATAAACGCGATCAGCGCCACATGGGTGTAAACCTGCGTCGTCTCCGGGAAGGAGAGCGAGACGATCCACGCCCAAATGCCGATCGCAGCGCATACGACGCCGATGACCAGATCCTGGATTCTTGACTTTTCCATTTTTCTTTGTTTCCCTCCGTTTCTAATCCGGTTTTGTCAAGAGACAATACAAAGCTTCAATTTTAAGCGCGACCACCGTCCTTTACCCGCGGCTCCGCGCGGGAATTCTCTTATCAAGCTTTTTCCAATACTATGAAAAAGGATGAACGATTAATGCCCGTCGAACAGCGTCAGATTGCCGTTTTCGTCGAACGGGACGTCCTCATAGCCGCTGACGACCTCCACCGGCTTGACCGCCGCCTTGACCGCCGCTTCGGACATGTAGACCTCGTCGAGATACTTGGTGGAGCGGATGATAACGAGGCGGATATCCTCGTTTTTGATCTGCCCGCAGAGCTTGACGGCGGCCTGGAAGACCTCCTTGTCGTTGGCGAGGATCATGGGGATGCGCGTGCTGTTCGGCTCGGTGGACGTGATGGTGTTCATGTAGGACACCTCAAGATCCACCTGATCGAACATGTGCTTCGGCATAAAGTCCGCGAGGCCCATGCCGTTGCCGTTGCCCTCGGACTTCTCCGTCAGGTTCAGCACGCCGAGCTTGATGGTGTTCGGGCCGCCGGAGGCGGCGTTGGTGTGGTAGCGGCCGATGATGTTCGTATCCATGCCGGTGCCGCTGATCTCCTTGCCGATCTCGTCCACGATCAGGCAGTCGATCTCGTCGAGCGCGATGCGCGGCATACGCTCGGCGGAGGCCACGAGGTACTTCGGCTCCTTCTCGAGGATCTCGTCCTTGCGGATGACATGCAGCTCCGCGAGATGGTTGTAGCCGTTCTCGATGGTGGCGACGCCGCAGAGGATGTTGAGCTTCTCGATGCCGATGCTGCCGACGGCGATGATGTTCTCCGCCATGTTCTCAAAGCGGAGGAAATGCGTCATCTCCGCACCCTTCTGCTTGGCGAGGCCAATGGCCATCATCTTCAGCAGGCCGCTCTCATGCTTGCCGCGGAACGAGGTGTGCAGCTTCACGCGGTTGACGAGGATGATGCCGTCCGCCTCGCAGGCGTTCTTGTCGATGTACACGGGAAGGCCCTTCGGCGTCGTGCCGATCTGCTTGACCTCCATGGACGAGACGACCGGCGCGCCGATGGTCTCCTCCGTGATGCCGTAGCGGCGCAGCACTTCCTCCTGTCCCTCGGCGGTGGCGCCGCCGTGGCTGCCCATCGCGGGAATGAGGATCGGCTGACCGCCCTTTTCCTTCACGAAGTCCGCGACCGTCTTGATGATGAGCGCGTACTTGTCGATGCCGCGGCTGCCGCAGGTGATGGCGATGCGCGCGCCGGGCTTGATGGGCGCGCAGGTGGCCTCCAGCCCCCGGCGAAGCTCGCCCTCCACATCCGCCAGTTCGTCGTTGTTGAACGTCTGATGGACCTTTGCGATCTTGGGGATCTGATAATTTTTGAGCAGTTCGCTGATGGCGTCCATGGCCTCACCTCTCCATTTAAGTAATTATACGCATACACATCATGCGAAAAATCAATACATAACATACTACAATCGAAAGCCCCTGTCAAGAGCACATATTGTGCATACTGCCAATATCCCGTCAAGATTTGAGAAAAAACTGCCGTTTTTGCAGGATGGGGCGCTTGACTTCCCGTCGAACGATGATAGAATAGCCGCACGAAACAGACAGGAGTGTGATCCGCTTGATCCATAAAGCGCTGCAAAACCGTTGGACGCGGCTGGCCATCGGTATTCTCGGCACGTTCATCAACGCCTTTGGCGTGAACTACTTCATCGTACCGATGGGCCTGTTCAGCGGCGGCATCCTCGGCGTCAGCCAGCTGCTGCGTACGCTGATCGCGACCCGCGTCGCGCTGCCGGCAGGCGTCGATATCCAGGGCGTGCTGTACCTGCTGCTGAACCTGCCGCTCATCCTGCTCGCGTGGCGCGCGCTGGGCCGCGTCTTTGTGGTGCGGACGCTGATCTGCACGCTGAGCTCGTCGTTCTTCTACTCGATCCTGACCGCGCCCGCGACGCCGATCCTGGAAGAGCGGCTGGCCTGCTGCCTCGTCGGCGGCATCATCGGCGGCTTCGGCCTTGGCCTCACGCTGACGAGCGGCTGCTCCAGCGGCGGGCTGGACATCCTCGGCCTCTGGCTCACCAAGCGCGGCAGCCACTTCACGGTGGGACGCTTTTCCGTCAGCTTCAACGCCGTGCTGTACTCCGTCTGCGCGATCGTCTTCGATCTGCCCACCGCGCTGTATTCCGTCATCTACAACGTGATCTCCTCCCTCATGGTGGACCGCGCGCACCAGCAGGGCATCACCGTGCAGCTGATGATCTTCACCCGCAACGAGGACCCGGAAATGCCGCAGCACATCATGCGCGAGCTGAACCGCGGCGTGACGTACTGGGAGGGCATGGGCGCCTACACCGGCAAGCCGATCCGCGTCATGTGCGTCGCCGTCTCCAAGTTCGAGGTGGAGGATCTGCGCCGCATCGTCATCGAGCTCGACCCGCACGCGTTCTTCATTGTGCAGGAGGGCGTGCGCATCGAAGGCAACTTCGTCCGCAAGATCGGCTGACCTCCCGCTTGACATTTTGCGCAATTCCCGGTATCATATGCCCGACAATCGACATTGCGGTTTGAAACGCGCCCGCACACAAAGGCTATTTGTGTGCGGGCGTTTTTTCACCCCGCCGCGCAATCCGGAGGAAGCATGAAAGAACACGACGTCCGCAGGGACTTTGCAAAATACGTCTCGCTGAATATCCTCGCGCAGGCCGCCTACTCGCTCTATACGCTGGCGGACACCTTTCTGGTCTCCGCGCGTCTGGGCGCGGACGGCCTCGCCGCGCTCAATCTGGCGTTTCCGGTGTTCTGCCTCATCAACGGCACGGGGCTGATGCTGGGCGTCGGCGGCGGCGCGCGCTGCGCCACCGCGCAGAGCCGCGGCGAGGCGGCCGCCGCCGATCGGTCGTTCACCGGCGCCGCCCTGCTGACAGCCGTTTTTTCCCTGCTCTACGGGTCGGCGGGGCTGTTCTTCTCCGCGCCCGTCGCCCGGGCGCTGGGCGCGGACGACGCGCTGCTCTCCATGACCGTCGCCTACCTGCGCACGCTGCTCCTTTTTGCGCCGGCGTTTTTGACAAACCATCTCCTGCAGTGCTTCGTGCGCAACGACGGCTGCCCCGCGCTGTCTGCGGCGGCGATGGTCTGCGGCAGCGTGTCGGATATCGCGCTGGCCTATGTGTTTATCTTTTACCTCGATCTGGGCATCTTCGGCTCGGCGCTGGCGGCCGGGCTCGCGCCCGTGATCGGCGTCGCCGTGACGGCGTCCCATCTGCTCCGCGGCAGGAACCGTTTTCATCTCGTGCGCGCGCTGCCGTCCTTCGGGGAACTGCGCGCGATCCTCTCTACCGGCATGTCGCCGTTTCTGACCGAGGCGGCCTCCGGCGTCGTCCTGTTCGTGTTCAACGCCATATTGCTCCGGCTCGCCGGGAACGTCGGCGTGGCGGCGTTCAGCGTCGTGACGGTGGTCTCGCTGGTGGTGGTCGCCATATACACGGGACTGTCGCAGGGCGTCCAGCCGCTGCTGAGCCGTAGCCACGGGACGCGGGACGCGGAGGCGGTCCGCGCGGTCCTTCGCCGCGCGGCGATCACGGTATCGGCGCTGTCCGCCGCGATCTACGCCGCCGTCGCCCTCGGCGCGGAGCGCATCGTGTCCGCCTTCAACAGCGGGGGAGACGCATTGCTGCGCGCGTACGCGGTATCCGGTATGCGGCTCTATTTTACCGCCTGTCCCTTCCTCGGCTTCAACATCCTGCTGGCCACGTTTTTCCTCTCCACGGAGCGTCCCCGTCCGGCGCAGGCGATCTCGCTGCTGCGGGGTCTGATCGTTCCGGTCCCGATGGCGCGTCTGCTCTCCGCGCTGCTGGGCATGACCGGCGTATGGTGCGCCTATCCGGCGACGGAGGCCGTCGTCGCCGCGCTGGGCGCCGCGTATTTTCTGCTCCGCGGACGCGGCAAAACCGCATAGCGGAAGCCCCGCGCAAAATTGCCGCGCGGGGCTTGTTTTTTAAATAGGAGTGTGCTAACATCTCTCTGGTTTGGAGTTCAGATACAACAGAGAGGGGATTTCCATGTTTACAGACGTGTATTTTTCGCGGCTCAACCTGCCGCAGGACGTGCATGACGCGCTCTCCAAGTGCCGCGCGCTGGCCTACGCCGAGACGCAGGAGCAGCTCGAGGAGATGGTCTACGGCCCGACCCGCACCTCGAGCTACGACGTGCAGTACATGATCGAGGGCCGCATGATCAAGGAGGCCGAGGTCGTGCGCTGCAAGAACGGCTGCGCCGCGAACTTCATGGAGGACTACATGCGCCGCCGCGATCCGGACACCATGACCATCGGCGACGATCTGCCCACCGACAAGCCGCGCTTCAAGGACCGCTTCGGCTACGACTTCTCCAAGCTCCGCGCCGAGACGCTGGAGTGGCTCTCGCAGCAGATGGTGCTGCTGCTGCCGTTCACGGCGGGCGACCGCGTCAACGGCAGCCCGAGCCTGCTGATCTGCCCGATCAACGCGACGTTTTTCGCGCTGGGTCTTGCGAACATGCAGGGCTTCGTGAGCATCATGGACATTCCGGAAAACTATACGCCGCGCTCCATCATCTACGTCGCGCCGCCGTTCCGGCAGACGCACTTTGACGGCAAGCAGATCGTGGTGCACAACCGCAGCAAGGATCTGCACGAGGTCTTTTCCTACAACCTCTACCCCGGCCCGAGCGCCAAGAAGGGCGTTTTCTCGATCCTGCTCGACATCGGCGAGCAGGAGGGCTGGATCTGCTGCCACGCCTCCGCCGCCATGCTGAAGACGCCGTACGAGAACGAGGTCGTGTTCATGCACGAGGGCGCGTCCGGCGGCGGCAAGAGCGAGATGCTGGAGGATTTCCACCGCGAGGAGGACAACCGCGTGCTCATCGGCACGAGCACGGAGACGGGTGAGAAATACTACCTCACCGTGCGCGAGAGCTGCAAGATCTACCCCATCGCGGACGACATGGCCTGCGCGTACAAGAAGCTGCAGGACCCCGAGAGCGGCAAGCTCACCATCGTGGACGCCGAGGACGGCTGGTTCCTGCGCATGGACGGCGACAACGCCTACGGCGACAACCCCGCCTATGAAAAGGTCTCCATCCACCCGCCGCGCCCGCTGTCGTTCTTCAACGTCGAGGGCACCGCAGGCGCGACCGCGCTCATCTGGGAGCACACCATCGAGTCCAACGGCAAGCCCAACTCCAACCCCCGCGTCATCATCCCGCGCAAGATGATCGAGAACATCGTTCCCGACGACCGCCCCGTGGAGGTCGACGTCCGCTCGTTCGGCGTGCGCATGCCGCCGAGCAGCTCCACGAACCCGAACTACGGCGTCATGGGCATGCTCCAGATCATCCCGCAGTCGCTGGCGTGGGTGTGGCGCCTCGTCTCCCCGCGCGGGTTCAACAACCCCAGCATCGCGGACGCGAGCGCGGGCAGCGGCCTCAAGGCCGAGGGCGTCGGCTCCTACTGGCCGTTCGCCACGGGCAGGAAGGTCACGCAGGCCAACATGCTGCTCGAGCAGATCATGGCCGCGCCGAACACGCTCAACGTGCTGATCCCGAACCAGCACATCGGCGTGTACCGCATCGGCTTCGCCGGCGAGTGGCTCAGCCGCGAGTATCTGGCCCGCCACCTCGGCACCGTGCGCGCCAAGCATCTGGTGCCCGCGCGCAGCCCGATCTTCGGCTACGGCCTCGACGAGATGAAGCTGGACGGCCAGTACATCCGCCAGACCTTCCTGCGTCCCGAGACCCAGTCCCGTCTGGGCGAGGAGGGCTACGACGTCGGCGCGAAGATCCTGACCGACTTCATCAAGGACGAGCTCAAGCAGTTCCTCACCGACGACTTAAGCCCCCTGGGCCGCGAGATCATCGAGTGCGTCATGAAGGACGGCTCGCTGGAGGACTATCTCGCCCTGACCCCGATGAAACTCAAATGAATTCAAGTGAAAGGACGGCATACGCCGTCCTTTCACTTGAGCAGGAGATCGCCATGAACGAACACACCCTCAAGGTCATTGCGCATATCGAAAACGACTTTGCGGCCAAGTTCGGCGTGCCGCGGCAGAGCGGCCTGGTGCCCGAGCTGACCGCCCGCGTCGTTTTCGAGCCGGCGTACCGAAACCCCGACGCCCTGCGCGGCATCGAGGGCTTCGACCGCCTGTGGCTCATCTGGCAGTTTTCCGAGTCCGTCCTCGACGAGTGGCGGCCCACCGTGCGTCCGCCGCGTCTCGGCGGCAACACGCGCATGGGCGTGTTCGCCACGCGCTCGCCGTTCCGCCCGAACCCGCTGGGGCTGAGCTGCGTCGCGCTGGAGCGCGTCGAATGGGACGCGCCCGACGGCCCCGCGCTGCTGGTCTCCGGCGCGGATCTCATGAACGGCACGCCCATCTACGACGTGAAGCCCTACGCGCCCTACGCCGACGCGTTTCCCGACGCGCGGGGCGGCTTCGCCTCCACGCGGCCCGACGTCATTCCGGTGCGCTTCCCGCCGGAGCTGCTCGCGCGCGTGGCGGAGGAAAAGCGCGCGGCGCTCACCGGCGTACTGGCCCACGACCCGCGCCCGCAGTATCAGGACGATCCGGAGCGCGTCTACGGCATGACGTTCGGCGGCTATGAGGTCAAATTCCGCGTCGCGGACGGCGTTCTGACGGTCACGGACGTGGAGTGCGGGTAAAATTGCACAATTCGGCGTTTTCTTTTCCCGCGGCGTATGATAAAATAAACAAAATATCGGCATGACCCGGACGGAGGAACACCATGCGGCAACACATCGATCTCAACCGCGGTTGGGAATTCACCGAACACTTTGACGACGCTTTCCTGCACGGGGAAGCGTCTGAACGCGTTGTATCCGTCTCGCTGCCGCACACCTGCCGCGAGACGCCCTACGACTACTTCGACGAAAGCGTCTATCAGATGGTCTGCGGCTACCGCAGAAAGCTGACCGTACCCGCCGAATGGGCCGGCAAGCGCGTCTTTCTCTGCGTCGGCGCGGCGGGACACAGCGCCGAGGTGTACCTGAACGGCGTAAAGCTCGCCGAGCATTCCTGCGGCTACACGGCGTTCCGCGCGGAGCTGACGGCGGGGCTGACCCCCGGGGAAGGCGCGGAGCTGGTCATCCGCGTCGACTCCCGCGAGAGCCTCAACCAGCCGCCGTTCGGCTGCGTCATCGACTACATGACCTACGGCGGGCTCTACCGCGAGGTTTGGCTCGAGGTCACGGAGCAGACCTATATCGAAGACGTGTTCGTGCAGCCCGCCCTCACGGGCGTGGCGCGCAGTACCGTTACATTGGACGGCGCGGTGCGGGAAAGCATGGCGCTGCGGCAGCATGTCGGCGAGAGCAGAAAGGCGACCGCCGTTTCCGGCGCGGAGACCGAGACGGCGCTCTACGTCCCCGGCGCGGCGCGCTGGGAGCTCGATGCTCCGGCGCTCTACACGCTCGTGACCGAGCTGTGGGACGGCGAGGCGCTGCTGGACCGCGTCGAGACGCGCTTCGGCTTCCGCGAGGCTTCGTTCCGCGCCGACGGCTTTTATCTGAACGGGCGCAGGGTGAAGCTCGTCGGGCTCAACCGCCACCAGAGCTTCCCCTACGTCGGCTACGCCATGCCGGCGTCGATGCAGCGCTATGACGCGGATATATTAAAAAACGAGCTGGGCTGCAACGCCGTGCGCACGTCGCACTATCCGCAGTCGCAGCATTTCATCGACCGCTGCGACGAGCTGGGCCTTCTGGTGTTCACGGAGATCCCCGGCTGGCAGCACATCGGGGACGCGGCCTGGAAGGAGCAGGCGGTGCGCAACGTTACGGACATGGTGCGCCAGTACCGCAGCCACCCGTCCATTATCCTCTGGGGCGTGCGCATCAACGAGTCGCAGGACGACGACGCGCTCTATGCGCGCACCAACGCCGCCGCCCACGCCCTCGACCCCACCCGCGCCACCGGCGGCGTGCGCTACCTCAAAAAGAGCAGCCTGCTGGAGGACGTCTACACCTACAACGACTTTGTCCACAGCGGCGCCAACAAGGGCTGCGAGAAAAAGAAAGCCGTCACCTCCGACGCGGACAAGGCGTATCTCGTGACCGAGTACAACGGCCACATGTTCCCCACCAAGGCCTTCGACAGCGAGGCGCACCGCCTCGAGCACGCGCTGCGCCATGCGAACGTGCTGGACGCCGTCGCGGCGGAGGACGATATCGCGGGCAGCTTCGGCTGGTGCATGTTCGACTACAACACCCACCGCGACTTCGGCAGCGGCGACCGCATCTGCTACCACGGCGTGCTGGACATGTTCCGCAACCCCAAGCTCGCCGCGAACGTCTACGCCGCGCGGCGGGAGGCGCCGCTGCTGGAGCTCAGCTCGTCCTTCGACATCGGCGAGCAGCCCGCCGGCAACCGCGGACGCGTGTTCGCGTTCACCAACGCCGACGAGGTGCGGATGTACAAAAACGGCGTCTTCATCCGCAGCTACACCCACGCGGACAGCCCCTACCGACATATGGCGCGCCCGCCCATCGAGATCGACGACTTCATCGGCGACCAGCTGGAGCAGGGCGAGGATTTTGCACCGCAGCAGGCGCGGCTGGTGACGGATATCCTCAACTACGCCGCCCGCTTCGGCATGAACCGCCTGCCGCCGCAGATTATGGCCAAAGCAGGCGCGCTGATGGCGCGGTATCACATGAGCTTTGACGACGCCTACCGGCTCTACGGCAAGTATATCAGCAACTGGGGCGCCACGGCGGGCGAGTTCCGCTTCGAGGCCGTCCGGGACGGGAAGGTCGTGGCCGAGGTCACGAAAGCCCCCGCGTCGGAGCGGCGGCTCCGCGCGACGGTCTCGCACACCGCGCTCATCGAGGGGGCGACCTACGACGTGGCGGCGATCCGCCTTGCGCTGACGGATCAGAACGGCTGCGTGCTGCCCTTTGCGCAGGAGGCGGCGTCGCTCGAAGCCGAAGGCCCCATCGAGATCATCGGCCCGAAGACCGCGCAGCTGCGCGGCGGCCTCGGCGGAACCTATGTCAAGTCGATCGGCTTGACAGGCACGGCGTCGCTGACGCTCTCGGTCGAGGGCGCGGAGTCGGTGCGCATCGCGTTTACGATTACCGGAAAGGATGGAGACTGATGCAGGACAAATCAAGGGTCATTTTCGGCAACGCCGTTTCCGCGAAGGACTACGAAAAGGCGTTGCGCTCCAAGGCGCGGTATGTGCAGAAGTACGGCGACGACTCCAACGCGAACTACCCGGCAAAGCTGGTGGACAACGCCTGTCTGTACGGCCCGCTGGGCGTGCGGGACATCCGCGTGGCGGAGGGTGCGGGCGACAGCAGCTTCGATCTCGAGAAGGGCATTGTCATCGGCAATATCCGCATGGGCTTCGGCCACTACCGCATGTCCATCGCCATGGCCTCCGCGGCGCACGCGCTGGGCTGCAAGCCCTACTGGATGGACCTCAACTCCTATCCGGACACCACCTGCACGAAGGTCATCGGCGCGCAGAACGACCTGTACTCCCTCGGCTCGCGCATCTCGCAGCGCTCCAAGGCCTTCAATAAGGCGGTGTGGGAGCCGATGAACTACGAGGGCTTCCGCAAGCTCTCCTACAACGCCAGCGACGAGAAGAACGCGGAGCTGATGGCGCCGGTGTTCGCCAACGTGCCCAAGGAGCTGCCGGTCATCGGCACGCACGTCTGGCCGGCACAGGCCGCGCTGCACGCGGGCATGAAGTACGTGGTGAACGCCATCCCCGACAACTGGCCCATGGCGCTTCATCTGGCGGAGGGCGCGGTGCACACCATCCAGACGCATCAGGCCTACATGGGCTACCGCGTGCTCAACGGTATGCGCGGCAAGGAGGTGCTGCGCCCCATGCCCGCGGACAGCCTCGTCTACACGGGCCACTACATCGACCACGAGCTGGTGGAGAACATCGAGCGCGACTGCGAGGCGCGGCTCGAGCGCAAGAAGAGCGGCGCGCCCATGCGCTTCCTGCTGACCATCGGCGGCGCGGGGGCCCAGCGCGAGCTGTTCGCCGCGGTCATTCGGCACCTGCTGCCCGCGGTGCGCGAAAAGCGCGCGGCGCTCTACGTCAACGTGGGCGACTACCGCAAGGTCTGGGAGGAGCTGGTGAAGCAGGTGGAGGGCCTCGCGGCGCTCTCGACGGAGCACTTCGACGACTGGGCCGGCACCGCCGCCTTTGCCGAAGCGGCGCTGGACGGCGAGGTGACGGGCGTCCACGCGTTCTACCACCAAAACATCTTCGAGGCGGTTTACTGCACCAACCTTCTGATCCGCTCCTGCGACGTGCTGGCCACCAAGCCCGGCGAGCTGGCGTTCTACCCCGTGCCGAAGCTGTTCCTAAAGCGCATCGGCGGTCACGAGCGCTGGAGCGCCATCCACTCCGCGGAGGTGGGCGACGGCACGCTGGAGTGTGAGGATATCCCCCACACGCTCCAGATGGTCGACCTGCTGCTGGAGGACGACGTCCTCATGGCCGAAATGTGCCGCTCGATCGCGGTCAATAAAGTCACCGGCCTTTACAACGGCGCTTATAACGCGGTCAAAATCGCCATGTCGATGCGGGACTGAGCCGCCCGGCGAGGTTTTTGTCAAAAAACCGCGAAAAAATGTAAACAAAAGGAAATATCTATCCAAAATACAACTAAATGTTATCAACAGGGAGTGGGAAATCGTGGAGCAAAAGCAGACTTTGACCGGCAGAGCCAAGCTGTCCTACGCGCTGGGCGCGGTGGGCAAGGACATGGTCTATATGCTGTCCGCCAGCTATGTCCTCTATTATTTTCAGGATATCATGGGCGTCAGCGCCATCGCCATGGGCACCATTCTGCTGGTGGCCCGTGTGTTTGACGCGTTCAACGACCCCATCATGGGCGTGGTGGTCGCCAAGACCAAGACGAAGTGGGGCAAGTTCCGCCCGTGGCTGCTCATCGGCACGCTGGCCAACGCGGTGGTGCTGTATCTGATGTTCGCCGCGCCGCCCACGCTGAACGCCGCGGGGCTCACGGCCTACGCCGCCGTGACCTACGTTCTCTGGGGCGTCACCTACACGATGATGGACATTCCCTACTGGTCGATGATCCCCGCCTTCACCGAGGGCGGGCGGGAGCGCGAGGGGCTGACGACGCTGGCGCGCAGCGCCGCGGGCGTCGGCAGCGCGATCATCACCATCGTCACGCTCATCAGCGTCCATGCGCTGGGCGAGATGTTCGGCGGCGCCAACGCGCGGGAGATCGAGATCCTCGGCTTCAAGTACTTCTCGCTCATCATTGCGGCGCTGTTCATCGTCTTTACGCTCATCACCTGCCTCAACGTCAAGGAGAGATCCACCGTCGAGATGGAGACCGTCTCCGTCGGGCAGATGTTCAAGGCGCTGCTGCAGAACGATCAGGCCATGGCCGTCACCATCACCATCGTGCTGGTGAACGGCGCGCTGTATATCACCTCCAACCTCGTGCTCTACTTCTTCAAGTACGACTTCGGCGGCGCGGGCTGGTACGGCAGCTATACGCTCTTCAGCACCTTCGGCGGCGGCATCCAGATCCTCTCGATGATGCTGCTCTACCCGCTGCTGCGCAACGTGCTCAAGCTCAGCAACATGCGCATCTTCTACGTCAGCATGGGCATGGGCGCCGCCGGCTACGCGGTGCTGCTGGCGCTGGCGTTCACGAACATGACCAGCGTCATCCTGCTCTGCATCCCCGGCTTCTTCATCTTCGCCACCAACGGCGTCAACGCCATCCTCACCACGGTGTTCCTTGCCAATACCGTGGACTACGGCGAACTGAAAAACCAGCGGCGTGACGAGTCGGTCATCTTCTCCATGCAGACCTTCGTCGTCAAGCTGTCCTCCGGCGTGGCGGCGTTCATCGCCTCCATCTGCCTTCAGGTCAACCGCCTCTCCGACGCCGCCGTATCCGAGGCGGACAAGCTGGTGGACTTCTCCGCCTCCGTCTCCGAGAGCGCGAAGGTCGGCCTTCGCATGACCATGACGGTCATTCCCATCGTGATGCTCATCGTCGCCTTCCTCTGGTTCCGCAAGCGCTACATCCTCACCGACGAGAAGATCGCCGAGATCTCCGGCAAGGTCAGCCTTCTGCACAGGGAGCAGTCGGCGGTGCGCAAGCCCTCCGACTATTGATCCGCCGCGCCGTATCCGGTACATTCGTCCAAGAGCCGCCGCCCTTACCGGGCGGCGGCCCGTTCTTTTCCCTGGCAGGGCGGCTGCGCGGCGCAGCAGAAAAATTCTATAAAACATATTGACAACATAGGGATTATAGGCTATACTAAGGCTCATCCGGCGGGCAGACGCCCGCCAACGTGGAAAGGAAGCTGCTGTTATGGCTAAGATCTATACCTCCGCCGACCAGCTGATCGGCAAGACCCCGCTGCTGGAGCTGACGCATATCGAGAAGGAAGAGGGGCTGAAGGCCACGCTGCTCGCGAAGCTCGAGTACCTCAACCCCGCGGGCTCCGTCAAGGACCGCATCGCCAAGGCGATGATCGACGACGCGGAGAAGAGCGGCAAGCTGAAGCCCGGCGCCACCATCATCGAGCCCACCTCCGGCAACACGGGCATCGGCCTCGCCGCCGTCGCCGCCGCGCGGGGCTATCGCATCATCATCGTCATGCCGGAGACCATGTCCGTCGAGCGCCGCCAGCTGATGCGCGCCTACGGCGCGGAGCTGGTGCTGACCGAGGGCGCGCAGGGCATGAAGGGCGCCATCGCCAAGTCCGAGGAGCTGGCCAAGGAGATCGAGGGCAGCTTCCTCCCCGGGCAGTTCGTCAACCCCGCCAATCCCAAGGCACATCGCGAGACCACCGGGCCCGAGATCTACGAGGACACCGACGGCAAGGTCGATATCTTCGTCGCGGGCGTCGGCACCGGCGGCACGCTCACGGGCGTGGGCGAGTATTTGAAGAGCAAAAACCCCAAGGTCAAGATCGTCGCGGTGGAGCCGGCGGACTCCCCGGTGCTGAGCAAGGGCAAGGCCGGCTCTCACAAGATCCAGGGCATCGGCGCGGGCTTTGTGCCCGACGTGCTGGACACTAAAATCTACGACGAGGTCATCGCGGTGTCGAACGACGACGCGTTTGCCGTCGGCAAGAAGATCGGCAAGGCCGAGGGCGTGCTGGTGGGCATCTCCTCCGGCGCGGCGGCGTGGGCCGCGATCCAGCTTGCCAAGCGTCCCGAGAACGCGGGCAAGACCATCGTAGCGCTGCTGCCGGACACCGGCGACCGCTATCTGTCGACGCCGCTGTTCGCGGAGTGAGCCAAATGCAAGAGAAAAGCGGGCTCTGGATGGCATGGCACATCCTGCGCAGCGACGGCGCGGGCGAGCCCGCCTGCGCGGTGAGCATCGTGCTCTCGTAAGGCGCAGGAAAAAAGAGGGTGGATTCGCTTTCGCTGCGGCAAAAGTCTGCATGGGGCGAGCTCGAGAGGGGATGGGAATCCCCTCTCGATGTATTTGATCTATTCCGCCGCCGAAGGCGGCGATCCCCACCAAGAAAAGAGACACGCTTTCGCGTGTCTCTTTTCTTGGTGGGGGAAGGTGGATTCGAACCACCGAAGTCACTGACAACAGATTTACAGTCTGCCCCCTTTGGCCACTCGGGAATTCCCCCATATTCGATTGCGCTGCTTGCCGGAAGTGGATGGAGCTGGTGGACGGATTCGAACCCCCGACCTGCTGATTACAAATCAGCTGCTCTACCAGCTGAGCTACACCAGCATTTTCACAGCACACCGATATTAGCAGATGCGGCGCTCTTTGTCAAGGCAAAATTTCAAGTTTTGCCGCATTTCTTTCTCCTCTTGCCGACAGAGCAAGGCTGTTGTATGATAGGCATGCTATTCATCTCCGCCGCAAAGGAGCCTGCCGATGAAAATCAAAACAAAACCGCTGTCCTATGACGAAGTGATCCGGCTGCCGCAGCGTCCGAGCCCCCTGCTCCGCACGCTGTTTCGCCTGGCCACCGCAGGCGATCTCAAAAACGCGCATTTCACCTATACCACCGAGCGGATGGACGCCGTGGGCGACGGGCCGTACCTCATCCTGATGAACCACTCCAGCTTTATCGACCTGGAGATCGCGGCGGCGGTGTTCCGCGACAAGCCCTACTGCATCGTCTGCACCTCCGACGGCTTTGTGGGCAAGGAGGCGCTGATGCGGGGCATCGGCTGCATCCCCACGAACAAGTTCGTCACCGACGTTTCGCTGATCGCCGACATCCGCCACGCGCTGGAGGCGGAAAAATGCAGCGTGCTGCTCTACCCCGAAGCCAGCTACAGCTTTGACGGCCGCGCCACGCCGCTGCCGCGCGGGCACGGGGCGCTGCTCAAGCGTCTGGGCGTGCCGGTGGTGGGCGTGCTGACCGAGGGCGCGTTCTCCCGCGACCCGCTCTACAACTGCCTGCAAAAGCGCGACGTTCCGGTATCCGCCGTCGTGCGCGGTCTGCTGACGCGCGAGGAGCTGCGCGAAAAGTCCGCCGCCGAGCTGGACGCCCTGCTGGACGAGATGTTCTCCTTCGACCACTTTGACTGGCAGGAGAAAAACCGCATCGAGATCAAAGAGTCGTTCCGCGCGGACGGGCTGCACCGCATCCTCTACAAATGCGCCGCCTGCGGCGCGGAGGGCGAGACCGAGGGCAAGGGCACGCGCTTCGTCTGTCACCACTGCGGCAAGGCTTACGAGCTGGACGCGCTGGGCCGTCTGTGCGCGCTCTCCGGCGAGACGGAGTTCCCCCAGATCCCCGACTGGTACGCCTGGGAGCGCGCGGAGGTGCGCCGCGAGATCGAGGCGGGCGCTTACCGGCTCGACGCGGAGGTCGATATCGGGATGCTCGTGGACTTCAAGGCGATCTATATGGTCGGCAGCGGGCGGCTGGTGCACGACCGGAACGGCTTTGTGCTGACGGGCTGCGACGGCAAGCTGCGCTTTGAGCGTCCCGCCCGCCAGAACTACAGTCTGTACGCCGATTACTACTGGTACGAGCTGGGCGACGTCATCTGCATCGGCGACACGCAGACGCAGTACTACTGCTTCCCCAAGGCCGGCGTGCCCGTCGCCAAGGCGCGGCTCGCCACGGAGGAGATCTACAAGCTGCTGCGGGAAAAGAGTGAGAAGCGGGCGTCCGACACGGAATTGTAAAAAATTTGTGACCCTCTTGCAAAAACGGTACAGGCGGCATACAATACGCTTGCTGTTTCAATAATATGTATAAAGGAAGCGATACTATGGCAAAAATCGACATTATCTCCGGCTTTCTGGGCGCGGGCAAGACCACGCTCATCAAGAAGCTGCTGGAGGAAGCCTACCAGGGCGAAAAGATCGTTCTGATCGAAAACGAGTTCGGCGAGATCAGCATCGACGGCGGCTTTTTACAGGGCACCGGCGTACAGATCAGCGAGATGTCCTCCGGCTGCATCTGCTGCTCCCTCGTGGGCGACTTCGGCGAGGCGCTCAAGGACGTGCAGGCCAAATACAGCCCCGACCGCATCGTCATCGAGCCGAGCGGCGTCGGCAAGCTCTCCGACGTCATCCGCGCGGTGGAGGACGTCGCGAAGGAGGACAAGGAGATCGTCCTCAACAGCTTCATTACCGTCGCTGACGCCGGCAAGTGCAAGGTCTACATGAAGAACTTCGGCGAGTTCTTCAACAATCAGGTCGAGCACGCGGGCTGCATCATCCTCTCCCGCACGGGCAAGCTCAGCGAGGAGAAGATCAACGCCGCGGTCGCGCTGCTGCGCGAGCACAACGCCACCGCCACCATCATCACGACCCCGTGGGAGCAGGTGGACGGCAAGCAGATCCTCGCGTCCATGGAGCGCACCAGCGCCGACTTCATCCATGAGCTCAAGGAGATCATGGAGCATGAGGAGTTCGACGATGACGAGTGCGACGATCCCGATTGCTGCTGCCACCATCACGATGAGGAGGATGAGCACGAGCATCATCACCATCATCATGACCATGACGAGCACGAGGAGCATGAGCACCATCACCATCATGACCACGATGCGCATGACGAGCACGGTCATCACCACCATCATCACCACCACGGCCACGACGCCGACGAGGTGTTCACCGACTGGGGCGTGGAGACGCCGAAGTCCTTCCCCGCCGCGGAGCTCGAGCGCATCCTCACCGCGCTGGATTCCGGCGCGTACGGTCAGATCGTGCGCTGCAAGGGCATCGTGAACGGCGGCGACGGCAAGTGGCTGCACTTCGACTACGTCCCCGAGGAGCATGAGGTGCGCGAGGGCGCGGCGGACGTGACGGGCCGCCTGTGCGTCATCGGCGCGGAGCTCAAGGAAGATAAGCTGAAAGAACTCTTTGGAGTGTAAGATCCTATGGACATCCCTGTTTACGCGGTCGCCGGTTTTTTAGACGGCGGCAAGACAAATTTCATCAACGGCATTTTGCAGGACGGCTTTGCCAAGCAGGATAAGACGCTGCTGATCTGCTGTGAGGAGGGCGACGAGGAGTACGACGTCGAGGCGATGGGCAATGTCGCCGTCGAGATGATCGACGAGCTCGAGGGCTTCACGAAGGACGCGCTCAAGGCGCTGGAGAAGAAGCATCGTCCGAAGCAGATCTTGATCGAGTACAACGGCATGTGGCCCTTCGAGCAGTTCAACGAGCTGCCGGCCAACTGGATCCTGTACCAGATCATGACCTTTGTCTACGCGCCCAGCTTTGAGGTCATGTCCCGCAACATGGGCCAGCTGATGATGGAGAAGATCAAGAACGCCGACATGCTGGTGTTCAATCGCGCCACGCCCGAGGTGGCGGAGGCGCTGCGCAAGCGCAACCTTCGCATGGTGAACCGCCGCGCCGATATGTATATTGAGTACGAGGACGGCACCAGCGAGAACTATCTCACCGGCGACGAGTGCCCCTTCGACGTGACGCAGGACCCCATCGAGATCCCGGACGAGGATTTCGGCGTCTGGTATGTGGACGCCATGGACCACCCCGAGCACTACGACGGCAAGCGCCTGCACATGAAGGCGATCATGTGCCACTCGAAGAAGTACCCCGGCACCTTCGTTCCCGGGCGCTTCGCCATGGTCTGCTGCGCCAACGACACCCAGTTCCTCGGCGTGGTCGCCAAGGGCGACGCGCTGCAAAAGTACAAAAACCGCGACTGGATCGACGTCACGGCGACGTGCAAAAAGGAGTTCTTCGAGGCCTATCAGGGCGACGGCCCCGTGCTCTATGTGGAGAGCGTTTCGTCCACCGACGCCCCGAAGGAAGAGGTTGTCGGTTTCTGAGAAAAAAAATGGCGGCTCTCAGCCGTCATTTTTTTCGTTCCATTCCGCCCACGCCTCGTCAAACCTCGCGCGGCGGTAACGCTCGTCGTTTCCGAAATACAGGTCAAGCGTGACGCTCTGCGGCGTCTCTCCCGCGGCGGAAAAGCCGTACTGCGCCGCGCGGCGGAGCGCCGCCGCGTCGTTTTTCGGCGCCTCGACGCGCAGCGTGTCGCAGCCCAGCGGGCGCGCGCAGGAGATCGCCTGCCCAATAAGCCGGATGCCGAGGCCGCGGCCCCGTATTGCCTCATCGAGCCGAAACTCTTCGATCTCCGCGACTCCGCTCTCTCCCCGCTTCACCGCCACCGCGCCGACGTACTCATCCTCCCGCACAGCGCGGAAGCGTCCCTCGGCGCTCCCGTCCGGCTCAAACCAGATGCCCGGCTCCAAGCCGTTTTTGGTCTTGGTCCACAGCTGACGGTGCAGCGTCGTCAGCTCCTCCGACAGGTGCGTGGCGTCGTCGCGGTAAACGACGCGGATATCGTCCCCGTCTGCCTCCAGCTTCGTCACCGCCGTATTTTCGGCGTGGCCCGTCCGGTCAAGGTCCTCCAGAGAAAGCCCCTGCAGCGTACCCGTCAAGGTGCGCAGCGCCATGCCGTGCGACACGACCGCCACCGTCTGATCCGGATGCGCCGCAATGATGTCACGCAGCGCCGCAAGCGTGCGCTCGCGCACAACCGCCATGTCCTCCCCGCTGTCGACGTGCCACTGCGCGATTCGGGTGTTGAACTGCACCAGCCGCTCGCGGTCGAACTTTCCCAGCCACGTCCAGGTCCTGTCCTCCCACGGGCCCACGCCGATCTCGCGCAGGCGCGGGTCTGTCCGCAGGGGAAGGTCATGCACGCGTGTGATCGCCAGCGCCGTGGTCTGCGTCCGCGTCCGGTCGCTGGAATACACGGCGTCAAAATGCTCGTGCGCAAAACGCCCCGCCAGCGCCGCGATCTGCCGGTAGCCGCGCGCGGTGACGGTGCTGTCATAGTGTCCGTGGCAGCGGCGATAGAGATTGCCCTCCGCCTCGGCATGGCGGATCAGATAGACAGTCGTCATGGTTCATTGTCCTTTTCTGTTTTTGCATATTATAGCGAAGCTGCCGTCTCTTGGCAATCATCGCGCAGCATGTTTTCGGTTTTTTCGGGCATACTCTGTCCTGTGGACAAAGGAGTGTGATGAAAATGAAAACCACCGCTTTTCTGCGCGGGATGGGCGTCGGCGCGGTGGCCGGCGCCGCGATCGGCGCAATCGTCGCCACGAACCGCAGCTCCATGCGGACGGGTATCGGCCGGGCCATGCAGCAGGCCGGCGCCGCGATGGACAGCGCTGTGTACGACTTCATGCACACGATGCGATAAGCGCCAAGCAAAAGAGCCCCGAAACCGCATGGTTTCGGGGCTCTTTTGCTTGGCGCAGTGGGAGGGATTCGAACCCTCGGGCCGCTTTTGGCTGTTGTTTCGTCTCAAATTGCTCAGGGTGCCTTTCCGGCGCCATAAACTCTGCCCAAGTATGTATGGTGGTTAGCTTTTCTTGCTATTTTTCAGTTCGTCCTAATTATAATAGAAAGGTTAGACAGAACCTGTCCATCTGATGAAAAACATGAGCCGGGCGACGCCTCGGCGGTCGTCACTTTGTTATCTCAGTGCAATGGTCGGGAACTGAGACTTGCCGAGGAAGTATTGAAGCTCTTTTTAATGCGCTATACAGATTCGCCTGTATAGGCGAATCCTCTCATACTTTAAGCGCGTCAAGCAAATCCTATGCTTGACGAGGCTTGCGAAATGTAGTACGATTGCAATACAAGGAGGTGGCGCTGTTATGGCGATGGATGCAACGTGCCAGATCCGGATGGACGGAGAGCTTAAAACGCAGGTGGAGGCGCTGTACCGCGATCTTGGCACCTCGTTTGCCGAGGCGGTGCGCATTTTTGCCCAGCAGAGCGTCAGAGAGGGACG
>Ga0310695_10001111_pt1 | contig 65441 bp, 57 predicted proteins | sample RumenRJG_04DNA_FD_203882 | JGI IMG/M metagenome (GOLD analysis project Ga0310695, IMG submission 203882) | Bovine rumen microbial communities from Lethbridge, Alberta, Canada - RJG_04 (v2) (version 2) | ecosystem: Host-associated > Mammals > Digestive system > Stomach > Rumen | place: Canada... | reverse complement strand
GATAATTCCTGCCGAGTGCCCACACAGATTGTCTAAACTGTTTGTTAAAGAACTTCGCTGAGCTTTACCCTGTCAGCGAGTGCGTATTTTAGAGATTTTTTGAACCCCGTCAACACTTTTTTCGAAATTTATTACATTTTTCATTATTCTGGTCATTTTTTAACCAAAAAGGTTAAATAGTAACCGTTTTTTCAGCATGTGACACTCCTCAAATTCCATTTTTGACGTTATTTCAGTATTTGCGGCCTGATTTTCGGAAAATCTCCTGCAGAATCCACCTTATACCCGACTGCCGGCCAAAATCACAACACCTGACAATTGTCACTCTCTTGAACATCGAAGCTCATTACTGTTTTAAGGTTTTTGATAGAATAAGACGAAAAAGTTCATCCTGTGCTGTTCATATGGGTTAACGGACTGCAATGAAATATACCAAATATCTGAAATCATGCTTTATAGCATTCATCATCTCCCTTCTCTACATCATATTTGTTACAAGATTCATTGACGACATTGCAGAAGATTCCGGCATATTTGTCATATTAAGCACTTCTCTGATATTCATATCAGGAGTTCTGTCCCCCTTAACTTTTCTCATGTCCGGGAAATACACCACCGCACGCAAGGAAGCTGCAAGACCGGACATCCCGGAGTCCTCACACTCCGCATCCGGAGGAGAAACTCAGTCCCCGCATTCCGAAAACCCCACTGTATTTAACAAAAAAAATGATTATGACAATAAAGAATCCGGCGCCGGGTATTCAGAAAACGACATCTCACTAATACCTGGCAGCAAAGCAAATGCCATCAATGGTCGCAAAGGAAGGGGATACTCCGGAATTAACATCAAGGTACGCGGCCCGGTACATCCCGGCACTTCGCAAGATGCAGATATTGAGTCCATAAATCCCGGAGTGGCAACCCCGGAGGAACTGGCAGTGATACGACAAAAAAACCGGGTAAAGGTTATAAAGCCTGCCAAAAAGGATGATGCTCCTGAACCATAATCCCGGATATGTTTTCTGATCTCAGAAAACAAGATGCAGCACTCCCATGTACTGCTTTCACATGTCCTGTCCGGCATCCGGCCTGAATTCCAAACACTTTTGGAAGCCGAATCTGTTAAAAACCTGCCTGTTCTGTTCTGAAAGCATGCTCATATCCGTGCAGAAAGCCACATTTGCAACAGACGTCTCTCTTTCAGGATACATCTTTTTCGGCATTGCCCCCAAAAGAGATCGGACCCTCCTCCCGATAGCCCTGCCGGAATCAATGAGCATCGCCTGCGGCATAATACAATGGATCTCGTTTTTAATATGCGGAAAGTGCGTACACCCCAGCACTACCACATCGGGCTGCCTGTATTCCGGAAGAGATGTCCAGGGGGAAAGTACTTCTGCAATCTCACCGAGATTGCATGACAATCCCGCAAGCATATCCTCGGCTATTCGCACCAGTTCAGTGGTTCCTATACTGAGAACCTGAACTCCGCCGGCAAAATCTCTTATTAAATCATGCGTATAGCTTCTGGCAACGGTCCCGGGGGTTGCCAGAAGTCCGATTATTTTTCTCTTTGTAAGGCGTGCCGCCGGTTTAATGGCCGGCACCACCCCCACTACAGGAATGCTGATGGCGGCTCTCACGGACTGAAGCGCTATGGTGCTGGCAGTATTGCAGGCTATCACCACCATGTCGAAATGGTACATTTCTGTTATTCTGCGTATCAGATCAGTAACTCTGTTCCTGATAAAATCAGAGGGTTTATCACCATACGGAAAAAAGGCATTATCAAACAAAAAACACGGTTCAATTTCCTGATATTCAGCTATCACATCCCGGAAAACGGACAGACCTCCCACTCCCGAATCAAAAAACAGTACGTTGAACATCTCTATACCTCAGACAAGTATTCCTTTCCGAACATTCCTCTCCGACAATCCGGGGATAATCGGGAATGTCAAACATCCATATGATAATCCCTGACTGCTGTTTCATAAACACAATTCATATTCTACAGTTATTCACAGCAATATAACCACATTCAAAGTTATTAACACTTTATCATCTGATAACACACAGGTTATTAACAGATATGACTTCCTGATAAATACTGTGTTGGAGCCCGCGTCACGTAACCGGAACACCGAAAAGCATTCTGAAGGTCACATATACACAGCAGTTCAGAATCTGCCGCCATGTTACTAAAACCGTAGCATTCCGGGACGGCCGCTATCCGAGTACCGCAATTGCATCTGTCAGTTCCCACTGTACACAATTATTGAGAATAAGGTGTTAACAAATCTCTCAACAACCTGTGACCGGCCTGTGCATTTTAGGAATTATCCCCATGGATCAGTCGGAGACAGTATTTACCGGCACCATTTTCACAAATTCCAGCTACAAATTCTCCAGGATGCTCCGCAAACAGCATCGTCACACAGCCCGTGCAATACCTGGTAAGTCATGGAAATAAAAAACCATCTGCGGAAATTCCCGAAGATGGTTTCAGAAACAACAGCATCAGAATCAATATAACTATCTGATTCTGTGGTGCTTTATTAAAAGTTAAAAGAAATTTTTCAACGTTATGGTTCCGCTTACAACAGCTCCTTCAGCAGGGTATCCTCTTTGTGTTTCATATTTCCTGTCAAAAAGATTATCAGCTTTCACTCCAAAGCGCACCCTGTCATTCCAGGTGTAACCAACCCCAAGAGAAACTGTTCCATACCCTGGCAAACGAGGGCCGTATCCGACATTTCTGTGCGATACGAAACGGTAATTGCCGAAATAATCAAAATTATGAGCTTCTCCGTTTATCAAAGCCTTGTAAGTCTGACGGGATCTGTAGGCTATGTCATTTCCTGTCTTCCGATCCTCAGGGTCCATCAAATCGGCAGTAGCCTTTACAGAAAGCCATTTGTCAAACGAATACTCCAGACCTGCTTCAAGTCCGCGAATTCTGGCCTTTGAAACATTTTCATATCCATTGACCCAGGCTATCATGTCTCTGACATTATTAAGATATCCGTTCAGGTAATAACCAAAATTATCGGCAGCCCCCTTGATATTAAACTCCACGTTTGAAGACTTTTCAGGTCTGAGATTAATATTACCGGCAGGACCGAATGTTGCCGGGTAGTAAAGCTCGGAAAGAGTCGGAGCTCTGAATGCGGTTCCGCCTCTTACCGAGAGCGACAGTAAAGGAATAATCTTTATGCCCATACCGGCATCAAAAGTTGTTCTGGTACCAAATCTGGAATTATCATCCAGACGAACCGATGCCTCACCGAGAAACATCTCATCGTTATATTTTGCAAGCAGGGAATACCCTCTGTTCACCAATGAAATATCCCTGTTTCCAAATTTTGTTCCGTAAGTATTGGAATCATTGTCCAGCACATTGTTGTCATAATCCAGACCAAATCCGGCCAGAAGATCCCCCAGGGGATTCCAGTAGTTGACAAAATGACCATTAAAGGCCTGAACCTTGAAAACTGATGATGAAGGACCGTAGAGGGACTGCCCCTTGGGATAGTTATAATCATTGCTTCTGGAAAACATCAGCCCCAAATCATAACGGTACAGCTCCCCGTTATAGTTGGATCCGGCATTAAAGATATTCCTTTCCACCTGATTGCGATCCATTTCATGAACATTACCCCAGTCAGAAAAACTGGAATTATCATAGTCTCCGCGGTTATAAATATAATTGTAGCTTCCTGATATTTCTATTCCCGCATCAGTGGTGTGAGCATACAGCAATTCCAGATTTTTGTTCTTATATCCGTGCTCATCCCCATCGTTAAGACCGGACAGCGGATGCACGTTATAGCCATCCGCGCTGGATACACCCCCGGCGACCTTGATAACATCACTGTCAGAAATCGCCACAGCATTATTTACGGCAAGATCATGAGCCTCGTGCGTCCCAAAAGAATAGCTCAGTTCCTGATGATTTTTATAAGCCGGTCTGGTAATAATGTTAATGACGCCTGACAGTGCGTTAGCCCCGTAAACGGTTGCACGCTGTCCTCTTATATATTCAACCTTCTCGATTATATCTGCAGGCAGAAAGTTGGGGTTCACTGCGGCAATGCCTGATGAATTCAGAGGATTACCGTCAAGCAGAACCAGCACATGTTCGGCCTTTCCCCCGCGAACATAAAAATTTGCAGACTGTCCGCGTCCGCCATAACTTACGGTATCAACTCCCGGCAGAAGATCAAGAACCTCCTTAACGGTATGAAGCTCCATCTTTTCTATCTGATCCCTGGTTACCACTTCAACAGGAGCCAGAACCGATGCCTCGCTTTCCGGTATTCTGGAGGCCGTAACTACAACATCCTCGATTTTTAAGGTCTCGGCAGAAACCACAACTGCGGGAAACAGCATTCCCAGCATCAAATATTTAACTTTCATTGATTAGCCCTTATTCATTACGCGTGAACAGTTAACAGACACCGGGGCAAGTATTCGGACTCCTTTAAGACTCTGAGACTTCCCGCCGTAAGGCAGTGTCATTATCAGAATCAGCTGCAAAGTTACCGCTGCGCGACAGTTCTGGATTTTCACCAGATTCCTTTTTAAGAAGAACACCTCCGGATAACCGCGAATTATAATCACCGCCAAAAATATTTTCATAAAAATCGCAATGACGACTGTCAAAGAGGATAGCAATGAGTACCCGAAAGAAAACTCAAACAAGTGCATCCGTTATCGGCAAAAACAGAGATGAAGACCGGGAAAACTGAAAAACAGATCAGAAATGGCATACAAAAAGGCCATGGCATCAATCAGGTAACCATGGCCTTACAATAAATCAGAAACAGAAACTATATCATTCCATATAGTGTTCAGGCATCGGAATCCTGGCAACACCGGTCCTGACCGCAGCCTCGGCAACCGCTCTGGCAACACGCTTAACAAGACGGCGATCCATCGGCTTCGGCATGATATATTCCGGACCAAATTCCAGACTGTCCGCACCGGAAGCCTTCACAACCTCTTCCGGAACTGGTTCCTGCGCAAGGAGACGGATTGCGTTCATTGCAGCTTTCTTCATCTCAAGGTTAATTTCAGTGGCGCGGACATCAAGAGCACCTCTGAAAAGGAACGGGAAGCAAATAACATTGTTGATCTGGTTAGGATAATCCGAACGTCCGGTACCAAAAATAATATCCGGACGGGCCTTCCTGACAATTTCCGGAGCCACCTCCGGATTCGGATTCGAACAGGCAAAGATAACAGCCTTCGGGGCCATGCTCTTAACCTGTTCCTCACTTACCAGATTTGATCCGGAAACTCCCAGGAAAACATCGGCATCTTTAAGAGCCTCCGTCAGGGTGGTGGGACCGGTATCATTTACAAAACGAGGCTTTTCTCCGTTGAGATCGGTACGCTCAGAACGAATAATACCATGCCGGTCTACCATGAAGAAATGATCTCTCTTTGCACCGCTGGCAAGAAGCAAGTCGGAACAGGCAACACCGGCAGCACCGGCACCAAGGCATACTACCTTGCAATCCTCAATATTCTTTCCCTGAAGCTTAAGGGCGTTGAGAATACCGGCGGTTGTTACAATGGCGGTACCATGCTGGTCATCATGAAAAACCGGGATGGAACATAGCTTCTTAAGACGTCTTTCAATCTCAAAGCACTCCGGAGCCTTTATATCCTCAAGATTGATACCTCCAAAAGTATCGGCTATGTTGGCGACAGTATTGACAAAATCATCAATATCTTTGTGTTTTACCTCAATATCTATGGCATCGACATTGGCAAACTTCTTAAACAGCAGTGCTTTTCCTTCCATTACCGGCTTTGACGCCAGTGGTCCGAGGTTACCGAGACCAAGAATTGCCGTTCCGTTGGAGATAACAGCTACCAGATTACCTTTGATGGTATATCTGTAGGCATTTTCCGGATTGTCTGCAATCTCGCGCACCGGCTCAGCCACCCCCGGGCTATAAGCCAAAGTCAGATCATGAGCGGTCTCCGCGGGTTTGGTAATGCTGATGGAAATCTTGCCCGGTGCCGGGTGTTCATGATATTCCAAAGCTTCTTCATGTAATTTACTGTCAGCCATAAGAAAAAACTCCAATAAACAGGACTGTAACTGTTATTGTATATGAAAAGTCCGAAACAGACGAAAACGACCTGAAAAAACAGAATTATCTGCTCCAAAAACGGGCGGGGATCGCATAAAAGCCCCCGAAAAAAGCCCCGCAATGGTTAAAGAATAAACAATATTGCAACAAATTTGGGAAAATGAAACAAAAAATGTTCAGTGGGACAACTTTTAGAATAATGAAAAACAAAAATCCCGGAACATATTTCAGCCCGGGATTTGCTCAGAATACTGGAAATACAAACTTATTTCTTGGCGCCAAACATACCGAAACGCTTGTTGAAACGCTCTACACGTCCTGCATTGTCGACAATCTTCTGCTTGCCGGTAAAGAAAGGATGGCATGCAGAGCATACATCAATGCTGAGATCCTTGCCGAGAGTTGAACGCACCTTGAAGGTGTTGCCGCAGGAGCACTTAACGGTAATAAAATCGTATGCCGGGTGAATATCTTTTTTCATGGGAAACCTCATTCAGGCTGTGTCGCCATCAGACCACTTTCGCGCCTGACACCACACATAGTTAAAGTAAAAGTCAAAAAACGGGTCGCATGATATATTATTGAGAGAGAATGTGCAATAGGTGTAATAAAAATAATGTATCTGCAAGTTGCCGTAAATATCCACATTTACCAGCCTTTGGAATATGCTACCCCTGACGAAATCACGGATGATCATAACTCTGCCGATAACAACACACTGGGGCTGATTTTTTCAGACACCCCCCCCTCTTCCGGTACGCCGAAGCAATGCCCTAAAAACATGACAGGATGCCGGGTTCTTGTACCGGTGGGCTCACGGGAGGTTTTGGGCGTGGTCATTTCGGAACATCGGAAAAACGACATTTCAGATAACCAAAACTGTCAGAGAACCATAAAAAAGGTGCTTAGATTCATAGACGATGTGCCGGTTTTTGATCATAACATACTTTCATTACTGCTCTGGGCAGCATCCTATTATCATTATCCTGTAGGAGAAGTATTCTTTTCAGCCCTCCCGCCGCTCCTGAAAAACGATTATCCCGCCACACTTCCGAAAATAGAGGGCTGGGAAAAATCTGACGCTGCCAATCCGGAAAAAATCCCGTGTCGGAGCAGCAAAGGCAGAGATGCCTGGAACTGTCTGCGGAATAAACCCCTGGCAACAGCGGATTTCAAAAACATGGGAATCCCCGTCACAGTTCTTAAAGGGCTTGAAAAAAAAGGGCTCATAAAGCGAATTAACTTAAGAGATCGTCAGAAACCGTGGTATCAGGAAGAAATTACCGTTAATCACGAATTCATCATGAACGGAGAACAGAACAGGGCAGTCTCCGAAATTTGCGCAAAAAACGGATTCAATGTTTTCCTCATAAACGGCGTTACCGGTTCCGGAAAAACCGAAGTGTATCTTAATGTAATCGAAAAAGTCATCAGCAAAGGACTTCAGGCAATGGTTCTGGTTCCTGAAATCAACCTTACGCCGCAGACCGTAAAACGTTTTTACCGGCGTTTTTCAGTTCCCATAGTCTGTATAAACTCGGCAATGCCCGCAAAAGAAAGACTCAATTCCTTTCTGCTGTTTTCAGGAGGAAACGCCGCCATTCTGATCGGAACCAGAAGCGCCGTTTTCACCCCCATGCGTTTCCCGGGGATAATTATTATTGATGAAGAGCATGACGGATCTTTCCGTCAGGAAGACGGCTTTCGCTACCATGCCAGGGATCTTGCAACGGTAAGAGCTCGGATGGAGAATATTCCGATAATTCTCGGATCGGCTACCCCGTCACTGGAAAGTCTTTACAACGTCAGGATCGGAAAATATCACGAGATAAATCTTCTCAGCAGAGCAGGGAATGCCCAACCGGCAAAAATAATTCCCATCAACATGTGCCGTGAAGGACAGTTTCACGGTATTTCGGATTCAATGCTCATAGCAATCCGGGCTGAACTGGCACAGGACAACCAGGTTCTGATTATGCTTAACCGTCGCGGCTACGCTCCAAAAATCATCTGCCATGACTGCGGATATGTTTTTTTGTGCGGAAACTGCGATTCCGGCCTTTGTTATCACCAGGACCGGCATATTCTGCTGTGTCATCACTGCGAAACCAGATATCCAGTTCCCACGGAATGTCCTGTTTGCAAAAGCAGAAATCTTACGGTTACGGGGAACGGCACCGAACAGCTTGAGAGCTGCCTTAAAGAGCATTTTCCAGATGAAAGTATTGTCCGCATTGATCGCGACAGCGTTAACAGAAAAGGAGTTTTGGAACGGTATCTTCAGGAAATCAATGACAAGAAGCATCACATCATCATCGGGACTCAGATGCTGGCAAAGGGACATGATTTTCCCGAAGTCACTCTTGTAGGCATAATCAATGTCGACAGCAGTCTCGTCAGCGAGGATTTTCGATCCCGGGAAAAGCTGGCACAGCTGATCATTCAGGTAAGCGGAAGAGCAGGAAGAGGCACTAAAAAAGGGAAAGTGCTTCTTCAGACCTACTGGCCGAATCATCCCCTGCTGGAGCTTCTAATAAACAAAGGATACAACGCCTTCGCAAAAGAAGAATTGTCCTGCAGAGAAAAACTGCGACTTCCCCCGATTACCAGTCACGCCGTTATCAGGGGCAATTCTCCAAGTCACAAATCGCTCTCGGATCTTATGGATGAAATATATTTTTTTCTGCTGGAAATCTGCACCGTTTTCCCTCACACAAAAATACATCCGCCAATGGCAGCTTCCATGGAAAGAATAGGAAACAGATATCATCTTAACATTGTTATAGAATCAGAAACCCGCATCGAACTCCAGAAATTTCTTACGACTCTGATAAATCACAAAAACGAAATCAGACACCTTAATAACTGCCGGATCGTAATTGACGTGGATCCCTCAACAACTTTGTAAATCCCGGATACTCCGTTTTTTGGCAGCACCGAACCAAAGTCTTCATGACATCGTCATGATATCAAAACTCTTGAAATTTTCATCACAGCCGGTAGGAAAAGAGCAAACGCAAAAAAATGAAAAGTTTCACATGTTCGGCGCATGCATAATGCACAGCAATCCTCCTTGATTGCAAATATCTGAAAAATGCTTATACTTTACCCATAATCTGTAGCCTGCTTCACAAAAAGTGCTTAAACAGAATCGTAAAAACATCAAGTCACGATCATCGCTCTGCCATGTGAGCCGTTAACGTACCTGGTGCCACAGAATCAACAAATGGAATTTTTTCATGAAAGAGTATATTCAGAATCTTCTTACCAATATTGTATCCTGCTTAAAAAATGAAAACATCCTGTCTGCGGATACTCAGATTCGCATCATGGTAGAAAATACCAAGGATAAGACACATGGCGACTACGCGTCAAATATTGCCATGATGCTTGCCAGACCCATGAAAAAAAATCCTCGGGAAATTGCCGAGATCCTGACATCACGCATTCCGGAAAACGACAAAATCTCCCGCGTTGAAATCGCCGGTCCCGGATTTATAAACTTTTTTGCCAACAAGTCATTTGTTGAAAATCAGGTTAACAGCATGCTCAGGGATCCCATGCTGGGTGTAAGGCCGTCAAGAACCCCGGAAACAGTGGTGATTGATTACTCTTCGCCCAACGTGGCAAAGGAAATGGCCGTACACCATATCAGATCCACAGTAATAGGTGATGCCGTGGTTCGCATTTTGGAATTTCTCGGAAACCGCGTAATCAGAGCCAACCACATCGGAGACTGGGGAACCCAGTTTGGCATGCTCATAGCCTGTCTTGAAAAGAAGGAAAATGAAAACGCCAGTTCCCTGGAGCTTTCGGATCTGGAAGCCTTCTACCGCGAAGCGAAGAAATACTATGACGAAGATCCTCAATTTGCGGAAAAGGCCCGTAAATACGTTGTTAAACTGCAAAGCGGTGATGAATATTGCCGGGAAATGTGGCAGAAACTGGTAAAGATTACCATGGATCAAAATCAGGAGATATACCGCAGACTTAACATCTCGCTGACTGAGAAAGATGTTATGGGGGAAAGTCTCTATAACCCCATGCTGAAACCACTGGTGGATGACCTCATATCCCGCAACCTTGCAAAGGAGGATCAGGGAGCTATTGTAGTTTACCTTGACAGCTTCAAAGACAAGGAGGGAAATCCTCGCGGCGTGATAGTACGGAAAAGCGATGGCGGATACCTTTACACTACCACCGATATTGCCTGCACAAAATATCGCGTTGAACATTTCGGAGCTAAAAGAATCATCGTATTCGCCGATTCAAGACAACACGAGCACCTGCTGATGGCCTGGGACATCGCAAGAATGGCTGGTTATCTTCCGGAAAATGTTCTGACCGAGCATGGTTCGTTCGGAATGATGCTTGGGAAGGATGGCAAACCATTTAAAACCAGAACCGGCGGTACCGTAAAGCTTAAGGAATTTCTTGATGAAGCGGAAAACCGTGCGGCTGCACTCATGTCCGACCGTGATAACAATCTTTCCCCGGAGGAAAAAAGTCAGGTTATCCACACCGTAGCCATGGGAGCCGTGAAATATGCGGATCTGTCCAAGAATCGCACTACTGACTACATCTTTGACTGGGATAACATGCTCACATTCGACGGCAACACCGCACCTTATCTGCAATATGCGTACAGCCGGGTAAGATCGATTTTCCGGAAAACCGATGCCACTCCGGGGGAAATAAAAATTACTTCCCCCGAAGAAGAAGATCTGCTTCTTAAATTTACCAAATTTAACGAGGTGGTAAACGGCGCTGCCGAAAAGGCAATGCCACATCTTCTGTGCACATACCTGTATGAGCTTGCAGGTTTGTTTATGAAATTCTATGAATCCTGTCCGATAACAAGATCTGAGGTTCCCGATAACATCAAGGCAAGCAGACTGGCCATTGCTGAATGCGCTGCTAAAATTCTCAAAACCGGACTTGGCCTGCTGGGAATAGAAACTTTGGAAAAAATGTAATGGTAGTTGCTGTAAATAAAAGCCGTAAAAGGAATTCCGGAAATAAAACCCCGGAAAAATCTCACCATTCCCTGACAGTCATTGTTACTGTCTCGGTAATCCTGTTTTTCTTTATGGCTTTCGTGACATGGCTATGGTTATCCAAAACGCCGAAACAGCAGGCTCCTAAACCGCAACATCAGGAACAGCCCCGGCAGCAAAGGCCGGTCAATACCTACTCCTATACGGAAATTCTGGAACATAAGGAAATTGATTCTGGCTCCGGCGTCACAATCACCAGGAATTACGAAGCCGAACGTCAGGCCAAAGAGGCAGAATACTACCGCAAAATAGCGGAAAAGAAAAAGCGTGCTGCCGAAGAAAAGGCCAGACTGCAGGCAGAAAAGGAACTCCGACAGGAAAAGGAACGTCTTGAGAAAGAGCGTATCAGGCTCGAAAAAGAAAAAGCCCGACTTGAAAAGGAAAGAAAGGCTCAGGAAGCAAAGGATGCCAAAGAAGCCAGAAGCTCGGCGGCAACACCCGGCAGTAATCCCGTTTCAGGTCCTGACAATTCCGGAATCATGATGGTAACAAAGGCCGGAGACAAGCAACTGGTTGTCAACGACAAGCGTCAGAAAGGAATGACCTATCTCTACTGTCAGGAAAACTACCGCACTTCCAGAGATGCCGAATCAATAAAGGCCCGTATGGCTCTTGAAGGACAGGCATCCATTATTTACCGAAAAAAAATGGGTGGCGGTTATGTCTACAGTCTGATTGTGGGACCGGTAAACGGTGATAAAAACACTGTGAAGGCAGCTGCCAGAAAAGTTTACGGTATCACCTGCAACTGAACGAAAAAATCCCTGATGGTGTCAGGGATTTTTTGACAGACAAGATGTATTATTCAGTACTTTTCCTTGTACACTATCTCGATAGCCCGTACAAGTTTCTCAAAATCCTTGTCAGTCCACATCATCCCGGCATGCTCCTGACTTTCCTTGTCGAAGGATCTTTTAAGACGGGCAACCATTTCATCATAACGCTTAGGTGTAATTTTTATCATCTCGCACTTATCAAAATCACAAATCCACGGATTATCAGCACCATCGAGAAGAAGGTTATTAATATTCAGATCTGAATGATATATTCCCGCTCTGAACAGGGTTCCGATGGCATCTCCCATTTTTAGAATCTCGGCATCAGTCATCGGTCTTTCGGAAAGAATCTTGCCAACATTGCGGGCCCCGGTAATTTCCCTGGTGATAATGTCGTTTCTGACAAACATTCCTGATCTGGTAACACGTGCCAGAATCGGGGTCGGAACGTGCAATCCCATGGCTCTCATTCTCAAAAGCAGATCATATTCCTGAACAGATCTTTCGGCAGTGGCGGAAAAACTGAAGAACTTGTCGTTCAGGAGTTTTGCCATCATGCCGCCGCGATAATAATGACGAATGATGATACGTCTGCCTTCCGGGTCATTCACCAGATAAGTCCGACCTCTTCCGATAAAAACCTGAACAACCTTTCCTCCGGATTCGTACTCGGAGATATCGCAGTACTGTTCCAGTTCCTGTTCTGTCACTCCCTTTCTGAAAAACTGCGGATTGTATACATAAGTAACTTTTTTAGTTTCGATTACCGCTTTTTCCTGTAAAGCCATAACACTTACCCCTTACCTGAAAACATACCCGAAATAATAAATGTTTTTTTGTCCCATTGCACGAATTTGGAGGGATATTCCTGTTAATATATAGCTTTCACTCGCAACTTTCACACACAACAACAGAAATACGGGTTAACACCATGGATACCACACCAACTTCGATTTGCGTTCTCAGACTTTCTGCCATCGGTGACTGCATCAACGCCCTTGCTCTGGTACAGATACTGAACAGAAATTTTCCCCATGCCGAAATAACCTGGGTAATCGGCAAGGCCGCAGCCAGCCTTTTTGAAGGAATTCCGGGTATTAATCTGGCTGTATATGACAAAAAAACCGGAATTCGTGGGATGCTCCGGCTTAGAAAACAGCTTAAAGATAAAAACTTCGATATGGTTCTGAATATCCAAAGTGCCTTCAGGGCCAGTATGGTTTCCATGATTGCCCTGAAATCCCGGGTTAAGTACGGATTTGACAAGGAAAGAGCGATGGACGGCCAGCGTTTTTTTACAAACCGAACCGTAAAATCCCCGGAACCTCCTTGTATCCATGTTCTGGACGGTTTTATCGCTTTTGCCAAAGCAATCGGCTGCACGGATCTTGAGCCAAAATGGAATTTCTTTCTTACCGAAGCCGAAATTGCACGGACAAAAAATTTCATTACCGGCAAAACAGTGCTTTTAACTCCGTGCTCGTCGAAGGAATTTAAAAACTGGACGCTTAACGGTTACATCGAAATAACCAAATATGCGATTTCCCGCGGTTTTAACGTCATTATTGCCGGAGGAAAATCGGAGTACGAGCTGCAAATGGCTGATAACATAATCAGCGGAATTCACATAGACAAGCACCGGGTAACCAGCCTGATGGGCAAAACAACTCTGAGAGAACTAGCCGCACTGATTTCCCAGGTATCGATGCTGATATCTCCCGATTCCGGCCCCGTGCATATTGCCAGTGCTCTTAACGTTCCGGTTCTGGGACTGTATGCCAATCACAATCCCGGCAGGGTGGGACCTTATAGATTCGGACAATACACGGTATCCGTGTACGATGAATATCTGAGGCAGGAACACCCTGAAGGAAATGGTGGTCTCAAATGGAGAACCAAAGTCCATAACAAGTTTGCCATGCACGGAATTACCACTGTCATGGTACGGGAAAAATTTGATAAAATTCTCACCGACTACAGGCTTTAAAAGGAAATTACCAATATGCTGGCTGTCTATCCTGGCACATTCGATCCCTTCACTCTCGGGCACCTTGATATTCTGAAGCGCAGCTCCTGTATTTTCAGCAAGGTTATTCTGGCTGTATCGGAGAGTCCGGCAAAATCTCCGGTGGTGAACTTTAAGGATCGCACGGAAATTGTTAAGCTCTGCGCTTCCGGTTTTCCCAATGTATCTGTTGAACCATTTACCGGCATGCTGGTGGATTTTTTGCAGGAAAGAAATGCCGGAGTACTGGTAAGGGGGATCAGAAATCTGTTTGACTGCGAATACGAACTAACACTGCAGGCAATGTACAAAAAGCTCATGCCTTCCCTTGAAATCGTCATGCTCCCGGCTTCTCCGAATGTCAGCTTTATCTCTTCTACCCTGGTCAGAGACGTCATCAGACATTACGGAGATATCACTCCTTTTGTTCCGCCGGAGGTATCAAAATACCTTACAGAGCACGAATGCACTCCGGGGATAAACATCAATTCCTGAGATATCCCCGCGTCAGGACTGGCATTCAGGACAATAGTAGGTGCTCCTGCCAATGACAGCATGCTCCAGCGGGGTTCCGCATATGCAACATGGCAGTCCCTTCCGGCCGTACACTTTAAGCTCGTTTACATATTGTCCGGGACTCCCGTCTGAACCGCTGAAATCATGAATGGTGGTTCCGCCCCGGCCAATTGATGCATTCAGAATCCGCTGAATGTTCCTTACCAGTACCTCACATTCCTTCTCGGTTATATCGCAGGACCTTCTTAGCGGACTGACCCTGCTGGCAAACAGGACTTCACTGGCATAGATATTCCCCACACCGACCACAACCTCATTATCCATAAGGATTTTTTTAACAGGTGCCTTAAAATGATGAATACGCTCGTAAAGAACCGCTCCTGTAAAATTTTCATCCAGTGGTTCGGGGCCCAGTCTGGCCAGTTTTGGATCCTTATAAGGGTCCTGTCCCTCCGCAAACCATTCAAAAAGTCCAAACCTTCTCTGATCGTTAAACCTGATTATCTGACCGCCGGCAATTACAATGTCAACATGGTCATGCTTGATTACCGGAGTTTCTGGGGGTACCAGATGGAGATGTCCGGACATTCCCAGATGAATAAGAACAGATCCCTGGTCTGTTCTTATGATTATATATTTGCCTCGCCGATCCACACTGAGAACTCTGAGATTTCTGAGTGTTGAAAATTCCGGGGAGATTGGCGTCCGCAATCTTGGGAAACGTACTACAAAATGCGATATGCAGTTGTTAATAAGCGCAGGAGCAATTCCTCTCCTGGTTACTTCCACTTCGGGCAATTCCGGCATTTATGATTCTCCTGACAACAAAAAAACCCGAAGTATGCACCCCGGGTTTTAAAATCTCAAAAAAACAGGATCAGAACTACTTGATCTTGCCTTCTTTGTACAGCACATGCTTGCGAACAACCGGATCATACTTCTTCATTTCGATCTTTTCAGGAGTTGTACGCTTGTTCTTGGTAGTGGTGTAGAAATGACCAGTACCAGCAGTTGAATTCAAACGAATCTTTTCACGTCCGCCCTTAGCCATTGTTTATCTCCTTAAATAACTTCACCCTTGGCACGAAGTTCAGCAAGAACCTGATCAATACCAACCTTATCAATGGTACGGATGGCTCTTGTGGTTAAACGAAGTCTTACAAACCTGTTCTCAGACTCAACCCAGAATCTGTGAAAATGCAGATTAGGAAGAAAACGGCGGCGAGTGGCATTTTTTGCATGGGAACGATTGTTTCCCACAGCAGGGCCCTTGCCTGTAACTTGGCATACTCTTGACATTGCGGTCACTCCAAATATTAAAAAGTCATTCTTTTAACACCCCAGAAGGACAACTTCAAGGTGTGCTTGACATACTCATCCTGTCTGGACAGGAATAACCCGGCATCCGAAAACAAAATCCATTCGGATCAGACACACCGACTCCGCTGACTCTTGCAGAATTCAGCATCGCCTTCTGCTGTCCGGGCAAGTCCTGCACTTCTTAAAATGTTTGCACTGGTGTCATACACTAATCAGCGTCACTGACAGCCTCACACCAACCCCCAGTTTAACGGCACTGAGAATTGCAGAAACTGCTGATAAACTTGCGGTGCGATTTTATACACCAAAAACAGATTAAAATCAACTGTTAAAAGACAAAAAACCGGGATCTGGCTGATTAACCAGCTCCTGCTCATAGCAAGGCCAGGAAAACATTCCGTTCAGCACCCGTATTTACAAGGATTCTGTCAGTACGGAACACTGCTAGCAACCGCTCTCTGCCTGTGCATCCTCAGGAAAAAATCAGACGGTTCTTATCCCTAAGCCGAGACCGCGGCATTTTATCATATTTTTCAGAACTATGTTCAGCATCACAAAAATAATCTAAACCGGCTTTTCGAAAAATCCGTCATCCGCATCACCGCAATCTCAGACTTTCGCAATAATTAGTATGCCGGTAAGCATAACGTGCTAAACTTACGGCCGTTCATTCAATTGCATGAAAGCAAAGAATAGGAAGCAAAGGTATGAGTCTTTCTGGCAAAAAAATTATTCTCGGAATTACCGGTGGCATTGCGGCCTACAAGGCCGTCCTGCTTCTCCGGCTTCTGAAAAAAAACGACTGCGATGTTACCGTCGTAATGACCGGCGAGGCGGAAAAATTTATCACCCCTCTTACACTTCAGGCTCTGTCGGGGAAACCTGTTTTGCGGGATATCTTTTCGGATGCCGAACATAACGGCATAATTCACATAAGCACAGCATCAGAGGCCGATTTGGTGGTAATCGCTCCGGCAACTGCAAATACCATCGCCAAAATTCGGGCGGGAATAGCCGACAATCTTCTGACCTCCATCGTTTTGGCAACCCGGGCAAAAATCATGCTGGCACCGGCCATGAACCGAGTCATGTGGGAAAACTCCGCCACTCAGGAAAACATCGAAGTTCTCAGAAACAGAGGCTTTATTATTTCCGGCCCCGTGTCAGGCTTTCAGGCCTGCGGCGATAATGGCACGGGACGCATGAAAGAACCGCAGGAAATATTCAATGATATCATGGCAGTTCTCCAGGGACCGTCTGTTCCCCCGGAGCATGAGAGACTTCTCGCAGGAAAAAAAATTGTGATCACTGCCGGTCCCACCGTGGAACCCCTGGATCCGGTACGTTTTATCTCGAACCGCAGCTCCGGCAAAATGGGCTATGCCATCGCCGAAGCGGCTGTCGCCATGGGGGCAGAGACCATTCTGGTAAGCGGACCGGTACAAATTTCTCCGCCTGCCGGAGTTAAGTTCATATCTGTAAACACCGCGCAGGAAATGCATGATGCCGTTATGAACGGCATTTCTGATGCCGATGTTTTTATAGGAACAGCGGCTGTGGCGGATTTTCGAGCTGCCTCCGTATCTCCCGTAAAAATCAAAAAGAGCGCCCAAAACGAAGAACTTGACATCAGACTTATACAGAATCCGGACATCCTGTCACGGGTGGGACACTCAGAACAGCGCCCTTCCGTTGTAGCCGGTTTTGCAGCGGAAACAGACAAGCTTGAAACATACGCCATCAAAAAACTGAAAGACAAAAATGCAGATATCATTTTCGGCAATGACGTGTCTGACAAAACCATCGGATTTAACAGCGATCAGAATGAAATCACCGTATTTTCCAAAGACGGCAGAATCATTCCCCTCCCAAAATCTTCCAAAAAAGAACTGGGATTTTCTGTCCTGCGCTTAATCGCGGAAGCACTGAAGTAACACCTGTCACTTTTCTGGAACCTGACAGAACATCTTTTGGCAGGTTCCTCATTCATAATGATGACACAGTTTTCCTAGTGTTTTCCCAACAGCCTTACAGTTAGAAAAATCACAAATTCATATCTGCCTCAGCCACAAATTTCATATATTTAACTCCGCATTGGATATAATCACGGACAATCCGTATTCCGTCTGACGGACTCGGCTGTCTCTCTGCCGGGATACAGGAATGCATACAAAGGCATCATTTCCATCCACACCACGTGGATACTGATTAAAACAAGGAACATTAAATGGCAGACGAAGCAAACGCTCAGGAAGCTACAAACGCAAAAATTACCGAGATAATTGACAAATCAATTATTCAGGATCCCATAGGCTATCTCCAGGCACATCAGGACCAGATCATCAGCTTTGGGCTGGATATTGTCAGTGCTGCTGCGATCCTATTCGTTGGCTGGCTGCTGGCAAAGCTGGTGTACAAAATCAGCTATACGGTAATGACAAAGGCCAGCATTGAACAGACCGTTTCCAAATTCATTTCCAATCTCATCAAATATGCAGTCATCGCTTTCGTAATTACGGCAGCTTTAGCCCAGGTCGGCGTTCAGACCGCTTCTTTCGTTGCGATTGTCGGTGCCGCTTCCTTCGCTGTAGGCATGGCTCTCCAGGGTTCTCTCGCCAATTTCGCATCCGGAGTTCTTCTCCTCATATTTCGTCCAATCAAGGTCGGCGAGGTTGTGGAAGCTGCAGGTCAGACCGGTTCAGTACAGGAAATCACCATCTTCACCACCACCTTCCTTACACCTGACAACAAGGTCATCATCATTCCCAACAGTGCCATTTCATCAGGAACAATAATCAATTATTCCCGGATGGAAAAACGCCGTGTAGATTTTTCTTTCGGCATTGAATACGGCTCGGATCTCAAAAAGGCCAAAGAGGCCATTACCAAAATGTTTGAGAATGACGAACGTATTATCAAAGAAGACGGCATTACCGTGGTAATAGGATCTTTGGGAGAATCCAGCATCAATGTTACCGCACGGGTATGGTGCAATGGAAATGATTACTGGGATGTTTATTTCGACAATACCGAAAAAGTCGTAACCGCTCTCACTGAAGCCGGAATCAATATTCCGTTCAAGACCGTTACTGTTATCAATCAGAAGTAACTTTTCATAACACATGACAGAAAAGCCATGACTGACTGCCATGGCTTTTTTATTACGGATGTCATCTCCTCAGATGCCGTAGCGATCGCGATAGCCCCTCATATCATCCAGATGTCCTGAAAGATCTGGAATGCCTGCCATATATTCCATGAGATCATTCATGGAAATAATGGCTGCCACCCGGGTATTAAAATCCCTTTCCACCTCCTGAACCGCACTGAGTTCCGAATTCCCCTTCTCCTGACGATCCAGTGCCAGCAGTACTCCACTCAGGGAGGCCTGAGATTTTTCTATAATCGCCATGGATTCTCTTATGGCGGTTCCGGCAGTAATCACATCATCCACCAGAACAACTCTGCCTGCCAGAGGGGAGCCGACAAGATTGCCGCCCTCTCCGTGATCCTTTGCCTCTTTTCGGTTGAAAATCCAGGGAACATCTCCGCCGAACTTCCGGGAATAGGCTACAGCCAAAGATGTGACAATAGGGATCCCTTTATATGCCGGCCCGAAAAGCAGATCGAATTCCAGACCTGAATCATGAAGAGCATCCGCGTAAAACTCTCCGAGGAGCCCCAAATCCCGCCCCGAACAAAACAGTCCGGCATTGAAAAAATAGGGACTTACCCTGCCGGATTTTAAGGTGAAGCTGCCAAACCTGAGCACATTCCTGCTCAGTGCCAGTTCAATAAACGATTTTTTATAGTCCTTCATTTCCGCACCTCCGTTATTGAAAACACATTGTACACGAATAAACACAGCATAATATGTGTTATTATGACTCACCGGAGAATTTTTCTCCGGAAATCTATTAATAAAATCTGCATTACCAATGGAAATCACATGATTAGAAGTATGACCGGCTTTGCCAGTAAAGAAGTCAAGACTGAACATTATCAAATATCAGTATCTCTGAAAGCGGTTAATTCCAGATACCTGGATATGTTTTTCGTATATCCTGATTCCCCGGAACCAATGAGCATGGAAATGTCATTCCGGGAACAGCTCAGGGATCGAATCTCCCGGGGAAAACTTACTTTGGTCATCAGTGTCAAAAAGATCTCGTCTGACAATCGGCTGACGCTGAATCAGGAGCTGACCCGAAGCCTTATTAAAAACATTCAGGAAATTCGCCGCATCAGCAACGAAATTGATACCGCAGCAGGAGAAAATTCAATTGGCGTCAACGCACTTGATATCCTGAATTTTCCCGGAATACTGGGAAATTCGGAAGGACATCGAGAAGAACTCGAAGCAGCTCTTAAAGAAACACTGGAAAATGTTATCGACGAATTCAACGACTCTCGCGAAAGCGAAGGCAGAAAACTGGAGGAATTCCTGATAGATCATCTGGAAACAATTGCAAATCATGTTTCCAAAATCAAAAACAGACTCCCTGACATTATCGAATGGCAGCGAAAGAAAATTGCAAATTTCGCTTTGGAACAGTCAGTAAAACTTGATAACTCCATCCTGGAACAGGAGATTATTCTGTTTGCGCAGCGTATCGACATAGCTGAAGAACTAAACCGGCTGACATCACATATTTCCCAGACCAGGGATATTCTCAAAAAAGGCGGTGTTATCGGCAAAAGACTGGATTTTATGATGCAGGAGTTTAACAGGGAATCAAATACCATTGCTTCAAAATCCGTCAATGCGGAAATTACCAGCGAAGCTGTGGAACTAAAAGTTCAGATTGAGCAGATGCGAGAACAAATTCAGAATATTGAATAACCTTCTCTTCTCCATGCCCTCTCTGCTGAAGCATGTGAGGGCTTTCCTTATTATCACCAGGAGCCTGTGGCAGCTCTGAATTTTCGGACATACCATCCCGAATAGCTATTTTTCTGCCATTTTAAGCGAGGATATGCCGCACCTCATGATGAAGCTTCTTAAATAATGCCCCATTATAAAAGGCTTTTTAAGGAGTTTCAGAACCAGCTTTCCTCTCAGGAGGCACGTGGCCCTGCGGTAATCCTTCAGGGTTACTTCCTTCCCGTTATTAAAGAGCTCTGCCAGACGATACGCGCTGTCAAAAGCATAGCTCATCCCCTCCAGAGATGACGGGCTTATAAATCCTGCTGCCTCTCCTATCAAAAAGCACCTGCCACGGCCAATACGGAACTGCCAGGGATGTCTGGGACTGAGCACCAGACAGGTTTCAGTTTTTACCGGGGAATCCAGCTTAAACCCCCGCTTTGTCAGTTTTTCTTTCAGTGTTCGGAATTTGTCCCTTGCCCTCCTTGCCGGAAAGGCTCCGCCAACGATAAAGCAATTATCCTTTGAAACTCCCCATGAATAGCAGTCTGTCAGAGTTTTATCAAAAATGCAGGAATACATGGGGGATTCGTGTTCATCAGGAAACCACTGCTGGATTGCCAGATAGGAACGGATTTTATGATTCGGGAACAGAGTATGCCTTACTACTGAATTTGCGCCATCCGCCCCGACAATATACCTGGCATAATAGGTTTTCCGTGTTTTATTCTCCGTTACGGAAATTTCGTAGCAATCACCCAGATCCTTGAAGCCAGACACCGAGACTCCGTTGTGAACGTCAACGCTTTCAGGAATCAGACTCTTAAGCCAGCAATCAAACTTATGCCGATCCATGTTCAGGTAAAACCTCTGGTAATGCCTCTCGTATCCAGTTACCAGATCCATAGTTCTTACCGAAAATATCTGCGGGTTTACCAGCACTCCCACAGGGAGGGTAAGCCCGAATCTGGCAAAACATTTTTGGGCATCATCAGCCAGAAGGCCGCCACACGGCTTTCGGAAACTGTCTTCGGTATCATCCTTTTTGTCCAGAGCAATCACCTTCAGAGATGAATTTAACAGCCTGGCAAAGGTCGCACCGGCAGGACCTAGCCCGACAACGGCCACATCAAAAACATACCTGTCTGTCATAATATTATCAGGGATAAACAAAAACGCAGCCCCTGATTTTTCACCCGTTCAAGGAGTGATCAGAGGGCTCTTTAAGCAAAACCGCCTGTCAGTCTGTGGCAGTTTGCTGTCAGTCCTTCCTTCTCCAGGTAGTACCGGTCGGACCGTCTTCTATGAGGATTCCCATTTCCTGAAGCTCATTTCGTGCCCGATCAGCTTCTGCCCAGTTTTTGTTTTTTCTGGCTTCGGCTCTTTTTTGGATAAGCTCTTCAATTTTTGCCGTATCCAGATCTCCCGATGCTGCATCGTTTCCCTTGATATATGATTCAGGATCCTTTGAAAGCAATCCCAGCACACATCCCAGTTTCCTGAGAAGTCCTGCCAAAGCCGGGGCATCTCCGCGGTTTTCAGATTTCGCTATATTAAGATCCTTTGCCAGCTCAAACAGCACTGAATAGGCTTCCGGAGTATTAAAATCATCATCCATGGCCTTTCTGAAGCTGTCTTCATAAACCGATCCGGTCATAGGTTCGGCAGGAACAACATCTCTCAATGCCGTATACAGTCTGAGGAGCGATGCTCTGGCCTGACGGATATTATCTTCGGAATAATTAAGCTGGCCGCGGTACTGAGCGCTCATCAGGAAGTAACGCAACGTTTCACCGTCATACTTGTCAAGTAAATCCCTGATGGTGAAAAAATTCCCCAAAGACTTTGACATTTTTTCCTTGTTTATCATCATCATCCCGGAATGAAGCCAGTAATGAACATATTTAGTGTGCCAGCCGCAGCAACTCTGGGCAATTTCATTCTCATGGTGCGGAAAAATAAGATCCGAACCGCCGCCGTGAATATCAAACTCCTTTCCAAGATATTTGGAGTTCATTGCAGAACACTCTATGTGCCATCCCGGACGTCCGGCTCCCCAAGGGGAATCCCACATCGGTTCTCCGGGCTTTGACATTTTCCAGAGGACAAAATCGTAAGGATTTCTTTTTGCGGATTCTACACTGACCCGGGCTCCGGCCTTTAAATCATTAAGAACCTGACCGGACAGTCTGCCGTACTCCGGGAATGAATCAATGTCAAACATCACATCGCCGTTATCGGCAACATAGGCATTGCCGTTTTTGATGAGCTGATCCACAAGAGCAATGATCTCTGGAATATTCTGAGTCGCCCGGGGTTCAATATCTGGACGCATGATACCAAGCGCATCAAAATCCCGGTACATTTCCACGGTAAGTCTTTCGGTAAGAGCTGCGCAGGTTTCCTGATTTTCATTGGCTCTTTTAATAATCTTGTCATCAACATCGGTAATATTTCTGACATAGGTAACATCATACCCGAGGTAGCGAAGATAACGCACCACGGTATCAAAGCACACAAATGTTCTGCCATGCCCGATATGACAGAGATCGTAAACTGTAACTCCGCACACATAGATTCCTACCTTTCCCGGAACCATGGGAACAAACTCTTCCTTGCGATGAGTGAGGGAATTGAAAATCTCCAGCATTATTAACCTCTGCACACAGAAAAAAACACGCACAAAGCAAAATGATCGCCCTGTGCATTTCCGACCGAACTATCCAGAATACCCTGAAATCAGGTCATAATTTTAAATTTTAAGAATCAGGTTAGCAAGCACGCCCGCAGCATGTTACTTAAAAGCATTTTTAAGATCGTCAGCCGCCTTAAGAGTCTGCTCGGTGTTGTTCTTCAGGGTTTCTGCTGAATTTTTTGCCTTATCGTACTTGCTCTTGGCCTCCAAGGCATTCTTTAAAGAATCCGGAGTTCCGACAGCATTTGCGGCCTTGTTCTTAACATACTCTTCTGCTTTGTCACGGGCATAGTCAGCAGCCTTGTCAGCGGCGGTATCGGCAAGAGATTTTCCTCCGGACTGAGCAGTGGTCGGTATATTCTTCAGCTGATTCATGCCGGAATTAACCTGATCCACCCCGCTGATAATCTTGTCGGCACCGGTTCCCTGCAAGGCATTTGCAGCCTGATTCTTTGCTTCCTGCTTTGCGACATCGGTTACTGCATCAGTGAGCACATCAGCCATAGCCGATACCGGCAGCAAAGCTGCTAAAGCCAGCGCAATTCTTAACCTGTTCATTGAATTACCTCCTGTAAAATCGTTGGCAAGGTCCAGAAAACATGGTGATTATAGCAACTCTCGGTGTCAAGCGAAAAACTCTTGTTAAGAAGTCTGAAGAATTCACCAGGTAACAATATTTCAGATCCGAAAGAACACACACCGAAGCGGGGACAGAACAGCCCCGCACAACATCTGACATTTCTCAGAATCCGGATTATGACACGATATCAGCGGTTCCAGGAACCGGTAACCTGTCCTGCCGTATGCTAAAAAGCTTTATGATTACCCGAGTCCGGTACCTACAGAGAAGGAGCCGAACTGATAATAACCGGTACTTCCGCACCACGGACAGGTAAGCTGCATGCAACCGTCAACAGATTTTTCACATTGAGGATTGCAGCAGAATATCCGGCCGCAGGAGCACTTGGTAATGATTACGGGATTATTACAGTGCGGACAGTTGCAGTCATCCTTGTGCTGCACTTCGTTCATATCAAGATCGCTGCCACTGCCGCCGCCCGATGACAGTTCGTCGTAGGTCTCCTCGTCAGGAACGGGAAAACAGCCCTCTTCCGAAAACACCCCCGAATTGTCCCGGCGATAAAGATCAATGTATCTCTTCTTCCTGCCGGAGCATTTACCGATAATAACTCTGACGTTTTCATCCCCTGCAATGCTGTCCTGCCCCGGTCGTTTTTCCTTTTTAAGATTTATTTTATGTACCTTCTCGCCGGCATCCTCCTTCATGATCCGATCCTCGGCTACGGTCTTGTTGTCTCCGACAGCTACGCTGTTTGTCTGAATTGACGCACTTACCCACTTAAAGAACCCCCTCACGGTTTCATCGTCCATGTCATCCAGAAGGTAAATCTGTTCCGTAATCTGCCCGAGGATGGAATAATCCAGCCTGGCCGCCAGGGACACCGCGATGACCGAAGCCTTTCTGGAATATTCATTGCGCCATTTGTCAAATACCCTTTTGTAGGATGATGAGGTCGGATTGCCGTCGGTAAAGAAAAATACCAAAGGCTTCCAGTCCCCTTTTTGAGAAGCAGTGGTCTTCACAACGTTGCGATCGATTTCCCGCATAAGACAGGTAAATGCCTCACCGTAATCAGTGCCTCCTCCCAGAGGAAGACTGGGGATACTGAGCGTGTAAACCTCGGTAAGCGGATTTAAAACTTTGCTTTTCCCCGCAAAAACAATGGTGGAGATAAAAACAGTTTCCAAAGCATACGGATCCGAGCTCAGCTCCTTCACAATCATCTGAAGCCCTTTATCCACCTTAGGCAGATCGGCTACCATGGATTCGGAAACGTCAACGACAAAAAAGATCGGTAACCTTCTCATATCATCATCCTAATTTTTAACTAACTGAACCACACAAAGCCGGGAGGAAACGCTGGTCCCGAACAGGATCTTTCGTCCATCCGTCAGAGATACGCTTTGTCCTATCGCAATCTTTTTCCTGTTATTTGCATCCGACACATCGTACAAATCGCTCATACCGCGATTAATCAGAATCCAGGAGCCGTTATGCAAATGAAAATCTCCCACCGGCTTCTTATCAGCATCGGCAAGCTTTTCATTAGGGTGGATATTCTTATCGATATGCCATTTATAGAGAGACTGCTTGCTGAAAACCATCAGCCGGGCATTTTCAAACCTGAATGAATCATTGGGTCTGGGACGATAATAAAAATTCAGTACCGGGAGCTCCCCCTTATATGCTGTACCGCAGAAAGGACATACCGGTTTTCTGGTATTATCAAACACAAACCATTTCTCCTTGCACTGAGGATTCTGACAGGGCTGAATCAAATCCACCGTTTTGATAAGAGCCTTTTCCCAGTCATCAGCTGAAGGCCGTTTGGAGGGATCGTGAAGACCGTCAATAAACGCCTTCTCAAACAATGGTTTAAGATAGGGACCGCAAAGAGTGTATGGCAGCTTATCCACATCACCCTGCGGCAATTCGAACTTATCAAGATTTTTAACCACAGGGCGATTTTTTCTGTCGGTGGGATGCTCGATAAACAGAGCCTCCCTGCCCATGCAGAGCTCCTCGTCCCTGGCACTGTCGTCGGGGTCACAAATCATCCCGCCGCGAAGAGGATGGCGATACAGAAGATACATGTAAATCAGAACTGCCAGCGCATGCCGATCGGTGAGAATCGAAGGAACCTTTTTATTGGAATCTGTTTTCGGAAGAGCCACGGTTTCCAGCACCTCCGGAGCAATAAAGTCGGGAGTGCCGACAACATCAGGAGGATATTTCCCGGGAACCACCAGGCCGTCAATATCGATAATGCACGCATCGCCCTTCAGAGGATCCACCAAAACGTTTTTATATGACAGATCAGAATGAGCCAGTCCGGCCGCATGCATTCTCTTGACCGCCCTGGCGATTTTGATGCACACCTGAAGATAATTGAGCCACGTCCCCTTCTGGTCATCATCAAGAATCTTGTTCCTGAGTTTTGGAGAGGCAAACCATTTACCCTCCTTCTCTTTCCCCTTGAATCTGCCGCTGGAAAAAAAGAAATTGGATCTGTAGGTCGGAGCTACCACTCCCAGTTTCGTGATACCCTTGTGCTGCCATTCCACGATATGGGTGGGCCAGCAAAAAAGCTTCCGTAAATTCTCACCGCCTTCCTTCTCAAACAGCTGCTTTGAATAAGTATTTACAATTTTTTCCAGACGTTCCCTGGAATTATTATCCTGCTCCTTTCTGAAAAAACCGACAACATATGACTTATCGGGACTGAAATACACATCCTTCATTGCCCCGGAACCTATTGCCTCAGATGAGTCAAACTCAATGGCTGAACCGTCAAGAGCGGTTAATTTAACAATTTTACTGTCACTCATATTTGTACATCACCACTATAGTCCGATCGTCATGATTTCCGACAACCCAGTAATTGAGCCATTCCAAAAGCTGCTCAGACAATTCCCGGGGTTCTGATGACAATTCAAGCGGAGGGGAATCATCACTGCCAGTAACAGTAAGATCCTTCCAGAATTTGTCCCAGTTGCTCTTGTCGGACATCAGATATTCGGTTTCAAATTTGGCATCAGAAACTCCGTCAGACATCAGCATTACCGCAGTAAGGGAATCAACAACATGTACAGAAATGCGATTTATCAGCTCGTTGCCATTGGTAAACAGATTCTTCATGGTCAAAAATCTGGTCTGACCGGCAAACTCTCCGGAATCCGGAGTATTCATCAGTAAGGTTTTTGCCGTATAGGGAGATTTTCCGTCCTTGACAATCCGTCCCTGAACAGATTCATTCTGATCATAAACCACAATGGCACCATCCCCGATGGCAAAAGAAATAATCAGAAAGTTACTGCCAATCTTTTTGGTGACTGCCAGCAAGAGCGTCGTGGCAAAATCCTTCAGGGTAACAGACTCTTCCCGGCAGTTGTTCATAACAGCTTCAATACTTGATATTGCTGCTTTAACCACGGGTACAATATGAGAATAGGCCAGCTTTTTAATTTCCATTAAATCATTTCTTTCAAGTCTGGGCTTACCTGAACAAATATGTTGAATTCCAATATTCAGAGGATGCTGGCTGTCTGACAGCTTTAGGTTAAGCTCCCTGGAAATGAATTCACAGGCTACACGGGATCCCTCCCGGGAAAATTTTGCGGACCCGGCTCCGTCTGCAACAATCAGAATGTTCCAGTCCTCCTTATCAGTTCTCAGGATTGAAAAGTCATCGTCCCGGGGGCTTCCAACATGAGCGTGAGAACGTCCCCGCTGGCTGGCTCCGAAAACTTTCAGACCTTCAGAGGCAACCAGGAACCCTTTATGATCGCTGTCCGGTTTCTTAAAACGGATATCAGCAGGAGTTGGCTTGTTATTCCACATGGTCCTGGGATTGGGCTTCAGTTTCGGCCGGGGCCAGGGTTCCTCGATGACGGGAGAATTCCCGGAAGCTGTCCCCGGAACATTCTTTAAAGATGGTTGCTCAGAACCCGCTGACCGGGAAACATCGCTGACAGCTTTTTCAGAACTGCCGGCGGTGTTTTCAGGAAGAGGAATCTCAGCGGAGATATCGGCTGAAACGCTGTCAGAAACAGATGCTTCCGCTGATATCTCCTGCTCAGAATGTTCAGGTGATTCACCGGCAGAATTTTCGGAATGATCCGCTAATTCCTGAACAGCTTCAGAAGATACATTGACTTCATTGTCTGCGATATCAGAATTCAGATTGACCTTCTGTCCGTCTGAATTGCTATTCGAATTTTCTCCAAAGACTGCGGTTTCCTCATCGGATGAGGACGACTTCTCCGAATGGGAAGTTTTCTCATCTGGCTGATTTCCTTCAACATTGGTATTACCAACTTCGGAAGATTCGTTATGTGCCTCCGAAATGCTGCCATCGGAAACATTCTCAGAACCAGATAACGATTCCGAATCTTTGTTCAAAACACCATCTTTAGAGACTTCTGAAGCATTATCCAAAAATGAAGCCTGACCTAAGGGATCGTCCTTCTGACTGCTGTCAGCAGGTTTCTGAAATTCAAAAACATATTTTACAAAAACATTAGGACAATTCTGTTCTTTTGAATAAAAAAAAGCCTCCAAAGAAATTTTTTTGCCATTGTTATTTAAGTTGGATAAATCTATGTTGATAACATTTTTCAACGTATCTAAACAATCATTAGTATCAGTAAAACACAATGTTTTGAAAAACTCAGGCCGTTCATAATTTCTCAGAAGCACCTCAGCAATTTTAGCAATTTTTCCCTTTAGTTCAGAAATATCAGAATACTTGGCACTTTCATTTCCGATGATATTACTGTTATAATCAGCACTCGTTAATAAGCTCAAAAGATTATTACAAGCATCAGTCCTCAAAAGAAGATCATCAGTATTAAGACTGATTTGAATTTTTTCTGTCCCAACACAGCGAAATATAAATTCAATTTGATTGCTCATATCACCCTAACATCCCAAAAGCATAAAAACACTAACGTTTAAAATCAAACCTTCAGAAATCATGCAGAACGGTGTCTGTTTTTCCAGCGAGTCTGCTAAAACACCATAATCTCCTCAGGAGGTGGTGGCAGATTCGCACTTTCATCAATTCCGGTACCCTGGCTTTTATTGCACTCGTCAATGGAAGCAGATACCCACTGAAACAGCTTAATAAAGCTGTCACTGTCAAGACTCTCCAGCCGATACACTTCTGGAGTTAACTTCTTTAAAGGCTCAACCCTGGCCTGCGGTCCGGCCGCACATGCTATCAGCCTGCCAAATTTTTTCCGGGAGAATTTCTCGCACATTTCGTCATAAAGCAGAACATCCGAAGGCTTGCCGTCTGTCATCACCAGCAGTACGGGAAGCCAGTCCCCCTTCTGCGTAGTGGTATTCCTGATGAACTCGGTGTCAATCCTCTGTTCTAAAAGCTGAAGAGCCGCTCCCAGGTGAGTCGGACCATAATCCGGAGTGGTTATTTCCGGAAGCGTAAGCTCATCTATCCCGGTCAGCGGAAATAACAGTTTAACCTCTTTGTCAAAGGTGATGATTGACAAATGAACGGACTCCAGGGCAAAAGGATCGTTGACAAGGGTTGATATCATGGCATCCAGCCCTACCTTCACCGATTCTATTGGTTCTCCCTTCATGGACCCGGAGGTATCAATCAGCAGGTAAACAGGCAATCTTCTGGTCATTTTCTCAATACACTCCTGTATATCAGACAAGGAGTTCGTTTTACGAACCCCTTCTTTATTACCGCATGCTTAATACAGAAAGACTGCTAAACGACAATATTGATTTCATCAGGCGGCGGCGGAAGCTCGTCAAGATTATTGGACTGAGCGCCGGTTTCCTCGATCTTCTGACTTCCCGAGGCTATGGATGCGGAAACCCATTTGAAAAATGCCTTGATGGATTCGCTGTCTGTCGAATCAAGAGACACCACATTCTCAGTAATCTTCTTGAGGGTATCCGTGTTTGCTCCGGCGCCGGCAGCGCAGGCAACCACTATGCCGGTCTTCGCCTTTTTAAACTCGGTCAGCCCCTTTGACAGATCGTCCGTAGGTTCGCCGTCGGTCATGATGAAAACCATCGGCTTCCAGTCTCCCTTCTGTTCGCTTGAAGTTTTTACAACCTCATTGCTGATGCAATCAGAAACAGTTTTTAAAGCATGACCAAGTTCTGTACAGCCGCCTGCGGAAAGGGACGGCTCAACAACAGAGTTAATCTCGGTTAACGGGACCACCTGCTTAACATCACTGTTAAAAGTGATAATGCTCAAATATGCAGTTTCCAAAGCGTACGGATCACTCTTTAAAGCTGATAAGAGCACATTTACACCATTTTTCACAGCCTCAATGGGTTCCCCGTACATCGACCCGGATGTATCCAGCAATAAATAAACCGGCAAACGTCTCATTTCACTCTCCTTTCAACGCTAAACATAAGACTCTTTGATTTTATTAATCGTTTCGCAAAGGCCGTCCTCCTTCAGGGCATCGCCAATGGCATCGAACGCCCACTGTCCGTTTTGCTTCACCAGTTTGCCCATTATCATGGACTTGGTATTCTTAAAGGCCGGATCAGCAGCTACATTGTAGGTGGCATGCACCGTTTCAACTTTATCCGGCGTTCCTTCAAAAAGACGAATGGAAGCATACGGAATCTTTGAGAAATCACCATTTTTATCCTCATCAACATAATTGAGGAAAAAAATAATTACGGAAACATCAGGACTGACCTTTGACATGTCAACCTGAATGATTTCATTGTCGTCGGATGAATCCGAACCGCCTTCCAGATCATCACCGCTGTGCTTGAGGCCGCCTCCCTGGGATACCAGCTTTCCCTTGCTGTATCCGTACGAAGTAAGATACTCAACTCTGTAGTTGGGAGAATAAATCCAGTCAACCATTTCGTGCCTGTCATTAAACATTACACAGCTGAGGTCAAGATCGACATTAACTTCCTTTTCCCTGCCGAAGAGTAATATTGCCTTCTTCTTGATTTTTCCCCATTTGCAACCGACGCAAAAACGCTCTATACCGGATGTGGCAACATCACTGCCGCCTGCAACAGCGGGAGCACTCTTCTTCAGATTAAAGCGTCCGCCTTTTTTTAAATTAATCATTGCCTTTAACCTGCATATTTATCAACTAAATAATCCAATTCCTTTTTGTAGGCGTTACCCAAAGCAATAAACTCCCAGCTGCGGCCCTTTCTGACCAGCTTGCCGAATTCTATTAATGTCATTCCGCCAAAATCATCATCCAGCTGATAACGGGCAATTTCTTTCCCGGTATCCTCATCGCAAATTCGTATGTACGCATCCTGAACCAGCCCGAAATGTTGCTTGCGCTGCATGCACTCGTAAATGGAAACCACAAAAATGATTTCTTTTATACGGGAATCAACATTATTCAAATCCACAGTCAGGGATTCGTCATCTCCGCCGTCATTATTGCCACCGGTACGATCATCGCCACTGGATTTTACGGATCCGTCCGGTGAACTCTGATTGTTGTAGAAAACAAAAAACTCATCGGCAGGAATTTTGTTGTTAGCTCCTATCATAAAGGCAGAAGCATCCAAATCAAACTCATCGCCGGTTTCGCTGGGATTCCATCCCAATCCCACAAGAGCATGACTGATGCCTATTTCAGCGGAACTTCCCTTTTTCAAATTTATTGCCATAACCCCCCCAAAAAAATAAAAAATGCGTCGCCAGCAATAATGCTGAACAAAATTTAAGTAGCATATGCCATATTGTTATGAGTTATGCTATAAAATTTCATTAAGAAATAAAATGACCTGACTCACATAAATACAAATTTTAAAACGCTGGATAACAATATATTTTAATTATATTCTTAATGCCAATCACGGGCACACAACCTCGTTATTCACGAATATTGCAACCGTATCGTCAAAATTATTGATTCTTAACAATCGGAACATAATCATCCAAATGGAACCGACTGCCGCTAATACATAAAACTGTATAAATATAATCATATTTCTTCAAAATCGGCTTTATCGCAACTGAGATGCCGTCATTGGACGTTTTTACGTGCCGCTAGCATTCCATTTAGATACACACTATTACCATCACTGTCCCCGCTTCCCAAAACGTTTTTCAGGATTATCTGCCCCCTGACATCAATAGTTTTATGATAGAATTCAGTTATACATAAAACCTATGGAGAAAACCATGATTACGCTTAAGACATCCCTGGGATCCATTGTTATCGAACTTGATCCCGAAAAGGCTCCGGTCACCGTTGCCAACTTTCTGAACTATTGCAAAAACGGCTACTACAACGGCACAGTTTTTCACAGAGTCATTAAAGGCTTTATGATTCAGGGCGGCGGGCTTACCCGAGACATGGAAAACAAAAAAGGACAGCTGGATCCGATAAAGAATGAAGCGGACAACGGTCTTTCAAACTTAAAATACACCGTAGCCATGGCCCGCACCTCGGATCCTCATTCAGCCACTTCACAGTTCTTTATTAACACCAAAGATAATAAATTTCTGGATCATACCGCGAAAGATCTCCGCGGCTGGGGATACTGTGTTTTCGGGAAGGTTGTGTCCGGTCAGGATGTTGTCGACAAAATTGAATCCGTAGCAACAACCAGATCCGGAATGTACCGGGATGTTCCTGTCACTCCTGTTGAAATACTTCAGGTGGATGTCGACTGATAATTCGATTAAGGATCTTTGTGGCTGTTTACTTCATTGCGGATCTTCATCTTGCTCCGGACACACCGGAGCTTTTGGCTCTTTTTACAGATTTTACCGGAATGCTTAAATCAGGAGACTCTCTGTATATCCTCGGAGATCTCTTCGGATATTATATCGGGATAGATCCTGATAACATTGCTCAGCTTCGTGTGAAAAAGCAGATCGGCATCCTGAATAAACAGAATATTCCTGTTTACTTTATTCAGGGAAACAGGGATTTTCTGCTGAGCAAAAATGATGCGGAATACTTCGGTTTTAAACTGCTGCCGCAAAGGACGGTTATCTGCATTTCAGGAAAAAAATGTCTGCTCCTGCACGGCGACGAGCTGTGCACCGAAGAAATAAAGTACACCTGCTTCAGGATATTCAGCCGCATCAGGCTGTTTCAGAAGCTTTTTATGCTCCTTACCACCAGAAAAAAAAGAATTTCCATTGCTGAAAATATGAGGAACGGCAGCAGGATCCGTTTTCAGAACAATAACTGCGTAAAAGAGAAGATCAATCTCAGAAAGACTTTGAATTATCTCAGGGACTGTCATGCAGATATAATGATCCACGGACATACTCACAATGCCGAAGCCTCCGTTGCTCCTGGTCAGAGTATCTACGACACCGGGGACTGGAACGATTACCGGTATTCATACATTGTGGCCGATAACACCGAAAAAATGCCGGAACTCATCATAAGAAGTTCCCGGCTTTACAGAAGATTCTGACATCCTGTCCCGGCTTTGACTGCTATTCAGGGGCGTTGTCCCGGGAGTCTCCTGAACACTTTTCATAACGGGATTCTATATTCACCACTTCTTTCCCTGACAGATCCCGGATAATATAGGTATTTCCGATTTTTGCATGCGCGAAATTGGTGTTTTCACAGTCCATAACCTGAAAATCCGAAGTTACATCCCTGATAAACTGTTGCATTTCTTTGGAGCCGGCATCTATCTTAAACTGAAAGGTGTAAACCACCGACATGGCTTTTTTATCCAGAATTACCGAATCCAGCTTCAGAATGTCGTTGGAATTCTGTTCCAGGTTTTCCGGCATGTTCTGAATCTGGGTAATGGCCTCAACATCCTGAATTGCCTCTTCCAGCGGGCGGTTAAGGTATACGCCGGCATCTATCTCTGCTGCCTCCTGAGGCAACGAGCCAGACGAAGAATTATCCCCTTCCGCCGCACTGACGGCTCCCGACATAAAAATAACAGCCATCAAAAACAGTCTAACAACCTTACACATCAGTGAGCATCACTCCAGTTTTTGCCTATACCAACACTTACCTCAAGAGGAACCTTAAGCTTTTCAACTCCCGTCATAATCTGAGAAATCCTGCAGGCGTATTCCTCCGCACATTCAGATTTTACTTCAAAAACCAGTTCATCATGCACCTGAAGCAGCAATTTAATTGTTCCCTCAGGAAGAGTCCGAACCCATTCGTCAATCTCAATCATCGCTTTCTTTATGATATCTGCAGCACTGCCCTGCATGGGAGCATTAATAGCCGCCCGCTCCAGCCCTTTCTTTTGCATGGCATTCAGTCCGCTGTTTCTCAGCAACCCTGAAAACATAATCCTTCGACCTGAAATGGTTGTGACATAGCCATTATCCTTCGCAAAATCAGCCGTTTTCTGCATATAGACTTTCACCCCGGGATACTGCCGGAAATAATTATCCACATACCTTTTAGCCAATGAAGTGTCTATTCCCAGCTGTTTGGCCAAACCAAAAGCACTCATCCCGTAGATAAGCCCGAAATTAATGGCTTTGGAAGCTCTCCGGAGTTCCGGGGTAACATCTGAAAGCGGAACACCGTGCATCTCGGATGCCGTGATGGAATGAATATCCTTGCCGGAATTAAAGGCCTTAATCATATTAAGTTCATTGGCTATGTGAGCCATGAGACGCAACTCAATCTGTGAATAGTCAACAGCCATAACTGAATAGCCCGGCGGGGCAATAAATGCCCTGCGCACCTCCCGCCCCTCCGGAGTTCTGACAGGAATATTCTGCAAATTCGGGTCGCACGATGAAAGTCTTCCGGTAACCGTTCCGGTTTGATTAAAGCAACCGTGAATACGCCCGGTCTCCGGCAGTATTAATTCCGGCAGTTTTTCCACATACGTGGACAAGAGCTTGCTGTATCCTCGACAGTCGAGGATCAGTCTGGGCTCCTCATAATTAATCGCCAGCTCGTTTAAAACTTCTTCGGAGGTTGAATAGGCACCGGATTTTGTCTTCGCTTTTCCGGGAAGTCCGAGAACCTCGAACAATAACTCCCCGACCTGCTTTGAAGAGTTTATATTTACCCTGAATCCTGCTTTGGCATTCAGAAGGTTTTCCGCATCGGAAAGTTTCCTGCGGAGATTTTGAGCCTGTTTCCGCAGATCCTCGGTATCCACCAGCACCCCGGTTCTTTCCATATTCATCAGAACACGAACCAGCGGAAACTCAATATTCCTGCAAATGTCAGTAATGACCTTGTCAGCGCTGACTGCTGGACTGAAAATTTTTGCGATGCGAAAAACTGTCCCAGCCATCCCCGCAGCATAGGAAGCAGTTTCCGGGATTTCCTGATGACAGAAGGCAACCCTCTTGCGATTACGCCCCAGAAAATCATCTTCGGACATAACATTCTGACCAAGGTATTTCTCCGATAACGCTGCAAGCTCCGTATTCTGTCCGCTGTCCAGCATGTGCGCTTCCAGCAGAATATCCCGGAATGGCGCCTTAATCTCTCCGCCGGCATTGCGGATCAGATGCCAAAGGGATTTAATATCATATCCGATAAGTAAATGTCCGCAGCTCTCTGTAAATTCCTTTAAACCGGAATATACCTTTTCTCCGGGAAGCTGATTGTACTGAGAAAGCCCCTGATGCCCCACCGGAATGTATACGGAAATATTTTCAGCTCTGACTGCATATCCTGCCGGCTTTCTGACCTCGAAATGACCTTCACCGGGGACAATAAAAAGACTGAACTCCTTTGTGGCTCTGAGCCTTTCCGTAAAATCTGCAAACGCTGCTTCTGCAGTAATGATTTCCAAAGGCGGATCATTCGGAAGCTGGTCATCGGTAATCTGCTCCTCCGTAACAGTTCCGGGATTATCATTATGGGGACTGTCATCTTCCGTAAGTTCTACGGAAAGATCTTTTTCGGAATTTGTTTCAGCCTCTCTGCCGGCTTCCTTAAAACCGCATTCCCTGTAGATCTCCATCAGCTTCTCAGTATTCGGGATATTAGGAGAAGCCAGCACGCTGAAGGGAACGGGTAAAGGAACATCGGTTTTAATGGTTACCAGAATGCGGGAGAGTCGAATCTTCTCAATTTCCTTAAGGAATTTCTCCTTAAATGAACCGGCTCCTCTGAATTTCAGCTTTGCCACATCGTCAAGATGTTCCATCACCGTATCCAAATCACCTATGGAATTCAATACCGCCTGTGCCGACTTATCACCTATACCGGTCATTCCCGGCACATTGTCAACCTTGTCTCCCTTCAGGGTAAGAAAATCTCTTATCAGTTCCGGAGGAACTCCGAACTTTTCAATAACACCAGCCCGATCCAGCACCACTCCGCTCATGGTATCCTCAATCCGAACGTTTCGTGCCACAAGCTGTGCCAGATCCTTATCTCCGGACTCGATAATCAGAGAAACTCCCTGCTCCTCCGCGCTTACAGCATACGAGCCGAGCACATCATCGGCCTCCACTCCCGGAACCTCTATCAATGGATATCCGGAAGCTTCGATAAACCTGCGAATCCATGGAAGCTGGCTTTTCAGGTCATCAGGCATAGGTTTTCTGGTAGCTTTGTATTCCGGATAGAGCTCCTTTCTGAAAGACGGGCCGTGAGCATCAAATACCACCGCCACAGAAGCCCCCGGATATTTCTTTGACAGTTTGTTCAGCATGTTAATATAAACTCTCACCGCTCCCGTGGGTTCTTTTCTGGAATTTGTCATGCCGGCATGAATCGTACTGTAGTAAGCCCTGTACAAAAAATTATTGCCATCAACAAGAATTATGGATACTGTCATTAAAATATTCTCCTAACGCAAAGTGCCAGACACGAGATAAAAGCCCATTCCGGTCATTAAAAGACACAGTGCCACATTGGCCAAAACATTTAAAAATGCACTGAGGAATAAGCCGTTTTGCATAAGTCTGACAGTAGCCAAAGAGAATGACGAAAAGGTGGTAAAGCCCCCCAGAAATCCCGTTACCAAAAATAACCGCCAGTTCTGAAGCCCTGTCCTGAAAATAACATATGCTGTTATCACCCCAATCAGAAAACTCCCTGTGACATTGACAAACAGAGTACCAAAAGGAAAAGAAGGCACATGACTGTCAATAATCTCCGAACAGAAATGCCTTCCCATAGCACCGAGGGCGCCGCCGACACCTACCAGCAGATATGTCATCATATCCTGATCTCAAGCTCCCAGCCCTGATTTCTTTCAGCTTCCGCTTCCTCCTGAAGCAGCGACGTCACCAAATAATGCGGGGCCTTCAAATCTCTGTCCAGAGTGACTATCAGTTTATGAGGCTCCTCCGCCTGAAAACGAAAACATTGCCCCAGCACCAGATCTGTCCGTCCCACGCAAATAATAAAGGCAATTCTCAAAAGCCTGGTCAGTTTGCAGGCAGTCTCGTAGGAAACCACAGTCTGAAGCTTAAGAGCCTCGGTATTAATCGCATCCCTTTCATTGCAGAGCAGAGCTGCCAAAAGCCGCTTTTGATCGATATTAAAGCCCGGCATGTCAATGTTATTGATGATATAGGCCGCGTGCTGAGGAGCTCTTCGGTATTCTATGCACAGCCCAAGCTCCGATAGCAGAGCAGCCGCCTTGTACAGGGAGATAGCAGTATCATCATCAAGCCCCCAGGAATCCTTTACATCGCCGAGCGCACTCATGGCCACGGTCATTATTCTCTGGGCCTGTTCCCTGTCCATCTGATATCTGGCAATAACACTGTCAACAGTACGTACCTTGGTATTTCCGCTGGAAAAATCCCCCAGCATGCTGTAGATAATGCCCTCTCTGAGAGCACCTCCCGCGAGACTGATTTCCTTTACACTGAAAACCTGATAAATCGCAGACAAAATGGCAACCCCGCCAGGAAGAACCGCAAGCCTCTCATGCGTAAGTCCGGGAATACATAATCCGGAAATGGAGCCCTGCCTTATGGTTTCATCCTGAAGTTTTCTGAGATACTCCAGGGTTACCCTTTCATTATGACCGCCGGACACCACCATTTCATGCAATGCCTGCACCGTTCCGGAAGCTCCGAGACAGCAGTCAAAGCCATAATGAAGATATTCTGATGCGTAGGGAGCAATAACCTCTGACGCTGCGTAAATGGCTTTATCATAACGATCCCTGGTAATCAGACCATCACCAAAATACCGGTTTTGCCAGGTTACACACCCCATGGACAGGCTGTGAATAACGTGAATTTCAGGTCCGTTGCCCAATATCATTTCCGTGGACGCTCCGCCGATATCCACCACCAGCATGCGCCCCTGAATTCCTGAGGTGCTCATAACACCATGATAAATGGTCCGTGATTCCGTTTCTCCTGAAATCACGTTAATTTTGTGCTTGAGAATCTGTTCGCCGGTTCTTACAAAAACATCGGAATTAACGGCAAATCTGAGAGTTGCCGTCGCCACAATACGAATGTTGGCATCCGGAATGTTCTCCAGCTGATCGGCAAAAAGTCTGAGACAGTTCCAGCCTCTCTGCATGGCTTCATGAGACAGCATATTGTCGCCATTCAGACCTGATGCGAGCCGTACCTTGCGCTTTATGCGGCACACAGCCCGCACTGCGCCTTCAACATTTCTGACAATGAGGAGATGAAAGCTGTTTGATCCGAGATCAATTGCAGCATAAAGAGGAGAAGAGCCGGACATAAAAACCTCTCTCAGTTTTATTCTTTCATATCCATATAATAGATAAGTAACATCATGTAAACAACAGAAAACATGCCAAATATATCGTTTTTACGGAATATATTCCCACATCGTCAACAAAATTTATCAGTTCTCCGAAAATCATCTGCAAATGTGTTATAGTCTAGTGAGGGCAGATGTGCATTTTCAGCACAGAATTTTTATGCGGTTAATTTGCAAAAGGGGTTTTTATGGCAGAAGTAATAGAAATTGATGACAGTGAATTTGAAGAAAAAGTGTTTCAGAACAAAAAACCGGTTCTGGTGGACTTTTATGCCAAATGGTGCGGCCCTTGCAGAATGCTGGCTCCTGTAATAGCAGAGGTGGCGGGAGAAACTCAGGATATGGATTTCTTCAGCGTGGATATTGAGAAGTCTCCGGCTTTTGCAGCCAAGTTCGGGATCCGCAATATTCCGACCCTGCTTCTGTTCAAGGGGAACGACCTGGTTGCCAAGCAGATGGGAGCCCTGACAAAGCCTCTTCTTCAGGAATTCATAAAACAGGTGCAGTAACCATCGGAATTCACCTTAAAGCCGCACTTCGCAGGTGCGGCTTTTTCATGAAGTCCGGGACTGCCTGCCCAATCTCATCCATCTACCACCTCACTTTTCTTCTTTTTCGTCTCGTTGCTCCTTAAGTTTCTTCAGTACGGCCTGAAAACCCTGCTCCCATCCCCGGCGAGTCTCAGAATCGGCCATGGCGTACTGATCTTCGGGAATAAATCTTATTTTTGTACTAACCTTGGCCTCGGAGCCCAGCACGGCAACCCACTTTGGATTATATTTCCTGACCGCAGTTTTATCCCATTCCAAAACCTGCTTCATGGTAATTTCCAGCTTTTCGGGATTAAGCTTTGCAAAATTCCCAATCTCGGTTCCGTATACCTTACTGAGTTCGGTAACCCCCTGATGTGTGGTTCTGTCCAATGACTTATTGGCATCTGAACGAGCTCTCAGTTGCGCCGTATAATACCAGAACATGGCGGTTTCATAATTGCCCGCTCTGAATACCTGAACCGCATAGGACATCAGCACCGGAGGTGCAAAACTGTCAGGAGAATTCATGACCTCCTTAATGGTATCCACATCGCCGTCCGCAATTTCCTGCATTATCTTCTCAGTTTTTTCAAAATGCAGATCCGCGTACTCACCCTTATAACTGTTAATAACCCGGCTTATTTCCCTGAATGCTTCCCTCGACTTCGCCGCCTCATTATCCTCTTCTGCCACGGGAATGCCGTTTCTGTATGTCTGAGTAACACAGCCGGACAGCAAAGCCAAAAGCATGCATGACATAGCAGAAAGGATTACAAACTTAGATCCTGATTTATTCATATCAATGTTCCAAACAATCTCTGTCCGCTTCGGATCGATTAGACTCCCCGGCGTCTGAATTTCTCTGACAGCACCGGATAACACCAATGCAGCATTTTATCATGGAAAAAGACTACATTACGTCACATCCCCTTTTCGAACCGAGTCCTTATATCATGAATGCAAGCGGAGTAGTATAATTCGCAAAAATTTCTGTTATCACTAAACATTCAACGGTCAGACAATGTCACAAATCAATATTCTTCTCCTTTGCGGCGGAGACGGTTCAGAGCACGATATATCTCTGATTAGTGCAGCATATCTTAAGGAACAGCTCGAAAAAATTCAGGACTTTAATGTTATCCAGGTAGTTATACACCGCAATTACTGGGAAAACACCTCCGGAGGACAGGCCTGTCTGGGAATGGATCGGCAACTCAGAACAGACGCTTCACAGGTCCGAATTGACTATGCCATCCCGTGTATCCACGGAATTCCCGGAGAAACGGGAGATATTCAGTCTTTCCTAGAGATTACCGGAATCCCTTATCTGGGATGCCCCCCGGAAGGAAGCGCTCTGGCCTTCAACAAAATCAGCACAAAATTATGGTTTAATGCAGCCGGAATTCCAAATACCCCTTTTACTTTTATCGATTCCCCTTCTTCTGAAAATTTAAAAAAGGTTCATGATTTTTTTAACAAATACGGTGCTGTGTTTGTTAAAGCATCCTCCCAGGGATCATCAGTCGGGTGTTACATGGTTCAGCAGGAAAATCTCCTGGAAGATTACATTGACAGGGCGTTCAGCTACAGCAGTTCGGTACTTGTCGAAAAATGCCTGCGTCCCAGGGAACTGGAAACCGCCGTTTACGAATACCAGGGAAAGCTCGTTGTCACCCGGCCGGGAGAAATTATTACGCCGAACAACAATTTCTACACCTTCGAGGAAAAATACAATCAGGATTCCCACTCCTGCACCAGGATAGAAGCTGAAGTCAGTTCTGATATTCAGAACGAAATAATAAAATATGCCGAAAAAGCCTTCAGACTTCTTAAACTCAAGGATCTCTCAAGAATTGATTTCTTCTACACCGAAGACGACGGGGTGCTTCTTAACGAAATTAATACCTTTCCAGGCATGACCCCTATATCCATGTTCCCCAAAATGCTGGAGAACCACGGGGAACTCATGCATGAATTCTTAAGAGATCGTGTTCTATCCGCCCTGAGAAACAGTAACGGGTAATCTCATCTGAAATCTCAATGCTTCTGAGGCTCTTCATCACAGTATTCCGGATCACCAAAGTTCCGATCCGGAATTTGATAATCTCTTCTTAATCAGTGGCCGCAAAAAACATTCAGTCTCCGGCAATGATATTTTCATTAAAAGGGACAGCTTCGTGAAAATTACAAGATTTCCATAACCGCATCACTTCTGCAGATGAAAATATCATGAATTATCCTTAAAAAGTGAATATCCGTGCATTTTTCAAAACTTAATTCTGATATAAGAAGAGAAGGTGCTGGTGTACACTGATTAAGGACCTCCAAAATGAGAATGTCGCGAGAACAAATCAAGAACAGTCTGGATCAGGCTCTCAGAGAAGAACAGTTTGTTATTTTCATTCAGCCTCAGTACAACCATTCCAACAAGGCTCTTATCGGAGGAGAAGCGCTGGTAAGATGGTTTCATCCTGAAAACGGCATGCAGTCTCCGGCAGATTTTATCCCTGTATTCGAGGAAACCGGGCAAATCCCCCGGCTTGACCTCTGCGTTTTTGAGCAGGTGTGCAAGTATCAGAAAAGCTGTATAGAACGCGGAGATAACTGCTATCCAATATCCTTCAATGTCTCCCGCGAGGATTTGCAGGTTCCGGACTACATTGACTCCATGGAAAGCATCCGCCGGAAATACGATGTCCCGGTCAGCTTTCTCAGGGTGGAAATTACCGAATCATCGGCTGTAGGAAGCATTGATTTCATTGTCGGTCTGGTAGATCGTCTTCACAAGCTTGGTTATCTTGTGGAAATGGATGATTTTGGAAGCGGTTATTCCTCACTTAACGTGTTAAAAGATCTCAAGGTTGACATCATCAAGCTGGATCTGAAATTCTTTGCGGGAGAAGTCGGCGGACGCGGAGGAATAATAATCAGTTCTGTGGTAAACATGGCCAAGTGGCTTAACACTCCGGTGATTGCCGAAGGCGTGGAAACAAAGGAACAGGCAGATTACATGCTCAGCATCGGCTGCGAGCTTATCCAGGGCTTTTATTACTCCAAACCACTGCCAACGGAAGAATTCCGAAAACTGACGGCTCAGAAGACATTCCAGAAATCCATAAATCCCAGCGAATTTATAGAAAATCTTGATACCGGGCGTTTCTGGAATCCTGAATCCCTTGAAACCCTGATTTTCAGCAACTTTGTCGGCGGAGCGGCCATACTTCTCTACTCCACGGACGGCAATGCCGAAATTATTCGAATAAACAACAAGTATCTCAAAGAAATCGCCATGAATCTGACAGAAAAGGATGTGCTTTCCAACAATCCCTGGAAATATTTTGATGCCGAAAACAAAAACATCTATCAAAGCACTCTGAACAAGGCTATACAATCAAAAGACGAAGAGGAATGCGAAACCTGGAGAACTTTTGTTTCCGGGTGCTGTTCGCCTGAAAGGCTGTGCATTCTCAGTTCCATTCAGCTCATAGGCACTATGGAAAACAAATACCTTTTTTACATTATGATTCGCAACATCACCCGCGAAAAGAAAATCTTTAATGAAATCTATTCCAGCGATCAGCGTTTTCGCGCAGCCAGCGAGCATTCCAATATCTATGCATGGGAATATGATATTCCCACCAGGGAAATGCATCCCTGCTTCAGATGCATGAGAGATCTCGGAGTTCCTGCTGTTGTCGAAAATTATCCGGAGCCGCTGATTGATGCCGGAATATTCCCGCCGGACTACGCTGATATGTACCGGGGCTGGATGAAAAAGATCGAGGAAGGGGTTCCTCATCTTGAAGGAATTATTCCCCTTACTGTAGGAAGAATTCCCTTCATGATCAAATACACCACTGAGTTTGATGCAAACGGGAAACCGGTAAAGGCCTATGGTTCTGCCAGACTGATTAATGCCACGGAATCGGATAATGAGGCAAACACAAAGAAAAGCATGGACTGAACTCAGCTTCTGAAACTTTTCATAAAAATCAAAATGCCCGGAATGACAATCATCCGGGCATTACTATTGAAAATCCTGAAAAACAGCTTATCAGCCGCCTGTTTTCATGGCCTTGAAAAATTCATCATTAGTCTTGGTCAGAAGAAGCTTGTCAATCAGGAATTCCATAGCTTCTGTTTCTCCCATGGAGTGCACCACCTTGCGAAGAATCCACATCTTCTGCAATTCCTCCGGAGATGTAAGAAGCTCTTCGTGTCGGGTGCCGGATCTGGTAATGTCAATGGCCGGAAACACTCTCTTTTCAGCAATTTTTCGGCTGAGCTGGAGCTCCATATTGCCGGTTCCCTTAAATTCCTCGTAAATAACATCGTCCATTTTCGAACCGGTTTCTATAAGGGCCGTTCCGATAATGGTGAGAGATCCTCCCTCCTCTACATTACGAGCCGCCCCGAAAATTCTCTTGGGCCCCTGAAGGGCATTGGCATCAACACCGCCGGTAAGAACCTTGCCAGATGAAGGAATAACGGTATTAAAAGCTCTGGCCAGTCTGGTAATTGAGTCCAAAAGTATTACAACATCACGTTTGTGTTCAACAAGACGTTTGGCTCTTTCGATTACCATCTCGGACACCTGAATATGTCTCTGCGGGGGCTCGTCAAAAGTTGAGGCTATAACTTCTCCGTCCACCAGTCTTTTCATTTCTGTAACTTCTTCAGGACGCTCGTCTATCAGAAGAACTATAAGATGGCACTCGGGATTATTGGCTCTTATGCTCTGAGCAATATTCTGAAGCAGCATGGTCTTTCCGGCCTTTGGTGCCGCCACCACAAGTCCGCGCTGTCCCTTTCCTATGGGAGAAGTCAGATCGATGACTCTTGCTGTCAGATCCTCCTTTGAGCCGTTTCCTCTCTCAAGACGCATTCTTTCATCAGGATGAAGCGGTGTAAGATTCTCAAAGAGAATTTTGTTACGAGAGCTTTCTGGCGGATCGGAATTAATTTCCTCGACTCTGGTCAGGGCAAAATATTTTTCATTTTCCCCCCTGGGCGGGCGAATTCTGCCCTTTATGGAATCACCGGTATGAAGGTTAAGATGCGCAATCTGCGTTGAAGAAACATATATGTCATCAGGCCCCGGAAGATATGAACAGTCCGGGCTTCTCAGGAAACCGTAGCAACGGCTGTTCACATTACCGTTGGAATCGGGAATAATCTGCAGAACCCCCTCGCCGAAAATATCATCACCGCCTTTTGCCTGGCTTTTAAGAATGTTATAAATGATATCCTTGCGGGTCATGCGACCAACATTGGTTAATCCGAGCTCTTCTGCCTTGGTCACGAGCTCCGGAGTTTGCATATTTTTAAGATCTGTTAGGTTCATAAAATGAATTGAGTGCGAAGACGCATATCCCCCGTAGAAGCGATTCGGGGCAAACTGCGGATAATTAAAGAAAGATTAAAATGAAACAAAGGCCACATAACCTTGTGGATACAAAGGGTATCACCCAAAGCTGATTTTGTCTAGCAAAATCTGAGATCCAGCTCAATATTTTAAAGTCACACTTCACCCCCAAAATAATAACCGGAGAACCAGAAATACAGACTCAAAATGACATTCGCATCCCGAAATCTGATTTCCTCGGAACTCATTTCTCTGATGCCTGTTCTTCAGACATCAAGAAAATCCATATCCGTATCAATGGTGTCCATGTCAAGTTCATAGGTAAAACGACTGGGACCGGTACGATACTGTCCGTCATAGGAGGAATGCATTTCGGCACATGACAGAAAAAGGAGCTCCCTGGCTCTGGTAATTGCCACATAAGCCAGCCGGCGTTCTTCTTCAATATGAGCATTCTGATCTGTTTTCATGCTGGAATAACGCTCCAGAGGCAGTAATCCCTTTTCAAATCCGGCAATAAAGACCGTCCCGAATTCCAGCCCTTTAGAACAATGAATGGTCATCAGATTCACAGCACTGCTTTCCTCACTTTTTAACAGCTCGGAACTGGGCATCAAAGCCGCTGATGATAAATATATCTGCAAAAAATCATTTATCGTATGTTCGGAATTATTATCTCCCGACATCATATTGTCTCCGGTATTTTCGGGATTCAAATCCCCGATACCTTTTTCCGGAACATCATCGGCAAAATCAGCCCCTTGTTCCGACAGTTCATCATAATCTCTGCCTGAGATATCACTGATGAGCTCTTCAATATTTTCAAATCTGTCGTTGCTGCTGTCGCCATCTTCCATGGCAGACTTCTCCCGATAATATGCCCCCAATCCGCTGTCTTCAATAACATGTTCCAGAAAACAGACAATATCATTCATATCCTTCGGAATTTCTGCCACTTTGGCACTAAAACCGCGGATCAGTTCTATAAAATTCTGAAGTGCCCGGGATTTGTTTTTCTGGGCATACATCTCGGCAGCCTTAAACATGCTGATTCCAAACTCATGCCTCAGGGCTTCGATCTTCCCGAGGGTAACCTTTCCGATTTTCCGGGAAGGAACATTAACAATTCTGCTGAATGAAATATTGTCCTCAGGATTGACGATAAGCCTTAGATAAGCCAGAGCGTTTTTTATTTCCTCCCTGTCAAAAAATCTGGCACCTCCGTATATGTTGTAATCAATACCTTGCTCTACCAAAGCCTTTTCGATCATTCGGGACTGGGCGTTCGTTCTGTAGAGCACTGCAATATCTGACGGATCTCTTTTAAGATTGTCTATAAGCTTTCTGATGGTTCTTGCAATATCTTCAGCTTCTTCACTGCTGTCATATGATGACATCAGTTTAACAGTTGTGGCATCTGTGTTACTGGTAACCAGCGTCTTTTCTGCCACATGTTTGCAATTATTTTTTATCAGGCTGTTGGCATTGCTTAGAATAGCCTTTGTGGAACGATAGTTCTGAACCAGTTTTACAAGTTTTACCGGAGCAAATTCCTTCTGAAAATAAAACATATTTTCAACAGCAGCCCCTCTCCATCCATATATTGACTGATCATCATCACCCACAATCAAAACATTTGCCGGATACCTGCCGGGATCAAGATTTTCGGCACCGCTTACCAGTTTAAGCCACCGATATTGAAGACTGCTGGTATCCTGGAATTCGTCCACCAGAATCTCCTGGAATTTTAAACGAATATACTTTCTGACCTGTGGTTTGTTTTCAATAAGTTCGCAAGTGCGCAGAATAAGTTCTTCAAAATCAACCTGGTCACTCTTATCGCACCTGGCCTGATACAGAGCATAAACATCATAAAAACATGGCAGGATACAGTTCTCCTCCATCCCGGGACGATGCCCGCGCGATTTCTCATCCATAATCTCCTGCAAATAATTTCTGGCATTGTACCTGATACCGTTGACACAAATATCCGATGGAAGGTTAAGATCCTGCATGACACGCTTTACCAATGCCAGCTGATCGGCAGTGTCTATTATGGTGAAATTTCTGGTAAGACCTGCCTCATCTGCAAAATTTCTGAGAATATGCGACGATGCAGTATGAAACGTATAAGCCCACAGTCTGCGAACGCTGTATTCCCCAAGTATTCCAATAAGACGCTCCCGCATTTCCCTGGCAGCCTTATTTGTAAAAGTCACGGCCAGTATTCGGTTGGAATCAACACCGCAGTGTTCTATAAGATATGCAATTCTTGAAACCAGTACTCGGGTCTTTCCGGTACCGGCACCTGCCAGAACCAGAATATTCTGCCTTGGCGCTGTTACGGCATCTTTCTGTTCCTCATTTAATCCGTCGATGATACGCTGTTCAGAGTTTTTCATATGGCATGAATCCCACTCATTTCAAATAATCAAAAAAAAAATACGTTGCAATGCAAGATCAGTGGAAACACTGTTCCACGTGGAACAAAAACCTGACATAGCAAAAAATGATTCCGCAACATCTCCCGAAATCCTGGGTTATAGCAGTAAATCAGCCAGTTCTCTGATATCGGAAATCATAACGTTAGGAAGCACTGTAAGATCGCTTTCCGACCGGCGGTACTGAGTTTGCCAGCACATCTGACATCCGAAACGTATTGCTCCGAAAACGTCATTTTGCGGATCATCACCGACAAAAAGTATTTCGTGAGGCGCCACTCCGTAATAACCAGAGGCGATGATGAAAAGATCCGGTGCTGGTTTTGCAGAAAACCCGGATACAGGAATCCAGATATTGTCAAAACACTTTCTGAGGATGGTACAGTTCATGTCAGCATTGCCATTTGACAAAGCTGCCAAAGGATATTGTCTTCCAAGTTTTTGCAGGATTTCCCGGGATGCCTCGGGAATTTCAATTTTAGAACGGACTCTGATGAACTCATCTATAAGACTTTTTGCAATCTCCGCAGACTTATTTCTCTCATAACCGTAATCATCCAAAAGCTTCCGGTACGCAAAATACCTGACCAGGGATACATCATCCCTGATTTCCGAACACCGGGAAACAACCATTTTTTTTGCTTCGGCGTAGCCATCCGGAGACAACGTTTTCCCTCCGAGATAACGATATCCGATAACCCTAAGAATATATTGCTCCGCATAAGCAATCGGCAAGGTATTATCGTACAGAGTATCGTCAAGATCGAAGCACACAATTCTTGGTTTTTTAAACGATTTATAAAATATCATTACTAATGTTTGAATAATCTATTTTATATACTACTCATCATTGTCTTCTTTATTACCGAGTAATGCCAAAGGATGACACTGAGTATATACTTTTTTCAAATCTCCAATCCCGAGATGCAGATAAACCCCTGTAGTATTGCTTGAAGCATGTCCCATCAGCTCCTGAATTACCTTGATATCCGCCCCGCCCCTCAGCATTTCCGTTGCAAACGAATGCCGCAGCTTGTGAGGATGAACCTGGACAGGCAACGAATTCTCAAGCCCTTTTTTCTTTATCATTATCTGCACCGCTCTGGTGGTAAGAGGAGTGCCGAACCTGTTTACAAATATACTGTCGCATTGCGGATTATAAGTATCCCTGACCTGAAACCAGCGCTTAAGAGCCCGCAGGGCATACTCGCCGCAGGGAATATACCGCTCCTTGTTCCCCTTGCCCACAACATGAATCATCCCTCTCTTCATGTCTACATCATCAATTATCAGGGATACCGCCTCCGCCACCCGAAGACCGCTGGAAAAAAGCAACTCCATAATTGCATTATCCCGATAATCACGAGGTTCCGGACAGTCAGGAAGCTTTATAAGTTCGTTAAACTGTTCCTCTGTAAGATATTCCGGAAGTCTGGCACTGTATTTCGGAGCTTCGATATTGGAGACAAAATTACCGGAAATACGGCCCTGTTCATGAAGATATCTGTGAAAGCTTTTTAAAACACTGAGAAAATGAGCCTTTGATCGTCCGGACATTCTTCTCGACGGATCATTAAGATTCTCCAAAGTTCTGATAATTTTACGAATGGATGTCTCTGTAACATCATTCCAGGAAGTTATCTCAGGATAAAAATTATGAAGCTCGCATACCGCTCTTTTGAGGGTTAACCTGTATGATTCAACGGTTTTGTCACTGTAATTGCGCTCCAGGGCAAGGTACTGCAAAAAATCACAGATCTCCTGAAAAAAAGGACTGTTCAGATAATAGTTTTCATCTTCTAATGTCATTTACCATTCCCCGAACAGGATTATGAATAAAACTGCAGCTTTTTCACGGAACGGAACAGAACCGGACACCGGCAATACCTATATTTCAACCATTCCGCTGAATACAAAATTTACCCTAGCAGAAAGAGAAACGGCACCGTCTGCAGTTACCACGACATTCTCAGTTCCTGATGAACAATTAATTTTTATCGGAGACTCAAGTATTTTGTGCATAACACCCACTACAGCACTTGCAGCACCGCCAGATCCTGAAGAGAGGCATTCTCCTTTATTATGACGATAGCCTCTGAAAACCAGTTCGTGACTGTTTACAATTTCCATGAAATCAACCGCAGGAACTTCCGTGAAGCGTTCAGAAGCAGACAGCGATTTCCCGATACCGACAACGTCAGTACCGGCAATCTCCCGCGATTCCACCACAATATGAACTTCGGGCAGTCCGACAACAGAAACAAGAATCCCAGTCTTGCCGTTTTCCAGAATATAAGTTTTTTCCTGCCTTTTGGTTTTAAATCCCAGTCTTACCGGATCATAAACCGGTTTTCCCATATTCACAGAAATCACATTCTCATCAGTTACATCCAGAGTAATAAGACCTCCGTTGTATCCTGCCCTGATGCACGGACGGTTAATAAGTCTGCGATCTCTCACAAAACGCCCCATTGCCAGCGAAGCATGCCCGCTTAGCTGTCTCTCCTGACCGGTGTCGCTGAACACCCGAAAGTAAAAATCAGTATCCGGATCATACGGAGGTTCCACCAGCGCGAATTCGGAAAAACCCACTCCGGTACAGCGCTGAGCCCATTTTTGAATTTTTTCGGCCACGGGAAAAATCTTTTCGGTTACCGCATCCATAACCATAAAATCCTGTCCCAGACACTCCATTTTTGAAAAATGGACCAGCATTATTGACTCCTGTGATTCTGCATTCGTCTTAAAACGATCAGAGTTCTTCCCCTCGCCAAAGATCCTCGGCAGTCTCTCTTTTGCGGATAATGCGGTGTTTCGATCCTGACACCATAACCTCACATGCCCGAGGTCTGGAATTATAGTTTGAGGACATTGAAAAACCGTACGCCCCGGCACCCTGCATCACCAGATAGTCCCCGGCAGCCACCCGAAGATGACGCTCCTTGCCCAGAAAATCACCGGTTTCGCATACCGGTCCGACCACGTTGTAAACTTCGTCCGGAACATTATCGCGGAGTTCCGCTTCTTCAATTTTCATCCAGGCCTGATAGAGCGAGGGACGGATCATATCGTTCATGGCTGTATCGACAATGCAGAAATTGACAGTTTCGCCTTCTTTAAGATATTCACAGCGGGATATCAGAATGCCGGCATTGGCAACCATGGATCTGCCGGGTTCGCAGATCAGTTTGAGATTTAATCCTTTAATCTTATTCAGAATCGCATCCATATAGGATTTTCTGGAAGGCGGAACTTCTTCGTTATAGACCACACCAAGCCCTCCGCCGACGTCAATATGCTCAATAACAATCCCTTCATTCCTGAGCCGGATAATAAGCTTAACGATTCTGTCCAGAGCATCTTCAAAGGGAGCAAGGCTTGTGAGCTGAGAGCCGATATGGCAGTCAATTCCGACAATTTTGATTCCTGGAAGATCCCTTGCTCTTTGGTACAGAGTGAAGGCTCTTTCCACGGGAACTCCGAATTTGTTGGTTTTGAGACCGGTGGAAATGTAAGGATGAGTACCGGCATCAACGTCCGGATTAACCCTGACGGAAACCCGTGCTGTTATATTTTCGGATACAGCTACCTTACTTATCCGTTCCATTTCAGCTTCTGATTCAACATTAAAAGAAAGAATGCCTGCATTGAGAGCATAGGCAATTTCTGATTCTGTCTTGGCAACTCCGGAATAGACTACTCTGGAGGGATCTCCTCCGGCTCTGATAACCCTGGCCAGTTCGCCTCCTGATACGATGTCAAAGCCGGCACCAAGAGAAGCCATAAGACTGAGCACCGAAAGATTGCTGTTTGCTTTTACAGCGTAGCATATGAGGTGCGGGAAATCCCCGGCACTCTCATCAAACTCGGCAAAGTGCTCTCTCAAAGACCTTTCCGAATAAACGTACAACGGGGTACCGTACTGACTGGCCAGTGATGACACCGAAACATCCTCAGCCATCATCGAGCCGTTCTCATTTCGCACAAAATATTCCATTAAATACCTCCGGGGATAAAGCCAGTAAACAGATAATCTCACGGAATGGTATTTTATCAGATATTATCGCAGGATATTTTCAGAAAGCTTATTTTCCATCCTGTGTAACCGACTGCTCCCCGGAGCCAACGGCATCCCCTTCGGGAGGCGAAGACATCTCGGTATTGCTCTCCTCCGGAAGATAAAGCCCGCCCTTTAGTCCGCATCCGGAAAAAATCACCGCCGAAAACACCATAATAAACAGAAGTCTCTTATTAACTTTCACGGGAACCTCCGTTCCGTAAATACGCTGTCAAATTTCTAAACCGCCAAAGGCGCTATACTGCCCCCGTCTCCGGAAATCATGTAATACTGCGGAAGATTAAAATACTGACGGCAACGGACATACCTGTTGTTATCATTATCAAGAAGCTTTGCATAATGTCTGTTTATGTCCAGTACCAGTTCCGTAATATTGCCGGTAAATTTTCTGTAAATCTTGATATGTCTCTCGTAATCGGAATTGAATATATCCCATACTCCCTGTTCCACTTCCTGAAAAAAGAACTGTTCCAATCCCGTTGTAGCGCTGTTTAACACAGCCTCCGGAATATCTTTCGGATCCTGGGGAATTTCATTATCTCCCAAAGTAACCGAAAGCCCCTGGAAATTACAGGAAATAACATAATCAATTCCCGTGATATTAACCTTAAAACCTCCTTCATCAGGATAATTTATACAGTTTTTTATCTTTTCAAGAACTTCCAGCATCCCGGCCCGGATGTAAACCTCAAGCTCATTTCCGTACTGAAAAAACATCAGAGATTTTGTGGAGTGTTCCTTTCTGTGAAAAAAACTGCCCACATCCTTTACAAAATCTGTAATGCAGTGATTCGTATCCGTTTCAGTGTAGCTGTTTACAAAAAACTGGTTCCATGAGGTTCTCAATACCATTATTACCGATCCTACCAGGGAAACCTTGCTACTGCCTGCTGAAAAAATATTCGAAACATTTATATTATTCTCCCCCTTCCGCATCAGTTCTTTGGCCGGGTCCTTCTCAAGATTAACAAATACTGCAACTTCACGTACCATTTCCGGTTTGAGCAGTTCTTCATGGGAGATTTTGCAGGATATTTGCGGAAAAGCCCTGTAAAGGTCTTTTACAAACAGGTGAATTCTTTCTCCGGTAAGCATCGCGTTTTCTGAATGAACGCATATGGTTGTCTTTGGAGATATCATTCCGTTAATCCAGCATTCCACAACGGCAGACCCCAGATCCGGAAAAAATGCCAGGGGTTTGTTCTGACTGATAATCACATGATCCGGACGTCTCAGGGCATATACATACCAGCCGTTGCGACACACTTCAGAATTACCGACCTCAACAAAAGTGACATTGCTCTCTGCCGAAATCTGACCAATATTCAGGTTAAATATCTTGATTTTTCCCGGAGATGTATCAAATGCCGTATAAAGCTTGCGACTTAATACCCTGATATCCCGAAAGCGAATGGCATCCTTTATGTTATTCCTGAGACCGAAATTTAGCAGAGCCCGGTAACTCCGCATCATACTTTCAAACAGGAGGTCGTAAACCCGACGCACGTCGTTGATATGCCAGCGAAATCTTTCATCTATGAAAGACTGTTCTTTTTCGGTCCAGTTCCATTCTCTGAGAAGACTGTAAAACATCTTTTTTCGTTCCGCCCGGATATCACAATCAGAAACAGCCTTAAGACCGGAAGAAATTTTGAAATAAAAACAAAGCTTTAAGAGATACTCCCTTTGGGAATCTTTCTGAGTTTTCAGATATTGGGCAATTTTAAGATAACATCTGTAGTAGGAATCCATTTCCGGAACATAACCATCATTATTCTGAACGGAATCCCTTATGAGGATGGACAACAGCTCTGTATCCGGATACTCGGAACTGTAAACCTCCATCAGCATAATTTTGAGAGCGGCTTTAAAAGGATAATCTATTCCCTTGTAGAGAAGCCACAATGCCGAACCGTAATATTCATCCACCGGAATTTTTCCGACACTGCCCAGATCAAGCCATTCATCCTTCTTTATGATACGGTGTTTAAAAAGACCTTCCACGTACTGACTGTAATTTTTTTCCTGCTCTTTCGGAACAAGCATCCAAACCAGTTTCTGCCCGCCCAGATACACGGAGCTGCGATAAAATTCATCAAGAAGAAAGAGCTTCTGGGCACTGCCGCAGCTTTCCTCATCTGTGCGCTGATCGTTCTGCGGATTAGTAAATTGATCCTCCTTCACAATAAACAGGTTTATCTCCACCCCGTCTCCCGCAGCTTTCTGCCGGATAACCTCACATTTTTTCTCAAGAAGAGCAATCCTTTCAGCGCTCATATGACGGGAAACACAAACCCAGTAATCAATATCTGATTTCGGCTCCTGACCAATTGACGAGGTACTGCCCATGCAGTAAAGAGCCAGAATGGATTCATCACGGGAAATTATCGAAAAATACCCGGAACTGCCGCTCAATGACGAGATATATGACTGCTGTTCAGGTGACAGCTCGAAGCCCTTTATGCCATGCGGAACGACTGTCCCATCGGGTGAATCATCAACGTAGGAAGGAACTGCAAGGTGATTGTAATGGAGAAGAACCGGCACAAGATTAAAAATCTCCTGACATTTGGAGTTCATCATGCAAAGAGCACGCCGTATTCGGGCTTTGTTAATCTCCAGGTAGCGGTGCTCGTACAATTTAGTGCGCGAATAGTCAAAATCCATATCAGATAAATATCCAAAATTCAGATTTGCCGGTCCGTCCAATTCCTGTGCTATGCCAGATAAGCAAGCTTCGCAGCCTCCTGATAAAACAATGCGGCCTGTTCAGTCCTGCCGGAATTCTGAAAACACTGCCCAAGCTTGATATAATAGAGAGGACGGGGATCCTCCCGAACAAGCACATCATAAAGCTCACGGGCTTTCTCGGGTTCATTTAGTACAAGATGCATATTGGCTTTCGCCGCCAGATGATTAAAGGATTTTTCTTCCTGGCTGAGCTCATTAAGAAGTTCCAGAATTCTCCGATCCCCGCTCCGCCATGCCGCAATACCGGAAAAAACTTTTTCTCTGTTTCCGACATCTCTGACAAGTGCTGCCGTCATCTTAAAGGCACGATCATCCTCTCCGAGTTCAAGAAATCGTTCTGCAAATGCCAAAACTACTTCCGTACGTCCGGAAATGTCGCGGGGCAAATCCTTCATCATCTGCTTGAGTACCCCGACATCATTATGATATTTAACTTCCTTTACTATACGACTCGAAATAAGCCGGAAGTAATTGCCGTCATCAAGTAATCCCTCCCTCATAAAAAGCTCGCGATTTTCTTCTATTTCCGCATACCGATCCAGAGCCACCAGAGCATCAAAATACACCCTGTTAACCTGGTGATTGTCCTTGCAGGTATTTCGCAATGCCTCTGCAATACGGAGAGCAGAACTCCATTCTTTCCTGGCAATGAATTCCTGTGCTTTGAAAAGACATACCGCAAAATGATCGTCAACATTGTCGCTGTTAACCAAATCATAACCTCGAATCACTCGGTCGGTATCTCCGCTCCGGTAGCCCCCTGCTATCGCCAGAAGTCTTGAAACTTCAGGAACCGAAGACCACTTTAATGATTTTTCGGCACAGTCCTGAGCCTGTTCGAAATCCCCCGTAAGATAGGCCCTGACCGCCCTTGCCAGTTTTCTGTCTGCAGAACGGGTGCGTGATTCGTTAAACCAGGATAAAAGCCCTCCCTTCACTCCGAGAAGCCATCCTGCAATACCCAGTAACAGATAGCAAAGCAGCATAAAAACCAGGAGAATGACAATGCCGGCTGCCACACTGGTTTCTATAACATAGGAAGCAATTTCAATATGCAGGAGTCCCTGATTTCCGGAAATCATCGGAGCAAGAAACAGCAAAACAACAATCAGGGCCAGTATGGTAATAAACTTAATCATTTACATCCCTATAAACATAATCCAGCATTATCTGTCTTTGCTGTCGGTCAGCTTCAGGTAATTGCGCATGGTAACCTGACTTTCAAGATGCGATGGCGGAGTGATATTGTCCACCGGAGCAAGAGAAAGACGAATCTGTTCTCTGGTATTCATAACCACCTTATCGGTGTTGTCAAAATATCTGGCAATCAGATAATCAGCTCTTTCAAGACTCTTCTGAAAAAGGGAAAGATCTCCGCGATAGAAAGCCATCTGAGCAGTAAGAATATAGCTTTCAATATTCTCTCTGAGACTGGCCTCGCTGCTGACATCCATGAGCTCGGGATCATCAGGGCGTTTTTTTCTCACGGTGATAAAGCTTTCCATAAAGTCTTCCACCGAATTCATAAGATTCTGACGCCATTCGGAAAAATCCCCTGAAACGCCCTTCCTGCCGCTGTTTTCCACAGCAACATTCTTAAGAGATTTAAGAGGGAAAAGCGGCACATTGTTCACCAGTTCCTGCAGCCGAAGCATCATGCCCTCCCTGTCGAGACGCGGCATATTCCCCAGAACATTAATGTCCTTTGCCAGTGACGCACGAAGATCCCTGGCCCGAGGGTCATCAAGCCCCTTTATCAGATCATCGGCACTCTGAAGAAGAGTTTTGGCTGTAACATAATCCTGATCTGCCTGCACCTTGCGATCAGCAATATTTATCAGGAACACCGCCTCGTAAAGCTGCCATACTTCATCGGGCGTTTTGCTGCCGGACCGATCTCTGAGTTCTCTCAGATCCATGGCCATACGTTCCTGTTCTCTCCTGAGGTTGTTCACCTGTCCGATTAATCGTGCCTCCGAGGACCGGATATCTGTCTGAAATTCCTTTCTTGCAGCGGACGACATTCTGTTCAGCTGATTCTGAAATTCCTGATTCTCTGTTTGGAGCTCGATAATGGCACTGTCGTAGTTTTTGGGAAGCGGCCGCCTGTGTAAATCTGAATTCTGAATCCAAAGCCCCCCTATGGAAATAAAAAACAGCACTCCCAGACCAGCTCCGATCATCAGCCCCATTCGGAGCCGTCTGACCGACTTTTCCAGCATTTCTACCCGGATATCATTATCTCTGACGTTCGTGATGATATTTTCTTCAGAAGATGAGCGCTCACCGGCTGACTTAATATCAGCTTCCGGAATACTGTTCCCGGAATTATCCGTATCCGCAATGGCATCCGATGTCTTCATATCTGTCTGTACCGATTCCGACACTTTTTCCGGTTCATTATCTATGATTTTGTTTTTATCTCTCATGGCTGGCTTCTACCTTTAATTAATATGATCATTATAACAAACCAGCGTAAAAATAGGCAGGAAGAAACTCCCTGCCTATTTCCTGTTTTCCCGATGGTTTACTGTTTTTTGGAAAGCTGCTTTTCCGCAATTGTCAGCAGTTCCGAAATCTCTTCCTGTGGCGCCGAACCGCAAAGAATTGTTATTGTGTAATGATCATTGTCATCAGAAACAGCCAGTGCGCACCCCAAGGTACCGGCAAAGGAAAACTCCCAGCCTTTCACAGCCGGAAGAGGCCTCAGATCCCTGCCGTGCAGGGAATCCATCAAAGCCTGAGCGTATGACCTGGCTGCACTGAAATGTTTCTTTGCATCTGAATCAAAAGCCACTGTCAAAGTGGCGCCGTCCTTTACAAATCTGATACGATCCGGAAGACGTTCGGTGAGCTTCCAGGTTGCCAGAACATCAGATCCGGCCCAAACGGCTTCCGCAACAAGAATCCCGCAGGCAGCAAAAGCAATATTACGGATTGAGGAACTGAACATATGACAGATCCTGAGTAACCTCATGGCAGTCATAATTTAACTCTTCGAGATGCCTGTTAAAGACATCAATATCGCTGTCCTTCAGTTCAAAACAGCAGAGCACGCTGCCAAACTCCATTCCCCTGTTCCGATAGTGAAAGCAAGTAATGTTGTATCTTGTTCCGAGAGTTTCCAGAAATCTCAAAAGAGAATCCTTTACCTCCGGGAATTCAAACACATAGGCTTTTTCGGTAAGAGTTTTCTGAGGATGACCTCCTATCATGTAGCGGACATGGTTCTTGGCCAGAATGTTGTCGGTCATATTGGTAACCTCATAGCCACCGGCCCGCAACCCATCAATAATGGCATTCAGCTCCTCGTCACCGTTTGTAAGGTGAACACTGACAAAAATTCTTGCCTCTTCCGGATCGGCATAGCGATAGTTAAATTCTGTTACCGAACGGCCGCCAAGCCTTTTGCAGAAATCAAGGAAAGCCCCCTTTTTCTCCGGAATCTTTACCGAAAGAATTCCTTCCGCACGTTCACCGACTTCGCAGCGTTCAGAGACGAATCTGAGAGTATGAAATTTAAGATTGGCTCCCGAAAGTATCGCCGCCATGGTAATGTCAGGATTTCCCCTGAGATCCGGATGAGCCTGCATGTACTTTTTGATACCGGCCAGCGACAAAGCCCCACTGGGTTCTGAAATGGCGCGGGTATCATCAAAAATATCCCGCATTGCCGCACAGATTTCATCGTTTGAGCAAAGAACTATGTCATCAACATTGTCCTTAAGAATTCTGAAGGTTTCATCACCGATTCTCTTTACTGCAACTCCGTCCGCGAACAGAGAAACCTTATCGAGTGTCACCGGCTCGCCTGCATCAAGAGCAGCCTTGAGACAGGCACTGCCCTCGGACTCAACTGCAATAACCTTTATGTCCGGTCTGATCTGCTTAATGTAAATAGCCATTCCGGCAGCGAGCCCGCCACCTCCGACCTGTATAAAGACATGTGTGATATGGCTGTTCTGCTTAATAATTTCCTGTGCTATTGTTCCCTGACCGGCAAGCACATCGGGATCATCATACGGAGGAATCAGGGTATAGCCATTAACATCAGCCAGACGCTTGCTCTCCGCATACGCTTCGTCAAACGTGGATCCGAAAAGAACCACATTGCCGCCAAATCTCCGCACGGCGTCAATCTTTATATCCGGTGTGGAATTCGGCATAACAATGGTTGCCTTAATTCCCAGCCGATTTCCCGTGAGAGCCACTCCCTGGGCATGATTTCCTGCGGATGCTGCAATAACACCTCGTGCCAGAGCTTCCTTTGAAAGACCCGCAATTTTATTATAGGCACCACGCAACTTGAAGGAATGAACTATCTGACGATCCTCTCGCTTAAGGATAACATTGATCCCAAGCTTTTCGCTCATCTTGTCCATTCTCTGCAAAGGAGTAATTTTTGCTATTTCATATACTGGAGATAACAGTATCTTTCTGACATACTGTTCCGGTGTCGGTTGTTCCATTTTGTATTTATCCTTAATATCCGGACAGGGGAAAGCCCCTGCCCTGTTAACAGCTCTCTGCTGCACTGTCTCACAAAATATTCAATCAGCCCAGTTTACCGAGATCACGTACTCCGCCTTTATCCGCAGAAGCTGCCAGTGCGGAGTATGCCTTCAGAGAACCAGACACGGCTCGGTCTCTCTTGAGAGGCTTCCACGCACAGTCCCCCAGCGCATTCATCTGCTCCCGGCGGGAATCCAGCTCCTCATCAGATATTCTGATTCCGATGCTGCGGTTTGGAATATCAATGTCGATAATGTCTCCTGACCTGATGAGACCGATATTGCCCTGATTTGCCGCTTCAGGGGAAACGTGGCCGATGGAAAGTCCTGAAGTACCTCCGGAAAAGCGCCCGTCGGTTATCAAAGCACACTCCTTGCCGAGTCCGACCGATTTCAGATATGAAGTCGGGTACAGCATTTCCTGCATGCCCGGACCGCCCTTGGGGCCTTCATAACGGATAATAACCACATCTCCTGCCTTAACCCCACCATTAAGAATGCCGTCTACGGCTTCCTCCTGACTCTCATAAACCACGGCCGGTCCTGAGAATTTATAAATTGAGGCATCCACTCCGGCTGTCTTCACTATACATCCATTTACCGCCAGATTACCGTAAAGAACAGCCAGACCGCCATCAAGACTGTATGCATGTTCTCTGTTTCTTATACAGCCCTGTTCCCTGTCAAGATCAAGCTCCGGATAAGTACAGGACTGACAGAAAGGAGCAATGGTCACCTTCCCTCCGGGGGCGGCACTATAGAGTCTGGAAACAGCCTCATCAGGATTTCTGAGCACATCATATCTGTCCAGTTGTTCCTTCATCGTCATACCAAGTACCGTCCGGGCATTCTGATGAATAAGCCCCTGCCGATCCAGTTCTCCCAGAATTCCCATAATTCCGCCGGCCCGATGCACATCCTCCATATGATATTTTGATGTGGAAGGAGCAACCTTGCAAATATGGGGAACCCTGCGGGACAATCTGTCAATGTCATTCATTGTAAAGTCAACCCCGGCCTCCTGAGCCACAGCCAGAAGATGAAGCACGGTATTTGTGGAACCGCCCATGGAGATATCCAAAGTCATGGCATTTTCAAATGCATCCTTCGTGGCAATTGACCTGGGCAACACGGATGCATCATCATGCTCATACCAGGCGCGGGCCATCTCCACTATTCTGCGAGCAGCATTTACAAACAGCTCTCTCCGGAATACATGAGTAGCCACCAGCGAACCATTGCCCGGCTGAGACAGTCCCAAAGCCTCTGTAAGACTGTTCATGGAATTGGCAGTAAACATTCCCGAGCAGGAACCGCAGGTAGGACAGCCAAAATTTTCCGCCTCATTGATTTCCTCATCGGTAATATGTCTGTCGGCAGCCATTACCATAATATCAATAAGATCAAGCTTGGTACGGCCTCCGACAGGCTTCTCGGATTTACCGGCCTCCATCGGGCCTCCGGAAACAAAGATAGTCGGAATGTTGAGGCGCATGGCCGCCATCAGCATTCCCGGTGTAACCTTGTCGCAGTTGGATATACACACCAGCGCATCAGCTTTATGGGCGTTGCACATGTACTCGACACTGTCGGCAATGATCTCCCTGCTGGGGAGAGAATAAAGCATGCCGGTATGCCCCATGGCAATACCGTCATCAACGGCAATGGTGTTGAATTCCTTGGCTATACCGCCGGCCTTTTCAATCTCCCTGACCACCAGCTGTCCGATATCATGAAGATGAACATGGCCCGGAACAAACTGGGTAAAGGAATTGGCAACAGCAATGATCGGCTTCCCGAAATCACCGTCCTTCATGCCAGTGGCACGCCATAAAGCCCTGGCCCCGGCCATGTTTCTTCCTTCATATGTCACACTGGAACGATATTTGGGCATTTGTATTCTCCTGATTAATAATTCTGATTCGCATCAAAATTTAAATAACAAAAACCAAAAGCCTGTATGAAAAGCTTTTGGCTTCAAACTGTCATAAAAAAACCGAACGGTGTCCCTTTTACTTCACGGGATACAGCCAGTTCCATTTATCTTCAGTTTCCCCGCTGAAAAGACCGAAGAAAGCCTTCTGCAAGTCCTCTGTAATCGCACCGCGGGAGCCTGATCCGATCTCATAGCCGTCAACCGCGCGGACCGGGGTAATCTCGGCAGCCGATCCGGTCATGAATACCTCGTCAGCAAGATACAGAGTCTCTCTTGGAATCTGCTCAACCTGAACCTGATAACCTCTGTCCCGGGCCAGCTTAATTACGGTATCTCTGGTGATGCCTGGCAAGAGACCGCAGGTAATGGGGGCTGTATAGAGAACACCATCCTTCACCAGGAAAATATTCTCACCGGACCCTTCGGAAAGATAGCCATTAACGTCGAGAGCTATCCCTTCGTCATAGCCATGCTCCTTGGCCTCGTTCGAAATCAGAAGGGAAGACAGGTAGTTGCCAGCGGCTTTTGCTCCGGTGGGAATGGTATCAGGAGCCAGACGGCGCCACGAGGAAACTCCTACGGAAACCCCCTTTCTCATTCCTTCTTCACTGAGATACGCCCCCCATTTAACAATACCTATTATGGTATTGATTTCCGCATCCTTGGGAGGCTTTACACCAAGCCCAACATCACCAATAAACGAAAGAGGACGAATGTAACCGAAATCAACATGATTTTCCCTGATGGTATCGCATACCGCTTCGCAAAGCTGATCAACAGTGTACGGAATTTCAATGCGGTATATGTGGCCGGAATTGCGGAAACGCTGCATATGCTCCTTAAGCCGAAAAACTGCAGTGCCGTTATTGGTCTTATACGCACGGATCCCCTCAAAAACTGCAGTACCGTAATGAAGAGCGTGAGTCATAACACTGACTTTTGCATCTTCCCATGGAACAAACTTGCCATTGAACCAGATAAACTTAGTAATTTCTTTACCAGCCATAGTAATACCTACTTATACAACCCTGCTGCTTCAGGTAAAAACTTTTCAAAATTCAAGCAGTATACAAGTCCGCCTGACCGGAGCTCCGCAGCAAACCTCGGAAACTATGCGGCTCAACGGGATCAAAAGACAGCCAGGCCCCGGAATGCATAATATCGAATACCGCACAAAACAGGTCACGCACCATGCATTTTACAACAATAGAAACGAAACATATACGGTTTACCATCATTTTTGCACGTCTCGGTGATCCGATGAATATTTACCAAAAAACACCTGACAGCCATAAATCTGAAATACTACATTAAATTTACACAACGACTGCTATCTCCGGTAAAATATAACCGAAATATAATGGGGCTTTATATGTTAAGTTTTCTGCCGGCCTGGTTAAAGATCTGGGTGAACCTTTTTCTTCTTATCATGTGTACCGCCATGGTATCACTTGCCATCTGTGCCGTGGCCTTTATCAGGATCCTGCTTTTTGGACACTGGCATAAATTTTTTATTAAAGCTGCAAACAGATGCATGCGGTGGTGGCTTTACCGCATTCGCAGCATCATGGGAATAACAAACAGAACAGAATGGGTCAAAGACACGACCATCCGTCCTGAATTTCAGGATTCCTATATTCTTATTTCCAATCATATCAGCTGGCTTGACACTCTGGTACTGGCTGCAGTATTTGCGGATCAGCGGCCGGTTCCCAAGTTTTTTCTGAAACATTCGCTTCTTTTTGTTCCCTTTGTGGGACTTGCCTGCTGGGGACTGGACATGCCGTTTCTGAGAAGATACTCCAGGGCATATCTCATTAAGCATCCCGATAAAAGATTTACAGATATCGAAACATCAAGAGAAGCCTGCAAAAAGTTTTCCGGAGTGCCCACCATGATGGTGATTTTCCCTGAAGGAACTCGTTTTACACCTGAAAAAAGGGACCTGTCCAATTCTCCGTACAAACATCTGATGCAGACAAAACCCACAACCATAGCCATAGCTATTGAAAGTCTGGGAAATCAGTTTAACAAGATTCTTGATGTTACTCTCAGCTATCCGGAAAATCAGAATACTCCTTTTCGGGATTTTCTCGAAGGCAGGCTCAAAAAAGTGTGCATAAGCATTAATGAGATTGAAATTACCGATGATCTTCGCGGGAGTTATCTCGCAGACAAGCAGTTTAAAAGACGTTTCACCCTTTGGCTCAAAAAACTGTGGCAGGAAAAGGATGAGAGAATTTCTAAAATGAAAAACGAACAAGAGAGTTCTTGCGACACTGATTCCCGACCTCCGAAAAACAAAGGGTAGCTCGCCGCTTGCGCAGCCTTGAGTCCTTCTGCAACGGATCTGAGAAAAACCGGTCAGTCATCCTTTAAATCAGCTGACAAACTCCGACACAAAAAAGCCCGATATTCTCGGGCCCTGTTACTGTTGCTTTTTAAGTTTAAATTGCTATTTGGCTTTCTCTGCTTTCGTATTGGCATCCTGTCCGTTATCATCAAGATCAAGAAGGTACCTAACAAGAGCATAATACTCCGCAATACCGTCAACACCTTTGGCTATAATTATATACTTGCCGTTTATCACCACCGCCGGAACTCCCTGAATTTTCGCATCCTCGGTATTCTGACGATACTGAGCAGACATCGTGTTTACAGGAAATGATTTATACTGAGCCTCAAAAGTATGTGCCGGAACCCCCAGTTCCTCAAAAACCTTCACAACATCGTCATGATTCTGCGGAATCTTCTGCTTATTGAATATCTCATCATCAAGTTTGGTAACAAAAGCTTCGGAAACATTCAGATTGACTGATGCCGCATAAGCCTTCTGAAGTTCAGGCCCCATAGGACCTCCCAGATAATGAACCGGATTCTGGGTAAATTCCACATCATCGGGCAAGGCATCGCGAACCTGACGAATCAGAGGCAGAAAGGCGTGGCAATGGCCGCAGTAAAAAGAAAAATATTCCGTAACCAGTTTGTGGTCCGAAAGCTTCATTCCAGGAATAACCTTGTAGTTCTCACCTTCCTTAAACTCCCTGGTAACCTTTGCGGCGGCATCTCTGAGCTCTTCCGGTGTTGCATAGAAATCAGGAGACTTTTGTTCCTGTGCTTCATTCTCCCCGGCTACCGCATACCCCGTGCTTCCGCAGAATGCCAAACCGGCAACCAGTACACACAAAGTCAATTTAACAGGCTTAAAAAACATCTTATACTCCTATATCAGGCCTTACAGGAATCAAAACTGCAGTCTGCGGTGTTTTTTGATTCCCAAAAACTTACCTTATTCATCAGCGCAACAGGGTCTCTGAATTCCGGCTTCATTTCCCGCCCTGCCAGACGGCTGAACACAATGTTAAGAAGAATATTGCTACAGGCACATACAGAGGTAACCACAAAGCAGGTTCTTACATCCTTGTGACTGATTTTAATCTCCTTTGGTTCCCGAAAAAGCGGATTTTCGTAAATATTTCTCAGCGTCATTACGGCCATTTCGGAAGCCAGCAGACAAAATCTGCGAATACCTCTTTCGGTACGGGGAATAAGCTTTATAAACTGAAGAGCCTGCATGGTATGCCCGAAAGCCACTGATGTATATTTTCTGGTGGCTTCCCTGCGCTGTTCGGGATCATCATATGGAATGGGAAGCCATCTGGCTCCTCTTCGGGCGTCATCCCAGACATCTTTGAGAATATTTGTCAGCTGCAAAGCCTCACCGAATGATACTGCCAGAGGAGCCAGTTTGGGAAGTCTCCTTTTGATAGCCCGGGAATATTCTGCAAAAAGATTAACGAGTATCTCACCAACAACTCCTGCCACGCTGTAACAGTAATGATCCACTTCATCCAGAGAATCAATCCTGTTCCACCTTTCAATCTGCCCCATGCCCTTGCACATTATGACAATGCCTCTTCTGAGAATTCTCTGAACAGCCGACGGATATGAACAGTAACGGCCAACAACCAGCGGAATATCCGCCATTAACAGGTTCTCTGCCTCTGTGGCCGAATCCTTCACAAGAGAGCAAATCTCATTAGTCCATTCCTCAACATGAACAGGGGCGGAAAGAATACTGGCAAATTCTGTCAGATACTTTGTTTTACTGTTCATGTCCAGTTTCGGATCATCTTCAATCGTATCAGCTATCCGACACAGCAGATAAGCATTTCCCACCCAGTCCCTTAATTCCTCGGGAAGACAGGGAATTGTAAGTGCAAAGGTTCTGGAAACCCCCTTAAGATGCATATTCTGTTCTGATATGGATAATGACTTCATAAATAGTCCTCCCGCAACTAAGGATAGGATTATACAAAAAATACCGACTTAACGTATAATCATAACCATAATTCGCTGTCAGGAGTCATTATGAAAAAGGAAATCATTCTTGTGAGACATGCCGAAAGCATTGGAAATGCCGGAAAAAGAACCACAACCCCGGCTGGAAACAATCTCACGGATATCGGACGAAGACAGGCCAAGGAACTTGCGGATGGCATCACGAAGGCTCCCGATCTTATTGTGTGGAGCACTTATCCCAGAACCAGGGAAACTGCCGAACCATTATCTTTGAAGTTCCCAGATACTCCCGCAGAAGAATGGCCGGATATTCAGGAATTCACCTACCTCAGTCCCCGAAAATGCTTCAATACAACTCCTGAGGAAAGAAAGCCGTGGGTAATGAGCTATTGGGAAAAAATGAATCCGGAATACCGGGACGGAGACGGTGCGGAATCTTTCTCAGATATGATTGAACGAGCCAGAAAACTTATCACAAAGGTCAAAGAAAGACCTGAAAGTATAATTATGATTTTCACACACGGACAATTCATGGAAGCTATAAGGATATTACTTGCTTATCCAAAGAATGACTGTATCAGTCTCATGAAACATTTTAACGAAAATCAGAGAGGCAAAACTATTAAAAACTGTGAAATACTGAAAATTATACAACGCTAAAAAACTTAATTAATCACAAAGTATTTACCAAGTATTATTTTTAATAAAAATATTTCCTGTTATAGCTTTACGGGGACGCACGCGGTATAAAACAATATCCGATAAGTACCAAAAACGAAAAACGGGATACCGTAAGGTACCCCGCTGTCATGAGTGGCGGAACGGACGGGGCTCGAACCCGTGACCTCCTGCGTGACAGGCAGGCATTCTAACCAGCTGAACTACCGCTCCGTGCTTGATTTTAATGCCTGACAATGACCTACTCTCACATAGCG
>Ga0310695_10001108_pt1 | contig 65471 bp, 38 predicted proteins | sample RumenRJG_04DNA_FD_203882 | JGI IMG/M metagenome (GOLD analysis project Ga0310695, IMG submission 203882) | Bovine rumen microbial communities from Lethbridge, Alberta, Canada - RJG_04 (v2) (version 2) | ecosystem: Host-associated > Mammals > Digestive system > Stomach > Rumen | place: Canada... | reverse complement strand
ATGGGCTGGTTTCTCCCAGTCTTGAACTTCATCGCCCTGCTCGGGCGTCGCGCCCATCGTGAAAGTGCCGCCCTGCACGCCTATCATCGTGAATGACACGCCGTTGACCGTGAAGGTCTCGTTTGCGCGTTACGGCATCTCGGGCCAGGCTCCGCTCAGCAGGTAGTCAACCAGGTCGGTCACATCGGCTATATTGATGTCGCCATCCTGGTTCACATCGGCAACATCGAGATTGATGGCCCCAGCGTTCTTGCTCAACAAATAGTCAATCAGGTCAGTCACGTCGGCTATATCAATACTGCCGTCGTCGTTCACGTCGCCCCAGTCAGGCTTTTTGGTGAAGTAGCCGGGGTTGTCGGGGCCTCCATCGATGTGGGCATAGTCCGCGCCCACGTGGTTAGCATCATAGGTCGTGCCCTTGCCACCAACCAGGCTGGTACAGTCATTGAACACATTTCTAGAGATCGCTTGAGTCATGTCACTCAACTGCCAACCATCGCCCACGTAGATGGTCTGCAGAGCACTGCTGCCCCTGAACATTTCATTCATGTCCATCACATTGGAGGTGATGAAACTGCTCAAATCCAGGCTCGTCAATTTATAGCAGCGGCTGAACATGGCATCCATACGCGTCACCTCGCTGGTGTTCAAGTAGTTCATCCCGGTGATGCATTCAAGTTTCCTCATTTCGTAGAACCAGTAGCAAGTGAACGTCGGGCGGACTTCGGCGAACGAGGGATCAAAGGCCACCTGGGTCACTTTGGCATTAGTGCCATCGGTTGTCCAATCGGGTTCGACAGCGCCATCGTTCAAATCGTAGGTCGTGCCCGTTCGGGCAGAGCGATAGTAGTCGCAGTAGAACGTCAGCGTCGTGTTGTCGGCCGTGTAGCAGGCATAGGTTTGGGGCGCGACGTAGCTCAAGTAGCCCGGGTCGCTGGCGCCGCCGTCGATGTGGGCGTACTCCTTGTCGATGTGGTTGTTGTCGTAACTCGTGCCTTTGTCTCCCGCCAGGTCGATACAGTCATTGAACATTTTCCCAGATTCGGTCACTGCCGCTGTGCTCCATCCATCGCCCACATAGATGGTTTGCAGGCTAATACAGGCATGGAACATAGAATCCATGGCCTCCACATTGGCGGTGTTGAAGGTGCTCAAGTCAAGGCTCGTCAAATATACGCAGAGAGAGAACATGCCCGACATGTCTGTCACCTTGGCGGTGTTGAAATGACTCAAGTCAAGGCTCCTCAATTCGTTGCAATTATAGAACATGTGCTTCATACTGGTCACCTCGCTGGTGTTCAAATACTCCATGCCCTCGATGGGACGAAGCAACGTCATATTGTCAAACCAACTGCAGGTGGTCGTCGGGCGCGCCTCGGCGAACGACGGGTCAAAGACCACCTTGGTCACACTGGCGCTGATGCCATCGGCGCGCCATGCGGTCTCGTTGTTTTCCGTGTTCAGGTCGTAGGTCTTGCCCGGGCGGGGACCGCGCACGTTATCGTAGTAGAATACCAGCGTCGCATCCTCGGCCGTGTAGCAGGCATAGGGCGCAGGAGTGATATCGCTCAAGTAGCCCGGATTGCTCTCACCGCCGTCGATGTGGGCGTATTCTGATCCAATGTGGTCCCTGGTATAGGCCGTGCCTTTGCCACCCACCAGGTCCACACAGCCATAGAACATATCCGCGGAATCGTCCACAGCCGCTGTGCTCCATCCGCTGCCGACATAGATGGTTTGCAGATTGACACACATAGAGAACATATAATCCATGGTTTCCACCTTGGCTGTGTTGAAGGTGCTCAGGTCAAGGCTCGTCAGTTTCTGGCAGTAGGAGAACAAGCCAGGCATGTGTATCACCTTATCGGTATTGAAATGACTCAAGTCAATACTCGTCAAGTCACTGCAGTCATAGAACATATAATTCATAAGAGTCACCTCGCTGGTGTTCAGATACTCGAGGCCCTCGATGGATTTCATCCACTGCATGCCGTAAAACCAACCATAGGTGCTCGTCGGGCGGGCCTCGGCAAACGACGGGTCAAACACCACCTTGCTCACTTTGTCATTGGTGCCATCGTCTCTCCAACCAGAATTGTTTCTTCCCTCGTTCAGGTCATAGGTCTTGCCCGGGCGCGTATTGCGCTGGTTGTCGAAGTAGAACGTCAGCGTCTTGTCTGCCGTCGTGTAGCAGGCATAGGGCCCGGGAACGATATCGCTCAAGTAGCCCGGTAAGCCATCTTTACCGTCGAGGCGGGCATAGGTCTTATCCACATGGTCGGCATCGTAGGGGGTACCCTTGCCGCCCACCAGGCTGGTGCAGTTATAGAACATGTCTGTAGATCTGGTCACAGCCGCTGTGCTCCACTCGGTACCGATATAAATGGTTGTCAGATTGGTACAAGCATTGAACATATACTCCATGCTGGCCACATTGGCCGTGTTGAAACTGCTCAAGTCAAGTACCGTCATACCGGAGCAACGTGAGAACATGCCCGACATGCTTGTCACATTGGAGGTGTTGAAATTGCTCAAATCCAAGCTCGTCAATTTATAGCAGGCATGGAACATATTATCCATGCGTGTCACCTCGCTGGTGTTCAGGTACCTCATCCCAGTGACGGATTCAAGGTTACGCATTTCGTAGAACCAGTGGTAGGTCGACGTCGGGCGGAAATCGGCGAACGAGTGGTGAAAGGCAACATACTTCACATAGGTACTGTTGCCATCAGTTATCCAACCAGGCTCGATGGCGCCATCGTTCAAGTCATAGGTCGTACCTACACAGATACTGCGCTCGTTGTCGTAGCAGAACGTCAGCGAATTGGAACCCGGCGAGTACCAGGCATAGGCCTCTTGGGCACTGGCTCCGATGGCGCACATCATGACCGACACCAAGACAACCATCCGAGAAAGTAATGGATTCTTCATAATACAAGCAATTAAAAACGCAAATAATGAATTTTGCTGCAAATATAGTAAAAAAAAATTATTCTATCATTACAAGAGAGGATATGCCATCAAAATTCTGGCACATCCTCTTCTCATATCCTGGCTGGCACATCAAGCCTCATCGACTCCTATCTGTGCTATTTTAATAAAGGAATTAGAGGGCGAGTCGCAGCCCCAGGTGGTTGATCTCGCTCGACGGTATGATATCGGACCGAAGCGACACGCGACAAGCCCTGGCGAGGACGTTCCAAGCGCCGCCGCGGTACACGCGGACAGAGCCCGAATCAGGGCCTGTGGGATGTTACCTCGGTCTGACCGATGCAGTAACTTGACAGCGTCACCTGATGGGCTGGTTTCTCCCAGTCTTGAACTTCATCGCCCTGCTCGGGCGTCGCGCCCATCGTGAAAGTGCCGCCCTGCACGCCTATCATCGTGAATGACACGCCGTTGACCGTGAAGGTCTCGTTTGCGGGTTACGGCATCTCGGGCCATGCTCCGCTCAGCAGGTAGTCAACCAGGCCGGTCACATCGGCAATATCCACATTGCCGTCAATGTTCACATCGGCAGCATCGAGATTGATGCCCTCAGCATCCTTGTTCAACAGATAGTCGGTCAGGTCGGTCACGTCAGCAATATCAACATTGAAGTCGTTGTTCACGTCGCCACGGATGTAGGCAGGCTTCTCGCTGAAGTAGCCTGGGTTGTCGGGGCCGCCGTCGATGTGGGCATAGTCCGACCTGATGTGGGCGGGATCGAAGGTCGTACCCATACCGCCAACGAGGCTGTTGCATTCCATGAACATCTGAAAGTCGTCACTCACCGACGCGGTGCTCCAACCATCGCCGACATAGATTGTTTGCAGTGCGTGACATAGAGCGAAAAGATTTCTCATGCCTCTCACCTTGGCCGTGTTGAAAGTGCTCAAGTCAAGACTCTTAATTTTATTGCAGTGAATGAACATACCTCCCATAAAGGTCACCTTTTCGGTGTTAAAGTGACTCAAGTCGATGCTTGTCAATTCGTTGCAAGCAGCGAACATGTATTCCATATTGGTCACCTCACTGGTGTTCAGGTATTCCAAGCCTGTGATAGACTCAAGATACTCCATATCATAAAACCATCCGTAGGTGGTCGTCGGGCGGTATTCGGCAAACGAGGGGTCAATGACTGCATACTTCACTTGCAAACAGGTTTGATCATCATGCCAAGCGGGGTTGTCTCTTCCCGTGTTCAGGCTGTAGATGGTGCCCGAGCGGGTGCCGCGCAGGTGGTCGTAGTAGAACGTCAGCGTCTCGTCCTCAGCCGTGAACACTACATAAGCCTTAGGTGCATAGGGGTCGGTCAAGTAGCCGGGGTTGTCGGCTCCGCCGTCGATGTGGGCATAGGAGGCAGTCACGTGGTTGGCATCGTAGGCCGTGCCCTCACCGCCAACGAGGCTGCTGCAGTCCATGAACATCAGATAGTCTTCGCTCAAGGCAGCGGTGCTCCAACCATCACTCACATTGATGGTTTGCAGACTGGAACATCCATTGAACATCTCGAGCATGTTGGTCACATTGGAGGTGTTGAAACTGTACAGGTCCAGACTCGTTATTTTTGTACAGGAATTGAACATTCCTGCCATATATTCCACCTTATCGGTGTTGAAGTTGCTCACATCAATGCTCGTCAGTTCGCTGCAGTTACCGAACATGCGAATCATCGTGGTCACCTCGCTGGTGTTCAGATAATTCAGGCCCGTGATGGACTGAAGGCTATTCATGCCATCAAACCATGCGCAGGTGGTCGTCGGGCGGGCATCGGCGAACGAGGGGTCAAAGACGGCCTGCGTCACCTGTTGATAAGTGTTGTCATTTACCCAACCGGGAGGAATAATGCCCTCGTTCAAGTCATAGATGATTGTCCCCGGGCGGGAATCGCGCTGGTTGTCGTAGTAGAACGTCAGCGTCGTGTTCTCGGGCGTGTAGCAGACATAGGACATGGTGCCTGCACTCAGGTAGCCCGGGTTGTCGGTGCCACCATCGACGTGGGCATAGTCGGCATCCACATGCGTGACGTCATAGGCCGTGCCCCTGCCTCCCACGAGGCTTGTGCAGTCCTTGAACACATTATGAGAGCTGGATTGAGCCATCTCATTCATTTTCCAACCATCGCCAACATAGATGGTCTGCAGAACACTGCAGTTCCTGAACATCTCGCTCATGTCGGTTACCTTTGCGATGTTGAATTTTTCCAAGTTCAGGCTCGTCAACTTATAGCATCGGTTTAACATGTCATCCATGCGCACCACCTCGCTGGTGTTCAGGTACTCCAGGCCAGTGAGGGTTTCAAGGTTCCTCATTCCGGAGAACCAGTAGAAAGTGCTCGTTGGGCGGGCACCGGCAAAAGAGGGGTCAAAGACCACCTGCCTCACATTGAGATAGGTGAAATCGCTCACCCAGCCGGGATCGACAGGGCCATCGTTCAGGTCGTAGGTCGTGCCTGTGCGGCTACTGCGGTCGTTGTCGTAGTAGAACGACAGCGTCGTGTTATCCGCCGTGTACACAGCATAGGCCTCCTGGGCACTGGCACCAAGGGCACACATCATGGCCGTCACCAGGACAACCAGTCGAAAAAGTAATGATTTCTTCATAATACAAGCTGTTTAACATGTGAATAATAATTTTTGCCACAAAATTAGTAAAAATCATCAAAAAAAATACATCATTCCTGAAAACTCATTTTCAACAAGAACCAAAATCGTCACCATAGCCCCCAAAAAACAAGACCAGTACCCATTCGACATTTCCAGAAACACAAAACGGCCGGCTGCTTGGGCAGTCGGTCGCTTCGTGTTATAGATGTGGTACCTCAGGTCTCGGACGGAGAAGTCTCAACCCTCGGTTGTCATTTTGACAACCTGTTATATCTAATTATGGGTACGGTTCAGGATGATGTCGATGATGGCGTTGATGTCGGCAATGTTGACAGTCTTGTCGCCATTCACGTCGGCGGCAATGATGTTACCATTTCCGCCCAAAATGATGTCTACGATGGCATTGATGTCTGCGATGTTGACCACACTGTCGCCATTCACGTCGCCAGGCACATCAGGTTTCAAATCGTCAACAATCTGCCCAAAATACCAAGACCATCTCACGTCAGTCCGATAGGCATCAGCCGTTCCTTGCAGCACATGAAGCGTACGGCCAGAGTAATCACCATTATCCAAATAGAATAGATGATTCCTGCTCGATACACTCGAGAGGTCAGCAATGAAGCAATACACATCCGTCAGCCTTGTGCAGCCATAGAACGCCCCGGAACCAATAGAAGTTACCGAGTTAGGGATGACGATGCTGGTCAGGCCTGTGCAGTCCAAGAATGCCGATTGACCGATAGCAGTTACCGAGTTGGGAATGGCGATGCTGGTCAGTCCTGCGCAGTTCAAGAACGCCGATTCACCGATAGAAGTTACCGTGTTGGGAATGACGATGCTAGTCAGCCCCCTGCAGTCTTGGAACGCATAGTCTGCTATGCCTAATGTTCCTTCTTTTAAAGCGATTCTTGTGCCGCTTGGCATGCTGCCTTTATACGAGTAAGCGACCATGCCGGCATAGACCAATCCGCCTAGCTGGTTATTGAACCATGCTGTATTATAGAACGCCTGTTGACCGATAGCAGTTACCGTGTTGGGGATGACGATGCGGGTCAGCCCCGTGCAGCCGTAGAACGTATAGTCTTCGATATAAGTTACCGAGTTGGGAATGACGATGCTAGTCAACCCCTTGCAGCCCTGGAACGCCCCGTAACCAATAGAAGTTACCGAGTTGGGGATGGCGATGCTGGTCAGTCCAGTGCAGTCCTCGAACGCATGGCAACCGATAGAAGTTACCGTGTTGGGGATAATCGTGTTCTTGCAGCCAAAAATTAAAGTATTCTCGGCGGTCTCTATAATAGCATTGCAGTTGTTGCGCGAATCATATCTTGGATTGCCACTTTCTACCACGATGCCGGTCAGCCCAGTGCAGCCATCGAACGCATTGTGACCGATCTCAGTTACCGAGTTGGGGATGACGATGCTGGTCAGGCCATTGCAGCCAGCGAACGCATTATCGCCGATAGAGGCGACGGAATTGGGGATAGTCGTGTTTTTGCAACCGCCAATCAATGTGTTGGTCGCTGTTTCAATAATGGCGTTGCAATTATTGCGAGAATCATATTTTGGATTATCGCTAGCCACCGTGATGCTTGCTAGGCTGACGCAGCTCCTGAACGCATCGTCGCCGATGGAGGTGACGGAATTGGGGATGTTGATAGCGGTCAGTCTGGGGCAGCCCATGAACGCTTCGCCTGCAATTCCAGTGGTTCCTTCTTTTAGTGTGATCATTGCATCCTCAGTCATGGTGCCTTTATATTTGTAAGCGACCAATCCCGCATAGACCAATCCGGCTGGTTGGTTGTTATACCAAGCGGTGAACGAGAACGCATCGCCGCCGATGGAAGTGACGGAGTTGGGGATGCTGATGTTGGCCAGGCCAGAGCAGCTGCTGAACGCATAGTCGCCGATGGAGGTGACGGAGTTGGGGATGTCGATGCCGGTCAGGCTTGCGCAATGTCCGAACGCCCAGGTGTCGATGGTGGTTACCGAGTTTGGGATGTCGATGGTGGTTAGGCTATCGAGTCCGTAGAAAGCAGATTCTCCGATCTCAGTTACCGAGTTGGGGATTATCGTATTTTTGCAACCGCCAATCAATGTGTTGGTCGCTGTTTCAATAATGGCGTTGCTGTTATTGCGAGAATCGTATTTTGGATTATCGCCAGATACCGAGATGCTTGCTAGGCTGTTGCAGTCATTGAACACCCCTATGCCAATGGAAGTGACAGAGTTGGGGATGTCGATGCTAGTCAGCTCCGTGCAGTATCTGAACGCATCGTCGCCGATGGAGGTGACCGAGTTTGGAATGGTGATGTTGGTCAGTTCGCAGCCATAGAACGCCTCTTGACCGATAGAAGTAACCGAGTAGGCAGTTCCGTTGTAGGTAACGGTGGCTGGGATATTCACCGTGCCGGAGTAATCATCATTAAGGTAAAAAGGACTTCTTCCCCTATAGGTTACTTCGGCTTCATCGCTACTGAGTCTATTGTAATAGATGCCAGCAACCTTGAAGTCGTGGGCTGTGGCGAATGCTGGCAACAGGATGGCCAGCAACAAGATGGTGGTTTTGATGAATTGTTTCATAATAAAAAATGTTTAGAAATAAATAATGGTTAATAAAAACATTGATTTAAAGTTTCGTCCAAAGATAATAATAATTTTTCATTTTTTATCATAGTCTTGCATTTTTTTCATACATCCACACAAAAAAGCAGCAGCGTGGGCAGTCGGTCGCTTCGTATTTTTTTGATGTGGCACTTCAGGTCTCGGACGGATGAGTATCAACCCTCGGTTACTATTTTGACAACCAGTTATATCTAATTCTGGGTACCGTTCAGGATGATGTCGATGATGGCGTTGATGTCGGCGATGTTGACAGTCTTGTCGCCGTTAACGTCGGCGGCAATGGTGTTACCATTTCCGCCCAGAATCATGTTGATGACGGCATTGATGTCTGCGATGTTAACCACACGGTCGCCGTTAACGTCGCCAGGCACATCAGGCTTCAAATCGTCAACAATCAGCCCAAAATAGGGATACCATCTCACGTCTGCCCGATAGGCATCAGCCGTCCCCTGCAGCACATGCAACGTACGACCAGAGTAATCAGCATTATCCAAATAGAATTGTTGATTTCCGCTCGATACTCTCGAGGGGTCAGCAATATAGCAATACACATCCGTCAGGGCCCAGCAGCCCTCGAATGCCTCGGCACCGATTGAAGTAACGGAGTTTGGAATGGTGATGCTTGTCAGGCCAGTAACAGAGAACGCACTATTGCCGATGTAAGTGACGGAGTTTGGAAGGGTGATGTTGGTCAGGCCCCAGCAGCCAACGAACGCTGAAGCGCCGATGTAAGTGACAGAATTGCCCATCGACACGCTTGCCAGAAGACGGCAATACCTGAACGCCTCATCTCCGATATGAGTGACGGAATTCCCAATCGTCACGTTCGTCAGGCCTTCGCATTCACGGAACGCAGCATTGCCGATGGAGGTGACAGAATTCCCAATCGTCACGCTTGTCAAACCGCTGCAGTACTCGAATGCCTCGGCACCGATTGAAGTAACGGAGTTTGGAATGGTGATGTTAGTCAGTCCGCTGCAGTTCTTGAATGCCGCGGCACCGATCGAAGTAATGGAGTTTGGAAGGGTGATGCTTGTCAAGACACCGCAACCAGAGAACGCTCTTTCGCCGATGGTAGTGACAGAAGTCCCCATCGTCACGCTCGACAATTTAGTTAAACCGTTTGCAAAATAAGCGGGTATCTTCTGTACGCTATCTCCTATGATGATGGTCGAGATATCTAAACTATATAAAGAACCGTCATCTGTCAATAATCTGAAATTGTCACATGAAACAGCATTAAAAATGAGGGTATCCAATAAAGTGCAACGTTGGAATGCAAAATTGCCGATGGAGGTGACGGAATTGCCAATCGTCACGCTCGTCATGCTATTGCAACTAAAGAACGCATATTCGCCAATGGTAGTGACGGAATTCGGAATCTCCACGCCCGTAAGCCTACTGCAACCCATGAAGGCAGATTCGCCGATGGAAATGACGGAATTCGGGATAGTCACGCTCGTCAATTGGGTGAAACAGTATGCAAAATAGGCTGGAATCTTCTGTACACTATTACCAATATTGACAGTCGAGATATTATTTAAGTAATAGAAAGGACTATTGTTTCCCGTTGAACCGAAATCAACGCACTCTACTGCATTGAAATTGAGGGTATCCAATGATGTGCAACCACCGAACGCATATTCGCCGATGGAGGTGACGGAATTCCCAATCGTCACGCTTGTCAGGCCACGGCACCAATAGAACGCATGATCGCCGATGGAGGTGACGGAATTCGGAATCTCCACACTTGTCAGGCCGCTGCAATGACTGAACGCCTCACCACCGATGGAAATGACAGAATTCGGAATCTCCACGCTTGTCAGGCCGCTGCAGCTATAAAACGTATTTGATTCAATCGAAGTGACTGAGTTAGGGATGTTCACACTGGTTAAGCCACTGCAACCAGAGAACGCACCGGAACCAATTGACGTGACAGAATTCGGTATCGTCACGCTCCTCAGACGATTGCAACCCATGAAGGCACATTCGCCAATGCTAGTGACGGAATTGCCAATCGTCACGCTTGTCAAGCCACTGCACGAATAGAACGCCTCACCACCGATGGAAGTGACGGAATTAGGAATCTCCACGCTTGTTAGGCCGCGGCAATGACTGAACGCACCACCACCGATGGAAGTGACGGAATTGCCAATCGTCACGCTTGTCAGGCCATCGCATTCATAGAACGCTCTTTCGCCGATGGAAATGACGGAATTCGGGATTGTCACGCTCGTAAGCCTACTGCACCACTCGAACGCAGCATCTGCGATACCTTTCGTACCATCAGTTATAATGATATGTGTCCCTGCGGGCATCGTGCCTTGGTACTTATAAGCTACCAAGCCAGCGTAAACAAGACCATCTGGTTGATTATCAAACCACTCCGTATTATCAAACGCCTCCCTGCCGATGGAAGTGACGGAATTCGGTATCGTCAAGTTCCTCAGACGAGTGCAATCCATGAAGGCACGTTCGCCGATGGAGGTGACGGAATTGCCAATCGTCACGCTTGTCAGGCCAGTGCAATTACTGAACGCCTCACCACCGATGGAAGTGACGGAATTCGGAATCGTCACGCTCCTCAGACGAGTGCAGCCATAGAATGCTAAAGTGCCTATGGAGGTGACGGAATTCCCAATCGTGACGCTCCTCAGGCCAGTGCAATCAAAGAACGCCTCTTCACCGATAGAAGTTACCGAGTAGGTGGTTCCATCGTAGGTGACGGTGGCTGGGATGACGACAGAGCCTGAATACACTGACCCATTGTTGGTCACGGTAGCCTCGTTACCGTTGATGTCGTAACAGATGCCATCGACCTCGAAGTCGTGGGCGTGGGCTATGGCTGGCAACAGGATGGCCAGCATCAGGATGGGAAAGCGAAAGAGTTGTTTCATAGCCTTTTCAGTAATTTGTTGTTATACATGTTTCTATCATATAAACAACATCGATGGGAAATCTTGCATCAGCCTCATTGAAAAAAAAACGGCCGGCTGCGTGGGCAGTCGGTCGCTTCGTGTTTTTGATGTGGTACCTCCGGGGATCGAACCAGGGACACGCGGATTTTCAGTCCACTGCTCTACCACTGAGCTAAGGTACCTTTCAAAAGCGAGTGCAAAGATACGGCGACTTTTTGACGTGACCAAATTTTTTGGCAGAAAAAATCAAAATTAATTTTCTACAATTCAAAAATCCGCCTATTAACAAGCTATCAATCAACCTTATACAGAGCAAACCATTTGTTTTGCCAAACGATACGGTAGCCAGCATCTTTCATCCATCGCTTGAGGACATCCATCTTGTCTTGCGTCAGGAACTTGCCGTCCTGCATGGGATAGGACGTGAGGTAATCGTCGGTCGCCTCGCTCCAATAGGGTCCCAGGTTGTTGAACTTTTGCCGCAGGATGGCGGGGCGTTTGCCGCCAGCGGCCTCCAGCCGTGCCGACAGGGCATCGGCACTGATCAGTTCGGGCCATGCGCAACCTATGGCGGGCACCGTGCGCGTCAAGTGGTTCATCATGGGGATGCTGCCATAGCACAGCAGGGTGTCGCCCGCGGTGACATGCTGCTTGAGTTCGGGCAAGGTCGAGTTGATGATGTGAGCCCGCTCGGGAGTGGTATGGATAAGGGTGGCACGGCCGTCGTTGATTGGCGCTGTCTTGTGCCACAGGGCACCGCCGTCAAAGTAGGCGCCCACGGTCACCGTCTGCACTAAGCCCACGGCGATGAATACCAGCGGGAAGATGACGTTTTCGCGCCGTTGCCACAGCAGCGCGGCCACGGGTGCCGCCATCCAGGCGATGATGCCGCCGTTGTTGGTCGCGCCGTCGCTGCCCAGCGGGAAGACCAGGAGCATGAACAGGCCCAGCCATGCTGCCACGGCACGGCTGCCGCCCTTATAGATGGCCCACACGAGCCCTGCCACACACATCACCCACAACGGGTGCATGATGTGAGACTGACGCCACATGAAGAAGACAAGCATGGCAGCAATCACCAGCCAAGCCAGCCAGCGCAGTACCGAGTTGGGAACATAGCGCCTGACGGCCCAAAAAGCGCACCACAGGCCAAAGGCCTTGACGCCCACCATCAGGCAATGTCCATAGAATCCCAACATCTCCATAATCAGGCCTCCCGCGTTATGACTCGCCTCGCCGCTGCTACCGGTAGCGACGCCCAGCAGGTCGGTCATGTTCTGCTTGAAGATGTCCCAATGCCCCAACGCCAGCATCATGCCGATGACGGCTGCGGTCCCGACGGCGATGCCCAAGAGCATGACACCGCATTCACGCCAGCATACGCGCCATGGCCGCTTATTATAATAATGAGCGACAAACGGCATCACCACCAAACCCGCCGCCAGCACATTGGGGATGCGGGTAAACGTGTTAGCTCCGACCACCACGCCAGCCAGCAGCAGGTGCCACCGCTTGCCACCAGTGAGGCCGCGATAGGTCAACGCCAAGGCGGCGGCCCACAGCAGGACGCTCATCAGGTCGTTATTGAAGGTGTAGGGGAACTGCACCAGCGAGGCGACCACCATCAGGAAGCCCAGAATGACCGCCGTGGCGGGAATGATGCGCCTCAACGTCCACGCCAGTATTGCCATGACGCCCACGTTGCAGAGCACGCCCGCGACACGCATCGCCATCCACTTGCCGCCCTCGGGCAGCAGGCCGTTGAGCGCACCGCCAGCCAGGCCGCTCAGGTAATACATGAAATTGTACTCCACACTCTCGGGGGCCTTGAAAATGTTCTCAAAGAAAGTGAGGTAATAGCCCGTGTCGCACAGGTCAACGCCTGTGGTCGCAATCAACAGTTGCCACAGCGTGAGCAGGGCGATCGCCCACCCCACCGAGGCGCCGTAATGGCCATCGAGCCACTGCCTGATATGTCGCACGCGCTGCATCATTACACACGCAAAGGTAGTGAAAAAGCCATTAGCTTTAAGCTTTTAGGCTTTAGTTTTTTAAAAAATAAGCGGGTGATAAAAAATTACTCCATGATTCTGCAGTTTATCGTGCTGCAAAATCATGGAGTATGTTAGTCAGGTGGATGCTTATCAAAGGTCAGGATCCTGCACGATCTCAGACGGATCAAACGGCTCAACGCGAACACAGTGATATGTAGTTGGCTCAACAATAGTCGTCAAATCAAAACTATCCGGCATCAAGTTTGTGCCATTAAACCACAATACTGATTGGTTCCACAAAAGGAACTCTGTAGGAGTCTTGAAATCAAGATACCAACTAATGCCAGTAAATATATATTTTCCTGCGTAAGGGGCTAAATTTGCATCGGCAGGAGAATCCTTAACTTTAAACCAGTAGAGGGCTATAGGATCCCCTCCTATAGTGATATAAGAACCTTCATAATTATCATAGAATCCTCCATCGTATTCGAGTGGGCTATCCATTTTCCAATAGCTGGAGAGGAGTATGGCTTGTGCCTCCTCGATGGTGTTTGGAGCATAATCCATCTCGAAGGTTACTTCCTGAATGTCTGCAACCTTGAATTTCAAAATACTGTCATTATTCAAGTGTACGTACTTTTTCCTCACCTGGGCCTGTGCTGCCCCGGTAACGAGCAGTGCCATGGCCAATACACTTATAATCTTTTTCATTGTCATTTCTTAATTTTAAGGGTTGATTTGTTTGCTTTAATAATGTAAATGCCCTGCTCGCGGTCGGCAAGACTGATGTTGAGGGAGCCAGACCCGTCGGTACTATAGGCACCCACGAGCTGGCCCTGCAGGTTGTAGATGGTCACCGTCGTGTAGGCGGCAAAGCCCGACAACTCGACACCGTCGCCCGCAAAGCGGACCAGTTCGGCGTTCTTGATCTCGGTGAGTTTTGTGGCATGCTGGTCTTCATCAAATTGCATGAGTTCCAGATCCGACATGGGGTAAATGACGGCGTCTCCTAAACAGGTAATCACAAGGTTGTCGCCCTCGAAGGTCAAAACGGGTTCGTCTTCAAACAGGTAATAGGTCCTGTCCCCGCTTGTGGTCACCACATAGAAACCGCCCTCAGCCCATGCCGCCACCGTGGCCAGCATCAAGGTTAAACTGAGTAAGAATTTCTTCATAAAAAACCGATTTAGTTGTTAATAATGTTAATAAAAAAAGGTCAAAAGGGTAACTTGTATCTTTAAAGGTACAAATATACTAAATTACTGGCAAAACATTTATCTCCCCTTTATTTTTAACACTAATTTAACTAAATTTATGAAAATATGTAAATAAATTTCCGCATTTTCACACAACATGAACAACGGGGAACTGCTCCAACAACTTATTAGGGCATCCGCTCTTTTGCCCCACGCCTAAGACACGAATACGAACGCGGAAGCCCCAAAAAGAGTTGTTCAAGTTGTCTATTTGTTGTTCTGTTGTCTGAAAAATTCTTCGCGCCTTAGCGTGGCGATAAAAAAAAGCGGCTTTTAGGCCCTCGTTTGCCAAAAAAGCAGTAAATTCGCTCGATGAATTAGGCTTTAGGGATTAGGTGTTAGGTTTTAGAGCGCGGATGCCAACTAGGGACTAAGGACTAAGGACTAAGGACTAAGGACTAAGGACTAAGGACTAAGGACTAAAAACTAAAAATGGAAGGACTGTTGCAATACATCTGGCAGCACAGGCTGTGGCTCAGCGAGGACATGGTGACCAACGACGGCCGCCGTGTGCGCGTCATCGACCCCGGCCTGCTGAACACCGATGCCGGTCCTGACTTCTTCAACGCCAAGGTCGAGATTGACGGGCGCCTGTGGGTGGGCAATGTCGAGATACACGTGCGCGCCAGCGACTGGAAACGGCACCACCACGACGAGGACCCGGCCTATGACAGCGTCATCCTGCACGTCGTCGAGAAGGACGACGCCCCGGTCACACGCATCAACGGCGAACTCATCCCTCAGGTCGAACTGCGCGTGTCGCCGCGCTTCAACGAGTGCTATGACAAACTGGTCAACGCCAAGGTAGAACTGCCCTGTGCCGCACGCCTTAAGGAAGTTTCCTCGCTCACCGTCACCGAATGGATCGAAGCACTCGCCTTCGAGCGGCTGCACGGCAAGGTGGACCGCGTGCAGGAACTGTATGACCGATTCAACGGCAGTTGGGAGGACATCTGCTATGTGCTGCTGGCCAGGACGCTGGGTTTTGGCATCAACAACGACGCGTTTGAGCGGCTGGCACGTGTCACGCCGTTGCGCCTGCTGCACAAGCACAGCGACTCCATCCTGCAGGTCGAGGCACTGCTATTCGGCCAGGCAGGCCTGCTGAACGGTGCCCACGACAGCGAGCCTTATTACCAGCAGCTGATGCGTGAATACGCCTTCCTGGCCAACAAATTCTCGTTGCGTCCCATCGAGGGCACCGCGTGGCGCTTGTTCCGCAGCCGCCCGCAAAACTTCCCCTACCGCCGCATCGCCCTGCTGGCGCAGTTTGTCCACGGTGGCTTCAATCTGATGAACGACATCCTCAATGCCAGCGACACCAAGGCCCTGCGAGAGCTGTTCGACCTCGAGTTGAGCGGCTACTGGACGACGCATTATTCCTTCGGCAAGCCGTCGCCCAGCGCAGGACGTGCCTTGAGCAACAGCAGCATCGACATCGTGCTCATCAACACAGTCGCCCCACTCTACTATGCCCGCGGCGAACTCACCGACGACTACCAGATGACCGACCGCGCCATCGCCCTGCTCGAGGACATCCGCCCCGAGCAGAACAGCATCGTCACCATGTTCCGCAATGCCGGCATCAAGTGCGACGACGCCCTCACCAGCCAGGCGCTCATCCAACTGCGCCGCAGCTACTGTGAGGCCCGCAAATGCATCTACTGCCGCCTGGGTCACCGCCTCTTGGCCACCGACGCCCGCCAGGCCTAAACATCCCCACGCCAAGACGCGAAGGCGCTTACAATCCATAAAAAGAAAACAACAAACACAATAAAAACAATTGGCATGCGCACTCTTAATAAATCGAATGCGGATGCCAATTCTTATAATCTTCGCGCCTTCGCGTCTTAGCGTGGGGCTATTTTAGGCGTTGCGTGAGACGACGCTTACGCCGAGGTATCAATTGTCTGCCAACAGCATGTCGAGGATGGTGGTCACATCGTTGATGCCGATGGTGCCGTCACCGTCCATGTCATACCATGCAGGCGTGTCGTCACCGCCATTCAATACCATGTCGATGATCGACGTCACGTCGTTGATGCCGATGCTGCCGTCACCGTCCACGTCGCCAGGGCCGGCGCCGATAAACGGCACAATGTGCGAGAATTTGCCCCAATACTGATGGGCACGGTAAGCCCCTACCGACTCATTGGGCACAAACAGCGTGGCACCATAGGACTCAGCAAAGGTGTATTGCGTCAGGCTAGGAGGCACGATGGGCATGCTCACAACTTGGTTCAGGGCATAGCACAAGCGGAAGCCATTGTCACCGATACTGGTTACCAGCGCCGGGATGGTAATACTCTGCAGCTTCTCGCACTGATAAAAAGTCGCTTCCTCAATGGTCGTAATTGAGTCAGGTAGCGTTGCCTTGGTCAAGTTAGGACAATGCCCAAACGCATATCTTTCGATACTGGTAACATTGTTGGGGACGTCTATGCTTGTCATCACGTTGCCCGAGAACGCACTATAGCCGATAGCGGTTACAGTCGAGGGAATAACGGTGTTCTGGCTAGATGCCATGAGTTTATTGGTAGCGGTCTCGATGATAGCATTGCAGTTGTCACGGGAATCGTAATACTGATTGTCACTGGCAACCGTCAGACTCGTCAACGCACTGCAGCCAGAGAAACAGCCCTCATTTATATAAGTCACACTGCTGGGAACGTAAAAGCTCTCTAATGAGGTCATATTCACGAAAGTATCCCATCCGATGGACCATACCGAATTGGGGATATCCAGATGGTGTATGCTGCTACAGCCCTCGAATGCGGCACTTTCAATCGACTTGACCGTGTTGGGGATCTCAACATAGGTCAGATTGCTACAATCCATAAACATGTAGTTGGGAATTCTCGTTGTCCCTTCAGGAATCACAAAGCTCGTGAGACCCGTCACGCCGGCAAAGACATACTGGCCAAAAGTCTTGACAGATTCGGGAATGACGGTATTTTGACAACCTTGAATCATAATGTTGGTAGCCGTCTCAATCACGGCATTACAATTCTCGCGGGAGTCATAAACCGGATTAGCCTCATCAACGGTGATGCTTTCCAAACCTGGGCACTTCGCAAAGGCTGTAACAGTAATGTTAGTCACCGAACTCGGAATATAAAGATGCTTTAATCCCCTGCATTCCGAAAAGGCGCTCACGTTGATGTGGGTGACCGAGTTGGGAATGTCGATACTCGTCAGACTAACACACCTCAAGAATGATGACGTGCCAATATAAGTCACCGTGTTGGGGATGACGATACTCGTCAATGAATAACTCCCGTAAAAGGCAAAATCACCGACTCGGGTGATGGTGTACTCGGTGCCTTCATGGGTCACCGTCTCGGGGATGACGATATCACCTCTATAGGGTGACGTGTAACCTGGAGGGACACCAGGAGCCACTTCGACGGTGGAATCACTGGTAAAGCTGTAGTAAAGCACACCTTCCTTAAAATCATAGGTGCGAGCAGCAGCGGCAGGCAGCAGAATGGCCATCAGCGCAATGAGAAGTAGTAATTGTTTTTTCATCGTTACTTGAATTATAAGATTGATAGTTAAATATAAACGTTATCTATATTGCTGCTTTGAGCAAGCGGTTTTACTATAAATGAGGTCAAAGATGACGGGTCTCCAGCCTAGTTGACAGCGCTGGCATAGTGTCGGTGCCACATCAAGCCACATGAGATAGTGTACATTGCTGCAAAGATACAACAATTCACCAAAAATGCAAGCACGATGATACTGATATTCATCATTGAATACCCTGTTGCGCTAGCGGCTTGGTGGCAACAAGGGTGCGCCATGCGTGTGCACGCACGGGAAAAACGGAACAACGGAAAAAACTGTCAAAAACTGACTCTCAGCGACTATACCGAGTCGGGGACGGCAGAGGGTTCCTCGAGTTTCTCATCGGGGTTGAAGTCGTCGTTGAGAGGGATAGCCAGGCTATCCTCGTCAAAGTCGAGCATCGTCGAGTCAAATTCCTCGACAGGAACGATTGACGAGCACCCCGAGTAGAGGTCGGCGTTGATAGGCTCCTTGGCGGGCTGGAAACGCATGTGATACTTCTGGTACTGAGGGTCGCTCAACACAAGTTGCAGGAAACGTCCGCAGATGGGCAATGCCGTGCGGCTGCCCTGGCCCAACGAGCCCCAGCGGAAGTGTATCTGACGGTACTCGCCACCAACCCATGAGCCACACACCAGTCCTGGCGAGACGGCGACAAACCATGCGTCGGCATGGCGGTTGCTCGTGCCCGTCTTGCCGCCCAAGTCCACGTCATAGAGCGGACGGGTGATATAGCCGTTCAAGGCCATCGCCGTGCCACCAGCATCGGTGCGGCACGCCATGAGCATCTGCTGCATGAGCCATGCCGAGCGATAGGACATGGCACGCTCCTGGTGGGATGGTGCCTTGTAAATCTCCTTGCCGTCACGGTCCACGATGCGTGTGACAATAACGGGCTCACTTCTCATGCCGTCGTTGACCACCGTGCAATAGGCGTTGACAAGCTCCATCAAATCGACATCACTGGCACCCAACGAGAGTGCCGGCTTGGGATCCATCGGCGACTTGATGCCCATGTCACGCGCCAGTTGGGCAATCTCGGCAAAGCCGACCTCGGCCCCCACCCTCACGGTGACACTGTTGATGCTCTGGGCGAAGGCGCTGCGCAGCGTCATGTCGGCTCCCGAGAAGGTGCCGTTGGCGTTGGTGGGCCTCCAGTGTTCCATTTCCTGTTTGTCCTCGTTATATACTAAGGTATCGATATACTCGTCGAGACGCCTGTCACAGGGCACGAGTCCCCGCTCCATCGCCATGGCATAGACAAAGAGCTTGAACGTGGAGCCTGGCTGATGCTTGGCACGCACCTTATCATACTTCCACGTGTCGAAGTCCACATCGCCCACCCATGCCTTGACATGGCCGTTGCTCGGCTCCATGGCGATGAAGCCGCAGTGCATGAAGTGCAGCATATAGCGCACCGAGTCCATCGAACTCATCTCCATATAGAGCGAGTCGTTCTCATAGTCGAACAGATGGACCATGTGGGGCTGGTTCATGTAGTAATTCACCGAGTCCAGGTCGTTGGGGTAACGCGCCAGCAGCTCATGGTAGATGGGCGTGTTGCGCGCCTTGTCCTCGACAAAGTTGGCGATGGGCTGGTTATTGTCGTCGAGCCAACAGTCGTTGTCGCCCCAATGGCTCCTGAAATTCTGCTGCACGACGCGCATCTTCTCGCTGACGGCCTGCTCGGCATACTCCTGCATCTTGGAGTCAAGCGTGGTGTAAATCTTGAGGCCATCACGCTCCAGGTCCAGCTTGAGGTCGTGCGCCTTGGCAATCTCCTCGATCTCGCGCGCCACAGTCTCACGGAAGTAGGGGGCCACGCCGTCATAGTTGGCCTCGATGGTATATTTCAGGTCGATAGGCAACGACGACACCGAGTCATACTGATGCTGGGTGAGATCGCCGCGTTCCTTCATGTTCTTCAGCACCTGGTTGCGGCGGCGCAGGCTGTTCTTGGGGTTGATGCGCGGATTGTAGGTGCTAGTGGCCTTCAACAGGCCCACGAGCACCGCGCTCTCCTCGAGCTTGAGGTTACGCGGTGTGGTCTTGAAATAGGTGTTGGCTGCCGTCTTGATACCAAAGGCGTTGCTACCGAAATCGACCGTATTGGCATACATCTCGAGGATCTCCTGCTTGCTGTAGAACATCTCAAGCTTGGTGGCGATAATCCACTCCTTGCTCTTCATGATGAGCATCTTCACGCCCGGGATATAGCCCAGCAGGCCCGTGGAGTAGTCGCTGCGGGTGCGGAACATGTTCTTCACCAGCTGCTGCGTGATGGTGCTCGCGCCACGGGGACGCCCGTGCAGCACCATGTCCTTGAGCGCCGCACCCAGGCCTCCGAAGTCAATGCCGTGGTGCATGTAGAAGCGTTCGTCCTCGGTGTCGATGAGCACCTTGAAGAACTGCGGGTTGATCGAGTCATAGGGCACCGGCGTGCGGTTCTCGTCATAGTACTTGCCGATGGTCTTCCCGTCGGCGCTGTACAGGTAGCTGGCCTCGGGGTTGCGGGGATGCATGATACTGTAGGTGCTGGGCGACTTGCCGAAGAGCCACAGCAAGTTGACATCGACAGCGATGAGATAGAGCAGGAACAGGACGATAAAGGTCCCGAGCGCTGCCAGCGTCTTCACCCACCATGGGCGACCACGGTACAATCCCTTGTACCACACCTTGAAGCGGTGCCAATTGCGGGTGACAATATTCCCTGATTTCTTTTCACTCATAATAGTCTTGATTACTGATCCCTAAAACTTGATTCCTATACAAGCGTCACTGCTTGTTGGCGCCACCGCTCAGGCGACGCTTCATGTAGCGGGGAATGAACCCCAAGTGGGCGAGTGTCGCCCTGACGGTGCCATAATGGTGGCACATGATGCGGTAACGCTCCCACAGCGAGGCGCGGTGGTGGCGCGTGGTCATGCCCTCGGCAAGGTAGCTGATGATGGGTTGGTCGCCGGCATAGGCATTGGCAGGAGAGGCTTGCAGCACACGTATGCACCAGTCATAGTCGGCGCTCAGGCGGTAACGCAGGTCGTACTGCGGCACCAGGTCGCGGCGTGCCACAAATGCCTGGTGGCACACCACCATGCCGTTGAGGAAACTGGCGGTGGTCAGCCGCTTGGGGGCGATCAGGTGCCGCTGTCCCACCACGTTGCGCTGCTGGTCCACCAGCTGCGTCTGGCCATAGATGACTCCTGGATTGGCCCGCACATGCTGTGCCAGCCGTGCCAGCACGGTGTCGTTGGCCAAGGCGTCGCCCGCGTTCAGGAACATGATGTAACGCCCGCGGGCACGGGCAATGCCCTTGTTCATCGCGTCATACAGACCCTTGTCAGGCTCACTGAACACACGTAGCGTGGCGATAGACGCCTTGCCGACGATGTCCAGCGTGTTGTCGGTCGATGCGCCATCAATGACAAGCAGCTCATAATCGCTGCTTGACTGCCGCTCGACGCTGTCGATTGTCGGGCCGATAACGTCAGCCGCATTCCATGTGACGGTGATAATCGAGAATAACGGGTTCATGCCTGTATTGATGGTTTAACGTGGCAAAATTAGTGCAAGTCATGGATAGAACAAAATAAAAACACCGATTTTTATAATTTATCTTGCAATGTGGCCCGTTTTATTCAAAATTATAGATTTTTTCGGCATGATACAATCAAGTGCGGCTTTTTTACGTTTTATCAATATCAAATTCACATGACAACAATGAAAATGCAATCAATACCCAAACTCCTGGCGGCACTGGCATTGCTGGTGGCCGCATCTTCGTGTGAGCACATCGACAACAAGGCCGTGCCAAGCTTCAACGTGCGCATCGACCTGGGCAGCTTTGCGCTATGGAACACCTACGGCGTGAACGGCATGGGCGACTACCGCATCTTTGACCGCAGCAAGAACCTGCCCGCCAACTACCCCTTCAACGTGAACACCTACACCGGTTATGGCGGCGTGCTACTGATGATGGGACTCGAGGCCCCTATGGCCTACGACCTGTCGTGCCCCGTCGAGGCGGCATATAACATCACCCTATCGATCAACCCCGAGAACTTTGAGGCCGTGTGCCCCAAGTGCGGCTCGCGCTATGACCCCCTGATGGGCGCAGGCGGCCCTGTCAAGGGCGTCGCCATCAACAACAAGGTGGGCATGCGCCAGTACCGCGTGCTGCCCAGCAACGGCGGCTACGTCATCACCAACTGAATCATCCCCCACGCCAAGGCGCTAAGAATTACTATTTGGCGACCGGATACTTTTTTATCAACGAATTAATCGAATAGTATCTGCCTACCTCAAATAATATAAGAGTGTGGCTGCCTACTTATTAATAACCTCGCGTCATAGCGTGAATCGTTCTGTCGATTGGAGGGCGGCCACGCCAAGGCGAAGCCCTACTATGCGGATGCTATATAATTCAGTTGTTTAAGTTGTCTTTATTGTTGTTCAAGTTGTTTGAAAGTGGGGAGCGTGCGAGCAGGGGGTGGAGAGGGTGCGAAAGAGAGGAAAATCACTTTTTTCAAAAAAACAGCCTTCTTGGTTGCATTATGCTAACCGAGATGGCAATTTTTGATGCTTGACCACCAATTTTTGTAGCAAAAATCTACCAAAATAAATCTTATAGGATGCCATTTAATGTTAAAAAGTGTAAACTTTTTCATTTTTAGTTTCCAAAATTTAAACATTGAGACCCATTGCGACCACCTGCTATTATGGCGGTTTGCGTGCAACAATTTATGCAAAACGCAAAAATTGCCAAATGTTTACAAGTGTTTAAAGAGTTTGGTCGGGTTCTCGTCTTGGAGTACCTTTGCAGCGTCAACCTGGGCGTACGGCATTGTTTTGCACATACGATGCCCTTAACGAAAAGGCCGCCGATGAGCGGATTTTCCAGTCCACAAAATTAACAATTATGAGTTTTATTAAAAGTAAAATAAGTTTATCGGTATTAGTTAGCATTATTGCAATCACCTTCTCAGGTTTATCGGCCCAGGCGCAGCGTTTGGAAACGCGCAAGCAGGGCACCGTTCTTGAACAGCTTGAACAAAACAGCCGCAACAACATCGTTGACCAAGTCATCAATTACGCTTACCGTTTCCGCGGTACGCCCTATCGTTATGGTGCCATGTCGCCCCGCGCCTTTGACTGCTCGGGATTCACGAGCTACGTGTTCAAGCGCTTCGGCATCGAGCTCGACCGCTCGTCGAGGGGTCAGATTTTTGACGGCGTACGCGTCAAGCAAAAGGATCTGCAGCCTGGCGACCTCGTGTTCTTCCAGGGCCGTTCAGGCCGTGGCGGCGTAGGTCACGTGGGCATCGTCACCAAGGTGAACGAGGACAACACTTTCCACTTCATCCACTCGGCTTGCAGCAGCGGTGTCACCGAGAGCAAGAACACCGAGTCCTATTACAGCCGCCGCTATGTTGGCGCCTGCCGTGTCCTGTAAACTTTACACTTTAGACTTTACAACTATTACAGCGTGCGTTCCCGATGTGGAGCGCACGCTTAGTTTAATTTATTCCTCACGACAATAACCGGTTTCCCCGTCACAGCCTTTGGTCCCCATAAAGCACATTTCGACCCAGCAATAGTATCTTCAAATGTATCAGAGAGTTAACGACACAGGCCAATATATTTTTTATGATAAATTGACAATTTTTTAAATTAATCCTTACTAAAACTTGTTTTTTTAAATAAAACACTCTACCTTTGCGGTGATTTATAACTTTTTACTGCCGTTTTCCATAAAACAAGCTTAAAAAGAAACCAATATATTTTTTGTGTATTTTTGCTTTAATGTTTAACTTAATTCATTTATCCTATGTACAAGAAATTACTATTTAGCCTGGTATTGATGGCCATAGGGTTCACCACATCGTACGCTCAGAGTACGCTGACAGTGTATGACGGTGATGCCACTAACGTTTATGTACCAGTCTACGGCTTCTATGCCGATGCTTTTACAAAGGTTGAGTTCATCATGAACGCCGATGAACTGTCAGAAATGACAGGTGGTACGATTTCCAGCATGACATGGTATCTGGCCTCTCCTGCCGAAGTTGTTTGGGGCGGACGCTTCCAGATTTTTGTCAAGGAAGTAACTAACACAACTCTCGATGCCTACATGGGCATGGAAGGCGCTACGATTGTGTATGATGGTCCGCTAGATGGCACCAACCCCGAGCTGGTGATCGATTTCACGGAACCCTACACCTATCAGGGCGGCAATCTGTTGATTGGTGTTTATGGCGTTGAGAAGGGCACTTACAAGAGCGCCTCTTTCGCTGGTATGACTGTTCCTGGCGCCTCGGTGCAGGGTTACAGCTATTCAGAGTTGGATGCAAGCAGCATCAACCAGCGTGACTTCCTCCCCAAGACCACCTTCGTCTTTGTTTCAGATGGTGTGGTTTACTACAGGCCCACCAACATGCTCGTGAGTGACATCACTGCCAACGGCGCCAACATCACTTGGACACCCGGTAGTGACGAGACCTCTTGGAACGTTGAGTACAAGATGCACAACGAGGAAGAGTGGACCTCCGCTGGTTCTGTAACAGAGCCCGCCATCACACTCGACGTCCTCCAGAATGGTTCTGTTTACGACGTGCGCGTACAGTCCGATTATGGCGAGGGCAACCTGAGTGGTTGGACAACCACGAGGTTCACCACGCTGGTTTGCGATGCCGATGATATGGGCGAAATCACCTACATCCTCACCGATACTTATGGTGACGGCTGGAACGGCAACAAGCTCCAAATCGTTTACCACAACACTGGTGCCCTGATTGCCGAATTAACTATCCCCTCAGGAGGCAATCTTGAAGAGGGTACAATCAACTTGTGCTACGGCGAGGATTATGACCTCATTTGGGTAGCATCCAACTATGGTTATGAGTGTGGTTTCCAAGTGCTTGATCCCTACGGTGATCCCATTTATGAGTTCCAGGGCACTGGTTCCAGCAGCGGTCCTGTTCCCACTGCTGGTGTACTCACCACCTTCATGATCACTAGGGATGGTTGCGCTCGTCCCAATGACGTTACGGCCAGCAACATTGTTTACAATGGCGCTACCTTGACCTGGACTCCGGGTAATGAGGAGCAAGACCTCTGGGAAGTTGTTTATGGCACTGGCGAGTTCAACCCCGACGAGGCTGAGCCCATTATCGTTAACGGCACTCCCACTGTTCAACTCACTGGCCTCCAGGAGAACACAACCTACACGGCCTATGTTCGTTCAGATTGCGGTCGCGAGAATATGAGCAGGTGGAGCAAGCCTTGCTCGTTCACCACTCCGTTGCAGTTTGCTCTGCCCACCAACCTCGCAGTTGACAAGATCACTGCTAAGAGCGCCGAAGCCACTTGGAACGGCGAAGCTTTGAACTACAACCTGCGCTACCGTGAGAAGACCACCTTGGGCGAGAGCTTCGAGGATGAGAATCTGCCTGCAGGTTGGACCGTCAACGGCAACTGGGTAGTGATGCCCATCAGTGAATACAACATGGGTGGCGTTCCTCTGTCTGCTCAAGATGGTGGCTCTTGCATGGCTTCTATTAGCGTAGATGAGAACACTGGTGCTTCACTGGGTTCCGACGACTGGCTGATCAGCCCGAAGGTTAACCTTGGTGGCGTTCTTGAGTTCTACGTAAGCGACCTGGGTCCCAACTATGTTGAGAACTACAGTGTATATGTTTCGACTACCGGCAACAATCCTGCCGACTTCGTTGCTCTGGGCGAGAACCTGCAGACTGTTGGCGTTCTCAACGAGTGGGAGCAGAAGCAGTTCGATCTGAGCGCTTATGCAGGTCAGCAAGGTTACATTGCTATCCGTCACCACGATGCTCAAGGCTACTACATCTTTGTTGATGCCGTATCCGTCGCTGGTGAGGGTGTTGAAGGTGCAGAGTGGGTTGTCATGGAAGGCGTAAATAGCCCCGTTACCATGGAGCCTCTTGAAGCAGGCACTACCTACGAGGTTCAGGTACAGGGTGTATATGCTGATGGCGTTTCGGGTTGGACCGATCTGGTTAACTTCACCACCGTTGCCGCTGACGCACTGCCCACCAACCTGGAGGTTACCGCTGTAACTGCAACCACCGCTGATGTTAACTGGGTAGGCAGCCAGGATGCTTACAACCTGCGCTACCGCACTGCTGCCATCCTCAATGGCCTTACCGAGGACTTCTCGAATTACTCAACTGGTGACATACCCACTGGCTGGACTGTTGTCGACGCTGATGGTGACGGTCAGAACTGGTATGTATGGAACCTGACTCTTGACGATGGAACTGTACAGACCACCCTGTCTTCTAACAGCTATATCAACAACTACGGCGCCCTCACTCCCGACAACTGGATCTACACTCCGCTGACTAAGCTTGGTTCAGTGGTTAGGTTCGTTGCTTGGGGTCAGGATCCCAGCTATGCCGCTGAGCACTTCCGTGTATATGTAAGCACCAATGGCACCGACATTGCCGACTTCGTTCCTGTTAGCGAGGAAATCGTTGCTACCGGTGAAAAGACCACTTACAGCTTCGACATTAGCCAATTTGCAGGCGAGATGGGTTACATCGCAATCCGTCACTACAATGTATCTGATATGTACATCCTGAATGTCACCGACTTCTACCTGGCTGGTGAAGAGGAAGACGTGCCCGCAGGTGACTGGATTGTTATCAACAATGTAACTCCTCCCTACACCATTGAGGGTCTCACTCCTGCAACCGATTATGAGGTTCAGGTACAGGGCATCTTTGAGGGTCGCGCTACCACCGAGTGGACTTCCAGCGTATTCTTCACCACCCTTGATGAGGAAGTACCTCCCACCGAGCAGACCGAGGCTCCCAGCATCGCTGCCGACACCCAGCAGGGCGTTCACGCTTACTTCGTAACCATCACCCCGAGTGAGGATAGCGAAATCTACTACCGCTACTGCAAGGACAACGGCGAGTGGAGCGATTGGATCCTTTACGACGATGTTGTTCCCTTCGAGGAGGACGGCTACTATCAGGTAGAGGCTTATGCTATTGCTAACGGCAAGACTGAGTCGCTGCACGTAAGCTGCTCGTTCACCGTAACCCCGCGCACCGGTCTCGATGAGCTGAACGGTGACAAGGCTGTTTCCAGCGTACGCTACTTCAACGTTGCTGGTCAGGAGATGGCTCAGCCCAACGGCATGACCATCGTTGTTACCACCTACACCGACGGCACCACCGTTGCTACGAAGGTGATGAAGTAACCCTCCCTATCACGATTCGATTTTAGAATCACGATAAACTTCAAGACGGGCGACCCGATGCGGGCCGCCCGTTTTGCATCAGCAGCAATACCATTGACCAATCACCCCATATCTTGTGGCGAATTTGTGCAATATAATCATTGTATTGCATAAAATAGTACATATTTTGTGCAATACATTTGGCCAAATGAACAAAAAACCATATTTTTGCGCCAAACAGTAGAGACAACAATGAAAAATATCATCCTCAATCAACGCAAGGAGCGGGATGAACTATTATCCCACTCCTATCTCACACGTCACACGGCCTTTGACACTGAAGCGCTGTTGAGCAGCCAACTCATCAAGTTGATCACAGGACCAAGACGCGCCGGGAAATCGACCCAAGCATTACAGATGCTTAAGGGCAAGAACTTTGCATATCTTAACTTTGACAGCCAGCCACTGCTGGACAAATGGAACTCCGATGTGGTCATGCGTATGCTTGATGACGTTTATCCTGGATATGACTACCTCTTGCTTGATGAAGTGCAGAACCTTGACGCATGGGACCTGTGGGTGAGCGAGCTATATCGGCGAGGAGTGAACATGGTGATCACAGGCAGTAACGCCAAGATGCTTTCAAGCGAAATGGCCACAGTCTTGACAGGGCGCTACCTGCAGGTGGAAATGCTACCGTTCAGCCTCAGGGAATTCCTAGAGTGGAACAAATTAGACATCCAAGACATCAGCGCCGATGACGGCACTGAGGCATGGGCTTTGATTGATGATTATATGAGGAATGGTGGCTATCCTGAAGTGGTTAACATTCGCCCACTACTACGCACCTATCTTGATACCTTGTTTGATTCTGTGGTCTGGAAGGATGTGGTCAAACGCCACAACATCCGCAACACAACAGAACTGAACAATATGGCGATATATCTTGTATCCAACTTCTGTAATCCCATCAGTGCCAATGAACTGACAATCAACCTCGGCTTCTCAAGCGTCAACACAACCCGTCGATATATGGATTATCTGCATGAGCCATACTTGTTTTATTATCTGTCACGCTATAACAACAAACTGAAGTTGATGCAGAAGGCTCCGCGCAAGGTTTATGTCGTGGACAACGGTTTCGTACAGGCAAAAGCCTTCTCGCTGAGTGAAGACCTTGGGCTCCTACTTGAGAACCAAGTGTTTATTGAACTCATTCGCCGAGGCTATAATACCGAAAAGACAGTTTTTTACTATCGCTCACGTAACGACAAGGAGGTGGATTTCGTCCTACGCGAGGAGAACCACGTCAAAACGCTCATTCAAGTATGTTATGACTTGAGCCATGAGAAAACAGTCAAGCGAGAGGTGGGCAGCCTCATCGAGTGCGCAGGAGAACTGCATTGTGACCATCTCATCATCGTCACAGCTAAGGAGGCGCGTATAATCCAGAAAGACAAATACACCATCCAAGTCATTCCTATATCAAAATTCTGATATTGCACCCATCATTTATCTAATTGTTTTTGAGGGTTGAGTGTTGCGATTTAACGGGATTATTAGTAAGTTTGCGGGCACTTAAACTGACTTGATTATGATGAAACGAGGATTTACGCTATTGATGGTTCTGGCTGCCGTGATGATTAGGGCTGCAGCGGGCCACGTGTTGTTCGACGGCGTGCTCGAGCAGTCCACCATCTATCCCGGTACGGTCCACACCTTCCAGGTCTATGTGCCCGACCAGTACAACGGCAAGAAGGAGGCGGCCCTGTACGTCGGGCTGGACGGCGTGTTGTGCAATGCCCCGCAGGTCATGGACTCGCTCATCGCCGTGGGCAAGATGCCCTGCACTATCGGCGTGTTTCTGCAACCTGGCGTCATCAGAGATGACGAGGGAACGGTGCTGCGCTACAACCGTTGCTACGAGTTTGACAGCACCAATGACCTGTTTGCCAGCTTCCTCGAGACCGAAGTGCTGCCTGCCGTGGAGAAGATGAAGACGTCACGCGGCAAGCCCATCCGCCTGTCCCGCAAGCCTCAGGACCGCATGATCATGGGGCTGAGCAGCGGCGGCATCGCGGCATTTAACACGGCTTGGCATCGCCCCGACCTGTTCGGCAAGGTGTTCACGGGGGTGGGCACCTTTGTGGCGATGCGCGGAGGCAACGACCTGCAGGCACTGGTGCGCAAGACTGAGCCACTCCCCTTGCGCATCTTCATCCAGGATGGCAGCAATGACGCCTGGAACCCGCTGTTCGGCCATTGGTACGAGGGCAACCAGATGCTGGCCAGCGCATTGCAGTTTGCGGGCTATGACGTGCAGATGGACTGGAGCGACGGTGGCCACAACGTGACACGCTCGACCGAAATCTTTCCTCAGGTGATGGAATGGATGTGGCGTGACTGGCCTGCAGCGCCCGTTCTCGGACAAACGAGCAACGATTTCCTTCAAGAGCTCTTCGATGCCGAGGACCTGGGCTGGGAACGTGCCAGCGAGGGCATGAAAGGCAAGCCCGTGACACGCATCATCTACCCCGACCTGACCAACATCGCGATGATTCCCACCACGCCTGGCAACACCGTGTGGCAATACCTGCTGAAGGATAACCAGCCCACCTGTGGCGAGCCGTTCTACTGGCTTCATAACGACGACAGTCGCCCGTTGGACATCCAGACTATCACCTTCGACGGCAATGGAAACCTGTGGGCCGTCACTAACCTGGGCATCCAGATCTGCGACCAGAACGGACGCGTGCGAGGCATCCTGCGCATGCCCCGCGACATCGGTCCCGTGAACGAAATCACTGTCAGCGGTGGGTACATCTGGCTGCTCACCGACACCTACAACTGGCGCCGCCGCCTCAATGTCGCGTCCCCCATCCTGGGCATCCGTCCCCCCAGCCAAGGGCAAGGGTAGTTTGGAGTTAGGAGTTAGAAGTTAGGAGTTAGGAGTTATGGAGATTGATGGGGGTAAAAACGAGGTGGGGCAGAAAAAGTGCATGCCATTAACTACCGACTAATATCTTTTTTATTACCTTTGTAGTTTGATTAAAACAGTGGAGACTCATGATGCAGAACAGTACTATATCGCCCGAGATGGAGGACCAGATGATTAATCAGGCCTACCAGAACTTGTTAAACGGCTATCTGTCAAGTAATCACCGCAAGAAGGTGGAGATTATCGACAAGGCGTTTAAGTTTGCGCGCGATGCCCATCAGGGCATCCGCCGCCGCTCTGGAGAGCCTTACATCCTGCACCCCATCGCCGTGGCGACTATCGTGAGTCAAGAAATCGGCCTGGGCTCGACGAGCATCAGCGCGGCTCTGCTGCACGACGTGGTCGAGGACACAGACTACACCGTCGAGGACATCGAGGCGCAGTTTGGCACCAAGATTGCCCGCATCGTGGACGGATTGACCAAGATCTCGGGCGGCATCTTTGGCGACAAGGCATCACTGCAGGCCGAGAACTTCCGCAAACTGCTGCTGACGATGAGCGAGGACATCCGCGTGGTGCTCATCAAGATGGCCGACCGCCTGCACAACATGCGCACACTGTCGTCGATGCCGGCCAACAAGCAGTACAAGATTGCCGGCGAGACGCTCTACATCTATGCTCCGCTGGCCCACCGCTTGGGCCTGTATGCCATCAAGACCGAACTTGAGGACCTGAGCTTCAAATACAACCACCCCGAGGAATACCAGCGCATCAAGGAACAGATTGCCGACAGCGAGGAGAGCCGCAACGAGCTGTTTGCACGCTTCTCGGCACCCATCCGCGAACGCTTGGACAACATGGGGCTGAAATATGAGTTCAACACGCGCGTGAAATCGTGCTTCTCGATATGGAACAAAATGCAGACCAAGCACATCCCGTTTGAGGAGGTGTATGACCTGTATGCGGCGCGCATCGTGTTTGAGTGCGACGATGAGAGCGCCGAGAAACGCATCTGCTGGAACATCTACAACGAGATCACCGAGGTCTATGCCAAGCACCCCGACCGCGTGAGGGACTGGCTGACGACGCCCAAGGTGAACAAGTACCGCGCGCTGCACGTCACCGTCATGGGTCCCGACGGCAACTGGGTCGAGGTGCAGATTCGCAGCCGCCGCATGGACGACATCGCCGAGCGTGGCTTTGCCGCCCACTGGAAATACAAGATTGGCGAGAGCGAGGAGGAGGACGAATTGGCGGCATGGCTGAGCACCATCACCGACATCCTCAAGGACCCCGAGCCCGACGCCATCGACTTCTTAGACACCATCAAGCTGAACCTGTTTGCCAGCGAGATTGTCGTGTTCACCCCCAAGGGCGAGGCGATGACGCTGCCCAAAGGCGCGTCGGTGCTTGATGTGGCCTTCATCCTGCACACCGACCTGGGCAAACACTGCATCGCGGGCAAGGTGAACCACAAACTCGTGCCACTGTCCTACAAGCTGTCGAGCGGCGACCAGGTGGAAATCCTCACCAGCAACTCGAGCACTCCCAAGGCCGAATGGGAAAAATTCCTCGTCACCGCCAAGGGCAAAACGCGCTTGCGCATGGCCTTGCGCCATGAGCGCCGCCTTATCATCGAGGAGGGCGAGAAGCGCTTCATGGACTTCCTCAAGGAGAACAACATCGAGTTCAGCAACGAGGTGCTCTCGCTTGCCATCACCCGACAGCGCATCGCCAACAAGGAGGAGCTCTTCTTTATGATAGGCAATGGCGAAATCGCGCTCAATGAGGAACTCGTGAGCAAGAATGAGCAAGGTCCTCGCGTGACCTGGTGGCGCCGCAACCCCTTCAGGGGCAAAGAGTCGCGCAAGCAGGTTACCCAAGACGCCCATACCGCCATCGACACCAAGGCCATCTACCGCCTCACCACGCGCGACGGTGTGAGCAACTACCAAATCGCCGACTGCTGCCATCCCATCCCTGGCGACGTCACCGTGGGCTTCCTCACCGACGACAACCAAGTGGTGGTGCACAAGATGGACTGCCCCACCCTGGCAAGGCTCAAGGCAAGCTACGGCTCGCGTCTGCTCGAGACACAGTGGGAAGACCACAGCGACCGCTTCCAGGCGACCATCCACATCGAGGGTATCGACCAGAAGGGCATCCTGCAATCCATCGTGAACATTATCTCGACCAACATGTCCATCAACATGAAACGGATGAATGTCACCGCCGATCAAGGAGTGTTCAAGTGTGACCTCGACGTGCTCATCAGCGACGCCACGGTGGTGACCAACATGTGCCGCGAAATCAAGAAAGTGAAAGGCGTGAACAGCGCGACGCGAATGAGTTGACCGCTGTAGCCCCGCCATCAACCATAGACCTGAACGACAAGATGAAAAAGAAGAACAATATCACGATTATCCTGCTACTGGTGCTATCAGTCATCCTGATTGCCTCGGCTCTCTTCTACAGCCGTGAGGAAACCCGTACCTTCAGCTTTGAGGTCGGCACGCCGTGGAGGCACTCACGACTGGAGGCCAATTTCCAATATGACATCGAGCTGAATGAGGAGACACGGCGCCATATCACCGACAGCGTCAACCAGAATTTCGCCAAGATCTACACCTTTGACCGCAAGAAGGGCGAACAGCAACAGGCATTGCTCATCAGGGCACTGGCGGGCCGCCCAGGCGGGCAAGCGGTAGTGAACGCTGTCGCCAAGTTGTATAACGACGGCATCGTGGACAATGAGGCCGCCAACGACATCAGGTCGGGCAAGCAGCTGCGCTTCCTCGTGGGCAACAACCAACTGCAAGTCGTGGACACCCGCAACATGAGGACTGTACGGCAGGCCTATGCCTGGCTCACCGACTCCCTCAACGCCAGCCCGGTGGTGCAAGAAGCGTTGCGGTCGGTGGACATCAGCAACTATCTCATCCCCAACATGATGGTTGATGAGGAGGAAAACGAGAAGTGGATGGGTGAGGACCTGCGCGACGCGCTACGGTCGCCAGGAACGGTGCAGCAAGGCGAGGTCATTATCACCCGGGGCGAAATCGTCACCCCGCAAAAGGCCCGCGCCATCGAGAGTTACCAAAACGAGCTGGAACAGCGCAACAAACGGCGCAACGTGGACGAGACGCTTAACCTGTTGGGACAGGTTCTCATCGTCGCTATCTTGATGATGGCCTTCTACTTCTTCATGAAGCTGCTGCGTAACAAGGTGTTCCTGAGGCTGCGCCGCATGGTATTCCTCATATCGCTCATCACCGTATTCGTCATCGCCGTGTTCCTGTGCGTCAAGTTCAAGTACAGCCTGCTCTACGTCATCCCCTTCGGGATGGTGCCCGTTATCGTGTCTTCGTTCTTTGATGACCACACCTCATTCTTTGTCCATATCGTCACGGTGCTCATCTGCTCGCTCGTGGCAAGCAGCCACCAGGCCGAGTTCATCATCATGCAGTTCCTCGCGGGCATCATCGCCATCGTGTCGGTCAAGGAACTCACCAAGAGAAATCAGCTGGTGCAGTGTGCGATTCTCATCTTCCTGGCCTACTGCATCACCTATGTCGCCATGACGCTCATCAACGAGGGCGATGTGGGCAAGATTGACAAATACTACTTCGCCTTCTTCCTTGTCAACTGCGTCATCTTGGCATTCGGATTCTTCATCATCCCCATCATCGAGAGGGCCTTTGGCTTCACCTCGTCGATGACGCTGCTGGAGCTTGCCGACATCAACAGCCCGCTGCTGCGCAAGCTTTCCACCAACTGCCCCGGCACCTTCCAGCACTCGCTGCAGGTGGCCAATCTGGCGGGTGAGGCGGCACTGAGCATCGGCGCCAACATGCAACTTGCCAGGACTGGTGCGTTGTACCATGACATCGGCAAAATCAAGAACCCCGTCTTCTTCACCGAGAACCAGATTGGCGAGAATCCGCATGACCACCTGGTGCGTCCCGAGGATAGTGCCAAAATTGTCATCGAGCATGTCGCCAACGGCATCAAGCTCGCCGAGGAAGCCAAGCTGCCTAAGGTCATCAAGGACCTCATCGCCCAGCACCACGGCAAGGGTGTGACCAAGTACTTCTACTTCAAGGCTTGCGAGGCCCGGCCCGACGAGGAGGTGGACAAGGCCCCCTTCTCCTACCCAGGTCCCAACCCGCAGACCAAGGAGGCCGCCATCCTGATGATGGCCGACGCCTGCGAGGCGGCCACCAAGAGCTTGAGCGACCACAGCGAGGAGTCTATCGCCGCCATGGTGAACAAAATCATCGACGGACAGGTCGCCGAGGGCCTGTTGCGGGAGACGCCCATCAGCTTCCGCGATGTGGAGACCGTCAAAAAGCTGTTTGTCGAGCGGTTGCGCACATTCTACCACGTGCGCGTGTCCTATCCCGGCAGCACCAACAAGGCTCCCGAACCCGCAGCCGAGCAAGGCGATAGCCCCACCCCGCAGTCCCAAAACGGCGGCAATGAGGCACAACAATAAAGCGCTGTCATGGGCAATAAAACAGCGTCAAAACGTGTTTATATAGTAAATAGGATTTGTAAAATAGACCATACATGGTGTTTCATATCATATTGCTCATCGCAGGCATCGCGTGCCTGTTAACGGCTTTGGCCCTGGTGCTTTGGCCACGTTGGGTCGCTTCGGTGCCGGCCTATGTCGGCCTGTGGCTCATGCACTGGAGCTATTATATCGCCGTCCCCATGAAGACCTTCATCTTTTGGGGCATAGCCACCATGATCACCGTGGGGCTGTTCTACCTCTCGCCCAAAGGTGAGCCCGACGGGCACCGGTCCAGCAACCTGTATGTGGGATTGACCGGCTTGGCTGGCGGCCTGCTCGGCATCATTCTCGAGCATCCGGCATTCATGGTGTTAGGAACCATCATCGGAGCTTTCGTCGGCCAACTGGCCTACAGCCGCACTCCCAACGGCAGGTGGATGCTCTTCCCCTCCACACAATTCTGGCGCTACTTTGCCGCCAAGTGTCTGCCCGCCATTGTGGCCATATCCATCGTGTGCATCGCCATTACGGGCTTTGTTATCTAACCTCATCAATCGTAAAAATGTCACATCTCAAACATATCTTCACCCTCGTCATCCTCCTCACCGTCGCGACCACCTTCACGACGACGGGATGGGCACAACAGCGCTTCCCCGAGCGCAGCCAGGCCAACAAGTTTGCGGTCAAGAAAGTTGACTTTGACCACATACGCGAGGTCACCATGAGTCCCAGCAACGCCTACTACTACCCCAAGCTGATGAAGGCCTACAACAGTGATGACACGACATTGACTATCGAGGCGTGGAGAAACTTCTACTACGGCTACACCTTCCAGGAGGACTACGACCCCTTCCGCGAGAGCATCTACAGCAACGTCGTCGAGCAACTCTACTACAAGCAGCCGCACTCCCGCGCCGAGTGTGACAGCATCGAGAAGTATGCCGAGAAGTCACTCAACGACAACATGTTTGACCTGAACCAGATGAACTTTTACATCTATGTGCTCAAGGAGAAGAAGAAACATGCCCGAGCCGCCGTGTGGCAGTACCGGCTTGACCGCCTCATCGCAGCCATCATGTCAAGCGGCCGCGGCACCAAGGAAGAACCGTGGGTAGTCATCGCACCCGAGCATGAGTACAATATCATCAACTTCTTGGGATTCGTCGCTACCGACCATGAGACGCTCGACGGCGGCATCGATTACATCAAGGTGCAGCCCGTGGCGGGCAAGAGCGCCGAGGGTTTCTACTTTGATATTTCCCGCATGATGCAGATCGCCGAACTCAAATTCCCTGACATTTAAATGTGGCCCGGCTCCCACGAGCCTGCGCCCGCAAACACACCCTGAACAACCATTATTTTATTATTTTATTGTTTTATTGTTTTATTATAGTTTAACCATTATTATGAACAGAATTTACCAATCATTCCTGGCCCTGGTGCTGGCGGTGTTGTGTTGCGGAGGGGCTTACGCCCAGTCCCACATGACATTCTTTGAGCCGAGCGGAGGGGCATTGGCTACTTGGAGCCTGCTCGACGTCACTAAGGTGACATTTGACGGGGGCAACATTGCCGTGACGGGCAAATTGGGCATCGACACCTTCGGCTTCGATCAGGTGATGTCCATCAAGTTCACCGACATTGAGGACATCCCGTCATCGATAACCGCTATCCGCGACGACGCTTCACAACTGCGCATCGCCACCACCGAAGGCTCAATTAAAGTGCTTGGTGCCACCAGCGGCACTGTGACCATCTGGAATCCCAGCGGTCAACAGCTCTACTCCAACCGCAACTGGAACGGTGAGGACATCAACATTGCCCACCTGGAGCGCGGCATCTACATCATCACTATCAACAACACTTCCATTAAATTCAAGAAATAATGAAAAAGTTTTTTACTCTCATAGCACTGGTTGCCTTCACCCTCGCAAGTTATGCGCAGACAACCCCCAACCGCCTCATCGTCACCATGAAGAATGGCGACGTGACCGTTTATAACATTGCCGACGTTGACAGCTTGTCGTTTGACCTCATCGAGGGCGACGTGGCAGCCAATGCCACCGTCAATGCCATCGAGTGGGACGGCGACAACGGCAACGTGAACATGAACATCGCCATGAGTGACGCAGCCCAGGGTTACCGCATCGTCATCCTGCCCGCCAGTGAGGCCGAGAACGCTGCCGAGGCCCTCGCTGCCTGCCCCATGAGCGACACCCAGGGCGACATGAACATGGTCATCGAGAACATGGTTGCTGGCGAGACCTACGTCATCGCCACCGTTGCCTATGACAAGTACGGCATTGCCGGCGACATCGTCACCACCACCTTTGTGGCTCCTGAGAAGGACAATTCAATGCCCGCCCTGAGCATCGCCATCCCCACCGACTTCAACGACTGCTGGGTACAGCGCGTGATGTACAATGGCGTCAAGGTTGCCGAGGTGTGCAAGGAGTACATCAAGGAGTTTGACGACCAGCGCATCGTGGTTTATCCCTGCGACGAGGAAGGCTACGCTATCCTCACCAAGGGCGTTTCGGCCAACGACGGCGGCACCGTGGTATGGGATGAGGCCAGCAACACCGTGGCCTACACTGCCGGCAACAGCACCGCTCTGTCGATGGTTTATCTCGTGAACGGCGAGATCGTTATCAGCGCTCCCGAGTCGGTTGAGCCCACCCTGGTCGAGGCCGACCTGCTCGTTGACATCCGCGGCAATGAGGAGATTAGCTATCAGATTGTGAAGATCGGCACCCAGTACTGGCTGGCCGAGAACCTGCGCGCCACCAAGTGGGTCGACGGCACCAGCATTCCCAAGTACAAGTCAACCCAGTCTGCAGAATGGAACGCCAACACCACCGGCGCCTACCACGTTTATGCCGACGATGATGAGTACATCCCCATCTACGGCCTGCTCTACAACGGCTATTGCATCGCCAATGCCGAGATGCTCGCCCCCGAGGGTTGGGAAGTTCCCAGCATGGACCAGTGGACCGCACTGCGCACCTATGGCGGCCCCGTTGCCAACAACTTCAAGAGCGACACCGACTACTCTTGGAACCTGGGCAAGGAGGGTAACAACGTGACGGGCTTCAACGTTTGGGCCGCTGGTTTGTACTCCAGCGCTACCGGTGATGCCGATGACGGCGCCGACGCATGGTACTGGACCACCACCCCCTATGAGGATCCCCTGAGCAGCACCCCCACGTTGCAGATGATCCGCTTCAACCAGACCAGCAAGAACATGGTTCGCTACACCACGTCAGGCCACTCCTACACCTTCGGCCACAGCGTGCGCTGCATCCGCAAGAAGTAAAACACAATTCCAGATGGAGGGCTCATTAGCCCATCCACCCACATGACCATAGGAGGCCGGACCCGTTATGGATCCGGCCTCCTGCTATTGCCAAGGATAAAACGTCTAAATTGCACGAACCGCTATCATGTCAAGCCGCATCGGCTTCATCAGAGTGCTTCAGTGGCCGACAACACTATGCGCAAGCCGTCAAAAGGACCTTTGAAATCTTCAGATTGTCGACAACGCAACCACACGTGATAGTTGCCCCAGTTACCAGCTTGTGCACCGCCACCACGGTTCAAACGAGAAGCCCCCAACGAAGGATCCGGCGCTGTTGCGGGCCCAGTCGGGTTGGTCTGCGGTTTAGTGGTATAGGGAGCATAGTAGTCCGACACACGCTCATAAACGTTGCCCGTCATGTCATACAGACCCAATTCATTGGCTTTTTTAGTGGCAACGGGGTGAGTTTTACGACCAGAATTGCCACTGTACCAAGCAATCTCGTCGAGGTCATTTCCACCAGAGTAATCATATCCACAGCCCAAATTGCCTCCACGGGCGGCAAACTCCCATTGAGCCTCGGTGGGTATGCTGAACGACAAGCCCGTCATTGCATTCAGCTGGGCTACAAACTGCACTTGATCGGCCCATGTCATATTTTCCACAGGGAGATCAGCACCCTTGGTATTACTTGGGTTGGAGCCCATCACAGCTGTCCACAGGGCCTGCGTCACCTCAGTCTGGCCCATATAGAAGCTGGAGAGCGTCACCTCATGCGGAGGATAATGAAGGGATGTCAGTGTCGTGTCTCTACTGCCCATCACGAATGTACCACCATCGACAAAGATCATTTTGAATGACACTCCATTGACCGTGACAGTCTTGCTCACGCCTATCCATTGCTTAAACAGGATATAATCTATCAGCACTGTCGCATCAGCGATATTCACCAGTCCATCGTCATTCACGTCGCCGTTGGCGACGCTCACATCCTCGTCCATTTGGCCGCCCGACAAATAGTCAATCAATGTCGTCACGTCAGTGATATTGACCATACCATCCTCGTTAACATCGCCACGCAATGGTGACGATTTCATGCTTAACGAAGACATCAAAGCCAACACAAACATCATGGGTAAAAAATACTTTCTCATAAAATACTACTCAGTTACATTTACTAAAAGGTGGGTTAAAAAAAGTTCATTCAAAGTCACATCGAGGCCCAGACAACGTCTCTGCCACGACGAGACCCCATATAAAAAGGCCACAAAATTACACAAAACCACCCCACCACCCATCCACTCCCATACTTTTAACCTCCATTAACCATCCCCACCCCACCACCCGACCCTTAATGTCTCATCTTTTTGAGGCCCATTTTCTTGCTTATTAAAAACAATTGGCCTATTTTTGTAGTCGATTTAAAGATAGACTCATCTAGAAATAAATCACAACTTCACATATAAAGGAAAGGCGTTTCATGCAAGCGCAACCCTGAACAATGTCCTCACGTCTTTCCCAACTATTACCCACAACACCAACCAGCCGCACCCTGAGGAGGACTCAGCCCCTGGCAACTAACATTATTGTGCATATGAAAAAGCGAATACTATCTTTGAGATTCATCCTACTGATGATGTTACTTTTTGGTATGATGCTTGACTCAAGTGCCTATGACTTTGAGTCCAACGGCATTTATTACAAAATCACGTCAACATCCAACATGACGGTTGCAGTCACCTACTATAGCCAGACAAACAATCGGTATTCAGGCTCGGTTGCCATCCCTGCTACGACATCGCACAACGGGAAGACTTACACAGTAACAGCTATTGGTAATTATGCCTTCGTGGGATGCACCAGTCTGACATCGGTGTCGATTCCCTCTCCAAATCTGACAACAATCGGTGACCGCGCTTTCTCGGGGTGCAATGGTATGAGCAGTATGGTTTTCCCCGATTGTATCAAATCAGTAGGGAATTACGCGTTTGCTGGATGTTTTAGTATCTCCCAGGTCACGTTTAATGCAACAACAGCCACCATTTCCCTTGGAAATGGCAGCTCTGAAGGTAGTTCACACGGCCTATTTGAAGATTGCCCTTTAACGAAAGTGGTGATTAACCGCCCGCTGAGCTATAACACATCCTCCACTTATGGCTATTCGCCGTTTGCCAACCAGGCATCGCTGAGCAGCATCACATTTGGCGAAAATGTCACAACTATCCCCGGCAACGTGTTCTACGGTAATACCTGTATCACCTCTTACACTGTACCCAGTCACATCACCGCTCTAAGTGATTATGCTTTCAATGGTTTCAAGGGAGCAAAGACAATAACCCTGCCCGAAGGGATAAAGGCCATCAGTAAATACGCTTTCAGTGGTTGCACCAATCTCACTAGCATTAGTTTACCCACTACTGTAACCACTATCGGCGAATATGCCTTCTCCAATAGCGGACTCACCAACCTGATTATTAAACCAGCGGTCATATCAATTGGCAATTACGCTTTTAATGGCTGCACGGCATTGGCACACCTCACCATTGATGAAAGCGAAGAGGCTCTGTCCCTAGGCTACAATTACCTCAATAGTAACAGTGAAGCATTGGGCAAGGGACTCTTTTATGATTGCCCGCTGAGTGGCGCATTCATTGGAAGACCTTTGAGCTATAAAACTGCTAAAAGCTATGGATACTCTCCGTTAGCTTATGTCGCTACACTGGTGAAGGCTCACTTTGGTAACCCTTTGAAAGCAATTCCTGACTACCTGTTAGCCAACTGCACCGCTTTAAAGACTTTACAATATAATAGCCAATGCCAGCCGACGGCCATTGGGAAATATGCCTTTTGGGGATGCACAGCACTCACCTCCTCTGACATTCACTACCCCACTTCGGTAAAGACAATAGGTGAGGGGGCATTTAGCAAGTGCACTTCTTTACTGGGTTATACGATTCCTGACCATGTGACAACGGTGGGTGATTATGCCTTTTCTAATTGTGACAAGTTGGCCAATCTTGTTATCAAGCCATCGGTCACGTCAATCGGCAATGGAGTATTCAACGGTTGTACGGCATTGGCACACCTCACTATAGAGGAAAGCGAAGTGGCCCTGTCAATGGGTTGCAATTATCATAATAGTAACAGTGACGCATTGGGCAAGGGACTCTTTTATGATTGCCCGCTGAGTGGCGCTTTCATTGGAAGGCCACTTAGCTATAATACTGCTAAAAGTTATGGGTATTCACCGTTTGCCTATAACGCCACTCTGGAGAAAGCGCACTTTGGCAACCCTGTGACAGCGATTCAGAACTACTTGTTAGCCAACTGCACATCTCTTACGATTTTACAATATAACAGCCAATGCCATCCGACAGCCATCGGAAAGTATGCTTTCTGGGGATGCACGGCACTCACCACATCAGACATTCACTATCCAACTTCGGTAAAAACTATCGATGAGGGAGCATTTAGCAAGTGTACTTCTTTGGTGGAATTCTCAATTCCCAATCACGTGACCACAGTGGGTAACTATGCGTTCCTGAATTGTGAGAAACTCGAACGACTAATAATTGAGGAGAGTAATGAGACATTGTCTCTGGGATACAATTACTATAATAGCAACAGTAGCGCATTGGGTAAAGGACTGTTTTATGGTTGCCCGCTAGTCATTGTTTACATCAAGCGACCGCTAAATTATCATACAGCTATAAACTATGGCTATTCTCCGTTTGCAAACATCGAAACCTTACAGGTTGCTCATTTTGATGGGGCATTGGAATACATTCAAGACTATCTTTTTTATGGATGTAAGGCTCTGCACAGTGTGAATTACAGCAGTGATTGTACACCAACGGCAATCGGCAAGTACACTTTTTGGGGGTGTGCATCATTGCATGCAGCTGCAATACACTATCCTACTTCGGTAAAGACGATTGGTGAAGGAGCCTTTGGCAAATGTACTCTATTGGAGTATTATACTATCCCAGACCATGTGACCACCATAGGTGATTATGCCTTCAAGGATTGCGATCATCTGGCTGTTGTTTATATCATGCCTTCTGTTACTTCAATCGGCAATGGAGCCTTCAATGGTTGTACTGCACTAGAACAGTTAAGGATTGAGGATGGCGAGAATACTTTGTCCTTGGGGTACAATTATCATAATAGCAGCAGTAGCGCATTGGGTAAAGGGCTGTTTTATGACTGCCCATTGCACGGCGCTTTTATAGGCCGCCCGCTAAGCTACAATTCAGCTATAAGCTATGGTTATTCCCCGTTTGCCAATAATACAACTTTAGAAAAGGTACGTCTTGGCAATAGTGTTACTAATGTACATCCGTTCCTCTTTTATGGGTGTACTTCATTCACCAATTTGTATTTTGATGATGATTGTTTACTAACATCAATCAGCAAATATGCTTTCTCGGGATGCAAGAAAATCGTTGATGTTGATGATTTGTTAGTCGAATCATTAAAAACTATTGGAGAGGGTGCTTTCCAAAACTGTACTGGAATTGAACGGATCACAATTCCTGCGTCGGTAACAACTATTGAAAATTACGCTTTCAACGGTTGCACGGCAATAAGTGAATTGGAACTCCAAGACAGTGAACAAACTATATCATTAGGATATAATTATAAAAACTCAAGTTCTAGTGGTCTCGGAAAAGGGCTCTTCTATGACTGCCTGCTGACCACGGTATTTATCGGTCGTCCCTTCAGCTATTCCGGCAGCGCCCAATATGGTTATTCTCCGTTCGCCAATAATGCCAGCATCGCTTCTGTCCGTCTTGGGAAGAATGCCCGTTCAGTTTGGGAGTATGAGTTTTATGGGTGCACCTCGTTAACCGACATTGAACTTGAAGATGACTGCACATTAAATGAAATCCGCAAGTATGCTTTCTCGGGATGCAAGTCAATTACCAATGGCGATAACATCATACCAGAATCGGTCAAGACGATTGGCGAGGGGGCATTCCAGAATTGCTTGAAAATGGAGAGTGTGACCATCCCTTCAACAGTCACAACGATTGGCAAAAACGGCTTTGCTGGTTGTACGCTCTTAATGGACGTGACGTGTTATGCGATGACGCCGCCAGTGATAACCACGGATTGTTTTTCTACAGATACTTATTCCAACGCCACTTTGAACGTTGTTAAGAAAACCGTTGACGCCTACAAAAAGGCAATAGGGTGGAAAGAGTTCTCAAAGATTGTAGGATCTATCATTGTTGACGAGCCGGGTGACGTCAATGGTGACGGGAACGTGAATATCACCGACATCAACCTGCTGATAGATTACATCCTGCGAAACAAGATTAATAGCGAAACGTTACAGAGCGGCGACGTGAATGGTGACGGCACCATCAACATTGCCGACATCAATGTCGTCATCCAAATTATCCTGGGTGGCTCAGGTGCCATGATGTCGTAGCGAATGTCAGTTCTGTTGCTCTTGCAGCGGCGGGAGCTTGGTCCGGGTATCTATATTGTGGTGATTGACGGCATGAGTCACAAGGTTGTGATCCGGTAAAGGACAGGTACTTTTGGTGTACTAAAGATAATGGTCGCTCCTGATGCGGGGTGGCCATTATCATTAGATATGGCATAATTTGCATTTTTTATTATTGGGGAGTGGAAGAAATTAGTTACCTTTGCCGACGACGAAGGCAGGCGGCGCCTTAACAAAAAAGAGAATACATTCTTTCTGTCTTGTTTTCGGCTTGCACTACCTTTGTAACCAATAAACCCGATTGTATCATGATGAAGGAAAACCTGATCAAGATTTATGAGCGCAGTTTCATCGACAACTGGGAACTGCCAGCATTGACCGACTACAATACCGGCGAACGCCTCACCTACGGCGACTTTGCCCGCAACATTGCCAAACTGCACCTGCTTTTCAAGAACTGCGGAGTGAAACAGGGCGACCGCATCGCCCTCATCGGCAAGAACATCCCCAACTGGGTGACCATCTTCATGGGCACAATCACCTATGGTGCCGTCATCGTCCCGGTGCTGCAGGAGTTCAACCCCGCCGATGCCCAGCACATCATCAACCACAGCGAGGCGACGATGCTCTTCATCAGCAAGAGCATTTGGGAGAACATGGACTTTGACAAGATGCCGCGCGTGCGCGCCGTCATCCAACTCGAGGACATGAAAATGCTCGCCGAGAAAGAAGGCGAGAACGTTGGCAAAGCCATGAACGAATTGGACACGGCTTTCAACGAAAAATATGCCAAGGGCTTCTACCGCAACGACATCCACTACCCCGACATCCCCAACGATGCGCTGGTCGAAATCAACTACACGTCAGGCACGACAGGATTCAGCAAGGGTGTGATGCTCACCGCCAACAACCTGGCGGGCAATATCGTCTATGGCATCAATTCACAGCTGCACTTCAAGGGGTCGCGTGACCTGGCCTTCCTGCCGCTGGCACATGCCTTCGGGTGCGCCTTCGACATGCTCACACCGCTCGCCGTGGGTGGCCACATCACGCTGCTGGGCCGCATCCCGTCGCCCAAGATCCTGGTCAAGGCGATGGCCGAGGTCAAGCCCAACGTGGTGTTCACCGTGCCCCTGGTATTGGAAAAGATTTACAGCAAGATGATTGTGCCCATGATCAGCAAGGGCGCGCTGCGCTGGGCGCTGGCTGTGCCCTATTTGGACAAGCGCATCTACAGCCAGATACGCAACAAACTCATCGAAGCCTTCGGTGGCGAGTTTGAAGAGGTCATCGTGGGCGGTGCACCGTTCAACGCCGAGGTCGAGGACTTCTTGTACAAGATCAAGTTCCCGTTCACCGTGGGCTACGGCATGACCGAGTGCGGCCCGCTCGTGAGCCACACTCCATGGCGCGAATTTGTGCCCCACAGCGCCGGACGCATCCTGCCCGGCATCATGGAGTGCAAGATCCTGAGTGATGACCCCGAGAACGTGCCTGGCGAAATCTGCGTGCGCGGCGAGAACGTGATGCAGGGCTACTTCCACAACAGCGAGGCGACCGACAAGGTCCTCCACGAGGACGGATGGCTCCACACGGGCGATATGGGTACCCTGAGTGCCGACGGCACATTATTTATAAGGGGCAGGCTCAAGACCATGCTGCTGAGCTCCAGCGGACAGAACATCTACCCCGAGGAGATCGAGGCCAAGCTGAACAACATGCTCTACGTGAGCGAGAGCCTCGTCGTGATGCGCGAGGGCAAGCTTGTGGCACTCGTCTATCCCGACTATGACGCGATGGACCAGCTGGGTGTGACCCGCGACAAGTTGCCTGACCTCATGGAGGAGATACGCACCGAGTTGAACAAGCTTGTTGCCCCCTATGAGCGAATCGCCAAGATTCAGTTGATGGCAACCGAGTTTGACAAAACACCCAAGCGCAGCATCAAACGCTACCTCTACAGCAACTGATTTTAAGCTCAAAATTGCCCGATTCCCGAAAGGGTGTATGCATTATTAACAAGATTTAACGGATGCGGCCAATGTCGCGTCCGTTTTTATATCTCACTAATAATCAGACATTAGCAAATGTAATTTCAAGAATTTTTCAAGAAATTTTCAAAAATCAAAATAAAAAAAAACCGAAAAATGTTTGCAGGTGAAATATTTGTTATAATTTTGCAGCCGTTTTAACAAAGATAATTAATTGTTTTATTATTTAAAAAATTACACAAAGAAATGAAGAAGTTAGTTTTGGCTCTTGCCGTTATCGCTAGCGTTAGCATGATTTCCTGCACCAACAACAACGCCGAGCAGGCTGAGGTTACTGAGGACACCACCGCCGTTGTCGAGGAGGTTGTAGATAGCGCTGCTGCTGTTGTTGACAGTGCTGCTGTTGTTGACAGCGCTGCTGTTGCTACCGAGGCTGCTCCCGCTGAGGAGGCTGCTCCCGCTGAGTAAGCAAAGAGCTTTACAACAAGAACGTTTGAAGCTGTTCCCGCCGTTAGGCTCGAGCAGCTTTTTATTTTGCCCAAAAGTCAACATCAAATACAAATCACCCTATAGCAGCTATACAAACTATAGAAGCTATAGGGTGAAATATTATTTGTTACCTGGATAAGAGCCGGAAGGCTTTACAGGTTGTCCTTCTCGATATCCTTGAAGTAGCGGTAGGTGCTCACCTTGAGCTCATCGACGGCAGCCTCGTCGGCGATGATGATGGCATGGGGATGCATCTGCAGGGCACTCAGGGTGCACATGTGGGACACGCCACCCTCGATGGCCTGCTGCAGGGCGCGAGCCTTGCCATGGCCGTTGACGATGATCATCACCTCGCGAGCATCCATCACGGTACCGACACCCACGGTGAGGGCGGTCTTGGGCACCTTGTTCAAGTCGCCGTCAAAGAAGCGGCTGTTGGCGATGATGGTGTCCTGGGTGAGCGTCTTCTGGCGCGTGCGTGACGTGAGCGACGAACCCGGCTCGTTGAAGGCAATATGGCCGTCGGGGCCCACACCGCCCATGAACAGGTCGATGCCGCCGGCAGCCTGGATGCGTGCCTCATAGTCGGCGCACTCCTTCAGCAGGTCAGGAGCGTTACCATTGAGGATATTGACGTTCTCGGGCTTGATGTCGATATGCGAGAAGAAGTTGTTCCACATGAAGGAGTGGTAACTCTCGGGGTGCTCCTCGGGAAGGTTGCAGTACTCATCCATGTTAAAGGTGATGACATTCTGGAACGAAACCTTGCCAGCCTTGTTCATGGCGATCAATTCACGGTACATGCCCAGTGGCGAACTGCCCGTTGGACATCCCAACTTAAAAGGTTTCTCGGGCGTTGGATTGGCCTCGTTGATACGTTTTGCCACATAACGCGCAGCCCATTTTGATACATTCTCGTAATCTGGTTCGATGATAAGTCTCATAATAACTTGTTTAGATTAGAATCATTTTAAGATAGGGGCAAAGTTAGTTCAATTCTGTGAAATCTACACAAAAAAATAGTAACTTTGCACCCAAATTCATTCCGACTACTGAAATGGACAAGAAACGACCCCTCATTCTCGTCAGCAACGATGACGGGTACCAGTACAACGGCATCCAGTCGCTCATCAAGGTGGCTCGTAGCCTGGGCGACGTGTTTGTTGTTGCGCCGGCTGTGCATCAGAGCGGCAAGTCGAGTGCCATCACCTTTGTCAACCCGGTGCGCACCACCTGCATTGCACGCGAGGAGGGTTACACCGCCTATTTGGCAACGGGGACGCCTGCCGATTGCGTGAAACTCGCCTTGAGCCAACTCATGGCCGACCATATGCCCGACGTGGTGCTTGCCGGCATCAACCACGGCTACAACAGCGGGCTGAACACGCTGTACAGCGGCACCATGGCGTGCGTCTTTGAGGGCATCCTGCATGGCGTGCCGTCGGTAGCCTTCTCCTTTGGCGACTATGGCGCCGACGCCGACACGAGCGTGTGCGAGCCCATCGTCAAGCACGTCACCGAGCGCGTGCTGCAGCGCGGCCTGCCTAAGGACGTGTGCCTCAACGTGAACATCCCCAAGATGGATGGCCCGTTCAACGGCATGAAAGTGACCACCGGCGACATGGGACGATGGATCAATGAGTGGGAGCATCGCGTGGACCCCACGGGCCGCGATTATTACTGGCTCACCGGCGAGTTTGAGATTGCCGACAAGAGCGAGGGACTCACCGACTACTACTGGCTGCAGCGCGGCTACGTCACCGTCACCCCCACCCACGTGGACCAGACCGACTTTGCCTCGATGTCCCAGATTGCCGACCTGCTGCTATAAAAAAGACATTACATTAATAATATATATAGAAGACAACAATCATCATGGAACGAAGAGTAAGAGTGCGCTTTGCGCCATCACCCACCGGCCCGCTGCACATTGGCGGCGTGCGCACAGCACTGTATAATTACCTGTTTGCCCGCCAGCACGGGGGCGACATGATTCTGCGCATCGAGGACACCGACAGCACGCGCTTTGTGCCTGGTGCCGAGGAATATATCAACGAAGCCCTGCAGTGGCTGGGCATCGGCATCGACGAGGGCGTGCGCGAGGGCGGCAACTACGGTCCTTACAAGCAGAGTGAGCGCCGCGACCTGTACCGCAAGTACACCCAGCAGCTCATTGACGCCGGCAAGGCCTACTACGCCTTTGACACCCCCGAAGAGTTGGAAGCCAAGCGACAGGAAATCAAGAACTTCCAGTATGATGCCCGCACGCGTGGCATGATGCGCAACTCACTGTCGTTGCCCGCCGACGAGGTCAAGGCCCTGATGGACAAGGGTGAGAAATGGGTAGTGCGCTTCCGCATCGAACCCGACCAGGATGTCGTGGTTCACGACCTGCTGCGCGGCGACGTGACCATCAACTCATCGATTCTCGACGACAAGGTGCTCTACAAGAGTGCCGACGACCTGCCCACCTATCACCTGGCCAACATCGTCGATGACCACCTGATGGAGGTATCTCACGTTATCCGTGGCGAGGAGTGGTTGCCCAGCGCCCCGCTGCACGTGCTGCTGTATCAGGCCTTCGGTTGGGAAGACACCATGCCCGCATTTGTCCACCTGCCGCTGCTGCTCAAGCCCGACGGCAAGGGCAAACTGAGCAAGCGTGACGGTGACCGTCTGGGCTTCCCCGTGTTCCCCCTCGATTGGAACGACCCCAAGAGCGGTGAGCGCTCCAGTGGCTACCGCGAGGCAGGCTATCTGCCCCAGGCCGTGGTCAACTTCCTGGCCCTGTTGGGATGGAACCCCGGCGACGACCGCGAGATCTTCTCGATGGATGAACTCATCAAGGAATTCTCCATCGACCACTGCTCACGCAAGGGTGCCAAGTTTGACTTCGAGAAGGGCAAGTGGTTCAACCACGAGTACATCATGAACATGGACGACAACGAGTTGGCACAACTGTTCAAGCCCGTGCTGGAGCAACATGGCGTGAACCCGACCGACTACAGTGACGAGTACATCGCCAGCGTAGTGGGACTGGTCAAGAGCCGCGCCAACTTTGTGAGCGACTTGTGGGACCAAGCCAACTTCTTCTTCCAGCGTCCCGCCAGCTACAGCGAGAAGGACATCCGCAAGCGCTGGAAACCCGAGACGCCAGAACTCATGCACCAACTCGCAGGCCTGCTCGACAACGCCGACATGGAAGACGTCGAGGAGTGCGAGAAACTGGTCATGGACTGGATTGACAAGAACGGTTACCACAAGGGCAACGTGATGAACGCCTTCCGCCTGACCGTCGTGGGCGAGTGCCGCGGCCCGCACATGTTTGAAATCACGCGTCTGCTGGGACGCGAGGAGACCCTCGCCCGCCTCAACGCCGGCATCGAGAATATCCAAGTTCCCGCACAGGATGCGTAATTGGCTTTTTGCCATATTGACCTTATTACTCTCTATTCCGCCTCTTGCAGCCCAAGAGGTGGAATGGAGTATTGACGCGAGCATGGTGGTCAACAATCGCGAGGGCGGCAACGACGATTACACCCCCGACCAGACCTTCATGTTCACCCGTCTGGCGCCCGAGTTGGGCATCTCGATGCTCAACGGCGAGCACCAGCTCAAGGGCGGTGTGGTGTGGTACCAGCCCATGATTGACGACCTGAGCGGCTACAAAGTGCTACCCACGCTCTATTACCGCTATAACCGTCCCGACGGATGGCACGTCACTGCCGGCTTGATGCCACGCTCGCTGATGGTGGAGCGCGCCCCGCGATACATGTGGAGCGATTCGCTCAACTATGTGCAGCCCAACCTGCGCGGAGTCATGGCGCAACTCGTCAAGCCTGATGGATATGCCGAGCTGGCAATTGACTGGCGGCAGATGCAGACCGAGCACCAACGCGAAGCCTTCACCACTATGGTCAATACCGACTGGAGGATTGCCGGCCCCTTGAGACTGGGCGGACATGTGCAATACAGCCATCTCGCCAAGTCGTTCAGCCACGCCGAGGGAGAATTTGTCAACGACGACGTGCTCATCAACCCGATGGTTGCTGTGGATTTCTCACACCGCACCTGCCTCGACTCGCTACGACTGGACGCTGGAGCCATCATCACGATGGAACGCAACCGTGGCGAGGAACTCTGGCACAACCAGGCAGGCTTCATCGCCACCGGCGTTGCAAGATGGCACTGGCTGGAACTTGACGAGACGTTCTATGCCGGCAAGCGGCTTTTCCCGCTTTATCCCCTGTACGGCAGCCTGCTCAACCTGGGCGACCCGTACTTTAACAGCAAGGTATATAGCCGCACCGACCTCACGGCCCATGTGGTGAGCAACCGCTTTGTGGACCTCAACATCTCTGTCATGCTCCATGCCACAGACAAGACGACCGGATTCTGGCAACAGCTGACCTGCCGTTTCTATCTCGACAACCATCTGTGGAAAAGCCGCCACAACCGTGACTACCTCAAGAGCGGACACCTATCCCCTCTCTACTAAAAACCTACAACCGACGGCCACGCCAAGGCGAGGCCCCACAAACTGACAACTGAATATGGATCCGATTTACAACCTGGGCATAGCCACCTACCGCAACGCCGTGAAACTCGCTGCCGTGCGCAATCCCAAAGCCAAACTGATGCTGCGCGGGCAACGCCGTTGTTTCCGCACCCTGCAGCGCAAACTCGATCCTGCCGGCGGCTACATCTGGATCCATGCCTCGTCGCTGGGAGAATTTGAGCAGGGTCGCCCGCTCATCGAGAAGATCAAACGCGAGCGTCCCGACGCCCGCATTCTGCTGTCGTTCTTCTCGCCCTCGGGCTACGAGGTGCGCAAGAATTTCAGCATGGTTGACACCGTGGTCTATCTGCCGTTTGACCTTCCCAACAACGTGAACAAGTTCCTGGACATCGTCAAGCCGTCGATAGCGATTTTCGTCAAGTATGAGTTCTGGGGCAACTACCTGAGCTCGCTCAAGCGCCGTGGCGTCCCCACCTACATCATCTCGGCGATTTTCCGTCCCGGGCAGATTTTCTTCCGTCCCTGGGGAGGAATGTTCCGCAAGATGCTCAAGTGCTTCGACACCCTGTTTGTCCAGAACGAGCAATCCCGCGAGCTACTTGCAGGCATCGGCATCGACAACGTGGTTATTGCAGGCGACACCCGCTTTGACCGCGTCGCCGACGTGCGCGCCGCCGCCAAGGAGTACCCGCTGGTGGCCAAGTTTGTCGAGGATGCCCCGTTCACGCTCGTCATGGGCAGTTCCTGGCCCCCCGACGAGGATATCGTCATCCCCTATTTTAACGCCCATCGCGACATGAAGCTCATCATCGCACCACACGAGTTTGACCGCCACCGCCTGCATGTGCTTATGTCCAAACTCTCACGGCCAGCCCGCTTCTACAGTGAGGCGACCCCGCAGAACATCGCCAAGGCCGACTGCCTGATTATCGACAGCTTCGGGTTGTTGTCATCGCTGTACCGTTATGGGCAGGCGGCATACGTGGGAGGCGGTTTCGGTGCCGGCATCCACAACATCAACGAGGCCGCCGTCTATGGCATACCCGTCATCTTCGGCCCCAAGTACCACAAGTTCCAGGAGGCCAACGACCTCATCGAGCTTGACGGCGCCATGAGCATCCATGATGCCGACTCATTCTCGGCGGCAATGGACCCGCTGCTCGAGAACGAGCCCTTAAGGCTGCAGTGCGGCAAGACAGCCGGCAACTACATCCAGTCACACTTGGGCGGCACGCAGCTCATCTATGACATGATATTTCCCAAATAACGATTCAACGTTTAACCAATACTTATACTTAAACCAAAATTTCACTACTATTATGAAACACTTCAAACCTATCTTGAAAGCAACACTGTTGCTGATGTTTGCGACAATTGCGATGAAAGCATCTGCCTATGATTTCTACGAGGGTGGCATCTACTATACCGTCACCAGCTGGGACGCCGTGGAAGTCTCAGCTCCTGATTACTATTCCACCTACAGCGGCGACATCGTCATCCCCAGCACCGTGACTGTCCAAGTGAGCCAGTATTACGAGAGCTATCCCATGACCTATACCGTAACCGGTATTGGTTATAACGCTTTCAACGGCTCTTACATCAGCAGCATCACGCTGCCCAACACCATTGAGTACATTGACGGCGCTGCATTCTATGAATGCTACTACCTGCAGGAAATCGAATTTCCCAGCTCGTTGTACAGCATCGGTGAGAGCGCCTTCGGCTACTGCACGGGACTGACCAGCATCGAGATTCCCAACTCGGTGGATTACCTTGGTTGGAATGCCTTCTACTGCTGCACGGGGCTGACCAACGTTAAGATTTCCTCTTCTGTCAGTGAATTGGGCGGCACCTTCTTTGGCTGCACCGGGTTGAAGCATGTGGAGATTCCCTCATCGGTTCAACACCTGGACGGCACCTTCAAGAACTGCACCAGCCTGACCTCCGTCATCATCCCCAGTTCGGTCACCACCCTGGGATATAACACCTTCTACGGTTGCGACAACCTGAGTGTCATCACCTGTGAGGCGGTAACCCCGCCCTACACCGCCGACAACAACAGTTTCCCGCAGTCGGTTTATGATTTGGCAAAGCTCTTTGTTCCCGTTGAAGCCGTATCCACCTATGCCAACACCGAGGTGTGGGAGCGCTTTGTCAACATCTTTGGTATCGGCACCGAAGTCACCACCGGCGATGTTGATGGCGACGGACAGATATCTATCGCCGACCTCACTAATCTTGTCGATCTCATCATGACTGGCGCTGAGCCCACCACCAGTTCCGACATTGACGGTGACGGCAGTCTCACCATCGCCGACATCACGTCACTCGTTGACATCCTGCTCCAATAACGCCAATTCAGCTACGGGGGAATCATTGCCTCCGTCACCTATAGCACAAAACATCAAGCCTCATGTTTGCTCAGTTTCAGGCAAACGTGAGGCTTTTCGCTATAAAAAAACGGCATGTAATTTGCTTATTAACAATTATTCCAGTATATTTGCACCGCTTTACCACTCTGTCATTACAGTGTGCCATTATTGTATGTAGTATTATTTATCGCGGTGTGATTGATGTTCCAACTTCGCCAACGAGGCATGGACACAATACAATGCCCTCACGCCTACAATTAACCCCCACCGCCTTGTGGGAAAAAAGTGCCGACTGAGAGGGGCCAGTACACGGCAACCTGATTATTTAAATGATACACCAACTTAACCAACTGTTCAGGACAGCCCTGTTGCTATTGCTGCTGTCCGTGTCGCTTGCAGCCAGTGCTTATCGGTCACAATTCAACTACCAGGGCATTGTGTACAACGTCACTGGAGACAACACCGTCGAGGTCATCTCTAACGAGAGCTATTACTATTATTACGACGACATGCCTGGCTACAGCGGGCAAATCGACATTCCCGAAGTGGTCACGGCAACCATTGACAACTACGAGACCTTCAATGTGTCCTACCGCGTCACCGCGATTGCCGAAGAGGCCTTTATGAACTGCTCAGGACTCACAGGCGTGAGCATCCCCAACTCCGTCACCCGAATCGGCAAGAACGCCTTTAAAAGCTGCACCAGCCTGACGAGCGTGAGCTTGCCCAACTCGGTGGACACCATCTATGCTGAGGCGTTCTCGGGCTGTACCGCGTTGCATAGCGCGCAACTGCCCAATGCTCTCAGGTTCCTCGGCTGGAATGTCTTCTATGGCTGCTCCAGCCTGACAAACGTGAACATTCCCAAATCAGTCAGGGAACTTAACGGCACCTTTGCGGGGTGCACGTCACTCCAGAGTGTGACCATTTCCCCCTCGGTCACCGCACTCGACGGCACCTTTAACGGCTGCACCGCCCTGACAGCGGTGGACATTCCCGCTTCGGTCACCTACATCGGCGAGAACACCTTCAAGGACTGCACAAGTCTCACAGGGGTGTATATTCCCAATTCTGTCAAGTACATCGGCAACTTGGCCTTCGCCAACACTCCGCTCACTACCCTTGAGATACCCCGCACCGTTTCATCGCTCGGCGAGAACGCCTTCTATGGCTGCGTCAACCTGACGTCGGTCACCGTCAGGGCAATTAACCCGCCCATAATGGCCAACAGCGACTGCTTCTCAAGCGCCATCTACAGCAATGCCGCACTTTTTGTCCCCGCAGCGGGCATCGACAATTACAAGACCGCCGACTGGTGGAACCTGTTCGCCACCGACAACGTGACGGGCAAGCCCGAGCTGGATAACGCCTACGACTTTGAGGACGACGGGCTGTGCTATATCATCACTGGCGCTAACACCGTCAGCGTCACCAGCAGGGAGGACCGAAGCGGCTACAGCGGCTACTTGGGCATTCCCACATCGGTGTACCATGACAATAAGGTTTATCGAGTGACGGGCATCGCCCGGGATGCCTTCCACGGCTGCGCCGCGTTGACGGGACTGAATATACCCTACACGGTGACCGCCATCGGCGCCAAGGCGTTTGAGGGTTGCTCAGGGCTCACAAGCCTATATCTGCCCGAGACGCTCACAGCCATTGGCGACAGCGCGTTCCTGAACTGCTCGGGCTTCACCAGCCTAACGGTGCCCCAGAGCGTTTCCATCATCGGCAAGGATGCCTTCAAGGGCCTCTCTTCACTCTCATCGGTCACCTGGAATGCCTTGAATTGTTGGACTAATGGTGACCTGCCCACGTCAGGCATCACATGCGTCATTATCGGTAACGACGTGGAAGTGCTGCCCAAGGGCTTTGTGGCAGGCTCTGCCATTACGTCGGTTGACATTCCCACGTCGGTCAAGTCAATCGGGAGCACGGCATTTGAGGGCTGTACAGGTATCACCGCGCTGACGATCCCCACATCGGTCACCGACATCGGCGAAAATGCTTTCCACGGCTGCAACAACCTGAACTCGCTTGCCTGGAATGCCGTCAACTGCTGGACCAACGGTGACATGCCCACGTCAGGCATCGCCCACATCACCATCGGCAACACCGTCGAGGTCATCCCCTTCAATTTTGCCATGAATTCTCCCATCACCACAATCAACTTCCCCGCCACAGTCAAGAGCATTGGCAACAACGCCTTCAACAGGTGCGCTAATCTGACGCAAGTCGTTATCCCCGACTCGGTGACAACGATAGGCAGCATGGCATTTGCGGGTTGCACAGGTATCACCGACCTCACCATCGGCAAGAGTGTCTCTAACGTCATTGGCGACGCCTTTAGGAATTGTACAGGGTTGACGACACTCACATGGAATGCCATCAACTGCTGGAACCACGGCAGCATGCCCACCACGGGGCTGACACAGATCAATATCGGTGACGAGGTGGAACTGATTCCCATGGGCTTTGCCTCAGGTTCACAGATTACCGAGGTGATTCTCCCCAACTCGGTCAAGTGGATTGGCGATTACGACTATAGCAATCTCACTTATTATGGTCCCGAGGGAGTTATTGCGCCCTTTGAAAACTGTGAAGAGCTGACTCACGTGGAATTCTCTGATTCGCTCCAGTCCATCTGCAGTAGTGCTTTTAGATGTTGCACTAAACTGGCCTCAGTGGTACTTCCCAACTCATTGACAACGCTTCAATCAGAAGCATTCTACCGTTGTTCCAGCCTCAGCAGCTTGGTTTTATCCGACTCCCTCAGTGCAATTGGCTACATGACCTTTAGCTATTGTACGTCTTTGACAAGTGTCGATATTCCCAGTTCCGTTAGGTATATCGACGAGGATGCTTTCTATGGCTGTACCAGCCTGACCGACGTCACGCTTCACGAAGGTCTGTTATATATCTACGGATGGGCTTTTAATGGATGTTCAAGTCTTTATAACCTCACATTACCCAATTCAGTTAAAAATTTAGGCCGAAGCTTTATCAGAGGAACTGGCATATCTCATCTGGACTTGCCTGCAGGACTCACCAGGATCGGCACCAATGTGTTCGCTGAATGCCAGAACCTCAAGACTATCACTATTGGCCCTAATATTCGTGATATAGATCTTTATGCTTTCCAGAATAGCGGCATTGAGAGCATCGTCATTCCTGACAATGTTCAGAACATTGACAGTTATGCATTTGCGGACTGCAATGACTTGGGCAGTGTCTATATCGGCAAGGGTGTAACCCGCTTGGGCCGTGGCCCGTTTAGATCGTGTCCGTCATTGACTTCACTTGTCGTGGACAAGGACAATCCCAAGTATGACTCACGCAACAACTGCAACGCCATCATCGAGACAGCAAGCAACAAACTGGTGGTTGGATGTCACGTCAGCACTGTGCCCAAGACGGTGACCGCCATCGGTAACTTCGCCTTCGGACGTTGCTCGGGGTTGACCGGGATCACGTTGCCCAAAAACCTCACTATGATCGAGGCTGAGGCCTTCCGCTATTGTCCCGACCTGACCGAGGTGACTTGTCTGGCCACAGTTCCTCCCGAAATCAGCACCTATGCTTTTGGAGAACCCAGCGATTATACCCCAATCACACTTTACGTCCCCAGGCAATCGGCACAGACCTATAGGAGTACCGACATCTGGAATCGATTCGGCACAATCATCGGTATCGACGTGCCCGACGATCCTGTCGAGACGGGCGACTTTGACGGTGACGGCGTCATCGGCATCAACGACGCGGTTTCGCTGATTGACGCCATCTTGAACGGCGAGCCTATAGACAATACTGTCGCCGACGTCAATGGTGACGGAATCGTTGGCATTGCCGACGTGACCGCTATCCTCGACATGATTTTGGACAAAGACTGACCAGGCCACTGCTGGTAACAACCACATTAGCGAGGGTGAGTCATTAGGATATGGCTCACCCTCCGTTTGGTATGAATAAATGAACGACTTGTTGAAAAGCACGAAAACAGTTGCACAGTTCCATAATTATCTGTACCTTTGCGCCATGAAACGAACCTCGCATCACTAAAGCGCTCAAAATGAACATCTTTTGTTTATTAACATATTCATTAACTTCTTAATTCATTCAAGCTTTTATGAAGAAATTATTTTCTCTCCTCACGCTTGCCCTTCTGACTGTGTCGGCTTGGGCAGGAACATCCGTGACCTTTGACTTCACCACGGGTTATGTGAATCAAGCTGAGCTGACCACTCTCCAGCAGGACGGTGTGACGTTGACCTTTAACAAGGGCACCAACAACAACCCGACCAGGTGGTATGAGAACGGCGCTTCTGCACGCATGTATGGTGGCAACACCTTGAACATCGCTTCAAATGGCGACAACATCACCGAGGTGATCTTCACCTTCACCGGCACCAGCAACACGATGAACAGCACTGCTACCTGCAGCGTTGACGCTGGTACCTATGTAGAGGATGGCACTACCGGCACTTGGACTGGTAACGCCCAGAACTTCACCATCACCCGCGGCGGCACCACCGGTCATGCCCGCATCGCCTCGATCCAGGTTGTCATGGGTGGCGAGGTTGTTATCACTGTTGCAGATCCCGTCTTCACCCCTGCTGATGGTGCCATGTTCACCGATGAGCAGGAGATCAGCCTGAGCTGCTCCACTGGTGACGCTACCATCTATTACAGCACCGACGGCCTGGTTTGGAACGTGTACACCGAGCCCTTCACCATCACCGAGACCACCACGGTTTATGCCAAGGCTACCCTCGGCGAGGTTGAGAGCAACGTCGTTACCGCTACCTACACCAAGAGCGAGGCTCCCGCTGGCGAGGCTATCGTCTTCAAGAGCAGCGAGGACCAGGGTAATGGCAGCACGACCCGTGCTGAGTGGACCGTTGTAAAGGATGGCATCACCCTTAACTGCAGCGACGGTACCGTTTACACCGACAACTACCGCATCTATAGCGGTGCTACCCTGACCATCAGCTCGACTGTGGGCAACATCACCATGATTGAGTTTGTTAACACCGACAGCAGCAGGCCCATCAGCAACCTGACAGCTCAGGCTGGCACGCTGACCATCAATGGTGCCGCTGGTACTTGGGTAGGTGAGGCTGCCTCTGTTGCCTTCACCGCCAGCGCTCAGACTCGCGCTTCCGAGATCCACGTCTATGTTGACGGCAGCTCTACTCCCATCATTACCGTTGCCGCTCCCACCCTGCCCGAGGCTCAGACCTTCGAGGAGAGCCTTACCGTTGCCATCACCAACAACGAGGATGGTGCTACCCTGTATTACAGCACCGACGGCTTGGTATGGAACGTTTACACCGAGGCCCTCACCTTGACCGAGACCACCACGGTTTACGCCAAGGCTACCAAGGACGGCATCGACAGCCAGATTGTCAGCGCTACCTACACCAAGGTAGAGCCCGCTAATGAGATCACTACCCTCGCACAGGCTAACGGCCTTGAGGATGGCACCGACTTCATGTTCAAGGGTGACGCCGTTGTTACCTATCACAATGGCAAGTACCTCTTCCTGCGCGACGCTTCAGGCTATGGCCTCATCTATTACGATGCCGCTCCCGCCGAGACCTTTGCTAACGGTGCTGTTCTGAATCAGGATTGGACCGCAACCAAGACCACCTATAGGAGCCTGGTTGAGTACCAGAATCCTGCTAATGTAACTGCAAGCGGTGTTTCCAACAGCGCACTTGCTGCTGTACAGGAGATCGAGGCAAGCCAGATGGCCGACATGATCAACGCTTATGTGAAGATCAACCACGTGAAGAGCATCAGCGGTACCACCGCCACTCTGACCGACGGCACCACCATTGCTCTGTACAACCGCTTCACCGGTGTTACCATTCCCGAGTTCACCGACCAGGATTGCTCCATCACCGGTATCGTAAGCATCTACAATGACGCTCTGCAGCTCTACTTCATCGAGAGCGACTATAACTCAAGTGTTGTGCCTCCCGTTGAGGGTACCACTTATCAGCTGGTAACCGACGCAACCGAGCTCAACGATGGTGACAAGATCATCCTTGTGAACAACGAGGCCGCCAAGGCTCTGGGCGCTGCCCGCACCAGCAACTTTGGTGCTGTTGACGTAGAAATCAACGACAACATCATCGTTACCGAAGATGCTAACGTCATCACCCTCGAGGCTCAGGGCGAAAACTGGGCTCTCAAGGCCAATGAAGGTTACCTGTACGCTGCCAGCAGCAGCGCCAACCAGCTGAAGGCTAAGGCCGAGGTTGACAGCAATGCCATCGCAGCCATCACCATCGACGACGCTGCTTCTATCATCTTCCAGGGCAGCAACTCACGCAACAACCTCCGCTACAACAAGGGCAGCATCCTCTTCTCTTGCTATGCTAGCGGTCAGGAGCCCGTTTACATCTACAAGGCTACCACCGAGGTACCTCCCGTTGTAGAGGTTGCCGCTCCCGTTCTTGATCCTATTCACAACACCAAGTTCGTCGACAGCCAGGAGGTAACTATCACCTGTGAGACCGAGGGTGCTACCATTTACTACACCACCGACAGTGTATATCAGGTTTACGAGGCTCCCTTCACCATCACCGAGACCACTACCGTTAAGGCTTATGCTGAGCTGAACGGCAACACCAGCTCGACCGTAAGCGCTAAGTACATCAAGCTGGTCGAGGTTGACAACATTGTTGCTGCCAACGCTCTTGACAACAAGGTTGACTTCATCTTCAACGGTGACGCTGTTGTTACCTATCAGAACGGCAAGAACTTGTGGATCCGCGACGCTTCGGGTAGCGGTCTGATTTATGGCAGCCAGGTTCCCGAGATCGCCCAGGGTACTGTCCTGAAGGAAGGTTGGATTGCTCAGAAGTACGACTTCCGCGGCGGTCTTGTTCCCGAGTTCCAGTATCCCACCGGTGTTGAGGCCAGCGAGAATGTCGTAACCGTTGAGCCCTTCGAGCGCGCTACTCTGGCTCTCGAAAACGTTAACGAGTACGTTATCATGAAGAATCAGACCATCACCGCCGAGACCGATGAGACCGTAAGCAACTATCAGAAGTACTTCTACAATGCTGACAGCCTGGTACTGTACAACCAGTTCGACATTGACTTCACTCTCGAGGAGGGTAAGACCTATGATGTAGTTGGTACCGTTACCGTTTACAACGAGAAGCCCCAGCTGTACATCATCAGCGTAACCGAGCACGTTGGCGAGACCTACCTGCGTGGTGATGTTGACATGGATGGCATTATCGGTATCTCTGACGTTACCCGTCTGGTTGACTACATCCTGAGCAAGGATGCCACCGGCATGAGCACTGAGGCTGCTGACACCGACCTGGATGGTGAAATCGGTATCGCCGACGTAACCAAGCTGGTTGACTACATCCTGAGCAAGACTTGGGACTAATCCCTATCACGAGAATCTGAACGATTCTCACTAAATGCAAAAGGCAGGACCCACTCCGGGCCCTGCTTTTTTTTGCATCATTTCCGTCCCCTTAGAAAATGACAATGCATTAACTGTCGCGACATCGAGTAGGGCCTCGCCTTGGCGTGGCCGCCAAAGCCCCTGGCAAGTCCATGCAGGCCGTGTGTCATCATTCACCTGTATTCCACATTGTCGTCCTCATTTTTTTATTCTCTTGAAAAATCTATTACCTTTGCAGGTGTGAAACGGTTGCCGTTGGTCATATTGGTCTTTGCGGTGCTCGTGGCGGTGGTCGCGGGGTGCAGCCACAGTGCCCGCTATGACGCACGCCTCACGTCGGCCGACAGCCTGATGCGCGACTGCCCTGACAGCACGCTGGCCATCGTCGAGGGCCTGTGCCGCGACAGCCTGGCCACCGAGGGCGACCGTGCCTACCGCGACCTGCTGCTCACCCAGGCCCGCTACCGCTGCTACATCACCGCCACCAGCGACAGCGACATCAACCGCGCCCTGGCCTACTACCGCGCCCACCCCAAGGAGCGCGAGAAACTCACCCGCGCCAACATCTACAAGGGTGCCGTCATGCATGAACTGGGATTCCCCGACAGCGCCATGCTCTACTACAAGCACGCCGAAGCCGTCGCCGACACCGCCGACTACTTCAATCTGGGATATGTCAATCTTAGGATTTCTTGTCTTTTCTTGGACCAAGTTTCAAAAGACAGTTCGGTGATTGTTCGGCTTCATCGGGCTATTCGGTATTTTGAGAAGTTGCAAGACACGACCCGTCTTTTACAAGTTTTGGGCAATCTTGCTTCTTTCACAGGTTACAGTCAACCTGATTCCGCCAAACAATACCTGTGGAGGGCAATAGAATTGGCACGCCGGTTTGACCCGACTCAGCAATACACACATGAATCGACGCTGGCTGGCGTGTATTTCTTTCAAAATGAATTTGCCGAGGCCAATGCCTTGGCGATGGATGTTTTGCGTCACGGCAGCGAATACAGTCTTGAGACACAGTTCTATTATTACGCCGCTATGTCTTATATCCGTTTGGGAAAACTGGATTCTGCCAAGTATGTGTTGAACGTCACACCCGCACCAGAGGATGAGGTGGACTCATTGACCTACTACAACCTGACTGCTGAAATCTCGAAAGCTGAAGGCAAGCCTGACATCAGCGTTGACAAAATGTCCCAATCTAAAGAACTGCTGGGTAATATACTCTTTTCGAGCCGTGAGGCAGAACTGTTGCAGATTGATTCAGAGTTCGACCGCAAACAGGAAGAATTGCACCACGACAAAGTTAACCGACGCAATATCACGATTATCTCCATCGGTCTGATTCTGTTGATTCTCCTGTCATTCATCATTTACCGTAACAAGCATCGCTACAGCCAACTCATCAAAGACCTGATGGAGGAATCGCAAAACCACGTCAGTGACATCAATACCCTAAGGCGCAACATCGATCAACTCAAGATTCGGGACAGCCAGCTCAAAGACTTCATCACATCCTATATTGAACTCATGGGGGACGTGACTAAAGCATGTTACCACTCACCAAAGAATGTTCTGTCAAACGAAATCAGCCGCCTGTTCCAAATAAAGGAAGAAAACAAGGACCGCTGGGTAGAGTTATATTCCTATATTGACAACGAGTATAATCAAATCATCACAGATACCATCAACAAATACAACCAACTGAATGACCGTGATATCCTGCTGCTCGCACTCACTTGCCTGGACTTCTCGTGCGCGCAAATCGCCATCATTACAGGATACTCCAATGCGACCAGCATCAGCGGCAACAGGCAACGGCTGGCTAAAAAAATGGGACTGGACCATTCCCTTCAGGAATATATCAACCAGTATAAATCCCCTCAAGAGGCCAACTGACCAATCAGCGACTTATTCTATCCACATCAGTAAGGGCCAGCGACACCACACCTTTTTTTACCGGACACTAAAGGTTTATTCTCTTAATTATTCTACCTTTGCAGGGATGAAACGGTTGCCGTTGGTCATATTGGTATTTGGGGTGCTCGTGGCGTTGGTCGCGGGGTGCGGTCGTGCGCCACACTATGACACGCGGCTGGTGACGGCCGACAGCCTGATGCAGGTCAATCCTGACAGCACGTTAGCCATCGTTGAGGGCCTGTGCCGCGACAGCCTGGCCACCGAGGGCGACCGTGCCTACCGAGACCTGCTGCTCACCCAGGCCCGCTACCGCTGCTACGTCACCGCCACCAGCGACAGCGACATCAACCGCGCCTTGGCCTACTACCGTGCTCACCCACACGAACAGGAAAAACTCACCCGCGCCAACATCTACAAGGGTGCCGTCATGGAAGAACTGGGCCTGCCTGACAGCGCCATGCTCTACTACAAGCGGGCCGAAACCGTCGCCGACACCGCCGACTACTTCAACCTGGGATATGTCAAGATGCGTATGGGGACTTTATACCGTGATCATTACTCAATGGATGGAAATGAAACAGAAAAATATGAGCAAGCCTTAAATTGCTTTCGGAAAGCTGACAATAAGCCATACCTATTAAAATGCCTCATTAATCTAGGATGTCTTTACCGTATCAAGTTCCCTCATAGGGCCGACTCAACTTTTCATGAAGCCATGAAACTTGCGATAGATCTTGGCGATACATCAAATCTGGCTATAGCTGCAACAGATTTGGCACAACTGTATTATCACAATAAACTTCATTCTAAGGCCCGATGCTTCATCCAATATTTAATGAAGATGGGAATGGAGCGCTATCCGGTTAACTTTTATCCTACGGCTGCAAGCGTGTATGCTTGTTTAGGGATGGTTGACTCTGCTGAACTGTTTCTGCAACAAGGCCAATCTGTTTATCAAATAAATGACATTCTTGACAAGATGACCTATATGGAGAGCGCAGGAATGATTGCGCTGGCACGGGGTGACAAGCGTTCTCACGAACTGATAGCATCACGTTGCCGACACTTGGCAGACTCATTGCATTCTCTTAAAGGTACCTTGAAAATCATTCAAGCCGAAACTTCTTTTGACAAAATGTCTCTAGACGAGAATAGGCATATTAGCGACGTGCTCAAGAGAACATTAATTACCTTAACGATATTAGTTGCGATAATATTTCTCTCTATTTATTTGTTACACAGGAAAAGGAAGCATCGCTACAGCCAACTCATCAATGACCTGATGGAGGAATCGCAAAACCACGTCAGTGACATCAACACCCTTAGGCGCAATATCGATCAACTCAAGATTCGGGACAGCCAGCTCAAAGACTTCATCACATCCTACATTGAACTCATGGGGGACGTGACTGAAGCATGTTACCACTCACCAAAGAATGTTCTATCAAACGAAATCAGTCGCCTGTTCCAAATAAAGGAAGAAAACAAGGACCGCTGGGTAGAGTTATATTCCTATATTGACAACGAGTATAATCAAATCATCACAGATACCATCAACAAATACAGCCAACTGAATGACCGTGATATCCTGCTGCTCGCACTCACTTGCCTGGACTTCTCGTGCGCGCAAATCGCCATCATTACAGGATACTCCAATGCGACCAGCATCAGCGGCAACAGGCAACGGCTGGCTAAAAAAATGGGACTGGACCATTCGCTTCAGGAATATATCAACCAGTATAAATCCCCTCAAGAGTCCAACTGACCAATCAGCGACTTGTTCTATCCACATTTGTAAGGGCCAGCGACACCACACTACTCAATCTCAATTTAACCTCCATGACAACTTGTTTTTAAGGGTGTAGATACGGCTAAGTCAGTTGCATAAAAAACATATTTTTAACCTTCTGTAAATCAGATAGATAAAAGCGTTATGCATAACGCTTTTTTTTGGTGTATCATGACCCATAGAAGTAACTTTGCATAGACAATTACTCACCAAAAACTGTTGTTATCATGCACCAGTTTTTTATCAACCATGATTTGCCATGATAGGAAGAATCATTAAGACAAGCCTGTTTTTCATGATCATCATGTTGGGAGGTTGCGGGGATCACAATACGGTGATTCCCGAGCCGCCCGAACCGCCAGTGCCACCAGATACGGTTCCGTCAATGCCGTCGCTTGCAGAACTGGGTTGCTCCGAGACATTGCCGGTACTGTTCATCAACACTGTTGATTCCACCCCCATCGTCAGCAAGGAGGAATATGTCGATGCCAAGTGGTGGCTCGACAGTGCGGGCGTAGAGGGCGTGAAGGCGCTGGGTTCGGCACGGGAGCCGTTGATGATGCAGATCAAGGGTCACGGCAACAGCACGTGGACCAGTCGCGAGAAGAAGCCTTACCGCCTTAAATTCAGCGAGAAGCACAAGATACTGGGCATGCCGTCAAGCCGGCATTTTGTCCTGTTGGCGACAGCGGGCGAGTGGATGGGCAAAATGAACAACGTGCTCCCCTTTGAGATAGGGCGGCGCATGGGCATGGCGTGGAACCCGCGCATGGAGCCGGTGGAGGTGGTGCTCAACGGCGAGTACATCGGCCTGTATTATCTCACCGAGAAAATACGTGTGGCCAAGCAGCGCGTCAACATCATTGAGCAGGCCGACCTGGAGGAAGACCCCGACAAGATCACCGGGGGCTGGCTGCTGGAGATAGACAACTACATCGAGCCCGACAACATCACCTTCACCGAGGGCAACGGCAACCCGTTCTGGGTCACGCCGCAATCGCCCGAGGTGTTGAGCGCGGCGCAGCGTGAGTACATCACGCGGTTCCTGATGCAGGCCGATTCGGCCATCTACCTGGAGGACAAGAGCAGCCGCCTGTGGGAACAATACATCGACATCGACTCGCTGGCCATCTACTACATTGTCCAGGAGGTCGTCGATAACCCCGAGGCGTTCTCGGGCAGCTGCTTCATGCACAAGCAGCGTGGCGCGGGCACTAAACTGGTGTTTGGCCCGCTGTGGGACTGCGGTTCGTCGTTCCAGCGCTTCAGCAATGACTATCCGTTCAACGAATTCATCTACGAGAACATGCCCAGCTATTGCCGCTCGAGATGGATCGGCGAGATTGCTAAGTTCCCTCGTTTCCAGCAGCGAGTGAGGTACCACTGGAACCGTTTCTATCATGAGGTGTATCCCACGATGGATGAGTTTATGGACCAGTTCGTCGCCAGGATAGAGGCGGCGGGCTATGCCGATTATGCCCGTTGGCCCCAATATGAGGCCGACAACCTCACCTATCGGCTCAACAGCTTCGCCAAGCCGTCGTTCCACAAAAAGGTGGAATGGCTCAACACCCAATGGGG